>Ga0209274_10000245_pt1 | contig 40783 bp, 38 predicted proteins | sample HubBroMetageREF1_FD_188343 | JGI IMG/M metagenome (GOLD analysis project Ga0209274, IMG submission 188343) | Reference soil microbial communities from the Hubbard Brook experimental Forest, New Hampshire, USA - Hubbard Brook CCASE Soil... | ecosystem: Environmental > Terrestrial > Soil >...
GGCGCTGAGATCCCAGTCGCGAATGTCGATAATGCGCAGTTCGTCGCGGTCGGTGACGGGAAGTTTGCGCAGGCCCAGCTTCCCTGCTTCCTCGCGGCTGACAAAGCGGATATCGACGGGGCGATTTTCGAGAATGATCTCGTTGGCCAGACGTTCGGCGGATTCGATTTGCTTTTGGGTGAGGGTCGGCGTGTCGAGATCGATGGAGCAGTAGTCGTCGGCCATGTGGAACGAGACGGTATGCATGTTGTGCAGCCTTACGAAGGCAGCGGAGAGAACGTGCTGGCCGGAATGCTGCTGCATGTGGTCGCGACGGCGGGCGGCGTCGACCTGGCCGTGGACGCGGGTGCCGGGTTGCAGATCTTTTGTCGCTTCGAGGTAGTGGATAACTTTGCCGTCTTCTGTATCAGCGACTTCGGTGACGCGAAGTTTGCTTTCGCCGGAGGCGATCCAGCCTGTGTCGAAGACCTGGCCGCCGCTGGTGGGGTAGAAAGCGGTGCGATCGAGGATGAGCGCGGGGCGCGGGGAGGTGAGGAGTTCGCTGACTTCGGCGTCGAAGTCGTAGAGGAAGGAGTCGTGGTAGTAGAGGCGGTCGGTCATGGGGAAAGAAACCATTTAACCACAGAGGGCACAGAGGACACGGAGGAAGGGGCTAGACCCGCACGGCACTTAATACGGGCCGATGATGCCACCGATTTGGCGGGGGGCGGGCTTTGGTTGCGCTGGCTTAGCGGACAGAAGTGTCCGCTCCACATTATTTGTGTCGAGGACGTCCAAGTATTTCAGGGCGCTGCCGGTGTTGAACAGGACTACTGTGTCTTCGGGTTTGAAGAAACCTGAGGCTAGGAGTTTGCGGTAGGCTACCAGGCTGGCTGCGCCTTCGGGGGCGGCGAAAATGCCTTCGACTTTGGCCCAGTGGCGCGTGGCGGCGAGAATTTCTTCGTCGGTGGCGCTGACGGCGGATCCGTGACTTTTTTTCAATATGTCGAGGATCAGATAGTCACCATAGGGCTTGGGGACGCGCAGGCCTGAGGCCAGCGTCGCGGCATTCGGCCACATTTCTGAGGTGGACGCGCCTTCATTCCAAGCCTTCACGATGGGCGCGCAGCCGGAGGCTTGCACGCTGATCATTTTCGGGCGCTCGGAGCCGGGCTTTTCAGAAGCGATCCAGCCGAGAGCTTCCATTTCGTCGAAGGCCTTCCACATGCCTAACAGGCCGACTCCGCCGCCGGTGGGATAAATAATACCTTGCGGCAATTTCCAGCCGAGTTGTTCGGCGACTTCGTAGCCCATGGTTTTCTTGCCTTCGACGCGGTAGGGCTCTTTGGTGGTGCTCACGTCGAACCATCCGTCTTTTTCCCAGGAATCGGAAGCTTTGAGGTCTGCGATTTTGCGGGCGCAGTCGCTGATCAGGCCGTCGACCAGGGTGACGTGGGCTCCGTAGTAGTCGCACTCGATGCGGTTGGCCATGGGGACATCTTTGGGCATGAAGATGTGGGCTTCGAGTCGGGCGGCGGCGGCGTAGGCGGCGAGGGCGCTAGCGGCGTTGCCGGCGGACGGAATTGCGAGTTTCCTCAGGCCGAACTTCGAGCTGAAGTGGCGCGCCATGGTTACACACGCCGACAGGCCGCGCGCCTTGAACGAGCCGGTTGGGTTGAGGCCTTCGTCTTTAATGTAGACGTTAGGATATTCGCGGCTGGGAAGCATGGGTGTGAAGCCTTCGCCGAGAGAAACCGGGTCGGCTTCGGGGAGTATGGCGTCGTAGCGCCACATCGTAGGGGCGCGTCCCGCGAGGCGCGCTGAGGAGAATGTCCGCTTGATCGCAGGCAGATCGTAGCGCGCGTAAAGAATGCCGGCGTCTTTCGGGCAGACAGATTGCGGACGGTCGGCGGGATAATGTTCGCCACAGCGGGTGCATTCGAGATGAGTCAGCATGCGAATGCTGAGTTTAGCATTCGGCCTCCGGCATTCGCATTCCGGATGCCGGCGCGCATGGGGGTTGGGTCATGACAGTATTCGTTTATTACATTCTCGTCCTCGGAGCGGATGATCCGTTTGGGTTAGTATGATTGTCCAACTGAAAAGTGAGGGAGAACGGGCATGCGTAAATTTCTGATTGGGCTGATTCTGGGATTGATCGCGTTTCCGGTATGCGTCTATTTTTATTTCTCTTCGGGAAGCGCTCCGGTGGCGACGGCAGCGCCTCCCATGCCGTTTGAGAAAACGCTGGCGCACATGGCGATGCATGCGCGGATGGATAAAGAAATACCGAAGTCGGTTCCGGTCGCCGCCGATGAAGCCGCTTATGTGGCCGGGGCGAAGATCTACAAGGAAAATTGTGCGGTGTGCCACGGGCTGCCTGGTGTGTCGCAGACCGCGATTGCCAAGGGCATGTATCCCGACCCGCCCAAGCTGATGGAAGGAATGGGAGTGACGGACGATCCTCCGCAGGAAACATATTGGAAAGTTTCAGGCGGGATTCGGATGACGGGGATGCCCGGATTCGACAAGACGCTCTCCACTACGGAAATGTGGCAGGTGAGTTTGCTGGTGGCCAGTGCGGATAAGCTGCCGCAGGCAGCCAAGGACGTGATGGCGCCCGCACCGATGATAGTACCTGGAATGATGGCGCCGGCCAGTTCGGCCGTGAAGAAATAAGATTCGGATTGCTGCGGGTCGAAGCAGGACTCCGACGACTGGATGGGCGGGTCGCCGGTCCCCACACGGTTTGCGATTCTATTCGGCGAGCGTGAAATTCACCGTGACTTGCGTATCGACCTCGCTTGGGGTGCCGTTCAGTAAATAGGGGCGGTACTTCCATTGTTTGACGGCGTCGATGGCGACGGGCGCGAACAGCGGGTGTCCGCTGATGAGGTGAATGCTGGCCACGTTGCCCTCTTTATCCACAATGACGCTCAGCACGACCGCGCCTTGAATGCGCTGGTCTTTGGCTTCCTGCGGATATTGCGGATTTACCTTGGTGACCAACAGGCCCTGCGCCACATTCTGAGAGACTCGTACGCGCTGGGGAACGGGAGCGGCGGGGCTCGTCTGACGGGGCGGGATGACGCCGCTGAATCCGCTACCGTTGTCTGCGGCAACGCTGTCCGCAGGTTTGTCGGAGAGCGTGAAGTTCACGGTGACTTGAGTGTCGACTTCGACCGGGTTGCCATTCAGTAGGTAAGGTTGGTACTTCCACTGTTTTACGGCATCAATCGCGGCGGGCGCGAGCATGGGATGTCCGCTGACCAGTTCTAAGTTCTCGACGTCGCCCGACTTACTGATTACAACTTTCAGGATAACCACACCCTGAATGCGCGCCTGTTTCGCCGTCGGCGGATAGACGGGATCGACTTTCTTGGCAACGAGGGCGGCCATGACGCTGTCGCTGGCGCGAACCCGCTGCGGATATACCTGCGACGCGGCCAGAGCGGTGAGGGTGAGGAGAAGAAGAACCGGAGCGAGCAGATTGCGCTTCATGGTGAGCTCCAAGCGGACGAGAAAACTTAGGCGATTCTACACCCCGGATTACACGGCGGATCCTGCTGCCAGCGGTCTCCGGTAAAGGGTTAGACGCCGCGTCTCCGCGTTTTGTTCCCGCTGGCTTCGCCCGGAGCATGATGGCCGCCAACGTTGCGGCCCGGGCATTCCTCCTACGAACCTCATGCAATGAACCTGCAAGTTATCGTAAGCTATGTATTGGGATCAGGAGGACTGGTGCGCTGCGCTCGCTGCGGCAATGAGAATTCGGATGGGAACCGCTTTTGCGGTATGTGCGGCGCGTCGCTGTTGGCGGCACCGGTTTCAGGCGACGCGGTCCGGCCGACCGCGGTTCCACCTGCACCCTCCGCTCCCGCACCGCAGAATGTTGCGGCTGCCCGAACTTCAGCTCCGGCGTCGGACGATGCGCCGGTTATCAGCGGGCCGTCGTTCCTGGGACTGAATGAGGGTGCGCCCGCATCCCGGCGGCGCGGCGGTCTGAGCATCGATCCAAGCTCGGCTCCCAGTTCCGGGAATCTCGATTATCTGCTGCGCGACGACGAGGAAGAGAGCGGGCGCGGCGGGGCGGGAAAATATATTCTCATTCTGCTGGCTCTGGCGCTGGCCGTAGGGCTCGGATACTTGCGCTGGAAGAATCACGGCTTCGGACTGCTTTCGGACACGACTTCCAAGGCGAGTAAGCCGGCAGCAGCGCAGAATTCCGACGCGCCGGATGCAAGCGCGGCTGCTCCGCTACCTTCGAACAGTACGAGCGGACCGGCAACGTCTCCAGCAGATCCGGCAGCAGCGACTGTCCCCGCTCAGCCTGCCACGGGCACGACTTCGCCCGCTGCAAACTCTCCGGCGGCTGCAACTACAACTTCCACTCCCACAACTGTCACCGCGCCCGGCACTTCGGTACCTGCTGTGCCAGCCGCTGGCACTCCCGGCGGCGCCACGAATCCCCCAGGCTCGGTTGCCCCAGGCTCGGGCACCCCAGCCTCGGGCACCCCAGCCTCGGATTCACCAGCCGAAGCTGCAACTGCTCCGCCCGTGCCGACGGCGACGCAACCGGCGTCGGCCACTTCTGCTCCTGCTCCCACGAAGGACCCGAACACGAATCGGGCCCTCGCTGCTCCGACATCGAAGCCCAGTGCAGCCCTCAGGCCAGGCAAGGCGTTCGATTCCGTGAGCGAAGCGCAGAAGTATATTTACGGACGCGGCGTGGTCCAGGATTGCGATCGCGGTATGCGGCTCTTAAAACCAGCGGCCGACCAGGCTAATCCCAGGGCGATGATCGAAATGGGAGCGCTATACTCGGCGGGGCTGTGCACGCCGCATGATCTTCCCACGGCGTATCGCTGGTTCGCGCTGGCCTTGCGGAAGGATCCCGACAATCAGTCGGTGCAGACCGACCTGCAGAAGCTGTGGGGCGAAATGACGCAGCCGGAGCGGCAGCTGGCCATCAAGTTGAGCCAGTAGCCCTGTTTGGTACCTTTGGGTCAAGCTTTGGGCGGACAAAAGTGATTCGACGAGCCAATCCAGCCAGGTCGTTGTGTACGTATTCCTAAGAAGGAAGAGATATAGAGCGTTTGCCGAATCCTGAAAGACAAGGGATATCGCCGGATCTGGCCACGGTAACGGCCATGAAGTTGGGCGACCAGAGTGCTGTGGCGGAGCTCTACGATCGCTATTCGGGCGTGGTGTACGCGGTCGCGTTGCGGGTGCTGGGCGACACGGGCGCGGCGGAAGATGTGCTGCAGGAAGTGTTTTTGCAGTTGTGGCGCAATCCGGGAGCGTTCGATGCGGCGCGCGGAAGTCTGGGAGGGTGGCTGGCGGTGATCACACGCAATCGCGCGATTGATGCGCTGCGGCGGCGACGTCCGGAGACTGATATTGAAGATGTGATTGTGTCGGTGGCACCCGATCTGGCGGGCGATGCCGACCGGGCGCGGGCGGCAGAGAAAGTTCGTGGGGTGCTGGGCACGATGCCGGCGCCGCAGCGCTCTGCGCTGGAGATGGCTTATTTCGAAGGCATGAGCCATTCCGAAATTGCGAGCAAGACGGGCGAGCCGCTGGGCACGATTAAGACCAGAATTCGAAGTGGCTTGATGGCGTTGCGGAAAGCGTTTCAAAGCTCTGGCTAAAACTGGGTGGCCCATCCTACCGCGTTCTTTGCGGTAGGTGCGGATTTGAGAAGTGGGTTGAGGCAGCAGACTTTCAACCATGGCTGAACACGAACAATTCGCCGACGATCTCGCGCTCCACGCTCTGAATGCGCTGGAGGGTGAGGATCGCACAAAACTCGAAAAGCATCTGGCGACCTGCAGCGCGTGCCGGCTTGAACTCGAGCAACTGCGTGGCGATGGGGTGCTGCTGGCGCTGTCGACGCTGGGGCCGAAGCCCCCGCTGCGGGCGCGGCAGCGGTTGCTGGGTGCGGTGGCGAAGGAAGCGGTTCCCTCCCTTCAAGAAGCTCAGGGCAGGCTTTCTCGCGTAGAGAGCGCGCGAGAAGTGGGGCACCCCTCGGTCACAACCCGGAGTTCCTGGTGGGGATGGCTGGGATGGGCTGCGACTGCGGCCGTGATTGTGCTTGCGGCGTCGTTGTGGAAAGAGAATTCTGCCTTAAGACAAAGTCTGGCTTCGGCCAGCGCACAGACGGCGCAGGCTACGCGTGAACTTGAAGAGATTCGGCGGATTGCTTCGCCCATCATCGCACCGGAGGCGCAGCGCGTGACGCTGGTGGGGATGAAGACTCCGCCGCAACCGCAGGGCAAGGCGTTTTATCTGCGCAATCGCAGCAACCTGGTTTTTGTGGCCAACAACATGCCGGCTCTGCCGCCGCAGAAGGCGTATGAGTTGTGGCTGATTCCGATGCAGGGCGCGCCGATTCCTGCAGGGATGTTCAAACCCGATACGCGTGGCAGCGCGACCTTGGTGAATCCTCCGCTGCCTGCGGGGATGGAAGCGAAAGCGTTCGCCATCACGGTGGAGAATGAAGCTGGGGCGACTACTCCGACCATGCCGATCATGATGATGGGGACCGGAGAATAGGTGCCGAGGTCCGTGGTTCCCACTTCTGGCGCAAACCACGCGCGAGAAATGGGGCACCCTCTTTGTGCGGATGCCGGCGAAATATAATTCCTAGACTTCGTCTTGCTCTTGCAGTTTCGCGATTACTCCGAAATCTTCGAGCGTGGTGGTGTCGCCTTTTACGTTGCCGTTGGTCGCTAGTTCCCGCAGCAGGCGGCGCATGATTTTGCCGCTGCGCGTTTTGGGTAAGGAGTCGGTGAAGCGGATGTCGTCGGGCTTTGCCAGGGCGCCGATTTCTTTTGCTACCCACTTGCGCAATTCTTCTTTTAGTTCGGGCGTCGGTTTTCTTCCCTGCTCCAGCGTAACGAAGGCCGAGATGGCCTGACCCTTCAGGTCGTCGGGACGGCCTACGACCGCGGCTTCCGCGACGGCTTCGTGCGCCACCAGCGCGCTTTCCACTTCCATGGTGCTGAGGCGATGGCCGCTGACGTTGAGCACGTCGTCGACGCGGCCCATGATCCAGAAATAGCCGTCTTTATCTTTGCGGGCACCGTCGCCGGTGAAATACACGCCGGGAATTTGCGACCAGTAATTCTGGACGTATCTGTCGGGGTCGCCGTAGACGGTGCGCAGCATTCCCGGCCACGGCCGCTTGATGACGAGGAAGCCTCCTGAGCCTAGCGGAACCGGCTTCCCTTCCATGGTTACGATCTCTGGCACCACGCCTGGGAATGGCAGCGTGGCAGAGCCGGGCTTGGTCGCGATCGCGCCGGGAATCGGGGTGAGCATGATGTGTCCGGTTTCGGTCTGCCACCAGGTATCGACGACGGGGCAGCGGTTGCCGCCGATGAGTTCGCGGTACCACATCCAGGCCTCGGGATTGATGGGCTCGCCCACGGTGCCGAGCAGGCGCAGGCTCGACATGTCGTGCTTGTTCGGCCACTCATCTCCCCACTTATTGAAGGTGCGGATCGCCGTGGGCGCGGTGTAGAAGATGTTTACTTTATGACGCTCGATAATTGACCAGAAGCGGTCGGGCTCAGGGAAGTTCGGCGCACCCTCATACATCAGGGTGGTGGCGCCGTTCTGCAGCGGGCCGTAGACGATGTAGCTATGGCCGGTGACCCATCCGATGTCGGCAGTGCACCAGTAGGTGTCTTCGTCTTTCAGGTCGAAGACCCACTTTGTGGTGAGGTAGGTGCCGACGGAATATCCTCCGGTGGTGTGGACGACGCCCTTCGGTTTGCCTGTGGTTCCCGAGGTATAGAGAATGTAGAGCGGATGCTCTGAGTCGAGCGGCTCGGCGGGGCAGACGTCGGAGGCCTTCGCCATCAGCTCGTGCCACCAATGATCACGGCCGGGCTGCAGGTTGATGGCGGTTCCGGAGCGTTTGTAGACGACCACGTTCTTCACGCTCGGGCACGACTTCAAGGCTTCCTCGACTGCAGGGAACAATTTCACTTCAGCGCCGCGGCGATAGGATCCATCCTGAGTGATGACGCACGTGGCTTGCGAGTCGTGAATGCGGTCGACCAGGGCGTTGGACGAGAATCCTCCGAAGACGATGGTGTGTGGTGCACCGATGCGGGCGCAGGCCAGCATGGCTACAGGAAGCTCCGGCGTCATGCCCATGTAGATGGCGACGCGGTCATTCTTTTTCACACCAAGGGCTTTTAGAACGTTGGCGAACTTTTGCACTTCGCGATGCAGTTGCTGATAAGTTAGAACGCGCACTTCGCCGGGCTCGCTCTCCCAGATGATCGCGGCTTTGTTCTTGCGCCAGGTTTCGACGTGGCGGTCGAGGCAGTTGTACGAGAGATTGATCTGGCCGCCGACAAACCACTTTGCCCAGGGGCAATTCCATTCGAGAACTTTGTCCCACTTCTTGAACCAGTGGAGTTCGTCGGCAACGTTTGACCAGAAGGTATCGGGACTGTCGATGGACTCCTTGTAAAGCTGCTCGTACTGGGCGAGGGTCTGAATGTGAGCCTGCCGGCTGAATTCCGCGGGCGGCTCGAACTTGCGCTGCTCGTTCAGAATGGAATCGATGTTGGGGCCTTGATTTTTCGTATTCTGGGTATCGACGACGGCATTATCGGCCATGATGAAACCTCGACTCGGAGGAATTATTGTTCGTGCCGGAAAACGAGGCACGAGATCGCAGCTTATTCTACACAGCTGCGCGCTGGATGTGACTGGGATCACCGGGGAAAGCTGGCAGGTGTCAGCTGTTGAGTCGGGGGCCCCAATATCTAGCGTCTGGTGCGAGATCTGAGGTTTTCTTTGATGGGAAAGGCTTCATCGCAGCGCTGAAAGTGCTGCGCCACCCAGAACCAGTTTCCCAGAAGAGTATGGAGCGCGAATTATCGGCGCCTGCCAATGGCGCCGCTCGAGGCTGCGCTTTTCAAGACCGGCTCACCGCTTTCAACTCACCGCTCTCAAAGGTCGAGGAAGCGGCTCCGGGTGTCTTCCGAGGGCAAGGGACAAGTGTCGTAGCGGCCGAAGAGGCGGTAGCGGTTGCGGGCTACGATGCGGTATCCCCACTCGAGAAGGGGGCGAGGGACGAGTTGGAGCACAGATCCAGCGAACCGCCAGAATACAAGTCCGCGGGTTGGAGTGGCTTTTGAAGCTGTGGGTGCGGGTCTCAGACCCGGACGGTCCGAGCGCAGCTCGGCGGCTCCCAGGTGCCTGAGGACGAAGGTGACGGCATCGGAACGAGGCAGCAGATTTTCGTCAGGGAGGTCGTAATGGACCACGACATAAACTGTGTCGAGGTCCTCGGCATCCGCCCCATGTCGCGTGAGAATCCGTTGCGCCAGCGGACTCTGCAGCGAAGCGAAGCGGAAGACCGCAGCAGAATCGCGGCGCAGAATGAACTGCACCAGCCGGTTGCAGAGGCCGCAGATGCCGTCGTAGAGGAGGATGGGGTGGGGCATGGGTCTAGGGCTGGATCACTTGGCCCCATTCACGTTCGTTTATAGCAGGAGTGTAATTCCATGATATCCGGCCGCAAACCCATTCGGGCAGCCTCGGGCGTCGTGGGGCGGGCACAAAGCAGGTTCCTCCTGTCTCGCTTCGCTCGCGCGTCGGAATGACAAAATTAGGATCCCAGACGGAGGAGCTCTTCGCGCAGGCGAGGATGTTGCTGGGTCAGGCGGAGGTAGTGCATTTCGTGGGGGCTGGCCTGGGCGCGGATGATCTGGGCGGCGGCCTGCTTTTCTTGGGTTGACCAGCGGGACAGGGTGGGAATCAGGGCCAGCACCAGCGACCAGTTTTCGAGGGCGTGGCGCTCGGGGGAATCCCAGCGGGATGGGTTGATGTTTAAGGCGCGGGTGATTTGGGCGATGGAAGCGGCGCGGATTTTCTCGGGGTCGCGGGAGAACTCGCGCGCCATGCGGCGATTTACGCGCAGGGCGAGGTTGCGGGTGGAGAAGGTGTCCCAGGGACCAGATTCGTCGCCACGAGGGCTAAAGCCCTTTCCTTTTGAAAGAGCATTGACGCGGCCCTTAAAGGGCCGCTCTTCCACGGGGCTTCCAGCAGCGAGGCTTCTGATAGCTGTGCTTCTGATCACGTTCCCTTTGGCGTCTGAGACGCTTCCCCCCGGTCGAGGCGAGTCATAGAACATGTGCGCTTCGGCCAGGCGCTTCAGAGTCTTCTTGGGAGTGCGGTATTGCGGGTTGGCGGCGATCTTTTGCTCTTCCTTGCTGGCCAGTTGTTCCAGAGCTTTTTTGCCGGAGCGGAAACCGAGTTTGCGGTAGAACCAGAAGGCTCCGGAATCGAGGGCTTCATCGTTGTTCTGGCCGATCTGATAGGGATAGACGGAAATTGTGGTGGCCCCGGTGAAGGCGCGAAGACAGCGGAGCGCCTGGGCGTAAATCCACGCTGTTTCGCCCTGGCGGTACGTATAGAAGGTGTTGAAGCCAACCTCGATCCATTCGCAGAGGCCGATGGCTTCGATGTAGTTGATGGGAACGCCGTTCTTGAGAGTGAATCCGGCGACGTAGGCGCGCAAGGGCAGACGGCGCGCTGCCGGCAGATTCCAGAAGTACATGACGACGCCCCGGCCGAGTTCTGCCTGGACGACGGAACGTGGGTCGCCGAGCGTGGTGCCGTAGAGTTCCCGGTAGCGCACCGCCATAACCTCACGGATCGTGTCGAGGACAGATTCGCCGGCGCGGAGCGAGAGTTTGACGAGGCGCGGAGCAGGGCGGGCGAGTTCGTCGGCCAGAGCAACCTGGCTCCGGGTGATCAGCGGTTCGGTGTGGTAGTGGAACGGGCGTGGGCGCGTCCAGTTGCGGGTGCGCGAGAACTTTAGATTCTTGAGGTGCCAGCGGAGCGGAAGGCGCAGAGAATCGTAGAGTTCGGCGCGGGCGTTTTCCGGTTGCGCGTTCTCCGGTTGCGCTTCGCCTAGAGGCAATTGTTCGAAGCGGCCGATGAGCCATTCGAGGTCGCCCTCACGGCCTCGCGCGGCATCGAGCCAGCGGCGCCAGGGGACATTGGCTTCGACGTCGGCGTCTTCGGCGAGCAGTGGGATGAAGCGCGGCCAGGTCGCTCCTATGGAACGTTCGGCTTGAGAATCATCCCAATAATCTTGCCACGCAACTTCGACAGTACGCGGGATGCGGCGGGCCAGCCAGCGGGCAGCTTCGAAGTTGAGTGTGTCCTGCATGGTGGTGCCGGCGATGCCGGAGGTGTCGAAGTCGTCGAAGGGCGACATATCCGGGCCCAGTTCGCGTAGGTGCTCGACGCGCTTGTGGAAGGTGTTCAGGAGCTTTTCGATAGTCGTCACGACGGACAGCGAGTGTGGGAAGGCGCGGAGAAAAAGCAGCGCTTCGTGAAAGCGAATGAGAGATTTGGCGTCGGGGAAGGAGTGTCGCGCGAGGTGGGCGAGCAGAGTTTTTGTTTCCGCGGCAGCGCCTGGTCCGAAGTGGCTTTTGGCGGCTTCGAGGCGGGTGAGCAGCGCGTCGAGGGTTGGGGGCATGGGGTTCCGGCGGGTAAGTGTAACTCAGAAAGTCAAAATCTCATGGAGCCGGGCGGGGTTCAACGTGAGCGCAGCGGGGCTTTAGCCCACGCGGGACAGCCGAAGGCGGCTGTCGCCACATGGGCATTACTGCGCGCGGGAAACAGAGACGGCTCATTTTGATCTGCGGCTGGCGACCAGAAGGCGAGTCCAGGGTTCATCGTCGAGGCGGCTGATCTGTATAACCGGGTGTCCGTTAGTGGTGGCTTGAATGAACTGGCCGTCGCCGATGTACATGGCGGTGTGGGTTATGTTGCGTGACGATGAACCGAAGAAGAGCAGGTCGCCGGGCTGCAGGTCTTTACGCTCAACGGGGACCACGCCTGTCCACGCAGCCTGTTTGTCGGCATCACGCGGCATGGTGATACCCCGGACGCGCAACAGCATTTGCGTAAAGCCGGAACAATCGAAACCGAAGCTGGAAGTGCCTCCCCACAAATAGGGTAGGCCGAGAAAGCGTTTTGCCAGTTCGATGGATTCGGGAATCGATAAAGGCTTCGGGTCAGGGACGACATCGGCTGACTGGATCCACGCATCGGTTTTGCCGGGGAGTCGCACTTGCAGCCAGCCCGCGGGGGTAGGCTTTATTTCTTTCGGCGGTGTCGCCGATCTCTTACTGCTCTCTTCTTGATTGTCGTTCTCGTCAGGGATCACTTCCAGGCGCGTCTCGAAAGGAATGGTGAGGACGGGCTTATGGCGAGTCACGTCGGGCTCGTGATAGAGATTGGCGAAGAGACTCTCCACTTGGACGACGACGCCCGTCGTGGCATAGCCGTCGCCACTCTGAACCAGGCGAAGGTGGCGACTGGGCACCCATCCTTTGTAGTGATCTGCCGTCTGAATACGGCACCATTCGCCGTGCGCGGTCAGCAGGGTTACATTGCTGCCGTAGATTGCCTGCGACACAACGTCGGACTGGTCGCTGGGGTGAGAGTACATGTTGGCGACGGGGACCACCACGGTTTGAGTGCTGTTCTTGGCGAAGGCGCCGGGAACACAGCAGAGCGCGAGAAGCGCGAGCGCGGCGAGAGGGTAGCGTCTGCGATGAGTTCGCATGAGTAGATCGCGAGAGACGAACGGCAAATTCCCCGTCGCCGCCTCGGAGTGAGATGGTACCGGATGGGGTGCTTGGGCCGCCACTGAAAATCGGAGAACGCGAAGTGCTCAGGGCGGATGGGAATAGCGAAGAAAGGTTGGCTGCCCCCCAGGGATTCGAACCCCGATAACCTGCTCCAGAGGCAGGTGTCCTAGCCGTTGAACGAGGGGGCAATTGTTGGCGGAGCCGGCGCTCACAACCGCTTTTATTTTATGGTTGAAAGCGAGGCGGGTCAACCGGGAAGCGGAACGGTGGGTGTATCACGAAGGTGCAGGGAGCGCGTTAGAATTCCTGTGACGATCTTGGTCCACGGTTAGGAGACGGTTATGGTCACCACAATTGAGAGTATCGCAACTACTTCCGCGTATGCCGAGATGGCGCGGCGTCCGTTGGAGGCTGATCAATGTGCGCTGGTGGTGATCGATATTCAGGAGAAGCTGCTGCCGCCGATTTTTCAGAGGGAACAACTGGTGCGGAACGCGCAGCTGTTGATTCGCGCGGCGTGCGTTCTGAAGATTCCGGCGCTGGTCAGCACGCAGTATGCTAAGGGATTGGGCGGTACGGTGCCGGAGATCGCTTCCCTGCTGACGGGGACAGAGGCGATTGATAAGAACCTATTTTCTTGTTTCGGCAGCGATGCTTTTTGCGGTGCGCTGAAGCGGCTGCCGGGCCAGCGCAACACGCTGCTGCTGTGCGGGATGGAGAGCCACATTTGCGTGACCCAAACAGCGCTGGGGGCGCTGCGCGAGGGATATCTGGTACACGTGGCCTCGGACGCGGTGAGTTCGCGGACGGAGTGGAATTGGAAGATTGGATTGGAGCGGATGCGAGCGGCGGGAGTGGTGATTTCGTCGACCGAGATGATGATTTATGAACTGATGCGGGCGTCTTCGTCGGCGGCGTTCAAGGAGTTGTTGCCGCATTTGAAGGGATGAGGGGGCGCATCGTCGGCCCTCTTTCGCTCCTCCGGGGCTGGTTTCGATTCATTCGCGGTCGCCCCCGGCTTGCGCCCCTTCAGCAGGCTCGGGGAAGCTGTGAGCCGCATTCTTTCGCCGCTTTGCGGCTCGGAAGCTACGATTCTTTCTTCTTCACGCGCACGACCGTGATTTTCGCGAAGCCTTCTTCGAAGGCGGGGGCTTTCAGCTTGGCGGCCATTCGGCGCATTACGTCTTCGGGAACGACATGATCGCGACGCTGGTGGCGTTCGAGGCAGACTTCCAGTGGGACGTCGAAGAATACGGCGTGGACTTCGTAGTTATAGTCTTTGGCGAGTTTGATCCAGTGCTGGCGTTCCTGCGGAGTCAGGTTGGTGGCGTCCACGTAATTCATGGGACGCTTGGCGATGAGGCGCGCCTTCAGCATGGAACGCAGGTTGGAAAACACGAGGTCCTGAAAGCGCTGCTCGCGGACGTCATCGAACAGAAGCGAACGCACCATGTCGCTGGAAAGCGCGACCACGTTGTGGCGCTTGAACCAGGAACTCTTGCCGGAACCGGGTAATCCGATGGCGAGAACCACGATGCCTTTCGGGGGACGGGTCGACGCTGCCGGCACCGCTGCTGGAGCGCGGGGCGCTTGCGGCGCAGGTTGCGCTTTAGGCTTCGAGCCTTCGGGCGTGCTTTCTTCCGCCGCAGCTTCTTCTGCGCCATCTTCTTCTACCGCGTCGGCGCCAACCTCGTGGACTCCAACTTCGGGAATGATGCCTTTCGCAGCAGCTGGAGTGAAGGCCTGAGCGACCGCTTGTTCTCGACCGCGACCGCCACGGCCGCGTCCACCACGGCGTCGGCGGCCGCGTCCACGCTGGCCGTCCGCGCCGGATTGCGGGCGAGACGGCCCGTCTGCGGCGGGTGATTCTTCTCGCGCGGGCAGCGCTTCGAACTCGGGTTCGGATGGGACAGGAACTTCGGCCTCGTGACGACTGGACTCGATCTGCGGAGAATCGATATGGCTCGGCTCGAGCGCTGGGCTGGGAGCTTGCTCCGCATCGAAATACGCCGGCTGCAGGGGCGGAGGTGCCGGCTCACTTCCTGGCTCCGGAGTTTTCTTCTTGCGGCGCTGTAGTCGATCCTTCATCCATTTACGCATGTTCAGGCTTGTAACACAGTTGACTGGACGGTAGCAATCGGTGAGGACGATTCCGCACCAGAGATGACAGCGGGTGGAACCTGGAAACGACCGCAGGGCGACTTTTTCCTTCCGCCATTCTAGAATGGGGCCCATGCCCAGCCAGATTCCTGCTGCCATTCAAGGTCAGAAATACGTTTCCCTGACAACGCTTCGCAAAACCGGAGTTGGCGTGGCGACTCCAGTGTGGTTTGGAGAACAAGACGGCAAGCTTTATGTGATGACGCGGAGCGACATGGGGAAGACGAAGCGGATTCGCAATAATCCGCAAGTGCGGGTTGCGCCGTGCACGATGCGTGGAACCGCGACGGGAGCGGAAGTTTCCGCAACCGCGCGCATTCTGCCGCCAGAACAACACGCCACGGCGCGACAGACGATCAATCGCAAGTATTGGCTGGCGCGGATTCCGCTGGTGTGGTGGAGGACGGATACTTATATTGAAATCAGCTTTGGCTAGCTTCGGGTGCGGCTTGTCATTCGAGCGAACGAGGATTTGCGTACGGCCAGAGATTGCATAGGTCCTTCGCTTCGCTCAGGATGACAAGGGCGTTGGGATCACAAATGTGTTTGGATAGCTCAACTTAGTTAGCAGATTCTCGGCAGCTGTTCCCCGCTCAGCATGTCTACGACGCGGTTGCCGCCGATGCGGCTTTGCAGGACTACCGTGCCGGCGGGGTTTTCTTCGACTTTGCCTATGCAGACAGAGCCCTCGGAGACGGGAATCGTCTTCATGATCTCGAGGGTCGCGTTGAGCTGCGCGGCGGGGACGAAGACGGCGAAACGGCCTTCGTTCGCGACGTAGAGCGGATCGAGGCCGAGGATCTCGCAGGCACTTTGGACGGTCTCCTGCACGGGAATGAGAGCTTCTTCGAGCTTGATGCAGATGTTGCGGTCGGAGGCTATCTCGTTCAGCGTAGTGGCCAGGCCGCCGCGGGTCAGGTCGCGCAGGCAATGGATTTCGATTCCGGCGTTTAATAGGGCTTCGACCGCAGGCCAGACGGAAGCGGTGTCGCTCAGGATTGGCGATTCGAATTCGATGCCCTCGCGTACCGAGAGAATCGCGACACCGTGGCGGCCGAGATCGCCACTGACGATTACGGCATCGCCCACTTGCACCGAGGCTGGGCCTATTGTTTGTTTGACTTTTGATTCGATCAAGCCGATCCCTGAAGTGTTGACGAAAATGCCGTCGCCTTTTCCTTTGTCGACTACTTTCGTGTCGCCGGTGACCAACTGAACGCTGGCCTTTGCCGCGGCCTGTTGCATGGATGCGACCACGGTGCGTAGCGTTTCCATGGCGAGACCTTCTTCGAGAATGAATCCCGCGCTCAGGTAAAGGGGACGGGCGCCGCACATGGCGAGATCGTTGACGGTGCCGTAGATGGCGAGGTCGCCGATGGTGCCGCCGGGAAAAATCAGCGGGCGCACGACGAAGGAATCCGTCGTAAAGGCCAGGCGTGAACCGGGCTTCACTCCGTCGAGCGGCAGGACTGCGCCGTCATGCTTTTGTTCGAGCAAGGGATTGCCGAACGCGGGCATGAATATCTTTTCGATGAGTTGGTGAGTCAGCCGTCCGCCGCCGCCGTGGGCCAGGACGATGCGATCGTCAGCGACTCGGGATACTGGACAACTCAAGTTGAACTCGGTCATTACTTTGCCGTCTGCCATAGTGGTAATAAGCCGCGCACGCGCCCTCGGACGAAACCATGGGAGCGCCGAGCGGGTTCTCCGGCGTGCACTTCACTCCAAAGGCCGCGCACTGGTGCGGCTTCTTGATGCCTTGCAGAATTAGTCCACTGATGCACTCGGGCGACTCCTGCGCGGGTACGCCTGAAAACGGGTAGCGCAGGTTGGCGTCATGTTTCTGGAAACGTCCGCGCAATTGGAAGCCGCTGGCGGGAATCTCACCCAGGCCGCGCCATTGGCGGTTAACGATTTCAAAGACTTCGAGAATGCGTTCCTGCGCGGGGCGGTTGCCTTCGCGGCGTGTGGCGCGGGCGTATTGGTTCTCGACTTCGTGGCGGCCTTCCTCCAACTGGCTGACCGTCATGAGAATTCCGTCCAGAATGTCGAGCGGCTCGAAACCGGTGACGACAATGGGAACTTTGTAGCGCTCGGCGATGGGAAAATATTCTTCGTAGCCCATTACGGTGCAGACATGGCCGGCTGCTAGAAATCCCTGGACGACGCAGTTGTCTGAAGAGAGCAGCGCCTCCATGGCAGGAGGAACCAGTACGTGCGAGACCAGCAGCGAAAAGTTGTCGACGTTATCGTGATCGGCCTGCCATGCGGCCATGGCGTTGGCGGGGGCGGTCGTTTCGAAGCCGACCGCAAAAAAAACTACCTGGCGGTCGGGATTGGACTTGGCAAGTTTCAGCGCATCAAGCGGGGAGTAGACGATGCGAACGTCGGCGCCTTCGGCTTTGGCATCGAACAGGCTCTTGGTCGAGCCGGGGACACGGAGCATGTCACCGAAGGAACAGAAAATCACGTCAGGGCGGTGCGCGATGGCTACGGCTTTGTCGATTAGCTCAATCGGTGTGACGCAGACCGGGCAGCCGGGGCCGTGTACGAGGGTGATCTCGCGGGGCAGCAGGTCTTCGAGGCCGCTCTTGACGATGGTGTGAGTCTGGCCGCCGCAGATCTCCATGATGGTCCAGGGACGGGTTACTTTTTTCCAGATTTGTTGCGATAGTTGTTCGGCGGCTTTCTGATCGCGATATTCACTGAGGAATTTCACCGAGTTCCTCCTTCAGGCCACCGATTTCTTCGAGGTATTGGAAGACGCGGCGGGCTTCGACCTCGTCGATTACGCTGATGGCGAAGCCGACGTGGACGAGAACGTATTTTCCGATTTCGGCTTCGGGAACGTAGGCGAGATTGACTTCCTTGCGGATGCCGCCGAAGTCGACGCGGCCGCGGCGGAAGGCGATGTCGTCGTCGTCGATGATTTCGATGACTCGGCCTGGAACTGCGAGACACATGATGCGATCTCCTCTTACCTCTGGGGCCGAAGCCCGCGGTGTTATCCCACTTAACGCGGCGCTGAAGCGCCGCTCTTCCACGGCCAACGCGGAATTCGCGCTCGAGCGAGATCCGATTGTCCCAAGATCCGACTCTCCCGAACACGATCCGATTGTCCTGAACAAGATCTGATTGTCCGGAGCAAGGTTCGCCTACGACAGACGTGGGGATGTGGCAGGCTACAACTTGCTCAGCATCATCGCTGCTTGCCCTAAAGCTATGCCGCCGTCATTGGGCGGGACCCGGTGGTGCGTATGCACCACGAATCCGCGAGACTCCAAGGCAGCGGCGGCGCGCTCGGTCAAATACCGGTTCTGAAAAACTCCGCCGCTCAGCACGATCCGCTTCAGTCCGATATTCGCCGCGACTTCCACGATCCATGCGACCAGTGCGTTGTGGAACCGGGCCGCGATCAGCGGTACGGCGACTCCAGCCTGCTTGTCGGCCAGCACGGCCAAGACTAGCGGACCCCAGTCTCCACCGGGTAGAGCATACGCCTCTTCGGTGCGCAAGCGTCCGATTTCGTTTTCGAGCAACATTGCGGCTTGGCCTTCGAAGTGGTTCTGCCGGGCTACGCCAGTCATGCAGGCTACGGCGTCAAACAATCGGCCCACGCTCGTGGTGGGGACGATGTTGATGCCGTGACGGAGCATATAACGGATATTGGCGCGGTCCAATCGGGGATTCCCCGGCGTTTGATCCTCCGCGTCGGGGCGCTCTAGTTCTGAACCTCCAACTTCGAACCTCAGACTCTCGGCCGAGCGCCAGCCCTCGCGCACCGCGGCATCGCCGCCGGGCAGGCCGAATGAACGCAGATGCGCGATGCGCTGGAACTGGTTCCCTTCCGCTTGATTCCCTTCAACTCGGAAGAACTCGCCGCCCCAGATGGCGCCGTCGAGGCCGTATCCGGTGCCGTCCCAGGATATGCCAAGGTAGGGGCCATCGACATTGTTCTCTGCGGCACAGGCTGCGACGTGCGCCTGATGATGCTGTACGCGGATCACGGGCAATCCGGACTTCTCTGCCCAGTGGGTTGAGGCGTAGTCGGGATGCAGGTCGCAGGCAACGACCTCCGGTTTGAAACTGTAGAGGCGGCACAGGTCGTCAATCGCTTTTTGAAACGCTCCCCGCGCTTCGACGGTTTCGAGATCGCCGATGTGCTGGCTGAGAAAAATGTCGCGGCCTACGCCGATTGCCACCGTGTTCTTGAGATGGCCGCCTACTGCGAGCACCGGCGGCAGGTCGTGCTCGACGTGAATGCCGAGGGGCGCGTAGCCGCGAGCGCGGCGGAGGATTCCGGCGCGTCCGCGGGTGAGGCGAACAACGGAATCGTCGCAGGCCCGCACGATCGGGCGGTTGTGCATCAGGAAATGGTCGGCGATGTCCTTTAGGCGAACGGCAGCTTCTTCGTTGGCGATCGCGATGGGCTCGTCACTTCGGTTGCCGCTGGTGGCGATCACGGGGAAGCGGCACTCCTGCATGAGCAGGTGATGCAGCGGGGAGTAAGGCAACATCACGCCGAGATACGGCGAGCAGTGCGAGACGTTCCATGCTATGTCTGTGGCGGGTTTGGGATGAAGAAGAACGATGGGCGCGGCCTGAGATTCGAGGAGTTCAACTTCGGCAGGAGAGATTTCGCAATATACCCGCGCCACTTCGAGGGACGGCATCATGACGGCGAACGGTTTTTCCTCGCGATGTTTGCGCTGGCGCAGGCGGGCTATGGCTGCGGGATTGCAGGCGTCGACAAGAAACTGGAATCCTCCGACGCCTTTGAGCGCAACAATTTCGCCGCGGCGAAGCGCTTCCACCGCGTCTTCGAGAGTGCCATTAAGCCGCGGGCCGCATACCGGGCAGGCATTGGGCTGGGCATGAAAACGGCGGTTCGACGGATTCTCGTATTCCTCGCAGCAATTCGGGCACAACACAAAATCGCGCATGGTGGTGTTGGGGCGATCGTAGGGGATGTCGACCACGATGGTGTAGCGCGGGCCGCAGTTGGTGCAGTTGGTGAAGGGATATTCGAAGCGGCGATTGCCGGGATCGAACAGTTCTTCGCGGCAGTCGGTGCAGGTGGCAAGATCCGGCAACACGTTGACGGTTTTGCCGGAATCGCGATCGCTGGCGAGAATTTCGAAGCGGGTCGCGCCCTCGGCCACAAGCCAGGCAAATTCGCGGACGGTCACGACGGAAGCTTTCGGGCGCTCCTGCTCCAGCCGCTGCTCGAAGCGGGTCAATTGATCGGAGGGGCCTTCGACTTCTACGACCAGCCCGGCTGAGGAATTGAGCACCCAGCCGCTGAGAGACATTTCGGTCGCCAGGCGGTAGATAAACGGCCGGAAGCCGACGCCCTGCACGGCTCCGCGCAGCGTAATGCGCAGGCGTTGCGTGGCTGGCTTTGCCGCAACCGTCATGATTCGCAAACCCAATCAGGCCGAGACCGCTGCCCGAAACGGACACGGCTGATTCTAAGGCTTGGGGGAGTCTGGTTTGCTGAAAAAGTCGTCAGTGGCCTTAGGGGCTAAAAAGAAATGCCTTATCGCATCGCTGAAAGCGCTGCGTCACGCAAAATCGGGCTTTCAACCGACTGGGAAAGTCGGCAGCGAGCGTGGAAAAGGATGAGCTGGCGATTGGGCCTTCGGATCTGGTCTTGAGATCTTTCGAACCTTCGATCTTCCATCTTTCGAACCCTGGATCTGTGAATTATGGTTCGGGAGCAGCGCTGGCAAAGTCTGCCAGAAGCAGGCGCAGATTGCCCGGATTGGTGGCGTAGGCGAGACCGGTGTCGATGCCGACCAACCCGACGCGAACAAGTTTTTCGATCTCGCCGTCGAAATGCTGCATGCCTTCGGTGTCGCCGTCCTGCATGGCTTCGAGCAGCGTCTTACCTTCGTGCTCGCCCTTTTCCAGATATTCCCGCGTACGCAGGGTTGATTTCAAAATTTCCACGATGGCGATGCGGCCCTTACCGTCCTGGCGAGGGATGAGACGCTGCGAGACGATGAAACGGAAGCTCTTCGCCAAACGATTGCGAATGGTGTGTTGCTCCGCCCCGGGAAAAACTCCGATGATGCGCTCGACGGTTTTGGAGGCGTCAATGGTGTGCAGGGTGGAGAGAACCAGATGGCCGGTCTCGGCGGCTTCGAGCGCGATCTCGATGGTTTCCTTGTCGCGCATTTCTCCGACGAGAATTACTTTTGGAGCTTGCCGCAGGGCGGCTCGCAGGGCTAGGGCAAAGCTGGGAGTGTCACTGTGCAGCTCGCGCTGGTGAACGATCGACTTTTTGTGGCGATGCATGAACTCGATGGGATCTTCAATGGTGAGAATGTGAACCGCGTGAGTTTCATTGATGCGGTCGAGGATGGCGGCCAGGGTGGAGGATTTGCCCGATCCCGTGGGTCCAGTCACCAGGACAATGCCGTTGCGCAGGTCGGCGATTTCGATGAGCTGTGGGGGCAGATTCAGGTCGATTAGGTTGGGAATCGCCTGCGGGATCACGCGCATCACAACGGCGTGGCTGCCCCGCTGCTGAAAAATGTTGACGCGAAACCGGCATTGCCCGGGCAGTCGATAGGAGATGTCGCAGGACCCCAGAGTCTGCAAAGCATCGATGGCCTGCTTATTCCCCCCGATCAGTTCATAAGAGATGCGTCGAGTGTCTTCCGGAGTGAGCGGCCCCATGCCCGATACTTTGACCGGAACCAGCGTGCCCGACTGTTCGACCACGGGATAGCTGCCGGGCGACAGGATCAGGTCGCTCACCTTTCCCGATACCTTGAGCATGGCCAGTAACACAGCCGGGGTCGGCATCGGTTTGGGCTCCGAGGTGATGGGAGCGAGCGCTGTTTTGGCCGCAGTTTCCACTCCGTGGTCCTTTCTGGTGTTGCTAAGAGCTGCGAGCTAAGACCAGCTATTTCCTAAGTGCGATTTAATGATTGGCGATAGGGCCGCGATCGTTGAGTAAGTTTCTTAGCACGCTGCCAGCCAATCTGCAGGGATGGTGAGCGGAGCAACGAAGACGGCTTCCGACTGAGACTGAGACTCAAGACCTAAGACTCACGCTCTTCGCGGAAGTGGAAAACGTTTGGCAATACCTTCCGCCAGGTAGGCGGCGTAGAGGCCGGTGACCAGGCCGGTGAAAACGTCCATGGTGTAGTGCGCACGCAGGACGAGCACGGTGGCGGCCTCGAAAAGCACGATGCCGACTGCAGCGGCGGTCAACCAACTCCTGCGGAAACGGGAAAGCTCAGTGGCGCCGAGAACGGCGATGGCCGTGTGTCCGGAAAAGAAGTAATCGTTGGCCACGCCGTAGGTTACGAGCAGCGACGGGAAGCCGGGATTGTGCCAGATCGCATCCGGCGGAGCGGGCAGGGCAACGAGGGCCTGCATGATCTGGCGCAGACCGAGCACGATGACGAGTCCCAGGAATGGACGCAACTCGCCCCGGAAGATCCACATCGACAACAGAAAAATTCCCAACAGATCGATGATGGCCGAGCTGACTACCAGCAGCGCGTTGGCTGCGTCGGGATGGTGATGCAGGTAAAGATTTGCCGAGGCGGTTACGGTGTGGATTCGGTCACCGATTCCGGCGGCGGGCACGCCGCGAGCACCGATCAGGGATTGCGTCCAGAACCAGATCAGGAGCGCCGCCGCGGTTAGCACCAGCCGCAAGGCTAACGACGAAGTCAGTGGGACAAGCCCGCTTTGTTCCCGAGGCATGAGTGGGGGAATTATATCCTCGCGGCGCGGGCACGCTGATGGCGAGCCCCCAAAAACCAGGTGTATACTCACGTTCTTCCTGGTCCCACGCTATCCTTCGAGAGCAAATTTGTAAGAGGTCCACTTCCGTATGCAGACCTTCAAGCTTTTTCTGTCGCCTCAGGTAAGCGTGCCCGACGACGTGCTTAACGCGGCGGGCCAGCAACTCAAGGGATATTTCGATCGGATCTGCATGAGCATGAGCCCGCGCAAGTTCCTGCATTCTTCGTTCAAAGTGTCGCCCCATGCGGGGGAGGTTGGGGACAAGGACCTACTGGTCTATATCACGCAGGCCAGCTTGATCCTCTCACTCCTCGACAAAGTTTACGAGCCGGACGCTACTCACCTGTACCCGCCCGGGCACGCCGGGGGTGGCACGAAGCAGATGCCGGATGGCCGAGTGCTGTCGGAGGTTTTCTGGACGGGCGAACTGATCGCCCTAAAGACCTCAACTCACGACCGGCGGGCCGCGGCCCTGGCGAATCTTATCTTTCACGAATGGGTGCATAACAAGCACACGTCCGATCCGGTCGCTCTCAGCAAGGGCGGACCTACGGAGTACGTTCACTTCTATTGTGGGAATGGGATTCTAGGGGGAAGTATCCCCGTAGCCCTGGCGGCGAACGGGAGTCCTAATCAGACCAACATCATCAGTATGGCGCGAGTACTGGATGCTTCGAACCCGCAGTCATTGGCTGGACTTTACAGTGACGATCTGGGCTTCTGAGGAACGGAGTGGGGTGAGAGATGGAGCGGGAGACCGGGATCGAACCGGCGACATCCAGCTTGGGAAGCTGGCGTTCTACCGCTGAACTACTCCCGCTCAGGGACGAGGAACGACCTTAGCTTATCACCCTCGCCAAACCGTCACAACCGCCCACAAAATGATTGAACATCGAGCAATGGCTCGTGAACTAGTGTCGCCATTCGTGTTTTAATAGTCGGCCTGTAGAACAATTTCTGTACGAATCGATCTCGGCGAATCATGGGGAGACTATGGATTCATCCAACTCTGGCGCTTCGCGGCGCAGGTTTCTGCAGGCCGCTTTAACCACGGGTGGAACGGCCGCATTGTATCCGGCGCTGGGCGCGGGCCGGGCGGTCGCAGCGACGACGGAATCTGCTGCGCCAGAGATCAAGGCGTTCGATGTCAAGCCGTTCGAGTTGGATGAAATCAGTATTCCCGAATTGCAGGACGGGATGAAGTCGGGCAAGTTCACGGCGCGATCGCTGGTCGAAAAATACGTCGAGCGCATCGATGAGATCGACAAGCCGCATAGCGACAAGGGCGGCTCTGCCGTCAACGCGATCATCGAACTCAATCCGGATGCACTCGCCATTGCCGATTCGCTCGATCAGGAGCGCAGGGCCAAAGGGCCGCGCGGACCGCTGCACGGGGTTCCGGTACTGATCAAAGACAACATCGATACGGCGGACCGCATGATGACTACGGCTGGGTCGCTGGCCCTGGTTGGCTCGAAGCCGCCGAAGGATTCGTTTGTGGCACAGCGGTTGCGCGCGGCCGGCGCGGTGATTCTGGGCAAGACGAACCTGAGCGAGTGGGCGAACATCCGTTCCAGTCATTCCACCAGCGGATGGAGCGGGCGCGGCGGGTTGACCAAGAATCCCTATGCTTTGGATCGCAACCCGTGCGGGTCGAGTTCGGGCACGGGTGCGGGAATTTCCGCAAACCTGGCTGCGGCCGGAATCGGGACTGAAACCGATGGATCGATTGTGTGTCCGTCGTCGTCGAATGGGCTGGCCGGGATCAAGCCGACGGTGGGCCTGGTCAGCCGCGCCGGAATCATTCCGATCTCGCATAGCCAGGACGGTGCCGGGCCGATGTGCCGCACGGTGCGGGATGCCGCAATTCTTCTGGGCGCGCTGACCGGCGTTGACGCCGACGACGCGGCAACGGCGGCCAGCGCTGGCAAATCGCAGACCGACTACGCGCAGTATTGCGATCTCAAGGGACTGAGGGGCGCGCGCATCGGAGTGGCGCGAAAATACTTCGGCTTCAGCGATGCCGTGGACGCTCTCATGGAGGAATCGCTCGCCGCGATGAAGCACGAGGGAGCGACGCTGGTCGATCCCGCCGACATTGCAACCTTGGGCAAATTCGACGAGAGCGAGTTACTCGTCTTCATGTACGAACTGAAGGCTGATCTGAATGCTTATCTAGCGCGACTTGGGCCTTCTGCGCCCGTGCACACGCTGCAAGACATCATTGACTTCAACGAGCGCAACCGACAGAAAGAGATGCCTTACTTCGGGCAGGACTTATTCTTGAAGGCCCAGGCCAAGGGACCGCTGACGGACAAGGAATATGTGGATGCGCTGGTGAAGAATCATCAACTGGCACGTACCGAAGGCATTGACGCGCTTATGGATCAGCACCATCTTGACGCGATTGTGGCGCCCACGGGCGGTCCGGCATGGCTCACAGACTTGGTCAACGGCGATCACGTGGCGGGAGGCAGTTCGAATGCCGCCGCGGTCGCCGGCTATCCCAACATTAATGTGACTGCGGGATTTCTTTCCGGCTTGCCGGTGGGCATTTCGTTCTTTGGCCGGGCCTGGAGCGAACCTACATTGATCAGGCTGGCCTATTCATTCGAGCAGGCTACCAAGGCACGGCGCGCGCCGCGGTTCCTGGCGACAATCGGGCCCGGTTAATGGGCTTTGGCTTCGTCGCTCTGTCTGCGATTTTGCGGGATGGGCCACCAAATCCTGTAGTCACAGCGGGTGTAAAGTTTCGCAAAAGTGATCAAGAAAGACGCACCGGCCACCTACAATTGATCTGGGGCCGGAGGCGCTTTATGAAGCTCCAGTGTTACGCGTCCACTTCGTGGGTGCTGACTAAGTTGGTGGTGTTTTGTCTTGCTGCGTGTAGTTTCACTGAAGGTCAACTCCACTATCAGGATCAGGAACTCCAGGTCCACGATCTGCCGCTCTTGACGGCGCGTTCGCCGCACTCCGCCGATGTACTGCTGACCTCTCTGGATACCATATTCCACAACCACGAGATATGTTGCGGGAAAGACTCGGCTCTCGAAGATAGCGCCGGGGCCGCCGACCCTAAGTCGTTGAAGGATGTCGCCAGCAAACTGCAAGGGCGGCAACATTTGGGTGACGGTCGGCCGATTATGGTAAACGCCACCTATCTGACGCCGGATGCAGTAAATGCCGGCCTGCTCGTCGGATGGTTTCTGAACCAGCACGCGGCGCTGATGCGGTGGAATTCGCACGTCTATGTCGTCCATGGAATCGTCTACATGTGGATCGCAAGTTCGAACGGCGACTCCGGCACATCGGAATCGACCGCAATCCACAAGTTTCTTTTGTGGGATACTCGATTTTCCGATTCGCGCCGGGAACTAGTCTTCAATCGTGACACCGACGACCTAAGCAAGGTGGAGGGGTTCTTGTTTGTGGACGTGAAACCGCAATAGACCTCTATTTCTTCAGCTATCTCTTTTCCCTCGACAGGAAGCTGGGCGCCCGCGAGACTCTAATTTTTTCAACTTATTGCTCCAGTCATGTTAGCCTCGACTTATGAGGGGGTATTACATGACCAACCTGAAGAAGGTAGTCTCTTCCCTGCAGAACGAGTACTCCCGTCTCGAAAAAGAGATGGGAAGAGTGGGGAAAGCACTGGACGCGCTAGGCCAGGCGGGCGGAAAAAAGCTCAAGAAGACAGGACGAACCTTGAGCAAGGAAGCCCGCAAGCGGATCGCCGACGCGCAACGACTACGCTGGGCAAAAGTGCGGAAACAAGCTGCCAAGCTAGTCAAGTCGTAACCTGCAGTCATTTTCGCAAGCACCGCAGATGGCCTCGTTCGTAACTTCTTTCAAGATTTGCGAGCGGGGCCTGAGCGGGGTCGTTACGTAGAGTAATGCGGGAATTTTCTGCTTCGCAGGGGCTGAAGCCCACATGGACTTTTGGCGTCTTCGCGCCGCGCTGAGGCGCCGCTCTTCCACCCGCGGCTGCGCTTTCCTGACTTCTTCTGCAGGCTGAGTCTTGTCGGTTGTCCCGCCTTTCAGTTTCTAAGTCCAGCGGAACCATTTCAGGGCCAGGGCGAAGGAAATTCCACCCCAGAGGGCCAAAATCAGTAAGCGCGGCCATTGCTGGAAGAGCGGCGTACCTTCCAGGATGCTGGCGCGCAGGGCATCGTTGAGCGCGGTCAACGGGAGAGCTTTGATCAGGGGATGGATCACCTGCGGGAATCGTTCATAAGAAAAGAAGACGCCGGAGAATATCCACATGGGCATCATCACCAGGTTGATGAGGCCGCTGACGCTTTCGATTTTCTGTGCACGGCTGGCGGTGAGCAGGCCGACGCCACCGAAGGTGAGCGATCCCAGGCCGCCGATCAGCGAGATTGACCACACCGAGCCGAGAACACGCATGTGAAATAAGAGGACGCCAAACACCAGCAGCAGGCCGATCTCGATGACCATGAGCAACAGGCGGCTGGTCATGATGGCTAGCAGGAAATCTCCGCGGCGCATGGGCGTGCCAACGTAACGCTTGAGCAGTTTGCGCTGACGCATGTCGACCAGCGCGAAGCCGATGCCCCACATGCCGGAGTTCATCAGGTTCATGCCGAGCAGTCCGGGAATCAGGAAATCGATGTAACGGGAGCCGGGCTCGGACGACGTGACCAACTTTGTCGCGACCACGTCTTTTCGGCCGGCTGCGGATTGCAGGGCATCATCGACCAAGGCCAGCGCAAGTACACTCTCGGGACGAGCGGGATCGTAGCGGTATTGAAATCCTCCCGGACTACCTTGTTCAATAACGAGATCATACTTACCGAGCCGGAATCCCTTCGCTGCATCTTCCGGCTTCAGTACATCAATCTTGGCGGAGGCGAAGTGGGGAAACTTCAATAGCACGCCCCGAAGGTCATGCGCCCCCGAGTTCTCGACGATCGCAACCGACGGGGCATCGCTCGGCTTGTTGCGGAAGGCGATGCCCAGACCGAGAGCAAGCAGCAAGGGGAATACGAAGACCCAGAAAACGACTTCCGGCTCGCGCTTGAGTTCGAGCAGGCGTGCCGCGAGGAGATGGTTGTAGCCTGACCAGCGGCCGTTTCGGCGGGGCGCGGATGGAGATGTTTTGATGGCGTTAATCGGTGTTTCCTGTGCAACGCTCATGATCAATTTCCCGATAGTTCGTTACGGCAACGGACTATTGCGATTGCGGCTTCCATCTATTCAAGAACTCCCGCAACACTTCCGGGGTGAGTCCGCGGGCGTCTTCGAACTCGCCATTTTTCTGGCTCACTATCAGTCTTCCGTCGCTGTCCGCCACCGCCAGCGCGGGGATGCCTTTGTCCAGTGGGACTTGGAACTGCTCAACCAGGTCGGCGTTCTTGTGCTCGTCGGGCCCGAGGTCGATGTGAACGACTTCATAATTGGCGGCGACAATGGGCGCCAGATCGGGGCCGTGAAACGCCAGATCGAGCACGTGGCAATCGAAGCACCAGTTGGCGCCAAAGACTAGCAGCAGGCGTTTGTGCTCGGAGGCAGCTCGCTCCTCGGCTTCTCTGATTTCGGCGTGAGCGTCGGCCTCGGCGGGATAGATGTTTTTCTTCATGTCCGACGGCTGCTTCAGGTGCGGAGTGTCGGTTCGTTCCACCGAAATGAGCCGCCATTGATCGCCCTGTTGCAGCCAGGACTGGTCGTCGGTAATCGTGATCGCCGCTCCATTCGCGGTCTGCAGCTCGGCGCGAACAATGTAACTTTGATGGCCGTGGCGCGGCTCGTTACGAATCACATGCACATCCATGCTGCGCGCCTTCAGGCCCAGCCAGAAGTTCGCGTCGGCATCGGCGTCGCTCTTCACCGTGCCCACGTAGATCCGCGCGGGCGGATCGGCGCTGTACAGAGCTTTCAGGGTCGGTGAATCTCCCGCGAGGACGGCGCTCTTCCATTGCTCGAAGGGAGCAAAGGGGGCGCCGGGGTCGGGCGTTGACGCCGTCTGCGCCCAGCTGAAAGCCGACACGGTCATCGAAACGAAAACGAAAACAGCTATTCGAATGAGGCGATTCATTTCTACTCCTGGGAATAAATTGTTGATTGCTGATCGCTGATTTCTGATTGAAAAGCCCGCTGTGAATACGTACGTTGAGCCTGTCGTTTGTTTTCAATCAACAATCGGCAATCAGTAATTTTTCACTCTTCCCGAAGATGGCGTCCGGTTAAGCGCACGAAGACATCTTCCAAGCTGGCCTGCCGCGTAGTCAAATGTTGCAACTGACTTCCCTGTCGGGCGATGGCGTCGAGCAATGCAGGGATGGTTAAATGTGCCTGCTTCACGTTGAGAGCGATCATGCCGTCGTCCTCGCGGACGGACTCGACGCTGGGCAATCCCTTCCAGGTTTGTAACGCCGCGCCATCGGAGTTGCCGCTCACGGAAAATTCGACTACATGATGCCCGCCGAGGCGCTCGATCAGATCGGCGGGCGAACCCTCGGCGATGATTTGCCCGTGGTCGACGACAGCGAGGCGGTCGCAAAGGCGCTCGGCTTCGTCCATGTAATGGGTGGTGAGTAGCACGGTGCCGCCGTCGCGCTGGAACGCGCGGATGATGTCCCACAACTGGCGCCGGCTCTGCGGGTCGAGGCCGGTGGTCGGCTCGTCGAGAAAAAGAATTTTCGGATTGCATACCAGCGCCGTCGCCACCGCCAGGCGCTGGCGCTGTCCGCCTGAGAGCTTGCCCACCCACGAGTCTGCCTTCTCCGTGAGTTGCAACTGCTCGAGAACTTCATCGGACGAGCGCGGCTCGCGGTAGAAGCTGGCGAACAGCTCGATGGTCTCGCGGACGGTCAGCTTTTCCGACAGGCGAGTCTCTTGCAGCGAGATGCCCAGCCACTCGCGCATCTCGCGCTCGTTTTCGAGCCAGCGTTTGCCCAGGATCGAGACTTCTCCGGAAGTGGGTGCGAGCAGGCCTTCCAGAATTTCGATGGTCGTGGTCTTCCCTGCTCCGTTCGGTCCGAGCAGGCCGAAACATTCGCCAGTCTGAATCTCAAGATTCAGGCCGCGGACGGCTTCGACTTTGCCGTCATAGGTCTTGCGCAGGTCGCGGCACTGGATGGCGGCGGGCATTGGGTGATTCTACCGGATGTGGTTTTCTTTCGTCGCCTTTACAGACCCGAACCAGTCACTGTTAAAATAGCGGGTCGCGGGAACCTTGTTCCGCATTTTCCCATGCGCATTCCCAAGCGCGGCTTCACTTGACGGCGTTCCCCCTAAGACGCCCGTGTGTCGTTTCCGACAATCAGCATTTTCAATTCTCGGTTCTCAATGCTCAGAGGAGAACCTGACAAGGAAGCCGCCTATGCTGCGCAAGCTTTGTGTCTTATTGTTTGTGCTATCCCTCGCTGCCTTCGGGCAGGATTCACGCCACTTTACGTTCAACTACTCATTCACTGTTAACAATCTACCCGCCGGAAAAAAGGTTCGCATCTGGATTCCGGCCGCCCAATCGGATGCGTTTCAGGAAGTGAAGGTCGTTTCCGCCGAGGGTGATTTGCCACTGAAAAAAACGCGCGAGTCAAAGTTTGGCGATGAGATTTATTTTGCCGAGACCAGCAACGCAATCCAGCCGGAACTGCATTTCGACGTGGAATATGAAGTGGTGCGGCATGAACGCGTGACGCTAAATCCGTCCGCGAAAGTGGTGGCCGTTTCTCTATCCAATAAAGAACTACACGAAGACCTGCAGCCTGATGTGCTCGTGCCCGTAAGCGGACTACCGGCCGACCTCGCAGCTACAGTGACTAAAGGAAAGACTGACCTGCTCGACAAGGCTCGCGCCATTTACGACTACGTCTTCACCACTATGAAATATGACAAGACCGGAACGGGCTGGGGACATGGCGACGTGCTCTACGCCTGCGACGCCAAGAAAGGCAACTGCACCGATTTCCATTCGCTGTTCATCGCGATGGCGCGGTCGCAAGGCATTCCGGCGCGCTTTGAGATCGGGTTCCCGTTGCCGCCCGACAAGCACTCGGCCGAGATTGCGGGCTACCATTGCTGGTCCGATTTCTACATTGATGGGAGGGGATGGATTCCCGTGGACATCTCGGAAGCCTGGAAGCATCCGGAGAAACGCGACTACTTTTTTGGATCGCATGACGTGAACCGGGTGCAGTTCAGCATGGGCCGCGACCTGCGCCTGAATCCGGCGCAGGATGGCAAGCCGCTGAACTATTTTGTTTACCCTTACGTAGAAGTCGATGGGCAGGAATATGCGAATGTTTCTTTGGCGTTCTCGTTTGCGGATGTAGCGCCAGCGGTTGCTGCGAAATAGTTTCGGCGTTCCAGACGAATTGACGAATTAAGGCGTGGCAGCGGAGTGACGGCAAAGTTGCATTTCTCTGAGTCAGTTCACTTGCCGCCAGCTGCCATGCCGCCGGGACCGGGATTCCCGGGTGGCTGCGGAGCACTGGGAGGCACAGATGGGGGAATCGGCGATGCACCGTCGGCCGGTTTCGGGACCTCGTCAGAATCTTCCCCGGGACGGCGCAGGCTGGGGGCGTTCGCCGGACGTTCTTCCTGTTCTTTCTTGGCTTCTGTGTCTCTGTCCGGCTTCTCGAGGATCACTTCTTTTTCGGTGCGGACAATTTTCTGGCCGCCAACTTTCATGATTTCGACCCGCACCACTTCGTCGCTCACAATGCGGACGAAGTCCACATCCTGCGGCGGCTCGCCGTAGATCCACTCCTCGTATTCGGTCTCGCCATCCCGCTCGCGCACTTTTTTCGGCGCTTTGCCTTTGGCGTGGAGCACCATTTCCGTGTTCATTCCGACCAGCACCTGGTGCGCCTGAATTGCCGCCTTCACCTTCGGTGGAACAGTATTGAGATAGGCTTCCTCTTTGTTTCGCGCATTGAAATCGAGCACGGGAAAGAGAAGCTCGACCAGCTGCCGAGCGGTCATCTCCGGAACATATTTGTCGAAATACAGATCCAGATAGGTGCCGTGGGGATTGGTCGCCGGTTCATCGTTTCCCGGGGTGGGAACTGGAGTTCCACCGGTGCCGCTCACCTCGATCCGCTGGTACCACTTCTTGTGGCGAATCGGTCCGCCGTTGATTTCGAAATGAATGTGGTCGTCTTTAATCTGGACGTACGAGATGCGGGATGGATCGCCCGGCCTTACAGCTGGCCCCCAGAGAGCCAAGGCCTGTTGCAACTCCAGACCGTTGGGCGAGATCACGCCGCCTTTCAGCTTGAGTCCCTTTGCGCCCATGGGAAAGACAGCGCGCGCATAGACGACCTGGGTCTCAAAGTCACGGATGATTTCGAAGCGCGTCTGCTTCAACATGTGCGGAGCGTTCTCAGCAATCGCGGGGACGGGCGAGGCAGGTGTGGGCGCGGACTGCGCAGTCGAGGTCGGTGCTGACTGATGGTCTGAGGAGGTCGCTGGATTGGGACTCTGGCCGTTGACGCTTTGTCCGTCGACGTTCTGTCCGTTAAGCAGTGGCACGCTGACGAGGATCGCGGGGAGAAGAACGGGAAGAAACAGGAGGGACGTGATGCGAAGACGTTCCATGAAACACCCCGAGGCGACTTCGGCCTATTATAGCGCTGGTCAGGCTCTGGGTCTTTAGGTCTTTAGATCTTCAGCTTGTTGGGCCTAGACGAGATTCAGCGCCTTCTTGATAGTGCCACGCTCTTTCTGAATTTTTTCCTGCAGAAGGGTGATGGCATAGATGAGCTGCTCAGGGCGCGGCGGACAGCCGGGAACATAGATATCGACGGGAATGACCTGGTTGACGCTCTGCACCAGCGCGTAGTTCTGAAATACGCCGCCGGAAGTCGCGCAAGCGCCCATTGAAATCACCCACTTCGGCTCAGGCATCTGCTCCCACAACTGGCGGATGACTGGGGCCATCTTGTTCGAGACGCGTCCGGCAATGATCATCAGATCGCTTTGCCGGGGCGACGGGCGGAAGACTTCGGCGCCAAAGCGAGCAATATCGAAGCGGGATGCGCCCATGGACATCATCTCAATGGCGCAGCAGGCCAAGCCAAACGTCATGGGCCAGATCGAACTCTTGCGCATCCAGTTGACTGCGGAGTCTAGCGTGGTGAGCACGACTCCCTCAGGCGTGGGATTGCCGAAGGTGAGATCCTTGACGGTTTTGGTGCCGTTCTCGACGTCGACGTAGGGTCCGAAGTTCAGTTCGCGGGACATTGTGTTTTCTATTCTACCCGGTAGACGAGGTTCAGTTCTACTGACCGTAGGCCGAAATCGCTTGACAAGAAGAGTTATTGAGATAAGCTTTGCGAAACTTCCCTTGGCTCGGTCGTTTCGGCCCCTGTTGCAACTAACAATCGAAATGCGGATGAAGTGCGGATCAACCACGTCGCGCGCCTTACACATCTACAGTGTGTACCGGACGGAAGGCGCTTTAACAAAAGCTCAAGGAGAGGACTATGAAGTCACTGCACTCTTTTAGCGCCGGTCAGGGCGCCCGCAAACGGCGGAGTCATCTGCCTCCAATCTCGGGTGCCAAGCTACAGGTGCAAGCGACGCGCACGACGCCGCCGAGTTATCCCTTTCAGCCCCTGCCACCGCCCAATGGATCAGCGCCGTACCGGTATGACTTGTCGCAATTGTTGTCTGCGGCCGACGTTCAGGAGATCACCAACGCGGGAGTTCTGGTGTTTCACACTGTCGGGGACACGGGAGACTATAGGGGCCAGCAGCAGACCTTTGTGGCGGAGATGATGACCCAGGACGCGCAAAATCTGCCCGCCAATAATAAGCCCGCATTTTTTTATCACCTGGGGGATGTGATTTATTTTGCGGGCGACATTATTCGCTACCCTGACAACTTTTACCTGACTTACAAGGATTACCCAGGGTTCATCGTTGCCATTCCCGGCAATCATGACTGCCAGCCCGATGACCCGACCGATGGTCCGGGAGACCCGAACAAAACTCCGCTCGACGGCTGGGTGCAGAACTTTATGGCGCAGGATCCCAGTCAGCCTGGCTCAAATAAAACCGGCACTGCCAGAACACCGATGGACTTACCGAATGTCTATTGGACATTTACGACGCCGTTCGCCACCATCATCGGCCTGTTTTCGAACGTGGGAGAAGACCAGGCTGAGATTCACCCGGACCAGGTCGCATGGTTTCAGGGGGAACTGAAGGCCGCCGATCCAAACCGTGCATTGATTGTGACGATTCATCACCCGCCTTTTTCGGGAGACGACGAACACAGCGGAAGCAGCGTGGCGGACCAGGTGCTGATGAGCGGCTTCCAAGCGACCGGCCGGTACCCGAATCTGGTGTTGTCGGGGCACGTTCATAATTACCAGCGGTTCACGAATGTCGTGCAGGGGCCGAAGGGACAACTCCAGATTCCTTACGTGGTCGCGGGTGCGGGCGGTTACACCAACCTTGGCCCAATGCAGAAGGTGAACGGAGCGCTTCCCAAGGTGCCCCTGGCGGTAGGCAGCGGCTTGACCCTCGTGCAATACGACGCGAGCAACTTCGGATTTCTGCGGCTGACGGTAAGCAAGACTCAGATTGTCGGCACCTACATGTCGGCGCCATATGTAGTTGGTGCGACGCCGGCGGCCAAGGTGGTCGATAGTTTTACTGTTGATCTCGTCAAGAACACAGTGGTTACGGGCGCGGGCGGAGGTGGAGGCGGAGGTGGAAACAAGAAGCCGAAACGGCCCAAGAAGCCTCCGAAGAAGAAACGCTAGCTCGGCTGCTAGGGATTCAGGATCACTTTGCCAAACATTTGACTCTTTTCCAGATACTCGTGGGCAGCGCGGATTTCGGTCAATGGGAAGACGCGGTCCACGACCGGCTTCAGCAGGCCCGCGAACACATGGTTTCAGCACCTCGTGCAACTCGACCATGGTGCCCATGTAGGAGCCGAGCAGGGTCAGCTGCCGGGCGAAAAGATGGCGCAGATCCAGTGCCACGGTCGGTCCGGTGGTCGCCCCGCAGGTTACCAGCTTGCCGCCGGTTTTGAGCGAGCGCATGCTTTCGTCCCAGGTTGCAGCGCCGACGTGCTCGACCACGATGTCGACGCCTTCTTTGTTTGTGATCTTGCGGACTTCTTCGGAAATCTTCTGCTTGTAGTGGTTGATGCCGTGGTCGGCACCGAGCGCGCGTGCCTTCTCGAGTTTCGCTTCGTCGCCGGCGGTGGTGATTACACGGCAGTGAAACAGCTTGGCGATCTGAATAGCGGCAATGCCCACGCCTGAGCTTGCGCCCAGAATGAGCACGGTCTGGCCGGGGCGGACTGAGGCGAGGCCGACCAGCATGTGCCACGCCGTCACGAACACGAGGGGCACGCTGGCAGCCTGATTGAAGTCGAGAGCGTCGGGGATGGGAATTATGTTCGCGGCCGGGACGGCGATCAACTCGCAGTTGCCGCCGTCTACCGCATTGCCGAGGACGGTGAACTCGCGGCACTGGTTCTGCACGCCCGCGAGACACTTCACGCAGCGTCCGCAGAAGTGCATGGGGGCGACGAGGACGCGCTGGCCTGGCGTGAATCCGGTGACGTATTCGCCGATCTCGATGACTTCTCCGGCAATGTCGCTGCCGAGAATGTGCGGCAGTTTCACGCCGGGGAGTCCTTTGCGGACCCAGACGTCGAGATGATTGAGCGAGCAGGCTTTCACGCGGACCATCACTTGATCCTTGCGCGGCTGAGGGTCTGGGATGTCTTCGTAGGTCAGGACTTCGGGGCCACCGAATTGATGAATGCGAACGGCTTTCATGAGAATCCTCTCCGCTATCGAAGAGACCCTAACATAAATTGCTGTCGAGCTTCGCGCGACGACTCACAACAAACAGAAAATTGAACATGGGACACAGCCGCCGTCAAAGGTAAGCTTGACAGTCGCTTATTGTCGGTTCACCATTTATGCTTGCTTGGCAGGCCGTTCAGTTTCAACTGGTTCCGCGCAAGTGCCCCGGAGTGATGACCCGCGGCTTTTGCTTTGTCTGTAGCGTTTGACTCTCCTCTGTTAACCGACTGATAATCACCATGCGCGGTGCTCGCTATGGATATCTACGAACAAATCGTTGAATTGCGGCGCGGAGGGCGGCGCGGGGCGATAGCCACCATCGTCAACGTGCGCGGATCGATTCCTTCGTTTCGCACGGCGAAGATGCTGGTGCGCGACGACGGCTCGATTGTGGGCACGATTGGCGGCGGGTGCGTGGAGGCCGACGTATGGCAGGCCGCGCGAGAAGTCATGGAGTCAGAGAAGCCGCGCATCTTGAAGTTCGATTTGAATCAGGACCCGAAGTACGATACCGGGCTGGTTTGTGGCGGGACTCTGGAGGTTTTTGTGGAGCCGGTATTACCTCCAGCAATACTTTATGTATTCGGCGCAGGGCACGTCGCAGTCAACCTTTGCCTGTCAGCGGCGAATGCTGGATTTGAAGTAACGGTCACCGACGACCGGTCTTCGTACGCGACCAAAGAGCGATTCCCTGCCGCGCGCGAAATCCACGCTCTTGACTTTGAAGAGGCCACGGACAAGCTGGATCCGAACGAGTCCTCCTACATCGTGATTGTGACGCGCGGGCACCGGGATGACATGCGCATCCTGCGCTGGGCGGTGCAAACGCGCGCGCGGTATGTGGGAATGATCGGGTCGAAGCGCAAGGTGATCGAGATTTTCAAGACGCTGCAGCAGGAAGGTGTGCCCGCACACTTGTTCGACCGGGTGCACGCTCCGGTCGGGATCGATATTGGCGCCATCACGCCGGAGGAGATTGCGGTTGCCATTACGGCGGAGTTGATTGCGGTGCGCCGGCACGCCAGCGCCGCGCTGCCGCATCTGAGCTGGTTTCGAGGAGCGCGCGAGGATTCTGCGGAGGACTCCACGGCGTCAACGATTGCCGCGACGATTGAAGAGGCAATCGACGAAGCCGACTGATTTCTGATTCTTTCCCCTCACTCTTTCTTCGCGCTTTCTGCTATCTTCCGTTCTGCTATCGTCGCAACATGTCGCGATGCCCGAGTTTCGCAGGAGTGATACTGGCCGCTGGGGAATCCTCGCGCATGGGCACGGACAAGGCGCTGCTGCCCTGGCCGCCGCAGATTGCCGGGCAAGTGCCGTCGCGGGAGACTTTTCTGTCGGCGGCGATTGCTTCGCTGACGCTCGCCACCGATTTTGTGCTCATAGTAGCGGGCAAGAATGAGGCGGTGCTGGCGCCGATTGTCTATGCCAACGGCGCGTCCCTGGTGATCAATCCTGACCCCGCTCGAGGACAGTTCAGTTCTCTGCAGCTGGGATTGCACGAAGTGCTGAATCGCGGCCGTGACGCTGCCATCATCACACTGGTGGATCGTCCGCCAATCAGTTCAGCGACCGTACAACTGCTGCGGGATGCTTTCGAGGCCGCGCCCTCGGATGTCTGGGCGGTCGTGCCGGATTTTTCCGGCCAACACGGACATCCATATTTGGCGGGGCGCGAGTTGATTGAAGCTTTTCTGCAGGCGCCGGCAACGGCGAGCGCGCGCGAGGTGGAGCGCAGCTATCAGGACCATATCCGGTATGTTGCGGTGAGCGATCCGTTTGTGGCATTGAACATTAATACTCCTGAGGATTACGCGGCGCTTGACCCCAAGGGCTGAAGCCCTATTGATTTTCTACACGCTTTACGCGGCCCCTTCGGCAGGCTCAGGGCAGGCTCTTAAGGGCCGCTCTTCCACGGCGGTGCGCGCTTTCGTGGACCCTCCCGGCCTGAGAGTCAACGTGCATTCCTTGGCGCAATTGCGTGTTCTGGCTGCTGCACGGTATCGTCAAAGACATGGAAAGCTTTGAGGCGCAGGCGCTGCAGTTCACGCGGCAAGAATTTCTCGAATCAGTTTTGCGGCTGGGGCCGCGAGTTGCGGCGTTTGATTGTGACGGGACACTGTGGTCGGGCGACGCGGGCGTGAGCTTCTTTGACTGGGAGATCGAAACCGGTGTCGTTCCCGCCGAAATTAGAACCACCATGCGTGCCCGTTACGCGGAATACAAGGACGGCAAAGTCAGCGAAGACGACATGTGCGGCGAGATGGTCACCATGCATAAGGGGATGAGCGAGGCCGTGATCGAGCAAGCTGCGACGAACTTCATGGCACACTCTTTTCCGGGAGCGATTTTTCCCGAAATGCGGGAGTTGGTGCAGCGACTGGGCGGAAACGGCTGTGATATTTGGGCGGTTTCATCATCGAGCGAGTGGGTTATCCGGGCGGGCATGAAGGCGTTTGGCATTTCCGACGATCGCATCCTGGCCACGAAAGTCGAAATCGAGGATGGGGTCATTACGGACCGGTTGGTCCGTGTCCCGTCCGGACCTGGCAAACCGAAGGCGCTACGAGAGGTGGCCGGGAAAGAGATTGACGCGGCTTTCGGCAACTCCCGCTGGGACGCCGACATGCTAGCCATGTGCAGACATGCGTTCGCAGTCAATCCTAATCCCGACCTCGAAGCTACAGCCCGCCAGCGGGGCTGGACCATTTACTTTCCCGACGGAACCCGCGAGTAGGCTGGCATTAGGCAATCCCTAACACTTCGTTGAAGAAGCCCACCAGGTACTTCCAGACGAGGTAATACACGATCAGACCGAAGCAGAATCCGACGGCCAGAATGGCATACGGAATAGCGACTTCGTGAAACCATACAAGTCCGCCCGATGTTACAGCGAGAAATCCCAGGCACGAGGCCAGCCCCAAGCCAAGGGGCGCCAGGATGAACGGCAGGATTGCGCCATGAAGACCAATTGGCAGGTGGGGGCGCGGACGCAGCCACAGATAAAAAATGTTCCACGCTCCAAAAATGTTGGGCACAAGGGCCATGGGAAAGACAATCGCACGCTCGATGGGAATCGGGATTTGAAACACATAACGTGCGATGAGGAAGCCGGTGAGCACCACCAGCAGCATCATGGTGGGGACGGCAGTGCCGGCCATATAAGCGCGCAGATAACGATGTGAGTTCATAACATCCTCCCAAAAAACTCAAAAGTGATAGAGCCAGATCGGAATCGACCTCGGGAAAATGCAAACGCCGACGATCACTACGGCTAGCAGTGCCCAGTCGAACCATGGCACCGACGACATCGCTGAGGGTGAGAACAAGATGGCAAGCCAATGGCGATCGTGGGCGCGATCGTCGATGCGCTGAAGCATTTTGGGCCAAAGGTCGCGGTCGAGTTCACGGTTCATCGGCGGCATCGACTGCTGCAGTAGAGTGGCGAGATTCTTCTGTTCTTGTTCGTTCATGTCTTGTTTATTCATGTCTTGTTGATTCATCGCTTGGCTGCTCATTTCTTGTTTACTGCTGAGTCGTATTCAGGTTTTCTGTATTCAAGTTTCCCAATTTCGTTCGTAACATTCGAACCGCGCGAAATAACCGTGACTTGACGGCCGCCGTCGAGATGTTCAGTGCCTCAGCAATCTCGTTGTGCGGACACTCTTCGAGCAACGCTAACGCCGCCACAGCGCGCAACTGGTCGGGCAGTTGCTGGAAAGCGAGTTGAGTGCGTTCGCGCAACTCACTGCGGATCGCCGGATTCTGGGCTACCGAAGCTGCGAAGTGCCGATCTGCGGATTCGTCCGACAGGCTCTCCGCCAGCCGCGCTGCCCGCGACTGTGCAGTCTTCAGGTAATCGATGGCTACATTGGTTGCGATTCTTCGGGCCCACGCCCCGAAACTGCGACTCGAGTCGAAGCTTGCATGCCCACGGTAAATCCGCCAGAAGGTCTCGACAGTCAGATCCTCGGCGGCGGCTGGATCGCGAACGATGCGCACGATCCAGCGGTAGACCTCCGGCTGGAACTGCCGGAAGAGCATCTCGAAGGCTTCGAGTTCGCCTGCGGCGAACTGGGTCAAAACCTTCGGATTCTCCTCTAACAATTCCATTTTCTTTCTCTATATACGCTTACTGGAGCGCGAGGATGATGGTTTCATGTTTTTTGTTGCGGAAAAGTGACCCTCCCTGTTGCCATTGAATCCTCCGGAGCGTGGGCGATTTACAATTCAAACCGGTATGTACTCGGCCCAGTTGCTCGATCACTTCCAGAATCCGCGGAACCCAGGGGAAGTCTCTGATCCTGACGCGATTGCGGAAATTGAGAACCCGGCTTGCGGGGACGTGCTTCGTCTGACTTTGAAGATCGAGGCTGGGCGAATTGCGGAGATCCGGTTCAAGGCCAAGGGATGCGTGGCTTCGATGGCCTGTGGGTCGGCCCTGACGGAACTGGTTGCGGGACGGACACTTGACGAAGTTCGATCAGTGAACCGCGAGAATTCGATCCGCGAGACTTTAACCGCGGCAGTGGGCGGCCTGCCGCAAGCTTCGACGCACGCGGCGCAACTGGCGCTGGACGCGCTCTCCACGGCTTTGAGCCAACTAAGACCCTAGCCGACTATGCCTGGATCTCACACTCCGCGCCGCATCGCCTGCTTGCAGCCGAGCGCGACGGTCATCCTCGACGCCATTGGCGAACTGCGGCGCGTTGTGGCCTGCACCCGCTATTGCGCGGACGTAGTGCCCGAAGTTGCCGACGGTTCGCGCGTAATTCTGGCCGATTCCTGGACCGCCGACACCGCGGAAATCGTGGCCACGCAGCCTGATCTAGTCATTGCGTCGGTGCCCTATCAGGAAAAGGCGGTTAGCGAAATCCTCAGGGCGGGAGCGCGGTTCCTGGGTTTGGCTCCGAAGACGCTGGCGGATATCTACGTCGACATCGCAATCATCGCGGGAGCAGTCGGAGCGATGGATCAAGGAGAAGCCGTCATTGCGGCCATGCAGAGGCGCATCGACGAAGTTCGCAGCCAAACCACTGCCGCATCCCGACCCCGCGTCTGGTGTGAGGAATGGGGCAAGCCCCTGATCGCTTCTCAGATGTGGGTTGCGGAACTGGTCGAAGCCGCGGGAGGGGATTTCTTGGGCGCAGCCGGCGGCAAGACTACAGCGGAGGACGTCCGGCACCTCAATCCGGAAGTGATTATTGCGGCGTGGTGCGGTGCAGGGGATCGCGTCCCGCTAAAGAAGATCATTGTGGAGCGAGGTTGGCGCACAACTGCAGGCGCGCTTTCTGGGAACGTCTACTGTATTCGGGACGAATTTCTAAACACGCCTGCGCCAACGCTGCTGCAGGGTTTGGAGGCGCTGGCCTTCGCCATCCATCCCGAACTCTTTCCTGACTTGAACAAAATCGGGCCTGACCCGAAACGAATCAGGCCGGG
>Ga0209274_10000246_pt1 | contig 40622 bp, 26 predicted proteins | sample HubBroMetageREF1_FD_188343 | JGI IMG/M metagenome (GOLD analysis project Ga0209274, IMG submission 188343) | Reference soil microbial communities from the Hubbard Brook experimental Forest, New Hampshire, USA - Hubbard Brook CCASE Soil... | ecosystem: Environmental > Terrestrial > Soil >...
TCTGGACAAACGGCGAGTCGGAACTGCAGGTGCTTTCCAGCAGTATGGAAGCTTACTTCGATTTTGATACACAAGAAGGCGAGGATCCGGAAGTCTTCGACCGGCAGCAACGATCTTCGATTTGCGTGACGGATGATGCTGTCGGGGACGCGGATATCTTGAGGCGTTGCTTTCGATTCCGTTTCGAGCGCTCCTGGCAGGATTACTACGAGAAGGGACAGTTGACGCCTCTACAAGCGGCCGGCATCACTCATCACGCACTGGGTACGATAGCGATCGATATACCTGTGGTGTTGGCTTTCTTTTTGCTCCTCGCGACTCGACCGGGCCTGCCGCGCCGACCTCTGATGCTCGAGCGTCTCAACAGGGCACGGGCAAGGTCCGGAAAAGCGGCGCTTCTGGAACAAATCGAAGTCTTTGCCCCTCTTTTGCCGGGATACAAATCCGGCTGGAGCAGCGGTTCAAAAACATCCCGGCGATTGCGTAGGCTTCACCATGTGCGAGGCCATCTTGTGCGACGGGGCAGTAAGCTCTTCTGGCGGGTGCCGCACATGCGCGGAAGTGCGCGGGCCGGATCCATTCGGGCCCGCACGGTCACTTGGCACTTCGACTCAGTGATTCCCCCATCGCGTATCAGCGGCAATCCAGGGCAGTCAACAGCTCATATGTCCTGAGTCGCCATCAGGTTGGCTGGCTCACCGGAAGAATGAGCGTGAATACACTTCCCCCGGAGTGTCGGCGCTCCACGTCAATGCGGCCGCCATGCGCGAGCGCGATTTGACGCGCGAGGCTGAGGCCGATGCCGGAACCGCCGGGCTTCGTGCTAAAAAATGGAACAAAAATCTGATCAATGGACTCCGCCTCCACGCCGCACCCATTGTCCGCAATCGCGATGCCGATCTGACGTTCGTCCAGCCGGCTATCGTTTATTTCAATGCGTGCTCCCGACGTTTTCGCGACCGCGTCGATCGCATTGTGGAGCAGGTTGATCAACGCGTGTTCGAGCAGTTCCGGGTCCCCTGACACGACCGGGTCCCTCGGATCGACGCGGCTCGAGAATGCAATGCCCTTGTCCATCAGGGTCGCGGTCATCAGCCGCTCGATGTTGCGGATTACCTCGGACAGCCGAAGCGGTCGCAACACAGGGCGTGGAAGATCGGCGAATTGCCGGTAGCGATCCACGAAGTTCATCAGGCCGACGCTGCGCCTCTTGATCGCATCCACGGCGTCGCGGACTTCGCGGGCCGCCTCGGCAGAGCCTGATTCGCCGCGGTAACGAGCCCCGTGCAGCAACGCCTCCAGACTTTCGGAGAGCGACGAAATCGGCGTCAGTGAATTCATCATCTCGTGCGCGAGCACCTGCACCATGTCCTGCCAGGCCTTTAGTTCCACCACGTCGAGCTCGCCTGCCAGGCGCTGGACGGAGATCAACCGTTCAGGGTCACGGCCCGGGATTGTGTATTGCGCCACTGATACCAGCGCCGACCGTCCGTCCGCAAGCGGTATGATCGCTCGGGTGCCCTCCGCGAGGGCCAGAATCGTCCTGGCCGCCGTTGGGCCCACCGATGTCATCTGCGCCAGACTGCCCACCGGTTCGCCCGCGAGGCTGTTCGCCGCGCGATTAACGAGACTGATCTGTCCGTTGGAGTGCACGATGATCAACGAGGCGGCTACGGTATCCAGCAGCGTTTGCCGGGCATCGATACATTGCTGCCGTTCGGCCCGTTCGGTCTGCACTCTGACCACGGCGTCATCGAATGGGGAGGGCGGCTGCCCCGATGCGCTGCGCTTTCCCACGGGCACATCCGCGTCGCCGGCCTCGAGACTCTCGATAAAATACTCGACTCGACGATCAGCGCGGGTGATACAGCGAGCGAGATCGGCAATGATGACGGCGGCAACGCCGGCTACTACGCACGACGTGGCATAAAGTTGCGTGTGCGTGACGAGCTGTAGGAATAGAATTGTCAGACCGCCAAGCGCGACGGCTCGGATCGAGACCCCGAGCACGAATTGACTGGTACCCGTCACTCTAAAGCCCATGTTTGGTCATGCGTCGATAGAGCGCCGGACGGCTGAGGCCGAGCTCCGCCGCGGCCAGTGAGATATTGCCTTCATGGCGCGCGAGAGCGCGTTCGATGGCGCCTCTTTCCACAGCGTCCAGATGCTGAGTTTCCTTTTCACGCTGGGTGCGAGTCTTGAGTGCGGCGGCTGTGACCGCGGCAATGAGCTTGTCGTTGCGCCAAGGCTTGAGCACAAAATCCGCGGCGCCTCGTTTGAGCGCCTCTACCGCGAGGGCAACGCCTCCATACGCGGTCATCAGCACCACGGACAGACACGGGTCGAAGGTGTGGATGCGAGCCAGGGCATTCAAACCATCGCCGCCGCTGCGTTCGCCGGACACGAAATTCATGTCCAGCAGCACCACATCATATGACGCGGAGGCGAGCACCTCGTCCAACCCATCCACGGAAGAGAGTGTCTCGACGCGTTCACCATACGGCATCAAAGCGATGCGAGCTGCTCGCAGCACATCGGCATCATCCTCCGCAATTAGAATAGTCGCGCCTTCACTCATGCTCGCATCTAAGCGCAGCGCTATCGGATTCACAAGGGAAGCGCAGGCCTCCGCTCAATTCGCGGCGTCGGGCATACAAACTGTCCGTTTCCGGACAGCCTCGATCGCAGACATCGTCGCAATCGTACCTAACTCACTGATCCGTCGATTGTTTTTGTTAGGACCAGCGAGCCGTAGACTTTAAGACTGTGAAAAGCGAGATGCATTGTGCGACAGACCGACCGATCCGGCAGCTCTGGCTGCGCGGCGTCGCCTTGAGTTGGCTATGCGTCGCGGGCGCCTGCACGCTCGAACCGCGGTATCGGGCTCCCACGCTGCCCGTGACCGATGAGTGGCCGATCCCGGCAACCACGCCTGAGCAGCTCGCTGTCAGCGTGGCCGCGAGTGATATCGGCTGGCGCGACTTCTTCATCGACACACGACTGCAGCAGCTGATCGGCCTCGCATTGGCGAATAACCGAGATCTGCGCGTGGCGGTGCTGAATATCGACAAGGCCCGCGCTCAATATCAAATCCAACGAGCCGCACTGCTGCCGTCGATCGACGCGCCGGGCAGCTTCACCCGCGAAAAGCTACCGGCATCATTGACCTACGGCATTGCGACGCCGACCACCGGCTACTTCGAGGCAGGCCTCTCGATCGCCTCCTACGAAGTGGATCTGTTCGGCCGCGTGCGCAGCTTGACGCATGCTGCGCTCGAAAAATATGTGTCACAGGCTGAGGCGCGCCGCAGCGCCCAGTTGAGCCTGATCGCCGAAGTAGCCAACGACTATCTGACGCTCGCATCCGATCGTGAGCTCCAGCGCCTGGCGCAGCAAACACTCAGGAGCCAGGAGGATTCTTACGCCCTGGAGCAGAAGCGGCACGAGACGGGCACAGTGTCCGCCCTGGATCTCGTGCAGTCGCAAACCACGGTCGAGCAGGCGCGCGCCGACGCCGCACGTTTCGAGGGGAATGTCGCACAGGATATGAATGCCCTGATGCTGCTGGTAGGAACCTCGATCGAGCCCGGATTGCTGCCCGCGCAATTTGATTCCAAGACGATGGGAATCGAGCCATTGCCCGCCGGCGTACCTTCATCCGTATTGCTGCGCCGACCCGACGTCCTGGAAGCCGAGCACACGCTGCGAGCGGCCAACGCCGATATCGGCGCCGCACGCGCGGCGTTCTTCCCCGACATCACTCTCACCGCGAATCTCGGCTCGGTGAGCTATCAACTCTCGAACCTGTTCAAGTCCGGCACGAGCACCTGGGCTTTCCAGCCGGTGATGTCCCTGCCCATCTTCCATGGCGGCGCGCTGATTGGCGGGCTGGACGTCGCGCGCGTCAACGAGAAGATCGCGCTCGCTGGGTATGAGAAGGCCATTCAGTCCGGCTTTCGCGAAGTCGCAGATGCGCTGGCGTTGACCGCAACCCTGAATCGCCAGAGCGCGGCCCAAGAAGCCCTGGTCTCAGCCACGAGCCGGGCTTACGAACTCTCGCAGCGGCGCCACGCGGTGGGCAGCAACAGCTATCTTGAGGTGCTCGACTCCCAACGCAGCGACTATTCTGCGCGCCAAGCGTTGATCACGACGCGCCTCGCGGAGCAGGGCAATCGGGTGATGTTGTACAAGGCCCTCGGCGGTGGCTGGCGGGAAGAGACGCCGTGAGCATGGATCGACCCATCCGGCTCCCCTGGTGGCGCAGAAAAATCTGGGTGCAAGGGGGAATAGCCGCCGTCGTCGCCGTGCTTGTCATCGCGACGGGTGTGCTTTTCCTGGGTACCCCGGAACGCAGCCTGCGGGTGGCAGCCACCAGCGTCACCATTGGAAGCGTCGTGCAGGGTCCGTTTCACGACTTCATCCCGCTGAGGGGCAAAGTCGTGCCGATGAATACGGTCTACCTGGACGCGCTCGAAGGAGGGCGCGTCGATCGCATCCTGACTCAAGCCGGCGATATGGTGGGGGAAGGACAGCCGCTGGTCGAGTTGAGCAATACGGAGCTCGAGCTCGATGTGCTGGATCGCGAAGGGCGATTGGTCGAGTCCATCACGCAATTGCAGACATACGAAACCCAGCTCGAACAGAATCGCGTCGCGAACCAGAAGGCGCTCGCTCTGATCGACTACGAAGTCGTTCGACTTAAGCGCTCGGCCGAGCGGCGAATCATCCTCGCCTCCGCCGATGCCGAACCGGTCGAGGTCAAAGATCAGGTCCAAGACGAACTTAACTACGACTTGAGCGTGCGCCCAATGCAGGACGAGAGCAATCGCAAACAAGAAGAGCTCCGTGCACAACAGCTGCCGCAGATTCACAGCCAAATCGTGAAACTGCAGCAGGACCTTAAGATCACCCACGGCAAGCTCGACAATTTGACCGTGCGAGCGCCGGTGGCGGGCAGGCTCACAGCCATGGACCTCAAGGTCGGCGAGAACCGCAACCGCGGCGAGCGTTTTGGCGAGATCACCCCGGAGACAGGTTTCAAGCTGGCGGCGGAGGTGGACGAGTACTACCTTGGCCGCGTCCAGAATGGGCAGATCGCGGACATCGAGATGGGGGACAAGACCTATACGCTCAAAGTCAGCCGCGTTTACCCCAAAGTGACGAACGGCACTTTCACCGTGGATTTCGCCTTTCAAGGCGCCACGCCCGCCGGTTTGCTGCCCGGACAGGCGCTGCAGGGCAAATTAGCGCTCGGCACCGATCGAACGGCGATAATTCTTCCGGCCGGCGCATTTCTGGATCGCAGCGGCGGCGACTGGATTTTTGTACTGGCCAAGGATGGCAGATCGGCGCTTCGCCGAACCATCAAAATCGGCCGTCGGAATACCGAGCAGGTCGAAGTGTTGAGCGGACTTGCCGTCGGCGAACAAGCAATCATTTCCGACTACACGGGACTGGAACGCGTCGATCGCCTTGACCTGAAGCAATAGGGGAGCGTCGAAATGTTGAAATTGGAAAAGCTCAGCAAGATCTACCGCACCAGCGAGGTCGAGACCCACGCGCTCGACGATGTCTCCTTTGAAGTTGAAGCCGGGGAGTTCTTGGCCATCATGGGACCCTCCGGCTGCGGAAAGTCGACCCTCCTCAACATCTTGGGGCTTCTCGACAATCCCACCGGTGGTAGCTACATGTTCTTCGGCAAGGAGGTCGCTCGCGCCTCGGAGGAGCACCTCACGATCCTGCGTCGTGGGGCGGTCGGATTTATCTTCCAGAGCTTCAACCTCATCGACGATCTCAATGTGGCCGAGAACGTCGAGGTAGCCCTGATCTATCGGGGGGTTCCCGGCGGCGAACGCAAACGACGGGTCTCCGAGGCGCTCGAGCGCGTCGGAATCGCCCATCGCTCGCGCCACTTGCCCCAACAGCTGTCCGGTGGTCAGCAGCAACGTGTAGCGATTGCCAGAGCTCTTGTCTCCAATCCGAAACTGATTCTTGCGGATGAGCCCACGGGTAACCTCGATACCGCCAACGGAGAGGCGGTAATGGAATTGCTGACCGGCGCGTCACGATCGGGCACAACTGTCGTCATGGTTACCCACTCGCTGGTCCACGCCGCTCGTGCCCAGCGAACCGTAAAGCTCCTGGACGGTCATGTAGTCAGCGAAACATTACTGGCCGCCTGAAGATGTTTCGCAGTTACCTCGTATCCGCGCTGCGCAATCTCGTGCGAAACCGCTTTTATTCGGGTATTAGCATTGCTGCACTTGCCGTAGGGCTGAGTGCGGCATTACTGGCCGCTCTTGTAATCCGCAATCAAGTGAGTTACGACCATTTCATTCGCGATTATCCGCGCACCTATCTGGCCGGAGCCGTGCTTTTACCTTCGGATCGCTCGCCGCTGTACGACGCGATGGCTCCCAGCTTTGTAGCCGCGCACCTGAAGCTGAAATTCAACGAGATCGAGGCGGTTACGAGGCTCCTCGACCAGGACGTCCGGTTGCGACATGGCCTAATCGAATCAAAGGAGAATATCTACTGGGCAGATCGTAATGCATTTGATGTCTTGACGGTCCCGGTCTTCGCCGGAACGCTAAAGGGTGCGTTGGAGCGGCCCGATGGGATCGTCCTCACACGCTCCATCGCACGAAAATACTTTGGACGCGACGATCCAATCGGCGAATCCCTTTTGCTCGATGGCGCTCATGCCATGACCGTCACTGCAGTAATCGAGGATTTGCCGGTCAACAGTACAGAGTTGGAATCAGGATTATTCGCAAGTGGCATCGCATCGTTTTCGCCCCTTACCCAAGAGGACAATGATCCGCGCTTCATACCCAAAGGTCCCGGGGTTTCGCTGGGAGGCCGCACGTACATTCGACTCCTGCCAAACGCCTCCGTGGACCGTCTCCAGCAGGCAATGCCGGCCTTCGTGCGGAATCTTTATCCTGCATTACCACCGGGTGTAAGCGCTTCATTGCAACTAATACGGATTGACCAGGTAAGCCTTTTTCCGCCGCTGAATCCGAGCGTTCGTGGCCGGCTTGCGGTGATGGCCATTGTAGGCGTGCTGATTTTGGCGATCGGCTGCGTCGTATTTGTCAATCTCTCGACCGCGCGCTCGATGAGTCGCGCTCTGGAAGTGAGCATTCGAAAAGTATCGGGAGCGAGTCGCGGAGCGCTGGTACTACAATTCATTGGCGAATCTCTCGTCTATGTCCTACTTGCGGCTGTCGTAGCGGTGGCGCTGACAGAATTGTTGATTCCCCACGTGAATGCATTTCTGAATTCCGGTGCAGTTTTCGAGTACTGGCGTGATCCGACTCTTCTCGCTTGCATGGTGCTAGGCGTCGTGACGGTCGCGATCGTCGCGGGGGCTTATCCTGCCTTTGTACTCTCCGCAATGCGGCCCGCAAATGCTCTAAAGAAGTCACTATTCGGTTCCGGTGGCGTACTCGCGCGGCAATGCCTTGTTGCATTGCAGTTCGCGGTCCTCATTGGATTCCTCGTTTCCGCCGCGGTGGTCTATCAGCAACGCACCTATGCCACCCGAGATGCACTCCGAGTGAACACTGACCAGATGCTGATTGTTCGATCCCCCTGTAACTCTGCGTTTAAGTCGCAGCTTAGTTCTCTTGCCGGCGTACTCGGAGTCTTTTGCTCTACAGAGTCTTTCCTCGACAGAGAAACCTTCAGCAATCTTCGGCTAAGAGACGGCCGCATCGTGGCCATGGATATGGTGGGTGCGGAATTCGGTATCTTCGATCTGTACGGACTTAGGCCTCTTGCTGGGCGACTTGGTTCAAGCCCTAATTCCAACGGCTCCCTCGCGGGTGCGGGCGGGTATATCCTCAATGAATCCGCGGTTCGACAATTTGGCTTCCGGTCGGCCGCAGCGGCCATTGGCCAGTCGTTACCCATCGTCGACACCGGAGAAGGATCGTTGCCCTCCGGGGTAGTCAACGAGATCGTCGCAGTAGTGCCGGATTTCGCCATCCATGCTGTAGAACAAAATGACAAGCCAGCCATTTATTACTTGCCGACGTCCAACAATCCATGGGGCACGCGCGATCCCGGGCTCGTCCATATAAAGCTGACCGGACGTGACATTCCGGAGACTCTGTCGGCTATCGACCGGCTGTGGCTGGCAACCGGAAACAGCGGTGCGTCTGATCGCTTTTTCCTCAACCACTACATTCAAACCTTCTATCTGACTATCTTGCGCGAGGTTCAGGCGTGCACCGTATTTGCTGTTGTAGCAGCCCTTCTCGCCTGCCTAGGCTTAATTGGTCTATCCGCATCCGCAACGGAGCGACGAACAAAGGAAATCGGAATTCGCAAGGCCATGGGTGCTGGGACTGGTGACATTGTTCGCCTGCTGGTTTGGCAATTCTGTAAGCCCGTCTTGTGGGCGAATGTCATGGCGTGGCCAATTGCAGGGTCCTTGATGAACCGCTGGTTGCATGGCTTTGCCTATCATGTGGAGTTGGCGCCCTGGACGTTCACGGCAGCCGGCGCGAGCGCTTTGGTGATCGCACTGCTTACCGTCAGCGGTCAAGCCTTCCTTGCGGCGCGGGCCAGGCCCGTGGCGGCACTGCGGTACGAGTAGGAAGACCCAAGATGTTTCGTAACTACATGATGGCCGCGCTGCGCAACCTCGCGCGCAATCGGCTATACACGGGTATCAACATCGTGGGTCTCAGCGTCGGATTCACCGCGGCCATACTCATGGCACTTTACGTACGATCCGAGTTCAATTACGACACGTTTCTTCCGGGCTACGATCGTGTTTACAGCGTTACTGAGGTGTACCACCCCCCCGGCGCAGGGCCACTGCGCGTAGATGCAGCGCTCCCAAATATCGCAGCGCCGATGAAAGTCGATTACCCGGCGATCGACATCATCGCTCGCCTGATTCAACGTGGTGGCGATCTACGCGTTGGCAGCATCGAAGCGCCGGATGGCATAACGTGGGCAGACCCCGGTTTTTTCGAGGTGATGCCCTTTCCGGTCATCGCCGGTGATCCCAGCGCCACCCTCGCTCGCCCCGACGGGATCGTGCTCACTCGCGCTGCGGCGCGCAAGTACTTCGGCCGAGATGCTCCCATCGGTGAAACCATTGAGATCGATCGGACACACCGGATGCAAGTCGGGGCTGTGATCGAAGATATACCGCTCAACTCACATCTGGCGGCGCAAATCTTCGCGTCAGGCCTCGCCTCGTTTTCTCCGCTCACGATTGCCGATCGGGCCGATAGCGGTGCAATCGGCGATATAGCTTTTACCTATTTTCGTTTGGCTCCCGGCGCATCCGCGGACCCCATCAGGGCCGACATGGCGGCGTTCCTGGAACGGCATGGCATTGGACCGCAGGCGGCGCTGCATCTCACGCCGCCGGTTCTCGAGCTGATCATCGTTTCGCTGCGTGACATCCACCTGCGCCCTCCCGCTCTCGGCGCAATGACGGCCCGAGCGAACAAAGAAACCTTGGTTGCGTTGGCTGCTACCGGTGGACTGATCGTCCTGATCGCCGCAATCAACTACGTTACCTTGATGACAGCGCGTTCGACCAAGCGCGCGGTCGAGGTTGGAATCCGCAAGGTGGTTGGCGCGACACGGCGCAGACTGGTCACTCAGTTCATCGGAGAATCGCTGCTCTACGTCGTGATCGCCATGGTTTTGGCAATGGCCTGTCTGGAGCTATTGATTCCTTGGTTCAACACCTACGTGCCCGCCAATCTCGCCTTCGCCTATTGGCAAGATCCGCTGCTTCTAGCCGCGTTAGTCTCTCTGGTATTCATCGTTGGCGCATTGGCAGGCATTTATCCCGCCCTGACCCTCTCCTCGTTCCGGCCGGTTTCCGTTCTCAAGGGCGGACCCCTGACATCCGCCGGTGCCGGCGTAGTGCGATCAGGGCTCGTCATCCTGCAGTTTGCGATGCTGATCGGGATCATCCTGATGACCGCGACAATTTATCGTCAGACACGATTTGCGCTGAATGACACGCTGCGCGTGCCGACGGATCAGATCCTGTGGGTCACCGGCGCGTGCGATGAGGCAATCCAGCATCAAATACAAGCTCTTCCCGGCGTGCGCGCGGCCGCGTGCAGTGCCCCGAACCACCAGAGTCATGTGTCGGTGCATAAAATCGACGGAACCCAGCTTGCGTTTGCCCGAACATGGGTGGATTTCGGCTATCTCGAACTCTATGGAATGCGCCCGCTCGCCGGCCGATTCTTTGAGAATTCCTACGGAACCGACTCGGTGAGCCCGGACGCGCCGGCCTCGTTTCAGCCTAACGTCGTGATCAACGAAACAGCCCTGCAGCAGCTCGGATTTCAGAGACCCGCGGACGCGGTTGGGGAAAAGATATTCTGGATCCGTGGGGCGGATCTCAGGGCACCGCCTCTGCCTTCGATCATCATCGGGGTTGCGCCGGACTTTTCGGCCACGGCCTCGCGCGCGAAGATCGACCCAGTGATCTATCTCGTCGATCGTTCCACGTTGGACACGCTCAACGTCAATCTGGAGGGTGGCAAGATTCCCGAGACGCTCGCGTCGATCGATCGGATTTGGAAGGAGCTCAATGAATCGCGCCCCATCTCGCGAGTGTTCCTCAATGAGGTCATGCAACTTCAGTACATAGATGTGATTCGGCAGGGAGTCATTTTCGCAGTGTTCTCCGGCTTGGCGCTGTTCCTCGCCTGTATTGGGCTCTTCGGCCTTGCGGCGTTTGCCACTGAGCGGCGCACCAAAGAAATCGGGATCCGCAAGGCGATGGGGGCCGACTCCTCCGATATTGTGTGGCTGTTCGCCTGGGAGTTCTCAAAGCCGGTGTTATGGGCCAACCTGCTTGCGTGGCCTATTGCCTACTACTGTGCCAACCGTTGGCTCAAGGGATTTGCCTACCACGTGGATCTAGAGCTCTGGATGTTCCTGGCCGCCGGCGGCATCGCACTAGTGATCGCACTATTCACCGTGGGTGGTCACGCTTTCCTAGCGGCGCGCGCCAAGCCTGTCTCGGCATTGCGATACGAGTAGCGATATCGGCGCTGCACCTGCTTACGTCAAGCGTCTGATGTCAGTTTGATTCTGTTCCCAGCCGAGTCGATACTTGCAGCGGAGACGCGATTGTCGCTCACCTCTCGAGGAATATGTATCCATGAACGAAGCTTTTATCTGCGATTTCGTGCGCACGCCCATCGGCCGCTACGAGGGTGGATTGTCGGGGGTGCGGGCTGATGATCTGGCCGCAAATGTAATCGCACAGCTGGTCGCCCGGCATGGTTCCGTCGGCGAGGCGGTGGAAGAGGTGTTCATGGGCTGCGCGAACCAGGCCGGCGAGGACAATCGTAACGTCGCGCGCATGGCGGCGCTGCTCGGCGGACTGCCGGTGCACGTGCCCGGCGTGACCGTCAATCGACTGTGCGCGTCCGGGTTGGATGCGGTGGCCGCGGCGGCTCGCGCGATCCGCGCCGGCGAGATCGATCTCGCGATCGCGGGCGGCGTCGAATCGATGACGCGTGCGCCGTTCGTCATGGGTAAGGCGGAACGCGCCTTCCAGCGCACCGCGGAAGTTTTCGACACCACCATCGGCTGGCGGTTCGTGAATGCGCAAATGAAGGCTTTGTACGGCACCGATTCGATGCCGGAAACCGGCGAGAACGTTGCCGCCGAATTCAAGGTATCGCGCGAGGATCAGGATGCCTTTGCCCTGCGCTCGCAGCAGCGCGCGGCGCGCGCCCAGGATGCCGGCGTGTTCGCCGAGCAGATCGTGCCCGTGAGCGTCGCGCAGGCGAAGGGGGCGCCTCCCCACCTGGTTGAGCGGGACGAGCAGCTTCGTCCGCAAACCACGCTTGAAGCTCTCGCGAAGCTCAAGCCCGTCGTACGTCCGGGCGGCACCGTCACCGCCGGCAATGCATCCACGATCAACGATGGGGCGGCCGCGCTGCTGTTGGCGTCCGCAGCGGCCGTCGAGAGGCATGGGCTCAAGCCGCGCGCGCGGATCTTAGGCTTCGCTTCCGCGGGAGTCGCGCCGCGCATCATGGGAGTGGGTCCCATCCCCGCCGTCGACAAGCTCTCGAGGCGGCTGCACTTGAAGATCTCCGATTTCGACGTGATCGAACTAAATGAGGCGTTCGCCTCACAGGCGCTGGCCTGCGTCAGGGCATGGGGCCTTGCCGACGACGCCGAACACGTCAACAGCAACGGCGGCGCCATTGCCTTGGGACATCCGCTGGGAATGTCCGGAGCGCGCATTGCCGGCGCGGCAGTGCACGAGTTGTTGCGCCGTTCGGGCCGTTACGGTTTGGCCACGATGTGCATCGGGGTGGGGCAGGGGGCGGCGCTGGCATTCGAGCGCGTCTGACTGCTACATTAACCCTAGGGGGCGGAACTCAGTTCTGCACAGTGGAATAAATGGCATGAACAAACTGAGTTTCGAGGTCAGGAGCGGCGTCGCCGTGCTGACCCTGGACAATCCGCCGGTGAACAGTCTCGGCCACGAACTGCGTGAAGGCTTGGTTGCCGGCGTCGCACGCGCGAACGCCGATCCCGGCATCGGCGCCCTGGTGCTCATCGGTTCCGGAGCCGGTTTTTCCGGCGGCGCCGACATCCGTGAATTCGGCACATTCAAGGCCACGGCCTATCCCAATTTGCGCAACGTGATCAGCGATGTCGAAGACAGCGCCAAGCCCGTGATAGCCGCCATCGGCGGGGTGTGCATGGGCGGCGGTTTGGAATTGGCGCTGGCCTGTCACTTCCGCGTCGGGGTGCCGGGGGCGCGAATTGCACTGCCGGAGGTCAAATTGGGACTGTTGCCGGGTGCCGGCGGCACGCAACGCCTGCCGCGGCTGCTCGGCGTCGAGCCTGCACTCAATATCATCGTCTCGGGCGCAACCCTGGCCTCCGAAAAACTTCGCGGCACCCCTCTTTTCGATCACTTCGGCGACGGTGACTTGCTGGAACTCGCCGTCGAATTCGCCCGCCGGGCAATAGCCGAGAAATTACCCCTCAAGCGCGTGCGCGACATGAAGCTGGACATGCCGAACGCCGATGCCTTCTTTCAATTCGCGCGCAACACGGTCAAAGCCGCGGCGGGGCCTTATCCCGCGCCGCTGGCCTGCGTCGAGGCAGTGGCTGCGGCGGTGGAGAAATCCTTCGATGCGGGGCAGAAGCGGGAGCGCGAATTATTCACCACGCTGATGCTCTCGCCCGAGTCGGCGGCCCTGCGCCATATCTTCCAAGCGGAGCGGGCCGCGTCGCGCATTTCCGGGGTACCCGACGACACACCGCCGAGGCCCATCGCCAAGGTCGGGGTCATCGGCGCCGGGACCATGGGCGGCGGCATCACCATGAGCCTCATCAATGCGGGGCTTCCGGTGGTACTGCTCGAGACCCAGCAGGACGCTCTCGACCGCGGACTCGCCAGCATCCGCCGCAACTACCAGGGTGCCCTGCGCAAGGGCACGCTCGACGAGGCCGGCCTCGCCAAGCGTCTGGCGTTGATCACTCCCACATTGGACTACGGCCTGCTGCGCGATGTGGATCTGTGCATCGAGGCGGTGTTCGAGAACATGGATGTGAAGCGCCAGGTCTTCCAGACCTTGGACGGAGTGATCCGGCAGGGCGCGATTCTCGCCTCCAATACGTCGGCCTTGAATCTCGACGAGATCGCGAGCTTCACCCGCCGTCCGCAGGACGTGATCGGCCTGCATTTCTTCAGTCCGGCTAATGTCATGCGCCTGCTCGAGGTGGTGCGCGGCGCCAAGACGGGCAACGACGTGTTGGCCACTGCCATGCGCCTGTCCAAGACCATGAGCAAAATCGCGGTGGTATCGGGAGTCTGCGACGGGTTCATCGGCAACCGCATGCTGGCGCGGTACGGCGCGGCCGCCCACGATCTGATCATGGCAGGCGCATTGCCGCAGCAAATCGACGCGGCGCTGCAGGAATTCGGCATGGCCATGGGACCGTTTCGCGTGGGTGATCTGGCCGGTCTCGATATCGGCTGGGCGCTGCGCAAACGGCGGGCAATCGAGTTTCCCGGCCGGGATTTCTCCAATGTGTCGGATGCCCTGTGCGAGGCCGGCCGCTTCGGCCAGAAGACCGGTGCCGGTTGGTATCGGTACGAAGCCGGAGCGCGCACGCCGATTCCCGACCCTAAGGTCACGGCCATCATCGAGCAATACCGCCGGCACAAAGGCATCACGCCGCGCGAGGTGAGCAACCGGGAAATCGTGGAGCGCTGCATCTACGCGCTCGTCAATGAAGGTGCCCGCATCCTCGAGGACGGCATCGCGCAGCGATCCTCGGACATCGACCTTGTGTATCTCAACGGGTACGGCTTTCCGCCCTACCGAGGAGGTCCCATGTTCTACGCCGATCAAACCGGCCTGCATGACATTGCGCGCGCGCTCGAGCGAATTGCGGCGCAACCCGGCAGCGACGCGGAGGCTTGGTCGCCTGCGCCGCTGCTCGTCCGTTTGGCTGAGAAAGGCCAGACATTCAGCGGATACAAAGGAACAGCCTAAGTGACTGACGCGGTCATCGTATCTACGGCGCGCACCGGTCTGGCCAAGAGCTGGAAGGGTGCCTTCAACATGACCTACGGTGCGACCTTGGGCGCGCACTCGGTGCGGCACGCGGTGGAACGTGCCGGAGTCGATCCTGCCGAAGTCGAGGATGTGATCATGGGCTCCACCTTCGGCGAAGGGACCACCGGCGGCAACATCGCGCGCGCGATCGCCCTGCGCGCCGGCCTTCCCGTGAGCACGGCGGGCTTGAGCATCAACCGATTCTGCAGCTCAGGGCTGCAGTCCATTGCACTCGCGGCGCAGCGCGTCATGACCGAGGGCGCGGCGGTGATCGTCGCGGGCGGAGTCGAGAGCATTTCCTGCGTGCAAAACGAGGCGAACACGCACATGCGGCGCGACCCGTGGCTGGTGGAGCACAAGCCCACGCTGTACTGGAATATGCTGCAGACGGCCGAGCAAGTGGCCAAGCGCTACCACATCGCCAAAGAGGCTCAGGATGAGTACGGCGTTCGCAGCCAGCTGCGGGCGGCCGCGGCCCAAGCCGCGGGCAAATTCAAGGACGAGATCGTACCCATGACGACGCTCATGGGAGTGGCCGACAAGGCGAGCGGTTCGATCGGCACCCGCGAAGTCACCATCGCCGCCGACGAGGGCATTCGGCCGGACACCACGCTCGCGGCCGTCGCTCAGATTCGTCCGGCCATCCCGGGCGGAGTGGTCACGGCCGGCAATGCCAGTCAGTTCTCCGACGGCAGCAGCGCGGTCGTGGTCATGGACGGCAAGCTGGCGGAGCGGCGCGGGCTGAAGCCTCTCGGCATCTTCCGCGGCTTTGCGGTGGCCGGCTGCGAGCCCGACGAGATGGGGGTGGGACCGATTTACGCCGTGCCGCGCCTGCTGCAGCGGACCGGCCACAAGGTCGCGGACATCGATCTGTGGGAACTGAACGAGGCCTTCGCCTGCCAGGTTCTGTACTGCCGCGACAAGCTCGGCATTCCCGACGACCGGTTGAACGTCAACGGCGGCGCCATTGCAGTGGGTCATCCCTATGGCGTGAGCGGTGCGCGGCTCACCGGGCATGCGCTCATCGAGGGCAAGCGGCGCGGAGCCAAGCTCGTGGTTGTGACCATGTGCATCGGCGGCGGGCAGGGCGCCGCCGGCCTATTCGAGGTGGTGTGATGGGCGTGCGCGATTTGTTCGAGCTCAAGGGCCGGGTGGCTTTGATCACCGGCGGTTCGCGAGGGTTGGGTCTGCAGATGGCTCAGGGTTTGGGCGAGATGGGCGCGAAGATTGCGATCAGTGCACGCAAACCTGCCGAGCTCGCCGAGGCCAAGGCGCAGTTGGCCGCGCAGGGTATCGACGCCCTGACCGTGGTCAACGATCTCTCCAAGCAGGAACAGGTGCCGGCGCTGGTCGAGGCGGTGGTCGCGCATTACGGCGGTATCAACATCCTGGTCAACAACGCGGGAACGAGTTGGGGCGCGCCGGCCGAGGACTATCCGGCCGACGCTTGGAACAAGGTCATGACCCTGAATGCCACCAGCGTATTTCTGCTGAGTCAGGCAGTCGCGAGCCGCTGCTTCATTCCGCAGCGCTCGGGCAACATCATCGTCATTGCCTCGGTTGCGGCGCTGCGTGTCGGAGCGCAGATGAAAGCGGCGGCGTACTACGCGTCGAAGGCCGCGGCCCTGCATCTGACCCGCGCCCTTGCCACGGAGTGGGGGCCGCACGGCATTCGGGTGAACGCGATTTGTCCGGGATTCTTCCCCTCCAAGATGTCGAGCGGCGTGCTCGAAAAGATCGAAGCCTCGGTGATCAGACAAACGCCGCTGGGGCGCCTCGGCAACGATACCGACTTGATGGGCGCCGTGGTGTACCTGGCGTCGGATGCCTCGCGGCACGTGACCGGCCAGTACATTGCCGTGGACGGCGGCGTCTCCAGCATATGAATAGTCCGGCCGCGGGACTGCGGTCGCCGCCGCCGCAGCACGCCTTCGACGCCGCACGACTTGCCGAGTGGATGCAGTCGAACGTCGCGGGATTCAAAGGTCCCGTCGAGGTGCGGCAGTTCGCGGGCGGTCAGTCCAATCCCACGTACCTGGTGCAGTCGGCGGCGCACCGCTATGTGCTCAGGCGCAAGCCGCCGGGCAAGCTCCTGCCGTCGGCCCACGCCGTCGACCGCGAGTTTCGCGTGATCGCGGCTCTGCAAAATACCGAGGTGCCGGTGCCAAAGGCGTACGCCCTGTGCAAGGACGCCGCGGTGATCGGCACCGAATTCTATGTGATGGACTATGTCGAGGGGCGGCTCTTCTGGGATGCCGCACTGCCCGAGGTGGCGAGCGCGGATCGGCGCGCCATCTATGACGAGATGACGCGCGTGATCGCCGCTTTGCATGCGGTCGACTATGCCGCTGTCGGTTTGGGCGACTACGGCAAGCCCGGGCGCTACATCGAGCGTCAAGTGACGCGCTGGACTCAGCAGTACCGTGCCGCGCAGACCGAAACCATCGATGCGGTGGAACGGCTCATCGAGTGGCTGCCCCAGCATATTCCCGCCGATGAGGAAACCAGCATCGTGCACGGCGATTTCCGGCTCGACAACACCATTTTTCACCCGCTCGAGCCGCGCGTGCTGGCGGTGCTCGACTGGGAGTTGTCGACCTTGGGCCACCCTCTGGTCGATCTGGCGTATCTTTGCATGCGATATCATTTGTCGGCCGATCAGTTCAAGGGCCTCGGCGGACTCGACACGGCGGCACTGTGCATCCCGAGCGAGGCCGAATGCGTGGCGGACTACTGCCGGCGACGCGGCCGCCCGCAGGTCGAGCCGCAGGAGTGGACGTATTATCTGGCGTTCAACATGTTCCGCCTGACGGGAATTCTGCAAGGCGTGCTGGCACGAGCCATCCAAGGCAACGCCTCGAGTGCCACCGCGCTGGAGGCGGGCCGGCGCGCAAAGCCGCTCGCGGAACAGGCGTGGGCATTGGTTCGGCGATCATTCGACGCATAGTCGACAAAGGAAACGCACATGGATTTCTCGCATAGCGAAAAGGTTCGCCTCCTCCAGGAACAGCTGGAGCGATTCATGGACGACCATGTGTACCCGGCGGAGCTGCGCTTCCACGAAGAGATGGACGAGTACCGTCACGCCGGCAATCCCTGGCAGCCCACCCGCGTCATGGAGGAGCTGAAGCGCAAAGCCCGGGAGGAGAATCTGTGGAATCTGTTCCTGCCGCACTCCGAGTACGGCGCCGGGCTCACGAACCTCGAATACGCACCCCTGTGCGAGATCATGGGACGCTCGCATATTGCGCCGGAGGCGTTCAATTGCTCCGCCCCCGACACGGGCAACATGGAAGTGCTGGCCCGCTACGCGACACCGGCACAGCAGGAGCGCTGGCTCAAGCCGCTGCTCGACGGCCGCATCCGGTCGGCCTTCGCGATGACCGAACCCGACGTCGCATCGAGCGATGCCACCAATATCCAGTCCTCCATCGTGCGCGACGGCAATCACTATGTGATCAACGGCCGCAAGTGGTGGACGTCGGGCGCCGGCGATCCGCGCTGCGAGATTCTGATCTTCATGGGCAAGACCAATCCGGCGGCCGCGCGGCACAGCCAGCAGTCCATGATACTGGTGCCCATGAACGCTCCCGGCGTCAGGCGAGTGCGGCAGTTGACCGTGTTCGGCTACGATCATGCGCCTCACGGCCACGCGCAGATCGACTTCACCGACGTGCGCGTGCCCGCCGAGAACATCCTGCTGGGCGAGGGCCGCGGCTTCGAAATCGCGCAAGGCCGCCTGGGGCCCGGACGCATCCATCATTGCATGCGCTTGATCGGGGTAGCCGAACGGGCGCTGGAATTGCTATGCCGGCGTGCCCAAACGCGCGTCGCCTTCGGCAAGCGCATATCGGAACAGGGCGTGACGCTGGAGCGCATCGCCGAATCGCGGATTCTCATCGATCAGGCGCGCTGGCTGGTACTGAATGCGGCCTACATGATGGATACCGCCGGCAACCGCGCCGCCAAGAAGGAGATCGCCATGATCAAGGTTGCCGCGCCCAACATGGCCTGCCAGGTCATCGACTGGGCGATGCAGGTGCACGGCGGCGGCGGCGTCAGCGACGACTTTCCTCTGGCCGCAGCCTATGCGGCCGCGCGCACTCTGCGTTTTGCCGATGGCCCCGATGAGGTGCATCGCGAGCAGATCGGCAAGCTGGAACTGGCCCGTTACCGGTAAGAACGATGTCGGATCGACATTTAAAATTCTGGCCGGCTCATACGACGCAACAACTGGCCGTGCCGGCCACCAATCTCTTCTACAACGCCGAGGTGTCGGCGCGCCGCTATCCCGACAAGCCCTTCCTGGTGTTCTACGACACGGCGGTGACCTTCGCTGAATTCTTTGACCAGGCAGAGCGCCTCGCGGGCTTCCTCGAGGGCCGCTGCGGCGTGCGCAAGGGCGATCGCGTGCTGCTGCTCATGCAGAACAGTCCGCAATTCGTGATCGGCTACTACGGCATTTTGCGCGCGAACGCCGTGGTGGTGCCGCTCAATCCGATGAATCTAACCCAGGAGATTCTGCGTTATGCGGACGACGCGGGCGCGAGCACGCTCATCGTGTCGCAGGAATTGCATCCGCGCATCGAACCCCTGCTCGGCAAGTCGAGGTTGAAGTCGGTGATCGTCGCCGCCTATTCGGATTTCCTGCGGCAGCCGACCACTCTGTCGCTGCCCGAGGTCGTCGCGGCACCGCGATTGGCGATAGCCGGACCCGGTGTGACCTTGTGGAAGGATGCGCTGGCGAGCGGTCTCACGCCGGGACCCCTGACGGCGGGTCCGGACGATCTCTGCGTCATGCCGTACACCTCCGGCACCACGGGGGTACCCAAAGGCTGCATGCACACTCACCGCACCGTCATGCACACGCTGATCGCCGGCATGCGGTGGTTCTCCATGCAGCCCGAAACCACGCTGATGGCGGTGGCGCCGCTGTTTCACGTGACCGGCATGCAGGGCGGCATGAACGGACCGCTGTACGTCGGCCACACGCTGGTGATGCTGCTGCGCTGGGACCGCAATGTCGCGGCGGAGTGCGTGCAGCGCTACCGCGTGGCGAGCTGGACCGCGGTTCCGACCATGATCCAGGATTTCTTTGCGAATCCCGACATCGGCAAGTACGACTTGAGTTCGATACGGCGCCTGAGCGGCGGCGGCGCCGCCATGCCCGCGGCGGTCGCGCAGCGGCTCCTGGATATGGGGGTCACCTACTACGAGGGGTATGGATTGTCGGAGACCATGGCGGCCACGCACCTCAATCCGCCGGAGCGCGCCAAGAAGCAGTGCCTGGGCATTCCAATTTACGGCGTCGACTCGCGGGTGGTCGACCCGGACACCTTGCGCGAATTGCCCGCCGGCGAGGTCGGCGAGATCGTCACACACGGCCCACAGGTGTTTCTAGGCTACTGGAACAAGCCCGATGACACCGCCCAGGCCTTCGTCGACATCGACGGCAAGCGCTTTCTGCGCACGGGCGACCTCGGCAGGGTCGACGAGGACGGCTATTTTTTCATGGTCGATCGGCTGAAGCGCATGATCAATGCATCGGGATACAAAGTCTGGCCCACCGAGGTCGAGTCCCTGATGTATCAGCACCCGGCCATTCTCGAGGCGTGCGTCATCGGCACTCCGGATGCCCATCGCGGCGAGACCGTCAAGGCGGTGATCGTTCCGAGGCCGGAGTGGCGCAGCCGGATCGATGCGCAGCAGGTCATCGAGTGGTGCCGCGAGAATATGGCCGCGTACAAATGTCCGCGCATCGTCGAATTCGTCGAGTCCCTGCCTAAGTCGGGCGCAGGCAAGATCATGTGGCGCGAGCTGCAGGAGCGCGAAGCCGCCGCCGCCAACCAGCGAGTTATTCCCTCATGAAGGCACTGCTCAGCAAGAACCCCGGTGGTCCCGAAACGCTGGTGCTGGAGGACATAGCGGAACCGGTGCCCGGGCCGGATCAAGTCCGCGTCGCCGTGCACGCCTGCGGAGTCAATTTCCCCGATTTATTGATCATCCAGGATCTCTACCAATTCAAACCGCCGCGTCCGTTCGCGCCCGGTGCCGAGGTGGCCGGAGTGGTCGACGCGGTGGGCGAGGGAGTCCGAAACGTAAAGATAGGCGACCGCGTGCTCCTGTCCCCGGCGCGCAGCGGCATGGCCGAGAAGGCCGTGGGGCCGGCGGGCAATTGCTGGAAAATCCCCGATGCCATGCCCTTCGACGAAGCGGCCGCTCTGCTCATGACCTACGGCACCTCGCAGCACGCGCTCAAGGATCGGGCGCAGCTGCGCGCCGGCGAAACCCTGTTGGTGCTCGGCGCGGCGGGAGGCGTCGGCCTCGCGGCCGTCGAGCTGGGAAAGGCGATGGGGGCCCGCGTCGTCGCAGCCGCCTCGAGCGCGGAGAAGCTGGCGCTGACGCGCGAACACGGCGCCGACGAGGGAGTGCAATATCCCGCGGGACCTCTGGATAAGGTTCAAGCGCGCGCCCTCACCGATCGCTTCAAAGCCGCCTGCGGGAAGGAAGGCGCTCAGGTCATTTACGACGGCGTGGGCGGTGACTACACCGAGGCCGCGCTGCGTGCCATAGGCTGGCAGGGCAGGCACCTCGTGGTCGGGTTCACCGCCGGCATTCCAAAATTGCCGCTCAATCTCACCCTGCTCAAGAGCTGCCAGATCGTCGGGGTGTTCTGGGGCGAGTTCACGGCACGCTACCCCGCGCTGCATGCGGCCAATGTGGCGGCGCTGATGTCCCTGTATCTCGAGGGCCGGATAAAGCCGGCGGTGACCGAGCGCTATCCGCTGGCGCGGGGCGCCGAAGCCATCGCGAGACTGGCCTCGCGCGAGGCGCGCGGCAAGATCGTGGTGACCATCGATCGCTGATCGTCGCCGGCGGTCATAATGTCGCCGGCGGGCAAGAGGTTGTCGCCGAAAGCCCTGCAGCCGGCGCCGCCGAATGCCATAAGGAGAGCATGGGAGATTCCGCGTGGACCTGAAATACACCCCTGAAGAGGAGTCATTTCGCGCCGAGGTGCGTGCCTTCCTCGAAGCCGAGCTGCCGGGCGATATCCGCGGCAGAATGCGGCTGGGGAGGCGCATAACCAAGGCCGACCTGACGCGCTGGCAGAAGATTCTTCACGGCCGCGGCTGGGGCGCCGTGATGTGGCCGACGCGTTTCGGCGGCGCCGGTTGGAACGTCGTACAACAGCATATCTTCGAGGAAGAGCGGGCGGACATCGGCGCGCCTCCGCAGAATGCGTTTTCGCTTCGAATGCTGGCGCCGGTTCTGATGAACTTCGCCAATGCCGCGCAACAGGAGTACTTCCTGCCGCGAATCATCACCGGCGAAGACTGGTGGTGCCAGGGATATTCCGAGCCGGGTTCCGGCTCCGACCTCGCTTCGCTGCGGACGAGTGCGCTGCGCCAGGGCGATCACTACGTCGTCAACGGCCAGAAGACCTGGAATACCCTGGGCCAATACGCCGATTGGATGTTCTGCCTGGTGCGGACGGGTTCCGAAGGGCGGCCGCAGCAGGGCATTTCGTTCCTTCTGATCGACATGAAATCGCCCGGTATCCGCATCAAGCCGATCACCATGCTGGACGGCGAGCACGAGATCAACGAGATCTGGTTCGACGATGTGCGCGTGCCGGTACAGAACCTGGTCGGCGAAGAGAACAAGGGCTGGACTTACGCCAAATTCCTGCTGACCCACGAGCGCACCAACAATGCCGGCATCGGCAACTGCAAGCGCGCCTTGAAGAAGCTCAAGGAAATCGCGTCCCGGCAAACGGCGAACGGCCGGCCTCTGCTCGAAGATTCTCGCTTTCGCGACCGCGTCGTGCAGGTGGAACTCGAGCTGATGGCGCTCGAGATCACCAATCTGCGCGTGCTGTCGGCGACGGCGGACGAATCGCGGACGCTGGGGCCCGAGGTGTCGGTGCTCAAGATCAAGGGTTCGGAAATACAGCAGACCATCGCCGAGCTGCAAATGCAGGCTCTGGGGCCCGATGCGCTGCCCTACCTGCGTGAAGCGCTGGAAATGGACTGGGTGGCGGACCCCCAGTTCGCCGGGCATTACGCGCCCTATGCGCCGCCGCTCACCGGCCATTACTTCAATATGCGCAAGACCACGATCTATGCGGGCTCCACCGAAATCCAAAAGAACATCATCTCGCAGATGATCCTGGGTCTTTAGCAGGGCGCGGCCGTGGATTTCAACTACAGCGACGAACAGACCACACTGCGGGAGACGCTGCAGCGCTTCATCGACCGCGAATATGATTTCGAGCGCCGGCGCGAGCTCGCCCAATCGACGCTGGGATTTTCCGCGGAAGGCTGGGCGCGATTCGCCGAATTCGGCCTGCTGTCGCTGCCATACCCTGAGGAATTCGGCGGTTTCGGCGGCAATGCCGTCGACGTCATGCTGGTGATGGAATTGATCGGGCGCGGCTTGTTGCTGGAACCCTTCTTGAGCACCGTCGTCATGTGCGGCGGATTGATCCGCGACGCGGGTTCCGCACCCGTCAAGCGGACACTGCTGCCGCGAATCGGCACCGGGGAGATCAAGCTGGCGCTCGCCTGCTACGAGGCTACGGGGCGCTACGACCTGTCGCAGGTGAGCTGTACCGCCGCGCCGGACAGCGGCGGCGGATGGCGTTTGACGGGTCAGAAGACCGTGGTGCTCGATGCGCCGTCGGCCGACTATTTTCTGGTGTCGGCGCGCGGCGGCCTCGGAGTTTCGGGCGTGGGCGCGAACGGTACCGCTGCGAACGCTGCAGGTGCGAACGCTGCGCGCGACCCGCGCGGCATTTCCGTGTTCTTGGTCGGGCGCGAGGCCCAGGGAGTGTCTCTCTTGGCCTATCCCACGCAGTCGGGCGGCCGCGCCGCCGATTTGCGGCTGGACGACGTGCGGCTCGGCCCGGACGCTCTGATCGGTGCTGCGGGAGAGGGACTCGCCATCGTCGAGCGGGCGGTGGACTCAGGCGCAGCGGCGCTGTGCGCCGAGGCCGTGGGCATCATCGCGGCGCTGAACGAGGCGACGCTGAATTACCTCAAGACGCGCAAGCAATTCGGCGTGCCCATCGGCAAATTTCAGGCGCTGCAGCACCGCATGGCGGATATGTTCATCGCCGCCGAACAGGCGCGATCCATGGCCATCCTCGCCGCGGTGTACGCCGATTCCGAGGACGCCGCCGAGCGCCGGCGGTCGGTGTCCGCCGCCAAAGCCTATATCGGTCAGGCCGCGCGCCTCGTGGGGCAGCAATCGGTGCAGCTCCATGGGGCCATGGGTGTGGTCGACGACGTCATCGTCAGCCATTACTTCAAGCGGCTCACCATGATCGAATTGACCCTCGGCGATACCGACTTTCACCTGGGGCGATTCAGCAGCGCCCTAATGGGCTGACTCCTGCTTGCGGATATCGCCCTCAACGGTGCGCGACGCCGCGAACAGCACCAGCGATGCCAGCACGGCGAGGACGGGAATGATGTACATGGCGCTGTGCAGGCCGGATGCCTTGAATGCCTCGGTCATTGCGCCGGCTCCCGCGGCCATCATGGCCTGATGAGCGAAGTGGTCGCTCAGCATGCCCAACCCCAAGGAGCCCAGGCTTGCGCCGAGCACATACATGGCGCAGAAGTAGATGGCGACGGCCGTGCCCCGCAGACGCGGTTCGATCACATCCTGAATGGCGGCATACACGGTGGCGTAGTACACGAACATGGTCATGGTGCCGATGGCCATCAGCAGCATGAATGCCGCGATTGCGCCCTTGGGCTGGTTCACCGCGAAGAAAATGCTGGGCGCCGCGATCGCCATCGAGCATGCCGCCAACAGCAGTCGTCCGTTGCGGCGCTTCGCGCTCATGCGATCGCCGAGCCAGCCGCCGACCAGGAGGCCGATGGCGCCCACCGCGCCCACCGAGATGGCGGAGACGTTGTTTGCCTCCCTCAGGCTCATCTCGTGGAACCGCTGCAGAAACGGCGTCTGGAAGGCGTTGATCGCATACATGTTGAAGTTGTGAAAAATGCCCGACAGGATGATCCACCACATGGTGGGGAGCTTGAGCACCGCGGCGAACGGCGCTCTCACCGCGGCATCGTGCAAGGCAGGCGGCCGTGCGGCGTCCAAGGCGCCGCGCACCGGTTCGGGAATCCGCAACGCCAGCAGGGCGAGCAGCAAACCGGGAATGCAAGCGAATAGAAAAACCGCGCGCCAGCCGAATGCGGCGCCGATGGCGCCGGCGCTGAAGTAAGCCAGGCAGAGGCCCGCGGGCAGGCCGAGCATGAATACACCCATGGCGCGTGCGCGGCGATCGGGGGGAAACAAATCGCCGATCAGCGATTGGCTGGCGGGCGCACAGGTGGCTTCGCCCACGCCCACGCCGAGGCGGGAGACGAAGAGCTGTGTGTAATTCTGAGCCAGCCCCGACGCCGCGGTGAGCAGGCTCCACACGGCGGTGCCGATGGCGATCAGGCGCGTGCGGTACCAGGTATCGGCGGCGCGGCCGAACCCCAAGCCGACGACGGCGTACATCAGAGTGAACACGGTGCCGAGCAGGCCGAGCGAAGTGTCGCTCAAGTGAAATTCCTTGCGCACGGGCTCGGCCAACGCTCCCGCCAATTGTCGGTCGTAGAAATTCAGCAGATTGACGGCGAATAAAATGAACAGGGCAAACGAAGCGCTCGATACGGGCTTGATCCGGTTCGCCATTACGACCCCCATGAAAAAACGGCGGGCCCTTGGGCCCGCCGTCGAATTGCCACCGATTCGGACTATACCCTGATTAGAACTTGACTCGAGCCGTGACTCCGAAGGTTCGCGGATCGGCGAGGAACGCATCGATCTGGTTGAACTGGAACGGCGCGTCGAAGGCGACCTGATAGATGTACTTGTTGGTCAAGTTGGCTCCCCATATTTCGACCGTCCATTTGTCGTCCGGCGCCCCCAGTCCGAGCCGCGCACCCAGCAAGCCGTAGGGTCCTTGGAGTTTGCGCGGGTCGAGATCCGAGCCTGTATTGTACGAAGAGTTGTACTTTTCGTTGACGTTTGCGTGGAACTGCAGCGAGGACGACAAGGGGACCGTATACGTCGCCGACGCGACCCCCGACCACAGCGGAGCGAACGAAAGGCGATTGTTCAGACGGTCGAGGGTGGTCGCCTCATTCGGCGCGAACAGCGGCAGCGAATCGCCGAAGTCGGTGATGTTGGTGAAGGCATAGGTCACGCCGCCGCCGAGGCTCAACCCGGACAGCGGGGTCGCCCAGGCCGTGTCGAATTCGGCGCCCTTGGATTCGACATTGCGGACCGAGCTCACCACGAACTGAATGCCGGTGAAGGTGTTCAGCTGAAAGTTCGTGTACTTCTGATCGAACACCGAGGCGTTCAAGCGCACGGTCCGGTTGGCCAGCATGCTCTTCAGGCCGATCTCGTAGGATTGCACGGTTTCGCGCGGAAATTCGGTATCGAAATTCGGCGTCAAAGCCCCCTCGGGTCCCGTGGCCTGCGTCACCCGAGCCAGGTTGAAGCCGCCGGCCTTGTAGCCGTTCGCCCATGACACATAGGCCATGACGTCCTCGTTGAAGCGATAGGACAGCTTGACCGTGCCGGACAGATTGCCCTCGCTCAAGGATTGGGCGGTGGATTGTCCGGCAAAGAACGGATTGAACACCGTCGAGCAGCCGTAGCCGATCAGAAACAGGTATTGAGGGCTTGCCGGATTCAGCGCCGCGACTCCCGGAGAAGTCAGCAGCCTGCCGCAGCCCGATCCGCCGTCGGGATCGTCGTAATTCGAATCCGCGGTCTTCTTCTCCGAGGTGAAGCGTAATCCCGCGGTCAGATCCAGGCCCTGGGTAATGTTGTAGGTCTCGTTGGTGAAGAACGCATAGCTCTTGGAAGTCTGATGATAAAAGTCCTGCTCGCCGGATACGCCCGGGATGAAAGTGCCGCCCGGCGGCTGCCCTGTGTATCCGGGAATCTCGAGGAAATTCGGCGGACCGACGGATGCGGACGAGACGCCGCCCACGTACAGATCGAAATCGTTGCCGGCGTAGATGGCCGTGTTGGAGGTCAGGATTTCGCTGGAGAAAAATGCGCCGACCAACCAATCGAGCGCGCCGCTCTTGCCGGCCAAACGCAGTTCTTCGCTGAATTGCTTGAAGTCGGTTTGGTTGCCCTCGTTGGCGGGCTCTTGCACGATGTCGACACCGCTGTAATCGACGTCGTTGCCGGCCACGATGGTGTTGTCGCGCCATGCGGTGATGGAGGTGAACTTCGCGGATCCAAGATCCCAATTGAGCTCGCCGGAAATGCCTGTGTCGCGAATTTGCTGGGTGACGGGCTGATTGGCCCAGGCCAGACGGCCGCCCAGGGTCGGCGGACTGCCGAGACCCACCACGCCGGTTTGACCGCCCAGGGCAGGTATCCCTGCGAGCGCGTTGATTATTCCGACAAACGGGCCGTCGTCCACCGGTACAGCGCCGCAGCAGGACTCGTTGCGCTTCGAGTAGTCGCCGATCACGAGGAAGTTCACGGCGTCGCTGGGCGTGACGAGGAATTGGCCCCGCATCGTATACATGTTGCGGTTATCGATTTTATTGTCGGTGTTGGGCCCGGCGCTCGCGTCTACATCCAGGAAGCCATCGCGTTTTTGGTATCCCACATAGAATCGCGCGGCGGCGATGTCGCCCACCGGTCCCGTAATGGAGGCATTGGCCTCTTTATCGTTGTAATTTCCGCCGGTGACCTCCGCCGTAACGCCGAAGGTCGTCGACGGCCGCTTGGTCACGATATTGATCACGCCGGCGTCGTTGTTCTTGCCGAACAGTTCGCCCTGCGGGCCTTCCAGGACTTCGATTTGCTGAATCTCGCCCAGGTCGCCGAAGCCGACGCCGTTGCGGGGCCGATAGACGCCGTCGATCACGACTCCGACGGACGATTCCAATCCCGGATTGTCGCCGACCGTGCCGATGCCGCGGATGCGCGCGGTGGTGACATTCTCCGACGTCGTGGACGTGACGGTCAGGCCCGGCATCAGCGCTTGCAGGTTCTTGATGTCCGTTACCCCGCCATCCTTGAGCTGCTGCGCGGAGAGGGCGATGACGGAGATGGGCACGTCTTGGATGTTCTGCTCGCGCTTCTGCGCGGTGACGATGATTTCCGTCAAAGAGGGTTGATTCGCCTCTTGGGCCCAGGCTGAACCTGCGGCGATGGCGCCGGAAACGGCCGATATCAGAGCAAACGCTTGTCGCAAAAGCACGCGTCTATTGGTCATACCTCTCCCCTTGTCAAGATTCTTTAGAATGACGGGGCGCTCAAGTCCTTGCGCCGCGCGGCCCACCCCCTGTGGGCTGACCGCCACAATATATCTCTATCGAGCCTACGGGAAGGGTGCCGTGGGGACCTCGCTTCGGGCGTCAACTTGTTGACCTTCGGCGCCATTCCTGAGAATACCCCCTGCCCGGGCAGTCACCCGGCGCGGAATGTTGCATTTCCGCTACGGGGGGCGGCGGGTTCCCAATATGGCTCGAGTTCGTCAGAATCGGCGCATGAGAAATCCGGACAAATGGTCGCCCAGCGAGCCCAACGAGCCTGGACACCTCGAACCCCCCGAGCGCAATGGTGACCCCGAGACAGCCCCGACCCGGCGCGGCGCATTGGTCGGACTCGTGGTGGTGCTGCTGCTGGTGGTCGGCGGCTTGGTGCTGACACGCGTGCTGCGCGGCATGTCACAGCTCCAGGACTGCGCGCTATCGGGCCGTTCGAACTGCAGCTGACGGCTACCGGCCCGTACACTGCGACGGCGAGGCAAGGTCGGCGTTTGCGGGATACAGCACGATCAGCTTGCGCATGACTCCATTGGTCCAACCGAAACCGTCCTGCAGCGGATACTCGCCGCCGCCGCCGCTGCGGCCGGTGTCGACGACATCGTACTTCTCGACCAGCTTACCGCTTTGACGGTAGACCGCATTGACCACGGCCATCCATCGGCACGCGATGGTTGCCGCGAGCTGCTCCTGGCCGTAGTCGCGAAATCCGGAGATGGCGATCCATTGCAGAGGCGCCCAGCCGTTCGGGGAATCCCATTGTTGGCCGGTCGCGCGCGGTGTGGTGACGATGCCGCCGGACTCGAGCAGGTTCCGCGCCATGATTTTCGCGACCGACGCAGCCTGGGCTTTCGAGGCCGCGGACACGAACAGAGGGTACAGCGCCGCCGCGGACAGCCGCGGCACGCGCGCCTGTCGCGTCCAGCGGTAGTCCAGATACACGCCCGTAGGCTTGTCCCAGAGATACCGGTCGATGGCGCCGCGCCGCGCGGCCGCTCGGCGCTCGAACTCGAGCGCGCATACCTGGTCGCCGACGCGCGCGCATCCTGAGCGGATGGCATTCTCCAATCCGAACAGCAGACTGTTGAGGTCGACGGGAACGATTTCCGTGGTGTCCATGGTGGCTCGTGAGCGTCCGTCGGCAAACCAGCGCGAGCCGAAGTCCCAGCCGCTTTCCGCCGCGGCGCGAATGTCCCTGAACAATTGCGGTGCGGGACGCCGGCTCGCGCGCGCGAGTTCCATATCTTCGCGGTAGGCCTCATCGCGCGGCGAGTCGCTGTCGTCCCAGAAGCGATTGAGCACGGATCCGTCGGGCAAGGCGACGACGCGGCGGCGGGAGGTGCCGGCAATCAGCCCGCGTTCGCCATCCATCCAAAAGGCATGTTCCCGGCGCAATTGCACAAGGTACTGCGCAAATGCGGCGGCTGGGTCGTGGGGCGACGTCAGCGCAGCCATTGCAAAGAAGAACGGCGGCTGGGAGCGGCTGAGGTAGTAGGTGCGCGTGCCGTTGGGTACATGACCGAAGGTGTCGATCAGATACGCAAAGTCTTGGACCATGCCGGACACCAGGTCGCCGCGGCCGCTTGCCGCGAGCCCGAGCATGGTGAAGTACGAATCCCAGTAGTACATTTCGCGAAAGCGGCCGCCGGGCACCACGTAGGGCTGCGGCACAGCCAGCAGTGAGGAATAGGCCGGCGCGGCGGTCGAGCTGCGCGTCAGGGTGTTCCACAGGCCGTCGATGTGCGCGACCAGGGAGACTTGCCCGGGCGGGGAGGGCGCGGCGTCGACGGGCGCGGGCAGGGTAAAATGCGCCTCGACGAAGTGTTCGAGTGCCTGCGGTGAATCGGGACTCTCGGCATGGTACAGCCTCAGAATCTCCTCCGGCGCTTCCTTGGGGACCGCATCGGGAAATGCCTTGCCGTCGGCGTAGATCTGCGCGCTCTGCACGGCGATGAACAGATCCTTGAACAGCACCTGCGGCGGATCGGCGGCGCCCGGCGCGGATGGGGCGGCGGATGCGGGCGCCAACGCGATCGGCAGCAGCGCCGGCCAAAGCAGCCAGCCAACGAAGCGGCGGCAGGTGCGGGGAATCTTGCGATCAGCCGTCAACTGACGCCTCACGTGTCGAATGTCCATCCCCCGCATGTTAACTCGCGTCGCAGCCGCGCATTGGATTTCGCGGTTGCACAGGTGTTAGTGTCGGACACCATGCCCTTCGTCACCGCGGATTCCCAGCAGAGCAGCTACGATGTCATCGTCGTCGGCTCCGGAGCCGCCGGCGGGCAGTCGGCTTATACGCTGTGCATGGACGGCGCGAAAGTTCTCATGCTCGAGGCCGGGCGCAAATACGCTCCCGAAGCCGAGACGCCCATGTTCCAGACACCGGATTTGGCGCCGCTGCGGGCGGAAGGTACGCCGGACAAGCCCTTCGGTTTCTACGATGCCACGGTGAACGGCGGTTGGAGCGTGCCCGGGGAGCCCTATGTGCGCGCGAGCGAGGACGATGCGGGCCGCTTCGATTGGTGGCGCGCGCGGATGCTGGGCGGCCGCACCAATCACTGGGGACGCATTTCGCTGCGCAACGGCCCGTACGACTTCAAGCCGCACACCCGCGACGGCTTAGGGTTCGATTGGCCCATCGGCTATGAGGACCTCGCGCCGTACTACGACAAGGTCGAGTTGTTGATCGGCGTGTACGGCAGCAACGAGGGCCTGGAGAATACGCCGAACTCCCCGCCCGGATGCCTGCTGCCGCCGCCGAAACCCTTGGTCAGCGACCTCTTGATCGCGCAACGCGCGAAGCGCTTGGGTGTGCCGGTGATACCGGGGCACCGCGCGGTGCTCACTCAGCCGCTCGATTTCAGAGGATCGCCGGCACGCCTGCATCCGGGCAACGCCACGGCGCAAAGGATTCTCGCCGAGGACATGCGCAATCGCTCCGCCTGTCTCTGGGCGACGTCGTGCGGGCGCGGCTGCGCCGTCCGCGCCAACTATCAGTCGACCACCGTACATTTGCCGCCTGCGCTCACCACCGGGAACCTCGATATCACGACCGACGCGATGGTCTACGAGGTCACGGTCGGGCGCGACGGCCGGGCAAACGGCGTGAGCTTCGTGGATCGGACCAGCGGGAAACAGCGCCACGCCGCCGCAAGAGTGGTGATACTGGCGGCGAGCGCGTTGGAGTCGGTGCGCATTCTGCTCAACTCCAAAAACGCGCGGTTCCCAAACGGACTCGCGAATTCCAGCGGCAAGGTCGGGCGATACTTGATGGACACGGTCGGCAGCGCCCTGAGCGGGCAGATCCCATTGCTCGAGAGTCTGCCGCCGCTCAACGAAGACGCCGCGGACGGCGTGCAGATGTATGTTCCCTGGTGGCTCTATCAGGAGCAGCGCGCGGGCAAACTGAAGTTCGCGCGCGGCTATCACATCGAGTTCGGCGGCGGCAGGCGCATGCCGGGGTTCGGAACGGCGGCCGGCATGGAATGGCTGACCGGCGGCAGCTACGGGGCGAAATTCAAGCAGGATGCCCGCCGCTACTACGGATCCTTCGTGGGTTTCGCCGGGCGCGGGGAGATGATCCCGAACGATCGCTCGTTCTGCGAGATCGATCCCAAGGTCAAGGACAAGTGGGGGATCCCGGTGCTTCGAATCCACTGGCAATGGTCGGAGCACGAGCTGCGCCAAGCCGCACACATGCAAAAAACCTTTGCCGATATCATTGGCGCAATGGGCGGCAAGCTGCGCGATCCTGCGAAGACCGATGGCGCCAAGGCCATCGCCCACGGCGGGTCGATCATTCACGAAGTCGGCGGAGCGATCATGGGGTCCGATCGCGCAGCATCGGTCACCAATTCATGGTGCCAGACTTGGGATGTCGACAACTTATTCGTCACCGACGGAGCCGTGTTCGCTTCGAACGCGGACAAGAATCCGACGCTCACCATCATGGCCTTGGCGTGGCGTGCGGCCGACCATATTCTCGAGCGCATGCGGCGCAAGGAGATCTAGATGGATCGGCGAACCACGATCAAGTGGGTGCTGACCGCGAGCGCGGCCTGGCCGCTTGGGGGCAACGCACAGACCCATTCAGCGCACGCCGACTCGGCGCGAGTCGAATCGGCACCGGCGGCAATGCCGGCGGCGCAGGGCTACGGGACGGATCCCACGCTGACGAGGAATTACGCACCCGGCGAACTGTGGCCGCTGACATTGACGGCGGCGCAGCGGCGGCTCGCCGGCATCCTCGCCGACATCATCATTCCGGCCGACGATCGCTCGCCCAGCGCCTCGGCCGTGGGCGTGGTCGAGTTCATCGATGAGTGGGTGAGTGCCCCGTATCCCGCGAATTCGAGAGACCGCGGCATCGTGCTCGGCGGTTTCGCGTGGCTGGACGCGGAGGCTGCGCGCCGCTTCGGCAAGAAATTCTCGGATCTCGACACCGCCGGACAACATGGCATTTGCGACGATATCTGCGATGAATCGCGCGCGACCGTCCCACGGCGTACGGCCGCGCGGTTCTTCTCGCGCTATCGCGATTTGACAGCCGGCGGTTTCTATTCGACTCCCGCCGGCCGAAAGGATTTGAATTACATCGGCAACGTGCCGCGCGCGGGCAACGATGGGCCGCCTGCCGCGCTGCTCAAGGCGCTCGGGCTGGAGTAGGTTTCCATGTCGGTCATACTGGCTGAGTCCATGCGCCGCATCAGCGGCCTGCTGCAATCCGGTCAATACAGCGCAGCGCACTCGCAATTGGAATCTCTGGTGACCGCAAATCCTGACTACGTGGAAGGCCTGCGGCTGCTTGCCGGCACTAAACAAGCCTTGGGCGACCTCGCCCAAGCCGAGTCGCTGCTGCGGCGCGCGCTCGAAATCGACCCCCTATGGACTCCCACTCTGACCACCCTCGCGGAGTTGTTGCTGGTGGTGGGCCGCAGCGCCGAGGCCGTACCCTTGTTGCAGCGTGCGGTCCAAGGCTCTCCTCCCTACCCTCGGGCCGCACTTCTATTGGTTCGCCACTCCCTGGACGCGGGTCAACCCGCACTGGCACTCGACGTTGCGGCACCCTGGTGCAATAGCGGCAAGGCCGATGAGGAGTTGTCGGCGCTGCACGTGGCGGCATACGCCGCTCTGGGCCGCCAAGGCGAAGCAGTGGCGACCTATCGTCGTCTCGCGGCGCTCGCTCCGGACAACCCCATCGTGGCCCATACCCTGGCCGTCGCGTTGAATGCGGCCAACCAGCCGGAGGAGGGCGAGCGCGTAGTGCGTCAGACCCTGTCCCGCACCCGACCGACGGCGGCGCTGCAGCATACTCATGCCCGCAGCCTCATCACCTTGGAGCGATTCGACCAAGCCGAGCTGGCCTTGCGCGAGTGCGTCAGATTGGAGCCGCGGCTCGCCGAGGCGCACAACAGTTTGGCGCAACTCATATGGATGCGCACCGGCAACATCGTCGAGGCTACGCGCGTGCTGGATCAGGTACTCGAGAAATACCGGCATGACGATGCACTATGGGCCACGAAGGCCGCCCTCCTGCAGGGAGCCGGTAACTCGCGCGACGCTTACGCCTGCCTCGCCGAACGCGCCGCACGACCCCAGGCGCCCCCCATGTTGCTCATCCGCGCGGGACTGGCGGCGCTGGAATTTGACCCGGTTGCCGCCCTCAGCCTCGCAGAACAGGCCATGCGGGCGCAGCCCAACAACCCGACAGCTCGCAAACTTCTTTGCGGCGCCTACCTGGGTGTGGGTGAGGCAGCCAGGGCGATGGCCGAGTGCGCAACCCTGCTCGAGGCGACTCCCGACGATCAATACCTCATTGCCATGCACACCACTGCGTTGCGGCTGTTGAAGGACGCGCGCTACGAGGCGATGTGCGACTACGACAAGATGGTGCTGTCCCAGTTCCTGGAAACCCCTCCGGGTTGGTCTGATCTGACCAGCTTCCTGACAGAAGTCGCATCGCACCTGAACGCCCTGCACAATCCGCACGGCCATCGGCTCCTCTATCAATCGTTGCGCCATGGCACCGAGACCACTCAAGACCTTTCGCGCAGTCAGGACCCCGTCATTCAGGCGCTCTTTCAGGCCTTTGCCGCACCGATCGCGCGCTACCGCGATTACATCGGCCAAGGGGGAGATGCGCTACGGCGCCGCAATCGAGGCGCCTCACGGTACAACGGCAGTTGGTCGGTACGTCTGCACAGCACGGGCTTCCACACCAGTCACGTGCATCCTCGGGGATGGATATCCTCGGCTTGCTATATTCAGCTGCCCGACAGCATGAGAGCGGGACATACGCGGGAGGGGGTTCTCAGCTTCGGGGCGCCGGGGATGCTCACGACGCCAACCTTGGACGCCGAGTTGTCGGTCCGTCCCGAACTCGGCTTGCTGGTGCTGTTTCCGTCGTATTTCTGGCACGGCACTCTGCCGTTCCACAGCGAACAGCCGCGCCTCACCGTTGCATTCGACGTCGTCCCGGACCTTGGCAAGTGAAACGGGAATCTCCCCTCGCGCCGTCGCGAGGGGAGAAAGCTCCCGACAAATTACTTAGAACTTGTACTTGGCTTGAATGTTGATTTCGCGGCCGACGATCGACCGTCCAAAACCAACTTCGTTCTGCACGGCGTTGCCGCCGAATCGGGCATTGCCTTCGGTCAGACCAAATTGATTGGTGAGGTTCGAGCCCAATACACGGAACTCCCAATTGTCGCCGATATCGGCAATGATGCCCGCACCCAGGTCGTAATAGCTGCCCAAAGGATTCAAGCCCGTCCCGTCCTGGTAGTGCTGACCGATGTGCTCATAGGACACGAACTCGGTCAACGTACCCCAGCTCGTCACCTGCATGTCGCTCGGCATCACTCGGATCTGAAGGTCGGGTGTACGAGCGAGCGGTTGGCCGTTGAGGGTGCCGCAGACCACTTGCCCTTCGATAGTGGTGTAAATGTAGCAGCCCTCGAAGTCCTTGTAGTGCTCGCTGACGTAGTTGGCATTCACCGTTATCTTGAAATCCTTGACGGGTTGTATGGCACTGTCCGCTAATGGGTTCACGCTGCCGACGAGCCGCACGCCCTTGGCGGTCGAGCCATAGATCTCGGGCGGCCCGATCACCACGTCTTGGATGTTCACGGGCGTGGTCACCAAGCCCTTGAACTCCTTGTCATAAACCGATGCGTCGATATACGTATAACGATTCTGAATCTTGAAACCGGCTTCGTAATTCCGCATGGTTTGGAGGGGTGGCTGGGTGGACGCAGGGCAGTGAACATTCGCAGCCGCGGCCGCAGGCCCGTTGGTATTGCAACGGACATCGTCGAAGTTGGCGAAGTGCACGCCATTATTGACGCGCACGTAGGCGCTCATGTGGTCACTGAACTCGTAATTGGCGCCCACGGAGAACGTCGGTATGGTGTTGATTTTACCGGCGTACGAGTACGTGCCGTTGGGCAGGGAGACTGCGTTGTCCCACAAATCGTACTGGCTCCCCATCTGTACCGGCGATTGATTGGTCGTCTGCTGCGTCATGTCCTCGCGTTCGAGACGAGCCGAGGCATCGAACAACCAATTCTCGATCTTCCATGAGTCCGAAAGATAAACCGCAATATTGGTGGCTTGGCCCTGCTCCTCGATGTAGTAGCCCCCGTTGGCGTTCACGATGCCTTGAGGACTCGTCACGTCGTAGATATTCCCGCCTTGGACGGCCTGCAATATGATCGGGCTCGCGTTCGGCACGTTATCCATCAGCACGTTGGAGCTGAGCGACCACTGATCGTTGTCCGTGTAATGGGCTGCGTACACGCCGAGGGTCAATGTGTTGCCGTTGCCGAAGTCGTCATTCAAGCGGAATTCGTCGGTGACATTCGTGATCTTCTTGCGCACGAACCATACCTGTTCGGTGATCACACTTTGATTCGGATTGACTGCCGCGCCGTTTGCATACTGAGCCGTGACCAGGGACGAGGGCAATGTGGACGGCAGATTCGATAATTGAGTGGCGATGAAGGTCGACAATGTCTGGGGATTGCCGTTGTTCACCAGCGCCTGCGTGTTCATGTAGCCGCCGTCGAACAGGAAATTATTGCTGATCGAAAAACCACCCTCGAGTTTCAACTTCAGCTCCGAACCGAAGTAGTTCATCATGGCGCCGCGGCCATTGGTGATATCGTCATTTTCAAAACCGCCGGCCGGGCTCGGTATCAGGAAATTCTCGAGCTGCTTGCTGTTGTAAGTGGAGTTGAGCTGATTGAACCCGGGATAAGCAGAGATGTTCCCGTTGGAAACGACGTAGGGAAAATCGGCGACCCAGAGGTTCTTGTCCTGCAGGCCTCGGTACCAGAACATGACCGAGCCGCCGTCCAGATCGTGCTTCAACGTGGCCGTGATCTGGCCGCCGATGTCGGCCGGATATTGCGGATCACGCACACCATCGGATACGCGGTAAAAGCCGCCGAGGCTTGCGTACCATCCCTCGAAGATCTTGCCGCTCAAGAACGCATCCACACGTTCCATGCCCTCATTTCCGTAAGTGAGGCCGACCGAGCCCGTGGTTTTGTCCGAGCCGGTCCGCAAAATGAAGTTTGCCGTCGCGCCCGGCTGCCCCGGGCCGAAAATGGCGCTGGTTCCGCCCTGGACGATTTCAACGCGCTCGACGGTGTCGTCGAAGCGAATCAGGGAACTGTTATCCATGAAAGACAGGTACGGCGCGCCGTAGAGGGGCGAACCCTGGATCATGGTCGTGAAATACGGGGAGTCGCCGCCGCCGTTGGGGAAGCCGGCCACGTCGATATTGACGCCTGTTTGTCCGCCGGATGCCTCCGGCCAAATCCCAGGCGAGAGTTTATAAATTTCCGCCGCACTCGAGGGGTTCGCCATTTTGATGTCTTCGAGAGACACCGACACGATATTGAAGCTTGCGTCCAACTTCCTGACGGCCTGGGCCGAGGCCGTGACGACGATTTCGTCGAGCCCGGTCGCTTCGGCAGTGCTTGCGGCGGGTGCCGTTTCGTCAGCTGCGTAGGCGCCGCCGCAGTAAAGGATTCCGGCCACCGCCGCGGCTACGCCGCTGAGTGCGCCGACGCGTAATCCTGCCGATGTTCTCGCGAGCCCAGTGCTCCGACGCGGTTTCTGCTTGTTCTTTACTTTCACGGATCGTCCCCCCTTGAATACCTTTAATTGATGTAATTAATGCTTAAGGCAAATCGGCTACCCGCTTTCGCGCGATCGGATGTGATTACTCGAACTCTGGTTGCGCCGAGCAGGCGCCGACCAGCCGATAACCCGGCTGCGATGGCTGCCCACTCGCTTCTCTATGCGTTCGATTTGTCCCCTGATCGCCAGTCTTCTCTGCGAATACTTACACGAGATTGATATCGATATCAAGTTGTGTTGGAAATACACCACATATGTGCAAACGCGGGATTATTCACTGTGCGGAATTGGCGTCATTACCTTGATATCGATAACACACCTGTGTAAGGTTTCGCGGCTAGTATTGGGGCGCAGACCCGAATAATCGCGGAAGCTAAGGGGAGGCAATTTGTCGTCGACCGCGCCCAATGCCGGCGCAATACCGTCCTCTGCGCCGGAGCGCAGGCGGCTGCTCATGGTCGACGAGGGGCCGTCGGGCAATGCGGCCCAGGCCGAGACGCTGTTCGCTCTCGCCAACGGCATGTTGGGGGTGCGCGGCGGCCGGGAAGAGCAGCCGAGCGCGACGGATGGCGCCTTTCTCGCCGGCGTGTACGAGCGCGTACCGATTCATTACCACGAAGCGTTCCCAGGGTTTGCGCGTACCTCGGATACGCGGGTGCCGGTGGCCGACGGCAAGCGCATTCGAATTCGGCTCGGGCCCGCCTTGAGCGACCTATGCACCGGCCAGCGCCTGCAGTGTCGCCGCACCCTCGATTTGCAGAAGGGCACGCTGCACCGCACGACGCTGTGGCGTACACCGGAGGGAAGCAGCGTAGAAATCACGGCCACGAGGCTGGTGCCCTTGAACGGCGGCACGCTGCTCGCCATTCGTCTTTCCATCCGCTCGATCGACTACCGCGGCCCGGTGCTGCTCGAGTCGTGCATCGAAGCCATCGATGCGGCCGTACGCGAAGATGATCCTCGCATGGGCGCCGGCCAAGGTGCCGCGCTGACGGTGGACGAAGGCCGTATCGCAGGCGCTTCAGTCGTCATGACCCAGTCGGCGCCGCGCTCCGGCATTCAAGTGGCGATCTCGCAGACTCACCGTTCCGTGACCAAAATGTCCGCGGGCGGCGCCATCGAGTCGCGGCCCAGATCCGTGGGGCAGCGTTTTCAAGCCGAACTCGCGCCGAACGGGCAGGTGACGATTGAGAAGTTCGTCGCCTGGGCTGCGGGGTCCGATTCGGGCGCTCTGGTGCAGCAGGCCGTTGACGCAGCCGACAGCGCCGCCGAGCTCGGGTTCGATGCACTGGAGCGTCAGCAGACGGCCGCATGGAGCGCGTTCTGGCGCGATGCGGACCTCGGCATCGACGGCGATGCCTCGTTGGACCAGGCGTTGTATTTTAGTCTGTTTCATGTCCGGCAGTCCGCGCCGCCGGACGGCCGCCATGCGCTCGCCGCCAAGGGCTTGACCGGGCAGGGCTACGAAGGCCACGTATTCTGGGACACCGAAGTTTTTGCTTTGCCGGTGCTGCAGATGACGGCACCGCCGCTGGTACGGGCAAGCCTCGACTGGCGCGCCCGCACGCTCCCGGCGGCCCGGGCGCACGCTCGCGAGTTGAATCACCCGATCGGCGCGCTCTATCCCTGGCGCACCATCGCCGGGGAGGAGGGGTCCGGCTACTTCCCATCCGGCTCCGCGCAGTACCACATCAACGCCGCCGTCGCCTTCGCCCTGCGCCTGCACCACCTGGGCAGCGATGCGCCGGCCGTCAAGGGCGAGGATGTCGCGGTGCTCATCGAAACGGCCCGGATCTGGATGCAGATCGGGCGTCATGATCAGGCGCGCGCGGGAGCGTTCTGTATTTATTCGGTGACCGGGCCGGACGAATACTCGGCATTGGTCAACAACGACTACTACACCAACCGCATGGCGCAGATGCACCTGCGCTACGCCGCCGACATGGCCGAGGCCCATCGGTCCTTGACTGATGGTCTGGATCTCCTCGACTCCGAGCCCGCTGCGTGGCGGCAGGCGGCCGATGCGATGTACCTGCCCGTTGACCGCCGTCACGGCGTGCACCCTCAGGATGACAGCTTTCTCGATCGCCCGGCCTGGAACTTCGCCACCGAACCGGGCGACGATCGGCCGCTGTTGTTGCGCTTTCACCCGTTGACCTTGTACCGCTACCAGGTGTGCAAGCAGCCGAGCGTGGTGCTGGCCGACGTGCTGATGGGCGAGGACGTCTCTGCGGCCCAGAAGCGCCGCGACTTCGACTACTACGAGCCGCTCACCGTCCATGATTCCTCGCTGTCGGCTTCCACCTGGGCGATTCTTGCCGCGGAACTCGGGCTGCTCGGCTCAGCGCTCGATTACTTTCGCGAAGGTGCGCGTCTCGACCTGGATGATCTGCACGGCAACGCCAGCCACGGAGCGCACATGGCCGCCATGGCGGGCACCTGGCTGAGCCTGGTGTGGGGATTCGGCGGCTTGCGCATCGCCGCGGACGGCATGCTGCACCTGCGCCCCGTGCTGCCGCCGGGCTGGCACGGGTATCACTTTTCGCTGCAGTGGCGCGATAGACTGCTGCGAGTGAACGTCAATTCCGCAGGAGTGCGCTATGAACTGCGGCGCGGCGCCGCCCTCAATTTTCGCCATGACGGTGTGTCCGTCACGGTGTCGGCGGAAAATTCTCTGTTTCGGCCCCTTCCCGCCGTCGTCCCGGTTGCGGTTCCTCGCCGCGTGGAAGCAGTGATCTTCGATCTGGACGGTGTGCTCACGGACACGGCGGAGCTGCACTTCAGATCCTGGACGCGCCTGGCCGCGGAGATCGGCGTGCCGTTCGACCGAAAGACCAACGAGCGGCTGAAGGGCGTCAATCGGCTTACCTCGCTCGATATCATCCTCGAACGTGCCTCGCGCGCCTTCGACGCGGACGAGCGGCGCGCGCTCGCTGCGCGCAAGAACGGCTACTTCGGCGAATTGCTACAAACCCTAAACCCCCAGTCGCTGCTGCCCGGGGCGCTCGAGGCGTTGCGGGATGTGCGCGAACGCGGCGTGAGCGTCGCGCTGGCTTCGGCGAGCCACAACGCCATGACCATCGTCACGCGACTCGGCATCGCCGATGCCTTCGACTACATCGCCGATCCGCGCATCGGTGCTCCTAAGCCGGCCCCGGACATCTTTCTCGCCGCCGCCGCGGCGCTCAAAGCCGACCCTGCGCGCTGCATCGGCGTCGAGGATGCGATTTCCGGCATCAGCGCGATCAAGCAGGCAGGCATGAAAGCGATCGGCATCGGCGACTCACGCGTGCTGGCGCAGGCCGATGTCGTCGTCCCGGACATGCTCTCGCTGCGCATCAAGAGGTTCTTGTGAGCCGAACGCGCACCATCGTCGCGCTGGCGTTGATCTACATGCTGTTCGCCGTGCTGCTCAACAGTGTCGGTACGGTGATCCTGCAATCCATCGTCACCTTCGGCGTCGACAAGCCGCGCGCCAGCCTGCTCGAGGCCTGCAAGGATCTGACCATCGCGGGATTTTCCTTCGCTGTGGCGTCGTTCCTGCCGGCGCTGGGTTATAAGCGCGCCATGATGC
>Ga0209274_10000247_pt1 | contig 40506 bp, 24 predicted proteins | sample HubBroMetageREF1_FD_188343 | JGI IMG/M metagenome (GOLD analysis project Ga0209274, IMG submission 188343) | Reference soil microbial communities from the Hubbard Brook experimental Forest, New Hampshire, USA - Hubbard Brook CCASE Soil... | ecosystem: Environmental > Terrestrial > Soil >...
CCAGGAGGACGTTCGAATGATGCCCCGGATATGCCCCGGATACCCCCGTCCAGCCCCGGGAACGAACGGCAGCCGCCGTCTCGAAACGCGAGCGTCGGCAGACGTTTACGGCTGCCTGCATTCCCAACCCAGGAAGCACGCCAGCCGCAGCGTTATGAATTCGATGGCTTCCGGCCGGTCGCCATGGCCGGCGGTACCGTCGGATGAGTCTGACGAAATCGGGTCGTCGCGGATTTGGCGGTCTCCGTCAATCCGTCTCGATTGCGACGCTGGTCGAGCCGTGCAGTCCGCCAGCGGCATCCTCGAACCGCACGAAGACTCGCGAGGTGGCCGGCTCGAAGGGGATCGGCCCGCTCGACTCCAGGAAGACCGAGAAGGTCGGCGCGGCACCGGCGGCGTAGCTCAGCGTCACCGTCGCGGCCGGAGGGCTCAAGCACTGGCCGTTGCCGGGATTGGTCTGGCACAGCGTGAGTGCCACCGGCAGGGTCGCGGCCCCAGTGTCGGCCGAAACGGTCAGGCTCGCCGTCACTCCGACATTGAAGCTGGCGACGGCGAAGGCGCCGATCCCGCCGTTCGGCAGGACGACGATGCCGTTGTTCGTCGCCGTCGCCGACAACGCGATGACATCGGCGATGGGCGTGGTCGAGAAGGTGAGTGCCACCGTATCGACGCCCGTGACCACACTGGCCGGCGCCGAGCCGTCGCACTGGAAGTCGAGCGCCAGGGCCGGCGCGGTGAAGGCCGTGGTGCTCTGGAAGGCCAGAAGGAAGGTCAGGATGCCGTCATTGCCCTGGATCGTCGCCGGCGTGTCGGCCGTGCCGGTGAGCGCATTGGTCATAGGGTTGGTGGTCTGATATGTGAGGGTCGAGCCGGCGGGCGCCGAGGCGGGTAACGCGATCAGGCAATGGCCGAGCGAACCGGCACTGGTGTTGATCATGGTGGCAAAGATCGTCGCCGGGTCGCCGATCTCGACCGAGCGCGAGCCGGGCAAGACCGAGGCGACGATCAGCGGCGGTGCTGCCACGATCTCGTCGAGGAGATTGTTCCCGGCATCGGCGACGTAGAGATTGCCGCTGCCGTCGACGGCGACGCCGGTGGGAAAGCTGAAACTGCTCGCCAGCGTGTCGACCGTGGCGTAGCCGCTGCTCGCCGGGAGTTCCTCGACTGCATTGTTGAGCGTGTCGGCCACGAACAGGTTGCCGCTGCCGTCGACGGCGACGCCGTGGGGTTCGAGGAACCCGTGGCCGAGCGTCTTGACCGTGGCGTAGCCGCCTTCCGCCAGGATTTCCTTGACGGCATTGTTGCCGGAATCGGCGACGAAGACGTTGCCGCTGCCGTCGACGGCGACGCCGAAGGGTTGGCCGAAGCCGCTGCCGAGCGTCTCGACCGTCGTGTAGCCGCCCGCTGCCAGGATCTCCTTCACCGCGTTGTTGCCGGAATCGCCGACGAAGACGTTACCGCTGCGATCGAGGGCGATCCCGTTGGGAAAACTGAACCCGCTGCCGAGTGTCGTGATCGCGGCGACCCCGCCTGCCGCCGGGATCTCCCTCACCGCGTCATTATCCGGATCGGCGAAGAAAATATTGCCGCTGCCGTCGACGGCGATACCCGCCGGCGAACAGAACACCGGGTCGGCCAGCTTGACCACGGTCACATAGCCGCCAGTTGCCAGGATCTCCTGAACGCCGCCCTTCGAATCGTCGCCGACGAAGACGTTGCCGGCACTGTCGAGGGCGATGCCGGTGGGCAGGCTGAAGCCGCTGCCGATCGTATTCACCGTGACATAGCCGCCGGCCGCCAGGATCTCCTTGACCAGGAAATTGAAGGTATCGGCGACGAAGACGTTGCCGCTGCCGTCGACTGCGACGGCATTGGGTTGTCCGAAGCCGCTGCCGATCGTGCTCACCGTGACGTAGCCGCCGGCCGCGAGGACCTCCTTCACCGCATTGTCGTTGGTATCGGCGACGAAGACGTTGCCGCTGCCGTCGACGGCGACGCCGTTGGGCGCATTGAAGCTGAAGGGGCCGCCGATGAGGTCGACCGTCACATAGCCGCCGGCGGCCAGAATTTCCTTCACGGCATTGTTGCCGGTATCGGCGACGAAGACGTTGCCGCTGCTGTCGACCGCGACCCCGTTGGGACCGCTGAACCCGCTGCCGAGAGTCTTGACCGTGACATAGCCTCCCGCCGCCAGGATCTCCTTCACCGAGTTGTTGCCGTTGTCGGCGACGAAGACGTTGCCGCTGCCGTCGACTGCCACGTCGCTCGGGCCGGCGAAGCCGCTGCCCAGAATTTTGGTCGTGGTATAACCGCCCGCGGCCGGGATCTCGTAGACGGTGTTCGTAGCCGGATCGACGGCGAAGAGGTTTTCGTGGCTGTCGACCGCCACCGCCAGCGGCGGGCCGAACCCGCTGCCCAGGAGCTTGACCGTCGTGTGGCCGCCCGCCGCCGGGATTTCCTTCAGCGCGCTGTTCGACGTATCGGCGACGAAAATGTTGCCGCTGCCATCGACGGCGACGCCCTCGGGAAAGTCGAACCCGTTGCCGAGCGGGATGATCGTCTCAGCCGCTGCGCCGCCGATACCGGCGGCGGCGAGCAGGAGTGCCAGGACCAAGCGTGCGGGGACATTCATGATTTCACTCCCGAGTGACGAGCGCCCCCGCGCGGATGGATGCAGGCATCGCGGTCGCCGCTACCGTTATGGACGGCTCGGCCGGTCGATCTCATCCCAATTTTCCACGGCGGCCGGTCGCGGGGTCGAGTGTCGGACCCCGCGAGGCGCGCCGGCTCAATTCGTCTCGATTGCGACGCTGGTCGAGCCGTGTACTGCACCGCTCGCATCCTCGAAGCGGACGAACACCCGCGAAGAGGCCGGCGCGAACGCGATCGGTCCGTCGGCCGCGACGAAGATCGAGAAAGTCGGTGCGGCACCGCCCGCATAGCTCAGAGTGACGGACGCGGCCGCAGTGGCGAGGCACTGGCCGGTGCTGGGATTGGTCTCGCAGATCGAGGTCGCGATCGGCAGGCTGGCACCGCCGGTATCGACCGACACGGTGAGCGTCGCCGTCACCCCGACATTGAAGCTGGCGACGGCGAAGGCGCCGGCCCCGCCTTCGGGAAACTCCAGGATGCCGTTGTTGGTGGCCGTCGCCGCGAGCGCGATGATGTCGGCGATGGGCGTGCTCGAAAACGTCAGATCGACCGTGTCGACGCCGATGACGGTGTCGGCCGGAGTCGAGCCCGTGCATTCGAACTGGACCGCCAGAGCGGGCGCGGTGAACGCGGCCGTGCTCGAGAACGCCAGCAGGAAGGTCTGCAGGCCGTCATTGCCTGCGATCGTCACCGGCGTATTGGCCGTGCCGGTGAGCGCGTTGGTCGCCGGATTGGTGGTCTGATAGGTCAGGCTGAGACCGGCCGGCGCCGAATCCGGCAAGGCCACCAGACAATCGGCGAGGGCGTTGGGGCTGGTGTTGATCATCGAGGCGAAGATCGTGGCCGGGTGGCCGATCTCGACCGAGCGCGAACCCGGCAGCACCGCAGCCACCAGGAGCGGCGAGACGCCGACGATCTTCTGGACTTCGCTGGCGCCGCTGTTGGCGACGATCACGTCGCCGCTGCCGTCGATCGCCACGCTGGTCGGTTCGGAAAATCCGCCGGCGACGGTATCGACCGTGGCGAAGCCGCCGGCCGCCAGGATCTTGAACACGGAACCGGCGCCGAAATCGGCGACGAAGACATTGTCGTCGGCATCGAGGGCCAGACCTTGCGGCACGCTGAAGCCGGTGAACCCGCCGGCGAGAGTATCGACGGTGACGAAGCCGCCGGCTGCCAGGATCTCCTTCACGGCGACGTTGCCCTGATCGACGACGAAGACGTTGTCGCTGCCGTCGACGGCGACACCGGTCGGCAGGACGAAGCCGCTGCCCAGCGTGTTCACCGTGACGTAGCCGCCGGCGGCGACGATTTCCTTCACGGCGCTGTTGTTGCTGTCGGCGACGAAGACGTTGGCGTTGCCGTCGACGGCGACGCCGCTGGGATTGGCGAAACCGCTGCCGAGCGTGTCGACGGTCACATAGCCGCCGGCTGCCAGAATCTCCTTCACCTCGCTGTCGCCCTGATCGGCGACGAAGACGTTGCCGTCGGCATCGACGGCCACGCCGGTCGGCTGAAAGAAGCCGCTCGCGATGGTCTTGACCGTGGTGAGTCCGCTCGACGCCAGGATCTCGCCGATGGAACTGGTGCCGAAATCGGCGACGAAGACATCGCCGGCGGCATCGATCGCGAGACCTTCGGGAAAGACGAAGCCGCCGGCGAGCGCGGTGATGCCGGTGAAGCCCGGGGCCAGCACCTTCTTCACCTGGGCATTGCCGGAATCGCCGACATAGACGTTGCCGCTGGCATCGAGGGCGAGGCCGGTGGGCGAATTGAACCCGCTGCCGACTGGAACGATCGTGGCGAAGTTGCTCGAAGCCAGAAGCTGGCTCACCGTGTTGACGGCCTGATCGGCGACATAGACGTTGCCGCTGCTGTCGACCGCGACCGCCGCCGGCTCGTTGAAGGTGCTGTTGAGGACGTTGACTTGGGTCAAGGCGCCCGCCAGGATTTCCTCGACCGCGCCATTGCCTTGGTCGGCGACGAAGACGTCGCCGCGGCCGTCGAGGGCGACCCCGGTCGGAAAGTCGAAGCCGAATCCGCCGCCCAGCGTGTTGACCGTGGCATAGCCGCCCGCCGCCAGGATCTCCTTCACGGCGTTGTTGCCTTGATCGGCGACATAGACGTTGCCCGCGGCGTCGAGCGCCACGCCGGATGGGCTGCTGAATCCGCTGCCGAGGGTGACCGCGGTCGTATAGCCGCTCGCCGCCAGAATCTCCTTGACCGCATTGTGGTTGAAGTCGGCCACGAAGACGTTTCCATGGCTATCGACGGCGGCGCTGGTCGGAAGGCTGATGCCGGTGCTGAGGGTATTGACCGTGACGTAGCCGCCGACGGCCAAGATCTCTTTCACCAGGCTGTTCTGCGTATCGGCCACGAAAATGTTACCGCTGCTGTCGACCGCCACACCTTCGGGAACGTCGAAGTTGCTTCCCAACGAGACGATCGTCTGAGCCGCGGCCGGGAGCGAGCCGAGCAGGGATAGCGCCACGACCAAAGAGGCCGGATACTTCATCGATTTTCTCCCAAACTGCGAACGGCTCGAATCAACCGCGGCCGTCCCCAGTTTCGAGAGCGCCGCCGCGCGGGTCCATACCGGCGGGGTATATGCCATGCTGCTCGAGGCCGGCACAATCGGAATTGACCCCGGCGGCCGTGTCAGGGGCGGGACCAATCGACGCTCCGTACTCAGGGAAGTCAGCCGCCGGCGCGCGTCCCGACGCGCGCCGGCGCCCACGGTACCGCCGGCCGCCGCACGTCGCATTTGCCCCGCGGGCCCGGGCGCACTACATATGTCTCACCGGAGAAGACGGAGATCGCGAACGTCATGAAGCGCCAGGAATTGAACGATGCGCTGAAGGCGGCCATGAAAGCCCGCGACGCGCAGTCGACCTCCACCCTCAGGATGGTACTCGCCAAGATCAAGGACAAGGACATCGAGGCCAGGCTCGACGGCAATCGGGACGGCATCGACGACGCTGCCGTGCTGGCGGTGCTCCAGGGCATGATCAAGCAGCGGCGCGAGAGCGCTGTCCTCTATCTCCAAGGCAATCGCCAGGATCTGGTCGATCGGGAAAATGCCGAAATCGCGCTGATCGAGCGGTTCCTGCCGGTCCAGCTCGATGCCGATGCCGCCGGGGCGGCGATCCGGGCGGTCATCGCCGAGATCGGGGCCGCCGGGATGAAGGATATGGGCCGGACCATGGCCGCCTTGAAGCAGCGCTTTTCCGGACAGATGGATTTCACCCGGGCGAGCGCGCTGGTCAAGGAGGCGCTGAGCGCCGCCGGCTGACCCCCATGTCATTTCCCCCGGCCTTTCTGGACGAGATCAGGGCGCGCCTGCCGCTGGCCGAGGTGATCGGCCGGCGAACCCGTCTGGTCAAGCGCGGCCGGGAATATTCCGGCCTCTGCCCCTTCCACAACGAGAAATCGCCCTCGTTCACGATCAACGAAGAGAAGGGCTTCTTCCATTGCTTCGGCTGCGGTGTTCATGGCGACGTCATCGGCTTCGTCATGCAGTCGCAGAATCTGGGCTTTCTCGACGCGGTCGAGGCGCTGGCCGGCGAGGCCGGGCTGGAGGTGCCCAAAGCGACGCCGCAGGAGCGCGAGCGTGCGGTCCGCGAGAAGACCCTCTACGAGGTGACGGAAGCCGCCTGTTCCTTCTTCCAGGCGCAGCTGCAGGAGCGAAGCGGGGCGGCGGCGCGCGCCTATCTGGAACGCCGCGGTCTCGACCAGGCGGCGATCGTACGGTTCCGGCTGGGATATGCGCCGGCCGGGAACGGCTCGTTGAAACAGCGGCTGCTCGGTGAATTTCCGGAACCGCTACTGCTCGAAGCCGGGCTGCTCGGCCGGAAGGAAGAGCGGGAGGGGAGCTTCGATTATTTCCGCGATCGGGTGATGTTCCCGATCCTCGATCGGGCTGGCCGGGTCATCGCCTTCGGCGGCCGGGTCCTGGGCGACGCCAAGCCGAAATATCTCAACTCGCCGGACACGCCGATCTTCCACAAGGGCAGCGTGCTCTATGGCCTGAACTGGGCGCGTGCCGGCGTCGGCAAGGGTGCCGATCTCGTCGTCACCGAAGGCTACATGGATGTGATCGCGCTCCACCGCGCCGGCTTCGAGGGCGCCGTGGCTCCGCTCGGCACCGCGCTGACCGAGCTGCAGCTGGCGGAATTGTGGCGTCTCGCGGGCGAGCCGATCCTCTGCTTCGACGGCGACTCGGCCGGGCAGCGTGCCGCCGGGCGGGCGCTCGACCGGGCCCTGCCGCTGTTGAAGCCGGGCAAGTCGCTGCGCTTCGCAACGCTGCCGGCGGGCGAGGATCCGGACACGCTGATCGCCAAATTCGGTCCGCTCGCCATGCAGGGCGTGCTGAAATCGGCGCTCCCGCTGGCCGAAGTGCTGTGGACTCGGGAACTGGCGGAGAGGTCGTTCGATACACCCGAACGCAAGGCCGATCTGCGGGCTCGGCTGGCGGCGCGCGCCGGCTCGATCCAGGACGAGGGGCTGCGCCGGACCTATGCCAGTTATTTCAAGGACCGCCTCTACGAGCAGACGCGGCTGCCGCCCCGGCGCGCCGGTCGCAACGGGTTTCATCGCGACCGGCAGCGTCTTCCAGGCGAGAGCCGGGTCACCGCTCCGATGGCGGGGCTCGACGGTACCGACGGGATCGCGATGAAGCAGCGCCGGACCCAGGAGATCCTGATCTTCGCGATCTTCGCCAATCCGCGGTTCCTCGACGAGGTGGTCGAGGATTTCGCCGAGATCACTTTCACGGCAACCGACCTTGACAAGCTGCGGCAGGAAATCATAAACGTCCATGCCAGCAATCCCGGCCTTGACGCCGCCGCCTTGAAACATCACTTGACCAGCCAAGGCTTCGGCCGGGATGTGGAGACCTTGCTCAGTCCCGAAGTTCGGGTTCATGCCAAATTTGCTCTGTCCGACGATCGGGATGAAATCCTGGCCGGTTGGCGACAGGCGCTCAACTATTGGCGTGATCACCTGACGGGTGCCGGCGAGGTCGAGGCGGCGGCGACCAGATTTGCCTGGGACGGAAATCAGGCGCATGCTCTTGCGCTTCCGCCCCTGGCGGAGCAAAGACGCAGCGATGAGGCCGAACAGCTCGGCCCGGCGGAACGTCGGCGGCCGGCCGGTCGGAATTCGGGCTAGTCTCGTATCGAGTGTTGCGACCACCGCATAGCATTGGGACTGGGTGCAGATGGCGACCAAAGCGGCGAATACGGCGGAAGTGAACGAAACCCGTGACGAGACGGCGGAGGGCTTGATCGTCGACACCATGGCGCAGGCCGTGCGCAAGATGGTCGCGCGCGGCAAGGAGCGGGGCTACGTCACCTATGACGAGTTCAACGCCGCCCTGCCCCAGGATCAGGTCTCCTCCGAGCAGATCGAAGACACGATGACGATGCTCTCCGAAGCCGGGGTCAACGTCGTCGAGGCCGAAGAGGCGGACGAGCCGGCTGCGGCGGTGGCCGGCGAGGAAGAGGATTCCGAAGCCCGCGCCGGCAATCTCGACGACGAGGATATCGGCCGGACCGACGACCCGGTGCGGATGTATCTGCGCGAGATGGGGTCGGTCGAGCTGCTCTCGCGCGAAGGCGAGATCGCCATCGCCAAGCGGATCGAGGCGGGCCGGGAAATGATGATCGGCGGGATCTGCGAGAGCCCGCTGACCATGAAGGCGATCATCGGCTGGCGCGACGCGCTCAACGAAGGCAAAGTTCTCTTACGCGACGTGGTCGATCTCGACGCCACATACGGCAGCAACGCCTTCGACGCCGGCCGAGACGGCGAGCCGCCGGCGGAAGGAAGCGAAACGCCGGCAGTGGAGTCCGAGGAGATCGAAGCCGAACTGGAGGGCGACCCGGAAGGCGAAGGCGAAGAGGCCTCGATTTCGCTGTCCGCGATGGAAGCGCAGTTGAAGCCGGCCGTGGTCACCGCCTTCGACAAGATCGCCGATATCTACAAGAAACTGGCCAAGCTGCATGACGGCCGCGTCGAAGCGGCCCAGCGCGGCGAGGAGCCGTCCAAGGCGACCAACAATCGCTATGCCAAGCTGAAGGAAGAGATGGTCGAGGCGATGCAGGGCATCCGCCTCAACAACCAGCGGATCGAGGCGCTGGTCCAGCAGCTCTACGATCTCAATCGCGGCATGATGGCGCTCGAAGGCAAGCTGCTGCGCCTGGCCGAAGGCACCGGCGTGAAGCGGCAGGAGTTCCTGCACCATTATATGCACAGCGAACTGTCGCCGAACTGGGTCGAAAAGATCCGCGGGCTCAGCGCCAAGAGCTGGCAGAATTTCGTCGGCAAGCATCAGGACGAGATCTTGAACCTGCGCCGGCAGATCGCCGAAGTGGCGAGCGAGACCGGGCTGCCGATCGGCGAGTTCCGCCGGGTGGTCTCGACCGTGCAGCGCGGCGAGAAGGAGGCGAGCCGGGCCAAGAAGGAGATGGTCGAGGCCAATCTCCGCCTGGTCATCTCGATCGCCAAGAAATACACCAATCGAGGCCTGCAATTCCTGGATCTGATCCAGGAGGGCAATATCGGCTTGATGAAGGCGGTCGACAAATTCGAGTATCGGCGCGGCTACAAATTCTCGACGTACGCGACATGGTGGATCCGCCAGGCGATCACCCGCTCGATCGCCGATCAGGCGCGCACGATCCGCATTCCGGTTCATATGATCGAGACCATCAACAAGCTGGTCCGCACCTCGCGCCAGATGCTCCACGAGATCGGCCGCGAACCGACGCCGGAGGAACTGGCCGAGAAGCTGATGATGCCGCTGGAAAAGGTCCGCAAGGTTCTGAAGATCGCCAAGGAGCCGATCAGCCTCGAAACCCCGATCGGCGACGAGGAAGACAGCCATCTGGGCGACTTCATCGAGGACAAGAACGCGGTTCTGCCGCTCGACGCCGCGATCCAGGCCAATCTCCGCGAGACCACGACCCGGGTGCTGGCCAGCCTGACGGCGCGCGAAGAGCGCGTGCTGCGCATGCGCTTCGGCATCGGTATGAACACCGATCACACGCTCGAAGAAGTCGGTCAGCAATTCTCGGTGACGCGCGAACGCATCCGCCAGATCGAGGCCAAGGCGTTGCGCAAGCTGAAGCACCCGAGCCGCTCGAGAAAGCTCAGGAGCTTCCTCGACACCTAGGAGCGGCCGGGCGCAACGATGGTAAAAGCGCCGGAGGATCGGGCATGACCAGCGTCGAACAGGTAACCGCCAGCATGGCGGCCATCGTCGAAGACGGTTTCAAATATTTCAACAACGAGCTGACGGCCTTCCGCGCAGCACCGCCCGGGGACGCCAGCAGGACGGCGGCGTTCTCGCAACGGGTCAGCCAGTACGCAATGCTGTTTTGGGGCTATGAGCACGTCACGTCGGGGCTGCAGCTCGGCGATGCCGCACAGCTCGCGCGAGTGACCCAGATCCGCGGTATCGTCGAGGACACGCTGAAACAGGTACAGGCGTTGCAGAGCCAGCAATACCAGGCGGCGAGCCCGCCGCAGGCGGCGATCGACCCGCGCTATGTGGCGCTCAGCACCTACAACGCCAACAACGAATTCATGCTGAAGCAGAAGCAGGCCTTCGCCTACCAGAACCGGATGTGGCAGCTGACGAACGGCGGCATTCCGTTCATCCAGGCGCAGTTGATCGCCCGGCAGGAGACGGGCTACACGGGCTGAGATCCGCGGCGCCTGGGGAGAACGAGAGCGGTGATCCGCGCGAATCTCTCGAGGTCGCGTGCGCCCGTGGCCTCCGTCTCGATCCCGGGACCCGCTGCGGCCCCTCTCCGCGCAGGATCTGTCGAACTGTCATCGGATTGCGATAGTCTGGGCGGAACCGCATTGGAGCGAGTTCCCCGCCATGACCGAGCAGGACATTGGATCGAATCTCGAACTCAGCCGTCGCAAGCTGCTCGCCGCAGGCCTCGGCGGAGGGGCCGTCGTCGCGGCGTCCCTCCTGGGAACCGGAGACGGCGAGGCCGCACCGCCTTCGGAGCGATCGCCCGATCCGGCGGCGACACCGCCGGTCGCCGGGCTGCATCTGCAGTTCGGCGCGGATGCCGCCTCGGAGGTCGTGGTTTCCTGGCACACCCTGCAACCGGTTCGCAATCCTCGGGTCATGCTCGGCCGTCTCGACGGCAAGCTCGAACAGACCGTCCCGGCCCGGCCAACCAGTTACACCGATGCGAAGTCCGGCCAGGTGGTCTACGCCCTTCACGCCAAGCTCGACCGGTTGCGGGCCGACCAGACTTATCTGTACCTGGCGATACATGACGGCGCCGAACCGGAGTACGGGACGTTCCGGACTGCTCCGCGCGGTCGCGCCCGGTTCACCTTCACCAGCTTCGGCGATCAGGGCACGCCGACCCTCGGCAAGAAATTCGTGCCGCCCGAGGGGGCGGCGTTAGCGAAGCCCCCTTATGTGAACGACAATCTGGGCTCGCCCTGGGCCGGCGACACGACGCTCGGCGTGGAGCGGCTCAAGCCCTTGTTCCACCTCTTCAACGGCGACCTCTGCTATGCCAATCTGGCGGAGGATCGAGTGCGGACCTGGTGGGACTTCTGGGAGAACAACAGCCGCAGCGCGCGCAAGCGTCCTTGGATGCCGTCGGCCGGCAACCACGAGAACGAGCTGGGCAACGGGCCGATCGGGTATCAGGCCTATCAGACCTATTTCTCGGTGCCCGAACAGGCCGGCCAGACCGAGCTGACCCGCGGACTCTGGTACGCCTTCACCGCCGGCTCGGTCCGGGTGATCAGCATCGCCAACGACGACGTGACCTACCAGGATGCCGGCAACTCCTATGTCCGGGGCTATTCGGCGGGAGCGCAGAAGGCCTGGCTGGAAAGGGAACTGTCGGCATCGCGCAGCAATCCCGAGGTCGATTGGATCGTCGTGTGCATGCATCAGGTCGCCGTCTCGACGGCCGACATGTTCAATGGCGCCGATCTCGGGATCCGCGAGGAGTGGATACCGTTGTTCGACACCCATGGCGTCGACCTCGTCGTCTGCGGGCACGAGCACCACTACGAGCGCTCGCACCCGATTCGCGGCCGGGAATCGAACCCCACCCTGACGCCGGTTGCCGCCGCGACCGCGACCGACGTGATCGATACGACCAAGGGAACCGTGCACATGGTCATCGGGGGTGGCGGAACCTCGGTCCCCTCGAACCAGCTGTTCTTCGACCCGCCGCAATGTCGAGTCATCACCGCGGTCGGCCAACCCGACCCGGTGACCGGCAAGCGTCCGCCGATCTATGTGAAGGAGCAAGCGCCTTGGTCAGCCGTCCGGAACGCGGCACACGCCTATGGCTTTGCCGCCTTCACCGTCGATCCGGGCCCCCATCGCGGCGGCTTCACCACGATCGAAGTCACCTATTGGGACGTGGTCGGGCCAGATGGTCAGCTGGCACCGTTCGAAAGTTTCACGCTGCGCCGCCCCCGCCGCGACTAGCGCATCCTGATTTCAGCGGGGGTCATCCGAGCTCATCCGCCTCTGAAGTCTGAACGATGGGAGCCGGTTCCGTGCTTCGGGACGAAGCCTTCGGGCGCTCGGACGGCCGCCGGGGCGCCGAACCTGCGTCATTCGCCATCCTCTCGCCGAATACGGGGAAGAGGCCGGTCGGCGGGAGAGTTTCACCATCAGATTCGCGAAATTTGTGCCGGCCGTTCGAGCAACACGAGCACACCCGGACAAGAATGCGCTTCTCGGCTCCCGAGGGTTTGGCTAAGCTCAGCCGAATGCGTGCGAGCGGCGCGCCCATCGGGGAAAAGTCGGTTGAACAGACAGTCGAGTCGACATTCGCCGGTCTTTCGGCGCGGGCGTTGCGTGCGATCGATCGCAATCGGCCTCGCCGTCTCCGCCCTATCGGCGCTTGCCGCGATGGCCCAGCCGGCGGCGGAGGATCGCCTGGTCCATCGCTTTCTGGCGATCGCCCTCTCGCCCGATGGCGGCAGCGTCGCCTCGGTCGAGGGCGACGCTCCACCCTCCGGGTTCCAGCCGACCATCCGCGATCTCGTGATTCGCCGCGTGGACGGCGGAACCAGCGTGACCGTCGCCGTGCCGTGTGGCCGGGTCGCGGAATGCTGGCCTTCCTCGCCGGTCTGGGCGCCGGACGGCAAGCGTCTGATCTTCGCCCTGCGGACGCCCGGCAGCCATGCGCGGTCGCTCTACGCTGTCGACCCCGACGGCAGCAATCTCACCACGCTCTTGCAATTCGACGGCACGATCTCGGATCTGCGCTATGGCAGCGACGGCCGCCTGGCGCTGCTCGCCACGGCCGGAGCTACCAAGGAAGTCGGGGCGACGCAGGTAGGGGCGCCGATCACCGGCGATCTGGGCGGCCCGCCACCCGAGCAGCGCATCGCGATCTTCGCGGACGGGAAATTGAGTTTCGTCTCACCGCCCGATCTCTATGTCTACGAGTTCGACTGGCTGCCCGATGGGGGCTTCGTCGGGACGGCGGCACCGGGCGACGGCGACAATAATTGGTGGGTGGCCAAGCTCTATGCCTTTTCCGGCGGACAGCAGCGGGTGATCTACACCCCGCCCGACCCGCGTCATCAGATTGCCGAGCCGCACGTCTCGCGCGACGGGAAGAGCGTCGCCTTCATCGGCGGGCTGATGAGCGATTTCGGTTCGACCGGCGGCGATGTCTATACCGTGCCGGTCGCTGGCGGGGCTGCGACTGATCTCACGCCGGGCCTCAAGGCTTCTGCTACTTCCCTCGACTGGACGTGCGACGGTAAGCTCCTGGCGGAATTGCTCGCCGCCGACCAGGCCCAGATCGTCGAACTGGCCGGGCAGGGGCCGCCGAAGCGGCTCTGGAGCGCGCCCGAGTCGCTGGGCGGCCCCGGCTTGGCCCCCGGTTGCGCGTCGCCGGTGACGGTCTTCGCCCATGAAAATTTCACGGCACCATCGGAGCTCGAAATCGGGCCGATCGGTGCCTGGCGCGATCTGACCAAGGTCAATGCCGGCCTGACAGCACCGCTCGAAGCCCGCAGCGTCGCCTGGAAGAGCGACGGCGCCGATGTCCAAGGCTGGCTCGTGCTGCCGGAGAAACGAGCGGCCAAGCTGCCGCTGATCACGATCGTGCATGGCGGGCCGGCTGCGGCGGCGCGGCCGTTCTTCATCGGCCCCGGCCTCTCCCGCCGCCTCCTGGAACGGGGCTATGCCCTGTTCCTGCCCAATCCGCGCGGCAGTTTCGGCCAGGGCGAGAAGTTCACCGCCGGGAATGTCCGCGATCTGGGGCATGGCGATCTGCGCGACATCCTGGCCGGCATCGACGCCGTCGAACGCGTGGCGCCGATCGACGAGGCCCGGCTGGGTATCACCGGCGGCAGCTACGGCGGGTTCATGACGATGTGGGCAGTCACGCAGACCAACCGCTTCAAGGCCGGGGTCGCCCTCGCCGGCATCAGCGACTGGCTGTCCTATTACGGCGAAAATGGCATCGACCAGTGGATGATCCCGTATTTCGGCGCTTCGGTCTATCAAGATCCCGAGATCTACGCGCGATCCTCGCCGATCAACTTCATCCGCAAGGTCAAGACGCCGGTCTTCTCCTATGTCGGTGCCGAGGACATCGAGTGTCCGGCGCCGCAGACCCAGGAATTCTGGCATGCGCTGCAGGCGCTGGGCGTGCCGACCTCCTACGCGATCTATCCGAACGAAGGCCACGGGCTGCGCGACCCGGAACATCTGGCCGACTCCGAGGCGCGCGCACTCGCCTGGTTCGATCGCTATCTGCACTGATCCGGGCGGCGCCCGTCGGTTCCGGCGCGCGGATGGGATTTGGCGTAGATGTCCAGGAGCCGGGTCTGGTCGATCTCGGTATAACGCTGCGTGGTCGAGAGCGAGGCGTGGCCGAGCAGCTCCTGGATCGCGCGCAGATCGCCGCCGCCACTCAGGAGATGCGTGGCGAAACTGTGCCTGAGCGCGTGCGGCGTGGCCGTGTCGGCGAGGCCGAGGCTGAGGCGCACCTGCTCCATCAGCCGCTGCACCTGGCGCGGACCGAGCTGGCCGCCACGCTGGCCGACGAAAAGCGGCCCTTCGGGAGCGAGCGCGTAGGGGCAAGCGGCCAGATAGGCCTCGATCGCCTCGCCCACGGCCGGCAGTAGCGGGACCAGCCGCTGTTTGGCCCCCTTGCCGGTGATGGTGAGCGAGGCTACTCCCGGCAGTGGCGCTTGCCGCCGGGTCAGATCGAGTGCCTCGCTCAAGCGCAGGCCGCAGCCATAGAGCAGGGTCAGAATCGCCGCGTCGCGCGCCGCGATCCAGAGCGGAGCGGCGCTGTCCTGCCCGATTTCGGCGGCATCGAGGGCCGCATCGGCATCGCTGATCGAGAGCGGCTTCGGCACCGACCGCGGCAGCCGGGGGCCGCGCAGCACCGACAGCGCATCGTTCTTGGCATAGCCGCGCCGGTCGAGGAACCGGAAGAAGCCGCGCAACACCGACAGGGCGCGCGCCTGCGAGGTCTTGGCCAGGTCTCGAGCGGCGCGGGCGGCCAGAAAGGCGCGGAAATCGCGCGGCTGGAGCGAGGCGAGGCTCGCGATCGACGGCAATCCACCCTGGTGATCGCGCAGAAAGTCGAGAAACGCGGCGAAATCCCGGCCATAACCGGCGAGCGTATGGGCCGAGGCCCGCTTCTCGGTCTTCAGCTGCTCGATCCAGCCGGCGATGACCGGCACCAGATCGGGGGCGGCAGCATAGCGCGCGAGGGGAACCGGATCGGGTCGCTTGACGGTCATACGGACGGGCCGCGCACGATTTGCTCTAGATCACCACCGGCCTCGCGGCCGACCTTCGCAGGCCGAAACTGTTCTTGTGAGTGGGGCGGGCGTCTCGCCCGCCTGCCGGCGGCAGCCGGCATCTCTGGCCCGGTGAAATAAATCGCCGGATAGGATATTGCCGCCTCCGGCGGCAGGCGGGCGGGACGCCCGCCCCACTCGTTGCCCTTTGGTAGCGTGATCACCTTCCTTCGGCATAGATCGGCCACACCGTGCCGAAACCATAGGGTTCCCTCGAGATCAGCGCAACAGCCGGTCGAGGAAACCGGGGGGCTTGATGTCGAAGGGTTGGCCGTTGGCTTGCATCTTGTCGTGCACAACCTGGGCGTTCCAGCCGGTGAGACGGACCAGATTGTCGGCCTCGGCAGTGAAGCGGGGCGGCAGGCTGCGCAGATAGGTATCGCCCGCCCGGCACCGGGATGCGCCGATCCAGGGATGTTTCAGCTTGTAGACGACCTGGAACGGGGTCCGGTCGCCGGTCTCGGTGAAGGCCAGATCCTCCGGGAAATGATCGGCGCTGTAGCGCACATGAAGGCGCGTCAGGTAGGCGTCGTCCTGCATCGGCCGGAACCGCGTAGCCTGGAGCTGGGCCGTTCCGGCATGGAGCAGCTCCGGATAGTGCCAGCGGGCGCCGAGCGCGAAGAGATCGGTCGAATCGGGCACGGCCGCCGAGCAGGGGTCGCACGGGCTGTAGCCGCGCATGTCCCAGGCATATTCTTCGTAGATCTTGGTCATGCCGTCATCGGCCACCCGCCGGTCGTAAGCTGCCTTGTAGACGGCGCCGAACTCGTCCTTGGCGAAGAGCGGCACATCCATGCCCGAGTCCATCTTGACCGTTTGATAGTTGCTCGTCTCGACCCGGCCCTTGCGCGTCAGCAGGAACACGATCATGTCCTGCGGCCCGTCGGCGTTGACCGTGCCGAGGCGGATCGGCAGCATGAATTTCCGGGTCGTATAGGAGACCTGGAGCGGTCGCAGGAAGCGCTCGCCGGCCCGTTCCTGGCGCGCGAGGTTCACCTTGGCGACGAAGAAATGCATGCCCTGCTCGATATAGGATCCGAGCACGGCTTCGGCTCCGGCCGGGATCCGGTACTGGTTGGTCTCGAGCCAGGTGACCAGCCCGTCGCTCTCCTTCGCCGACAGGATCAGAATGTCGTAGACACCGACCTGATAGCGCGCCTCGATCGTGACGCCCAGCGATTCCGGCTCGCTCCCGCGGCGGATCATCACCGGTGCCGCGGCGCTGGGCAGGGCCTTGGCGAATTCACGAGGCATCGGCGGGATACAGGGATCCTCGTCGAAATATTCGGTGAGGCGCGGCGCCGAATAGGCGTCGAGCTTGTCGATCAGGCGATTGTCGACGACCCGGATGTCATCCTCGGCGACGATCGTCGGGACCGGCACGACCAGGGCGAATTCCTTCGGATCGCCCTGGTAATCGCTGGCCATGGTGACGCTGGCCCGGCCGGCATCCCAGGCGAGCACGACCTTCGAGGATTTGTTGAAGAGGGTCGCGTCGGCCTGCGCCACATAGAAGCCGCAGAAACCGAAGGCCGGGGCGATCGGGCCGGCGAAGGCGGCAGCGAGCGCCAGAGCGGTCGCGGCAGGGCGGGCGAGGCGATGGACAGGGTTCGGCATGGCAGAAGGCTCCTGGGCTGGGCGCCAGCGGAAGGCGTTTGCGGGAAAGATCCGGTCGAGGAGCGGGACAAGGGGGGCGAGCCCGACCAGGGCGACATAGAGGGCGGGACGGAACTGCTCGAAGAACAAAAGCCAATGGGCGACGCCGGCGACGGCGACGGCGAAACCTATCCGTGCCCAGCGATTGTCCGGCGTCGTGCGCGGATCGGTGATCATGAAAAACGCGAAGAGGAGCAACGCCCCGTTCTGGACCTGATGGAGCGGGATCGGCAGCGGGTCGCCGAGCCGGGCCGCGCGCAGCAGGAGCAACCCGAAATGCGCGCCGAGAAAGCCCAGCGCCGTATCCAGCCGCGCCGCCCGGCTCAGCACCAGGATCCCGGCGAAGAGGATGAGGAGGACGATGAACGGACCCGAGCCCCATTGCCCGGGCGAGACCCAGGCATGGCCGGTCTGCAGCATCAGGACGATGCCGAAGGCGGCCGGATTCCAGATATGCTTGGTCCCGATCCGGAACAGGAATTTCGAGCCGATGGCGAGTACCGCCGCCAGCGCCGGGACCCAGAGCGCATCGCCGCGGACCAGCAGCGCCAGGGACAAGCCGGTGATCAACGGCGAGCGCAGATCGAGTTTCTCGGCCAATCCGAGCCCGGTCGCCAGCAGCTGAGCCGAAAGGGCGGCAGCGATCGCGACGAGGCTCGGCAGAATCTCGGCGCCCAGGCTGATGGTGGCGATGTTCCAGACGAGCAGAACCCCCAGTGCCGAAATCTGCCAAGGCCGGGGGTCGCGGAATTGGGCGGCGATGAACCGTGTCGCAGTGTGAAACGCAGTCGACGGCATCGTCGTCCCCCCGGCCCGAGCTCAACACCGGCCAGGCTATTGGCCGATTGTGGCCCGATTGGGCCGGCAATCGGGCCGTTTGGCGGAATTACCATGGCGCAACCGCGTACCGCGGGGGAGCCCGGCCCCGCAGCCGCTGAACGCGTCCGGCCCGCTCGGGACCCGAGCCAACCTCATCGTCTGAACCGAACCCTGCGGATCCCGCGGGCCGCTCACGGCCCGGTGCCGATCTGCAGCGCTTTGAGATCGGTCTGGGCCAGCGCCCGGGCGGTGGCGCGATATCCCTGCTCGACGGCACGCCCGAAGCCGTGCCAGTCGAGCAGGGGCACATCGGCGAGCTGCGGCTGGATCAACAGGCTGAGCTGCGCCTGGCCCAGCGTCGTCTGCAGGCTCGAACTGACGGTGCCGACCCGGCTCAGCACGCTGACGATGCCGGGGAAAGGGCCCGGATCCGGGCGGAAGAATCCGAGCAGGCCGCGCCGATTGAGCGGCACTTCGGTTCCGGGCATGAGCGCCGCGGCGCTGCCGACATCGACGCCGACGATCGGGCCGCGGCCGAGCCCGGCCATGATGTCGACCGGGAAATTGTCGACGACTCCGCCATCGACCAGCACGTCGCCAGCCGCGAGCACCGGCGGCAGGACACCGGGAATGGCGACGCTCGCCCGCAGCGCCTGCCACACCGGGCCCTGGCGATGGATCTGGACGCTGCCGCGGGTCAGGTTGGTCGAGACCGCGAAGTACGGACGCCACAGGGCCGCGATGCTGGTCTGGTTGAAATGGTGGCGGAGCAGCCGATCGACGGTCTTGCCGCGAAACAGCGCGATCCAGGGGAGCGTGTAATCGTTGAGCGGGTTGGTCTCGACGAACGCCTGGTGGATCCGGTCCCGGAGCTCGCGATCATCCCAGCCGGCCGCTACTCCGGCGCCGATGATGGCACCCATGCTGGCGCCGCCGATCCGGTCGATCGGCAGCCCGGCTTCGCGCCAGGCTCGGATCGCGCCGATATGGGCGAAACCGCGCGCCGCTCCGCCGGAGAGCACCAGCCCGACCGCGCGCCCGGCGAGATGGCGCGCCAGCCGCGCCGCGTCGGCCTCTGCATGCAGGCGCAGATGATGGATCGTGCCGAACCGCTCCGGTGCGTCCGGGACGGTGCCGGTGCGCCCGCGCTCCATCGGTTCGACGATGACGAGATCGACCGACGGAACCTGTCCAGCCTTGCCGTTCGCCGGCAGCGGCAGCGACTCGGGCACGGTGCTGCCGGGGCGGCCGACCAGCAAGACGCGATCGGTTTGGCGCAGACAGAAGCGGCACCAGGCATTGCCGCTCCCCTCGATCGAATCGGCCTGATAGAGGACGACATCATGGACCGATTCGAGTTCGTCGAACCACTCGATCGGCTGTCGATTCGCCATCGCCTCGAACCGGAAGACCTTCACCCCCTCGCGCTTGAGGGCGATGATGAGCGATGCTGCGACTGCTTCGATCGGGACGCCGGCATCGAGCGGGACCAGCGCCACCGCGGCGCGGCGTGCCGACTTGGTGCGCTTGGTCGTGCGGTAGAGCCGCTGGACCACCAGCCTGGTGATCCAGGCGAGGAATTGCGGCTCCTCGGCCACCAGACGCTCGAAGACGGGCTTGGGCATCCGATAGAATTCGCAATGGCGCAAGGCCAAAACCGTGGCCGAATGGACTCCGCCGGCGATCAGCGACATCTCGCCGACGGTCTCGCCGGCATGGATCTCGGCGACGATTTCGGGCCCGTGCTCGGCAGTGGCGACGACGACACCGAGCACGCCGGTGGTCAGCAGATAGAGCGAATCGGCAGGGTCGCCTTCCTGGAACAGGGTCTGGCCGCCGGGCAGTGCCAGCCACGGCAGGTCATCCTCGAGTGCTGCCAGACGTTCGGGCCCGAGCAGTTCGAGCGGCGGCAGATCGGCCAAGGGCGGCGGCCTCGGCGGCCCAGCGCCGTACCCGGCCCCAGCCATCCTCATCTCCCGGCGGGATCCGCCTCGCTAGCGGCGTCGGCCCGCGGCGGAAAACGGGCGGCGGCGCTTAAGCCGATGTTAAGGATTCATTTCCAAGCTGTTCGGGCACCGGCGCCGTCACGAATCGCAAGCGATTCGAGGCGGCGCCGGGAGCGGAAGGAAGGTTCTTACTGACCGCCGGGCCGTCGAGTGCCCTGGCGAATAACGTGCTGCTGGTGTGTAGAAAAGCCCGGATTTATTAATCAGATCTTAACAATGGATCGGCCCCGCCGGGGGATTGGGAAACCGCTTCGTACCATGCCGGGGCGTGCGGGCAGGTCGGAAGCCCGGTTTCGCGCGCAGCGCAATGCCGGGATTGCGCGTTTCCAACGAGATCGCCGATGATGCCGCCGATTGCGACGAAAGCGGGGGAGCGGAGGATGTTGACGATCTGGGGCCGGGCAACGTCGTCCAATGTCCAGAAAGTGCTGTGGTGCTGCGACGAACTCGGTCTCGCCGTCGAGCGAATCGATGCTGGGCGCGAATTCGGCAAGCTCGACGAGCCGCCCTACCGGGCGATGAATCCCAACGGGCTGGTGCCGACTCTGGTCGATGGTTCGGTCATCGTCTGGGAGTCGAATGCGATTCTGCGCTATCTGTGCAACCGCTATGGCGGCGAGCGCCTCTACCCGGCCGATCCCGCGGCCCGCAGCGCGATCGATCAATGGCTGGACTGGCAGCTGACCACGCTCGCCCCGGCGATCGGCCCGGTCTTCTGGGCGCTGGTGCGGACGCCCGAATCGGAGCGCGACTCGAAGGCGCTCGCGGGTCAGGTCGAAAGGCTCGGGCAAACCTGGGCGCTGCTCGATCGCGAACTGGCGAATCGCACCCATGTCGCCGGCGAGACTCTGTCGATCGCCGATCTCGCCTACGGCAATTCGCTCCGGCGCTGGTACGCCTTCGCTCTCGATCGCCCGGATCTGCCGCATCTGGCGGCCTGGTACCGGCGGCTGGGCCAGCGGCCGGGCTTTCAGACTCACGTCATGACGCCGGTCGTGTGATCAACCTTCCGGAGCCGGCGTCAGCCGGGCGGCCAGCACGGCCAATCCCGCGGCGAGAAAGAGGCCGGCCAGGAACCATTCCTGCCAGATCCCGAAACTGACCAGCGACACCGACAGGGCGGAGGCGAGGGCGCCGGCAAACATCGCCTGGGTCGGCCGGGTGCGCCAGCGCCGGAGCCGGAAGATCCGGGCCAGGATCAGCAGGAACGGCCCGAATCCGAAGAGCGCGCCGAGTCCGCCCAGTTCCAGCCAGACCTGGAGGATGCCGTTGTGCGGGTGGAGCGGCAGGATCTCGCTGGTCATCGCGACCTGGCCCGCTCGCGGTTCCGCGGCGCAGATTTTCAGAGCGAGCGGCTCCTTGCCGCCGGGCAGCCGGCGCGATGCGTCGAGGCCCCAGCCGGCGAGCGGGCGCTCGTCGATATGCTCGGCCACGAAGCTCCAGATCATCACCCGATGCAGGGCCGAGGGCTTGTGCGCGATCAGCCAGCAGCTGGTTTGCGGACCGATCGTCAGCGGGAAGAGAGCGGGAAGTGCCACGGTCGCCAGCGCCAGCAAGGCGAGCCCGGCCCAGCGCAGCCGGGGCAGGGCGTAGACGGCGACGAACACCCCGAGCCCGAGCCCGAGCGCGATCTTGGCCGAGAGGCTGGCCGTCGCGAACAAGGCGAGCGTGGCCGCGACCGTATGCAGGACCGCGAGCCGGACGGCCCGCAGCCGGATCAGGGCTACGAGCAGCGGGATCACGAACACGGCGTGCAAAGTCGCCGCTCGGGCATAGAACAGCGACGGATCGAAATCGTCGGAGGCCGGCGGATGGAGCGAGCGGCCGAACTCGCCGCCGAGCGGCAGATCGAGCGCGACCGCGGCAGCAGCGGCGGTGAGGCCGATGGCGAGTGCCAGCACGGGCGAGCGCAGCGCCGCCGGGGGCAGATCGAGGAACTGTCCGGCCAGGACCGCGCCGGCCAGCGCCAAGCCGGCGAGGCGCAGCGCGAGGCTCGCCGCGTCGAGGGCATCGAAGGACCAGAGCGCCGAGAGCAGCATCCACAGGAAAAAAGGGGCCAGGATGGCGAGCCGCCGAAGAGCACGGACCAGCACCGCCGCGGCATCGGACTCCGGCGCATGGAGGGCGGCCACCGCCAGCAGCAGCAGGCCCAGGGTCGCGGCCCGCGCCGAGACATAGATCAGCGGCCCGAAACCCAGGCACAGCAATGTCAGCGCGGCACGGCGCAACGGCTGGGAACCCAGGCTCAACTCAGCACGCGCCCGGCATCCCGTCCGAAGAGATCGGCAATGCGCCGCAGCCGCCGAGCCTGGAGACCGATCGGCTCGGCTGCGCGCGCCAGCCGGCAGCGCGCCAGGAAGACTTTGTCGAGCAGCGCCAGCCCTCCCGGCGCCTCGCGGCGGAAATAGTGCCGGCAGCGCCCGGCCTGACGGCGGACGGCGAAGGCGACATCGCACCCCGCCATCTCGCGCGAGAATTCCTCGGCCAGAATTAGGCAGATGTCGCGATACATCGCCGCCAGCCGGCGCGACAGGCGGTTGACGCTCTCGGCCGGCTCCAGGGCCACGGTGGCACCGCTGCGCACCAGCCGCCCGCGCCTGGCCAGGCGCAGGCACACGCAGAGATCCTGGGATATCCGCAACCCCTCGGGCAAGGGCAGAGCCGCGCGCGCCGCCGCCGCCGGCATCACACTGGCCGACAGGTTGAAATCGATGTTGCGCAGCAGGAGCCGGACCGGCTGCTCCTCGAGCCGAACCGGAGCCGCGGCGAAATCCGGTGCTGGAAGCTCCTCGCCTTGCGCCCCGATCCCGCCATGGGCGAGTGCAGCATCGTGCCGGCGCAGCAGATCGAGCAAATGCCCGGTGCTGCCGGGCAGTATTACGTCGTCCGCATCGACGACCCGCAGATAAGGCTGGCTCGCCCGCTCGATCAGCCGCGAAGTGGCGTCATAAACGCCGCGATTGCGGCCGCCTTCGATCAGGGTGACGGGATGGCTGCCCGCCAATTCCGCCACGGCCGCGGCCGACCCGTCGGTCGAGGCGTCGTCATAGACCAGCACCTCGCCCCCGGTGCGTGCCTGCTCGGCCAGTGCGGCTTCGAGCACGGCAGCGATATAGCGCTCCTTGTTGTAGAGGGGAATGCAATAGGAGACGGTCATGACGCGCTTTCGCTCGGGCGCCGGCACAGTAGCGCCGCGGCCGGCCGGGCGGAAGCGTCTCGGGCCGGCGGCGGCTTTCTTCCCTTGAAGAAGTGGTGCTTTGCGCTGAAACTCGCGACCGTCACGCGAGTCGATCCGGAACCTTGTCCCGATGTTGGAACCGATTGGATTTTGGAGCTACAGTACCGCCGACGACAAGAACTCGCGCGGGAAGCTCAGCCAGTTGCGCGCCCTGGTCAGGGCCGAGATCGAGCTTCGGCTCGGGCGCAAGCGCAAGGTGGAAATCTTCCAGGATGTGGCGGCGCTGGAAACCGGCGACGAATGGGCGGCGAAGATCGAGGCGGCGCTGGCGAAATCCTCCTTCCTGATCCCGATCGTCACCCCGGATTTCTTCCAGAGCGAATGGTGTTGCCGGGAAGTATCCCTGTTCCGCGAGACCGAGCGTGCGCTCGGCCGCGGCGATTTGATCTTTCCGATCCATTACCTCGATGTCGGCCATGTCGATTGCAGCAATCCGGATGATTGTCACGATCCCGAGGTGGTCGAATTCCTGCGGACGCGGCAATGGGCCGAGTTCCATCCACTCCGCCATCGGAGTTTCGACACCGAAGAGGTCGGGCTCTTCATCGAAAAACTGGCGAAGGCCATCTCCACGGCACTCAGGGCACCCGGGCCGGCACCATTGCCGCCGGCTCCCCCAGCAACGCCAATCGCGGAAACCCGGACTTCTACTCGCGCCACGACGCCGAGTCCCGCTAGCCCGCCACGGACCCCGCGCGCTCGCGCCAAGCCGCTCCCCTTCGCCCAAGGCGGCCCGCCCCCCGCCTTCGCGCGCGACTCGGGGCGCGACGAGGTCGGTCCCTGGTTGGACTTCGCGGTGCCCGATTCGCAGGGTGGCGAAGTCACCCAGCGGATGCGCTGGATTCCGCCGGGCCGATTTCTCATGGGCTCGCCCGCGAGCGAGCCGGAGCGATACGACGATGAAGGTCCGCAGCACTGGGTCACGATCGGCCGAGGGTTCTGGCTGTTCGACACGGCCTGCACCCAGGCCCTGTGGCAGGCGGTGATGAGTGTGAACCCGAGCCGGTTCCAGGGCGCCGACCGTCCGGTGGAAAATGTCAGCTGGAATGATTGCGGCGAGTTCCTCCGGCGGATCGCCCCTCTCGTGCCCGGCCTCGATCTGTGCCTGCCGAGCGAGGCGCAATGGGAATATGCCTGCCGGGCCGGCACGACGACGCCATTCAGTTTCGGCGCGACGATCACACCGGATCAGGCGAACTACGATGGCAACCATCCCTATGCCGGCGGCAAGAAGGGCCTGTACCGAGGCCAGACGGTACCGGTCCGGAGCCTACCGCCCAATCCCTTCGGTCTTTACGAGATGCATGGCAATGTCTGGGAATGGTGCGCCGACCAGGGGCGTGGAAATTACCAGGGCGCCCCCGGCGATGGCTCGGCCTGGCTTGGAGGCGGCGCCGCTCGGGTGCTTCGGGGCGGCTCCTGGGGCAACGACGCTCGCAACGTCCGGTCTGCGGACCGGTTCGCGCACGATCCGGGCAGTGCCGGCTTCAGCATCGGGTTCCGCTGCGCCCGAGTTCAGGAGTGAGCGGAGCGGCAACAGGAGTGAGCGGAGCGGGGAAGGGAGGCGGCGAATCCGGGAAAGGGCGGAGCCCCCGGATCGCAGCCTGCCTTCAGCGCGGAGCGGCGGCCTGGCTCGATCGATCTCTCGTGCGAGGTGTCTTCCGTTCGTCAGGCGGAACCGGTGCGATTCAGGCGGTGAGACTTCGGCCCAGGTAGGGGGTAGCGGGCCTGGTCGCGAGTGTTCCGGGGCGGTCGGCGACGACGGTCGCGAACCGTACACGGCGACCATCAGGGGTGTGGGATCGAGCCGCGAAATGCATAGGTCCATTCCGTGGAGGTCGGGCGCTCCGTGTCGAACTCGAACCTCGACACGCCCATCCCCCTCGAGGAGAAGCAGCCGGAATGGTCGACCTCCCGGGCTGATGAACATTCCGCTTGACATGGATTTAAATTCCTCTCATAGTCCGCTCTGCATCCTGCCCGAGGGCCGGTGCGAGACCCGAGCCCGTGTCCAGCTTCGACCCAGGAGTGAGAAGATTCCCATCGACGGCCCCGACTGCTTTGCCTCCGACCCGGCCGCGAACGATCCAGTTCGCGATCGGTCGGGCGACGGCGCGGCCGAGCTCGAGCGGGAGGCGGCCTCGATGCAGTTGCGGATCCTCGAGGAACTGGCCGAGATGGCGATGGTTCTGGTGCGAGGGGCCTTCGCTCAGGCGCTCGAGGAACAAAAACAGCGGGAAGAGGCGGCCGAGGCACCGGCCGTGGCAGCCACGGCGGCCCCGGAACCGACGGCGCCCGAGCGCACCCGGCCGAAACCCGCCCGGGCGGAACCGGCCGAACCCCGGCCGCCGCGCCTGCGCGGACCGTCTGCGACCCGCGATCCGCGGCTGATTTTCCTGTGGCTGTCGCGCGAAGTCCGCCAGATCCTGGCACAGATATCCCGGATCGCCGCCATTGCCGAGCCGGCGAGTGCCGGCGGGGCCTGGGGCCCGCCGGTGCCGAACCCGGCCGACAGCGAGCGCAAGAAGCTGGTCCTGCGCGTCCTCGACGAGGCGATGAGGTTCTTCGGCGACGCATTCGCCGACCATCCGGACTTCGACCCCGAGGGTTTCCGGTCCCATTGCGAAGCTCGGTTGGACCAGGAGGACATGGTCGACGATCTGCCCTGGGTCCCGGTCAGCTCGCTGGTCCAGCGGGTCGCCGGCGAAGTCGATTTGCCGCCGGACTGGCGGCTGTGGGAAGACGAGGATTGGGCCAGGGAAGAAATCCGGACCAAGCCCCCAGGATCGCCCTATTGCTTCTTTCCCTTCACTCTCGAACAAGAAGAAGCGTTCGACCGGGTCTATGTCGAACAAACCGGCTTGCCCGGCGATCGCGAGCCGCCCAATCCGAGGGGATATTTCGCCCGAAGGCGCCCGCCGTAGCGGGAATTCGCCCGGTCGGGCGGTACGGATGTCGATGCCGAAACCCCGATTCCCCGCTCTGCTGCTGAAGTCGCAGGGCCGGAGGCGGCGCTCGTGTCTGCCTGTTCCCGGCGGGACCGGGCCGTCTCGGCCTCGATCCGGATACGCGCGCCCCGAGAACGGAGGCGCCGTAGCGCCTCCGCCTGGTCCATCGCCTGCGGGCGGCGGTCAGAGCGAACGCAGGAAGTAGATGACGTCCTGCTGATTCGCCGTCGACAGTGCATTGAAATTCTTGATGACGGTAGTGGCCTCGGAGCCGGAGCTCTTGTGATCGGCGATGGCGGTCGGCAGATCGGTCGCCCTGCCGTCATGGAGGAAGAAGAGCCGCTGACCGATGCCCCAGAGCGGCGCCGTGCGGAACTGCCTGCCGTCGGCGGAGCCTTGGGTGACGCCGTCGGAGAGCAGCGTGCCCATGTCGTGGACGGCGAAGTCGGAGAACGGATGATATGTGGCATTGCTCAACGGTGCGAAGGGCGAGGGGCCCGTCACCAAGGTCGGCGTGTGGCAGACGCTGCAGCCGACGCTTTCGAACTCGGCCTCGCCGTTCTCGATCGCGGCAGCGTTGGGACTGCTGCTGAACGGGTTGCAGATCGCCGCACCGGCAGTGGTGGTGCCGCTGTCGAACGCGCATTGGCTGGGCGCCGAGTTGAGGCGCATGAAAATGGCGAAGTTCTCGATATTGGAAGAGACGAGAGAAGCGACGCCCCCGCCGCCGACATCGTTGCCGGCTGCCGTGCTGCTGAAGACCGAGGGCGGAACCGGTTCGGTCTCGTCTTCGGGCAGATCGTTGCCGGTGCAATCCTCGCCGGGAATGCGCTCGGTGTTGAAGAGTTCGTTGGTGACGCCCAGTTCGACATTGGCGGCTTCGCCGGCGAAGAGGAGCAGAGACTTGTTCTGCGCCTTCCAGCCGAATTTGGTCACGGTCTGGTCGTTGGGGTTGGTGTTCAGGTGGCCGGTGACACCGACGCCGGCATCTGCCTCTGCGGCGAGGTTGGCCGCGAGCTCGGCGTCCGGCGTGTTTTCGATGTATCCGACGCCGAAAAGCGGTGTCGGAATCCGCAGGATCACGTTGTTGGCGTTGATCTGCGCCGTAAAATTCGGCTGCGTCAGGGTGCAGCCGGAGGGGGCGTCGGTGCGTCCTTGAATGCTGAAGAGTTCGCGCACGGCGCCATCGCCCAGGCCGTCGCCCGGATCGGTGACGAAGCGTGCCTCGCGGACCGGACCGCTCGCCGTGACGAAGCTCGGCAGCGTGTTGGTGGCACCGTCGAGCGTGGCGGCCGCAAACTGCGGATTTGTGGGCGGGCTGGTGCCGCCGATTGCCGGGAACGAGTGGCAGGAGAAGCAGCTGACGCTGTTGAATGCCGGACCCAGGCCCAGGATCGTCGGATTGCCGGTGGCGGGATCAGTCTCACCCATGACCGTGGCGAGCTGTCCGAACGGCACGAGCGCGTCGCCCCAGAACTTCGTCTGTGCCGTGGCCAAGCCCCCGAGCGGGTGACCCGCGCCGGCATTGATGCCGTCGGTCGGCTGAACGGAGTCCAAAATCGGAACCTTGAGGCCGGCGAAATCATCGACCACGCCGGAGAAGGAGGCAGTCTGGTTGCCGACCGGGCGGGGGCCCGGATCAAAGACGCCGATGGCGATCGCCGGACTCTGCGCGAAAGCGGGGCTCGCGAACAGCGGTGCCGCCATGAGGGTGAGTGCGAACGGGCTGAGCTTATTGAAGATGTGCTTGCGATTGGTGGTAGGCACCATGGATATCCTCCCGAGTAAAAGCCCTACAGAGAAAATTGGTAGGCATGCATATTTGTCCCCTTACGGGTATTGGGATACTGCCGACCCGCTGGGTAACGTGCAACCAAAGATTCATCAAAGAAGAAAGAAATGATCAGTTCTTCAAATCAGAAAAGAATTTCTTATGGGTTGAGTAGAATTTTAGACAACTACCAATCAAAAACGGATCAAATCAAGCAATGTGTAGCCGCAACTACGAGTTTTACCGCCCGTTGTCGCGAGCCCGGCGTCCGGGCGGACGTCGCGGCTGGGCTCCGGCCATGACCGAGTTGCGCGGCGACCCCCGGGGCGGGGGGCCGGTTCCGATCTATCGATGCGGGCGATGTTGGAATCGCTGCGGTACCGGTTGGTCCCCCTGGCTCGCGCCTTCTGCCGCCGAGAACCGCCGCAGGCAGGCAGGAACGATCGCCACGCGAGTACTCGAGCAAGATTAGCGCACGCTGGCATTGACCGTGACAACGGGATCCGGCTCCGGCACCGGCGGCATTCGCCCGATGCACGGCTCTCGGCGCCGGTCCGGCGCGGGCTCGTCGAAAATCCGGTTCCGATCTGCAGGGGCGGCGGCCGTCTCGATTCCTGTCCCGACTCCAGCGGCACGGGCGCGAGCGGCGTGCCCGGATTATCCCGCCGCGCCCGGCGCCAGCGAATCGCTGCCGCGGCCGACGGTCGCGAGCGTATCCCCCATGTCTGAAACAACGCACCGCAAGCCGGGGCCAGTCTCGCGGTCACGACCCGATGATCCGCCCGAGCCAGCCTTTCTTCCCGGTCCCGGGCCCGTCCAGTTTCTTGTCCTCGGCATAGTGCGTGACCGCGGTGACCCTTCCAGTCTCGTCGTAGTCGGTGGTGGCCCCGTCGAGCTTCCCCTCCTTGTAGAGCGCCCGGCGGCGCGGGGCCCCGTTTTCGAAATACTCGATGCTCTCGCCGTGAAGCTTGCCCTCGGCGTAATTCATGACCTTGGTGCGTGTACCGTCGGCCCGGAAGATCGTGGTCGGCCCGTGCAGCTTGCCATTGACATAAAGCCCGGTCGCAGCCAGGCGCCCCAGCGAGTCGTAGCTGTGCGCCGGACCTTGGAGCACGCCGCCCAGATGCATCATCTCGGCTGCGATGACACCTTCGGTATAGAGCGTCGTCGGCCCGTGCAGCACGCCGGCGAGATAGTGCTGGCGCGAGGCCACTCGTCCGGCCGTGTCGTAATCGACCAAGGCGCCATGGAGCTTGCCCTCGACGAAGTGCATCTCGCGGGCGGGCCCGCCATCCGGGCGGAATTGCTGGAACGGCCCGTGCAGCACGCCTTGGCGAAAGCTCGCCCGGACCGAGCCGTCCGGCCCTGAACTCGCCACGATGCCGTCGAGCGGCGGCGGACCCGGGTCGCTCATGAGTTGATCTGGACCATGCCGCCCTTGACCGTCAGCATGCCGCCGCCATCGACCGTACCGCTGGCCGAGCCCTGGAGGGTGAATTGCGTGCCGGCCTGAAGGCCCAACGACGTCCCCGACTGGACGCTCATCGAGGTGCCGGACTGGACGCTCATCGTCGTCCCCGATTTCAAGGTGAGCGAACCGCCCGCCTGGATCGTGACATTGCCGGTGACTTTGAGCGTGAAATCGCCGGAGACGTTCCAGGTCGCATCGGCCTTGCTCGTCAGCGTCTCGTTGCCGCCGACGGTGACACCGCGCGTGCCGCCGACGGTGACGGTCTCGTTGCCCAGGCTGATCGCGACGGTCCGGTTGCCCTGGCTGATCGTGAGCGAGTCGTTGCCCTGGCCGATCGTGACGGCGCGATTGCCCTGGGAAATGGTCAGCGTGTCGTTGCCCTGGCTGATCGTCTCGGCGCGATTGCCCTTGGCCACGGTCAGGGTGTCGTCGGCGCTGTTGATGGTCACTGTCCGGCTGTTCTCGATCACGGCCACCAGATCCTTCTGGGCGTGGAACCAGACTTCTTCGCTGCCGGCCTTGTCCTCGAAACAGAGTTCGTTGCTGCCGCCGCCGCCTTTCGAGCTGTTGCTCATCAGCGTCGTCCGGGTCTGATAATCCGGGAGCGCATAGGGCACCGGGAAGTCGCCGTTATAGACGCAGCCGGTGACCAGCGGCTGGTCGGGATCGCCTTCGAGGAAACTGACCACGACTTCCTGGCCGATCCGCGGCAGGACGAAGGCGCCCCAGCTCTTGCCGGCCCAGGTTTGCGAGACTCGGATCCAGCAGGAACTGTTCTCGTCGTTGGTGCCGAGCAGGTCCCAGTGGAACTGGACCTTGATCCGCCCATATTGGTCGGTCCAGATCTCTTCGCCGGATTTGCCGACGACCATCGCCGTCTGGGTCCCGGCGATGCGCGGCTTGCGGGCGATCCGCGGCGGGCGAAAGGTGACGCTCGCCGGAAACGCCACGAAGCCGTTGCTATAGGCATTGCGTTCGGCGCTGTGCGTCACCTCGCGCAAGGCCCAGGCGATGTTGAGCGCACTGAACGGATGGCCGGTCAGGGTGAATTGCGTCCCGGCGGCGAAGCTGCGCACGGTCGAGGTCCCGGCGAGCAGGGTCGTGGGTGCCGCGAATTCCTGAATCCGAATCGAAGCGATGCTGCTGCCGTCGCCCTTGACCTGATAGATCCCCGGATAATCATAGACCTGCATGGTCCCGCTGGCACCCGCGGCGGTGGCCAGCAGCGAGGTCGACGGGGTCGTGAAATTGAAGTCGGTGCTCTGGAATTTCCCGGTGGCGACGCTCTGCAGCTGGATGGCGCTCTGGACCCGGACATCCTGGATCCAGGATTTGTCTTCGGGCAGCTCCAGGTAACCGACCGAGGCGTTCGAGTTGGTCGCGATGGCGCTCGGGTCGTCGGCCAGCACCATGGTGTGGGTGCCGTTCACGTGCTGGAAGAAATACCAGATGCCGAACTGCTCCATCAGCCGGCTGACGAAGTTGAAGGCCGACTCCTGATACTGGACGCAATAGACCAGCGGCGAATAGCTGGCCGTCGTCGACAGTTTGTAATCGGTGAAGCCCAGGGCGCTGAACACGCCGGTAATGATGTCGGTGACCGACTGGTTCTGGAAGATCTTGCTGTCGGTGGCGAGGCCCAGCATCCACAGCCAGGGCCGCAATTCTGCCTGCCAGACTGTGCCGTTGACGGCCAGTCGCGTCACCAGCCCGTTGACATATCGGCTGTTGCCCTCGCCGTCGATCAGCGTGACCGTGACTGACGCGCCCAGCACCGTCGACGGGCTGGCGCTATCGTCGGTGCAATCCATCTCGAGGGTGAAGAGGAACGGCTCGGAGATGTGTTCGGTGCCGGAAAAACGCTTGAGCAGCAGCTTGTTCGCCCCGAGCGGCGTCGTCACCTGGAGCGAGGCGGACGTCTCGACGAAGCTGACGCTCATCCGGCCCGGCCCCGAACTTCATAGCTGAGGCCACCCTCGGCATCGAGACCGACATGGACCGAAGCGATGCTGCCGCCCTCGGCGAGCCGGTCGAGGATTTCGGCCGAGAGGTCGGGGAGCAGCGTCTGGGTCAGGATCGTATCGATCGTGCGCGCTCCGCTCTCGGTCTCGGTGGCGCGCGCGGCGATCGCCTCGACCACGGTTTCGGCATAGGTGAGTTCGGCCCGGTGGATCGCAGCGAAGCGTTCCTGAATGCGAGTCAGTTTCAGGCGGACGATCGCCCGGATGGTCGGATCGGAGAGCGGCAGATACGGCACCACGACCATCCGGCCGAGCAAGGCCGTGGGAAATTGCGCCAGCAGCGCCGGCCGGATCGCCGCCTCCAAAGCCGCGGCACTGCCGGGACCGAGCCGTGCCAGGATCTCGGCGCCGGTATTGGCCGTGGCCAGGATCACGGTATTGGTGAAGTCGATCAGCTGCCCGTCGCTGTCTTCGAGCACGCCCTTGTCGAACACCTGGTAGAAGATCTCCAGCACATCGGCATGGGCCTTCTCGATCTCGTCGAGCAGCAGCACGCAATAGGGGCGGCGCTTGACCGCTTCGGTCAGCACTCCGCCGCGGCCGTGGCCGACATAGCCGGGCGGGGCACCTTTGAGGCCGGAAACGCTGTGCGCCTCCTGGTACTCCGACATGTTGACGGTGACGAGCGCATTCCGGCCGCCGAACAGCAGCTCGGCCAGGGTCGCCGCCGTCTCGGTCTTGCCGGTGCCGCTGGGGCCGGCGAGCAGGAACACGCCGGTCGGCTTCTCCGGCTCGCCGAGTTCGGCATAGAAGGTCTGAATCCGCCGGCAGATCGTGTCGAGGGCGGCATCTTGGCCGACGATCCGCTCGGCCATGCGCAGGCGCAGGGAGCGTGCCGCGGCCAGCGTATCGGTCAGCATCCGGCCTACTGGAATTCCGGTCCAGCCCGAGACTACTTCGGCGACGATCCGGCTATCGACCGAGACCGGCACCAGCGGGGTATCGCCCTGCTGGGTCTCGAGTTCGAGCCGCAACCCCGCGAGTTCGGCACCGAGATCGCCGGTTCGGGGTCCGCGCCCGAGTTCGGTTTCGAGCGCGCGGATCCGGCGTACCGTTTCCAGCTCCTGGCGCCAGCGCGCCTCGATCCGGTGGCGTTCTTCGTCGAGCCGGGCCGCCTCGTCGCCGAGTTCGGCCAGCCGTGTCGTGTGGTCGCGGCCGAGCCGGGCCTCGCTTTCGAGCCGCGCCGTCTCGGCGGCGAATGCCGCCGCGCGCCGCTCGACTTCCTGGAGGCTGGCCGGCGGATCGGCTTGGGCGACGGCGACGCGGGCGCAGGCCGTGTCGAGCACGCTGATCGCCTTGTCCGGCAGCTGCCGGCCGCTGATATAGCGCTGCGACAGCCGGACGGCTTCGCCGATCGCCTCGTCGAGCACACGGACGCCGTGATGCTGTTCGAGCTTGCCGGCGAGCCCGCGCAGCATCTCGCTCGCCGTCGTCTCGTCGGGTTCTGCCACCTTGACCACCTGGAAGCGGCGGGCGAGCGCCGGATCCTTTTCGACATAGCGCTTATATTCGCCCCAAGTCGTGGCCGCGATGGTGCGCAGGGTGCCGCGGGCGAGCGCCGGCTTCAGCAGATTGGCGGCATCGCCTTGGCCCGCGGCACCGCCGGCGCCGATCAGCGTATGAGCCTCGTCGATGAACAGCACGATCGGCTTGGGCGAGCCCGCCACCTCTTCGATCACTTGGCGAAGGCGGTGCTCGAACTCGCCCTTGATCCCGGCGCCGGCCTGGAGGAGGCCCAGATCGAGGCTCCGGACCGAGATTCCGGCGAGCGCCGGCGGGACCTTGCCGGCGACGATCCGCTGGGCGAAGCCTTCGACGATCGCGGTCTTGCCGACGCCGGCATCGCCGGTCAGGATCGGGTTGTTCTGGCGCCGCCGCATCAGGATATCGATGATCTGGCGGATCTCGGCTTCGCGGCCGATGATCGGATCGATCCGCCCGGCCCGCGCCTCGGCGGTGAGATCGAGGGTATAGGCGTCGAGGCCCGGCGTCGCCGCGTTGCCCGCGGCCCGGGGTGCAGCACCCGGCCCGTCCTCGGCCCCGCCGCGGATCAGCGCCGGCAGATCCTCGGCCAGCTGCCCGCGCGGGATCAGCGCCAGGAGCGGCGCCGCCTCGAAGCTGGGGGTGCGCAGCGCGTCGGTCTCGAGCAGGGCCGTGAGGAGGGCGCCCGAGCGGATCGCGCCCAACCCGAGTTCGAGCGAGGCGACCGACCAGGCGGCGGCGAGCAGATCGCCGAGCGGCGCCGAGAGCGAGGGCGTCCGGCCATTGCCGCGCTTGAACCCGTCGATCGCCTGCGTGAGTTGGGCGGCGAGCCGGTCGGAGGCGACACCATAGGCCGAACAGGCGCGGACCAGATCGCTGTCCGGCGTCTCCGCCAAGGCCAGGAGCAGGTGCTCGATCTCGACGGCGAACTGGGTCTGGCCGTGGCAGCGTTCCGCCGCCTTCTCCAGCGCACGCCGGCAGATCGGGTTGAGCTTGCCTATGAGGGTCTTGAGATCGGCCATCTATCGGGTTCGTCCGGGCGGGTCGGGCAGAGTGTAGCCGGGAATCGACGCCGGCGCACTTCTCGGCGGGCGAGGCGGGCAGGATTTCGCCGCACTGTGCCAAGGATTGACGCCGGCCATTGGCCATGGGTAGCTGGTCGTCACTATTTCTTGTGGAGGGTGTCTCATGCGCGATCCGTCGCTCGAGCGACGCGAAGCATCACGACCGACCGGACCGAGCGCCGGCAACGCCGTTGCCCGGCCGGCGGGGAGCATCACCGTCATCTCCCGCAGCGATCTCGCGCACTGCCCGCAATGGCGGCTCGCCTTCGCCGGCAAGCGCAAGGATCGGCGCTTCTACGAGCTGGTCGAAGACACGATACCAGAGGGGTTCGACTACCGGTATTTCGCGATCCGGGACGAACAGGGCGAAATCTGCGCGGTTCAGCCGTTCTTCCTGCTCGACCAGGATCTGCTCGTCGGCCTCGGGCCCACAGTTGCGGCCGTCGCGGAACGGATCCGGCGCCTGTTTCCGTCCTTTCTGAAGCTCAGGACCTTGATGGTCGGCTGTGTCGCCGGCGAAGGTCAGCTCGACGGCGACGATGCATCGTGGCGTGTCACGGCCGCACGCCTGGCCGCCGGTCTGCTGGCCGAAGCGCGCGCCTCGAGAGCGGCGATGATCGTCCTCAAGGAATATCCGGCCGCCTATCGGGAGGCGCTCGGGTGTTTTCTCGATTACGGCTTCGGCCGGATCCCGAGCCTGCCGATGACGTGTCTCGCGATCGACTATGCGAGCTTCGACGATTATATGACCAAGGCGCTCAACAGCGCCACGCGGCGGAAATTACGCAAGAAATTCCTGGCGACGGCGGCGGCGCCGGCGATCGTCATGAGCGTCATCGAAGATGCCGGGCCGGTCGTCGACGAGATCTATCCGCTCTATCTTCAGGTCTATGAGCGCTCGAAGCTGCATTTCGAGAAGCTGACCGCGGATTTCCTCGCCCGGCTCGGCCGCGAGATGCCCGACAAGGTCCGGTTCCTGATCTGGCGGCAACAGGGTCGGATCGTCGCCTTCATTCTGGTGATGGTCGAGGGCGACTCCCTCTATGCCGAATATCTCGGTCTCGATTATCGGATCGCCCTCGATTTGCATCTCTATTTCTATGCGGTTCGCGACATGACCGGCTGGGCGATCGCCAACGGCTACAAGCGGATCTCGAGCAGCGGGCTCAATTACGACCCGAAACTGCATCTGCGCCACCGCTTGGCGCCGATCGACCTCTATGTCCGAATGACCTCGCCGATCGCCAATATGCTGATGCAGCGGTTCCTGCCGCTGATCGAGCCGACCAGGGCCGACCCGATCCTGAAGAAATTCGCCAATTACCACGAGCTCTGGGGCTGAGTTCAGTCGGGCCGGGCAAGTTCGGCGGACGCACCCGGCTTGCCGCGCGCATGCTCGATCAAGGTCTTGCCGAGCGACCAGACGGCGCCGGGGACCCGATGGCTGTCGGCGATGACCTGATCGAAGGCGCGCTCGATCCAGTCGCAATCCGCGTCGGTTATGACCAGGGTCGGCAACAGTTTCACCGTATGGCTCGCATGGCCTGCGACTTGCGCGATGATCTTGTGGTCCTTGAACAGCGGGATGGTGATAAGTTGGCAGAACATGCCGGTGTTCATCGCTTCGAGCAGGCTCCAGGCTGCACGCAGCTTGAGCGAACGCGGGCTGCCGAACTCGATCCCGATCATGAGGCCCTTGCCGCGGACTTGCCGGATCATTTCGTACCGCTCGGCCATGGCGGCGAAGGCGGCGAGCAGGCGTGCGCCCTGGCGCTCGGCATTCTCGGTCACTCGCTCCGCTTCGAGAATCTCCAGGGTCGCGATCCCGGCCGCCATGGCGAGATCGTTGCCGGCGAAGGTCGAACCGAACGACACCGCCCGGTCCATGCGATCGAAGACCTTGTCGAAGATCCATTTGCGGGTCAGCACTGCCGCCGCCGGCACGTGGCCGCCCGAGAGCGTCTTGGAGACGAGGACGAAATCGGGCTCGACCCCCCAATGATCGATCGCAAAGAACCGGCCGGTGCGGCCGAGCCCCGTCTGGATCTCGTCGGCGATGAACAGGGTGCCATAGGTTCGGCACAGACGCTGTGCCCCTTCGAGGTAGCCGTCGGCGGCGATGTTGACGCCCTTGCCCTGGACCGGCTCGACGATGAAGGCCGCAATGTCGCGGCGGGCAAGCGCCCGTTCGAGTGCCGCCAGATCGTTGAACGGAACCTCGCGGCAATCCGCCAGCAGCGGACCGGTCCCTTCCCGGAAGATGGAGGTGCCGTTCAGCGACAGCGCGCCACAGGTGAGCCCGTGGAAGGCATGGCTGCAATAGACCAGCCCGAACCTCCCCGTCGCCCGGCGGGCGAATTTGAGCGCGGCTTCGACTGCCTCCGAGCCCGAATTGATGAAAAAGACCTTGTCGAGATAGGGTGTATAGCGGAGCAGCTTGTCGGCCAGCACCGCGGCCAGGGGGGCTACGTCCATCTGCACCAGATTGGGGAGGTCGGCGGCGAGTACGCTGGCCAGAGCCTCGCGCAGTTTCGGATGGTTGCGGCCGATGCCGAAGACGCCCCAGCCGCTGAGCAGATCGAGATAGCGCGCCCCGCTGCGATCGAAGAGATATGGTCCCTTGCCGCTGACGAAGCCGACATCGTAGCCGATCGTGCGCAGCACCCGGACCATGGCCTCGTTCATGATCCGCGTGTGATCGGTGTAGCGCTGGCGCTCATGGGCCGCGAACAGGGCGGCGATGTCGAGACTCGCCTCGACGCGGTCGGCGGGCAGGCCCGCTTCGCCCGGCGGGTTCACGGCCCGGAGTTCCCGGCGGAACCGGGCGATCCGCCGAGTCGGCTCGCCGATCCGGAACGTTGCGGCGTCGGCGCCGGCGCCCGGCGAAGGGCCTCGATCCAGTGTCGGCAATCGGCGAGAACGGGCATCGGTCGGGCCTCCAGGATCATGATTTGCCGCCGATGGGCGCGGCCGGCGTCCGCATACGACAATATCCCATCGACGCGTGGCTCGGCCCCGATATGCCGTGCTGCTGCGCCAAAATCGCCGGGGCCCCGCCGGGCTGTCGCCGCGGCGCCGAATGCGATGTTCGGACAGGCGTTCCTCGCCGACGAGCGCGGCCGACGCTCGCGTCATCAAACTGTCTCCCGAGGCTTGCTAGGGTTGCGCCCGGCCGGGTCGACCGGCGGGCGCCGCGATCGTCAAGATTGCACTCGCGATCCTCGTCGAACCCTGCACCTACCTCCCCCGCGCCGAACCTCGAGTCAGCATCGCTCTACGTTGCAAGCGCCAACCCTCCTTCGGCGCGGCGACCGGCGGCGCGGCGCTGCATAAAGCTCCTCGACCATTTCGGTGACGCTCCTTCCCGCTCGCTCCGACGGCTCATGGGTTGGCGAGCACGCGAACCCGAAGGCTCGTCCTCCGCGTCGCCCGCTCGCTTCCACCAGGAGGCCCGCTGTGCCAGGCCCGTCCCGGCGTGCGGTCGCGGAACAGAGCAGTCCGGACGATCGACCAATGGGGATAATAGGCCTATTGACGGACCGACAAAATTCCTATAACTATCCTACCAGGCTCTCTGCCATGGCGACCGCGACCCCGCGGGGATGGATCTACGCTCGGGTACGCATTGACGCCGCAAAAATAGGAAAATCATAGGATAGCCATGCCCCATCCCGATGATCTGGCTGATGACGCGGCCCTCGCGGAATTCTCCGAGTTGCTCCAGGCCCTGCTCGACTGGCGCAAAACTATTGATCTGCAGATCGACGGCCGAACGATCATGCGCACGACAGTCGATTTCGTCACTTTGAGGCAACCCAGCATCTCTCTCGAGATCGAAATCGTCGACGGGTTCGACGACGAGCCGTACATTCCCGTACGAGGCTCGTCGTCCGCTGTCGGAGGCTTGCTCCCCAGCCAATACCCCACCGTCAGCGACTGGCGGACCTATCTCCCGATCGACGGAGGAGAAGGCGAAGTTGCCCCGCCGGAGCATGCCGCCACCTTTTCTCCCTACCGCGGTTCGTCGGACCCGGACGGTCGGTGGGCCGGTTTCCGGCAATCGGGCGCCAGCTTGGAGCCTCCTCCCGGCGCTGGCCCGGCCGGGCCGCCTCCACCGGATCTTCCCGAATCAGAAGTGGATGCCGACCGTTTCGGCCTCGGGGCCGGATGGAGTTGGAACACCGAGATCACGAATCTGGCCGGATGGCTCGACGCTCCGGACGTGCTACGCGCGCTCGTGGACATCGCCGAGAAGGGGTTCGGGGATTTCATCATCGACCCGGCGCCCGTCTCTGCGCTGAAGATCGAGAAGATCGCAACCGATGCGCTGGCACCCGGGGCGTTCCCTTCGGGCCTGATCGCGGCGGCGACGGCTCCGCCAAGCGTTGCGGCTGCCGGAGATCGGGGCGACGGCACCGTGGAGGAAGCGGTCTCGGCGAAGCACCCACCGGATTTGACTGGAGACAAGATAGAGCCGAAGGACGTACCGCCCGCGAAAGAGACCGCACCGATTCCTGGCGCGGCGACGCCACCCGATCCCGTCGCGATACCCGATCCGATCCCGCTGTCGAGCCTCCCGCCACCCGGCCGGCTCGAGAGCGCCGAATACCGAAGGATCGACACCCGCCTGGCATATCTCGCGCGGAAATACGACCCGGACAGTCTGGAAGATCAAGCTTTCAATCTATTCACCGGTGCCCTGAACGATCCGGCCAAAACGCTCACGCCGAGCGAGATCGCAGAACGCGAGGCCCTGAAGCGGAGCCTCATGGACGACGCGTTCCCGCCGCCGACAGCGGACGAAGCAAGGGTGGATGCTATGCTGGGCGCTCCCCTCAGTGCCACCGCCTATGACATCGCAGGGCTCGCAGGCGCCGACCAGAAAACTCGAGATGCCGTCTTGACCCTCGGTTCCGAGGTTCTGGAACCGATGTTGATGGGACATGGTGCGGCGAGACAGGGTGCCTTTGCTCCCGGCCTGCCCGGCCGGCGGGCGGAGGGCGTTCCGGCTGAACGCGCGGCCGAGATCGGCAGGCCGGGCACCAACCGGGTCGTGATCAAGAGTTTCGAAGAATACAAGGCCATCAGCAGCGGCAAGCTCCAGCCGAGAACGATCTACGAATTCGAGGGGAGGGAGTTCGAAACGGACGCGTTGGCTCGATCCTTCAGCACGCGAGGCTTGGTCGATAGCGGGAGACCGACGCAACGCCTGCCCGCGGTCGATCGGGCGATAGGACAAGGGCCGGATGCGGACGAAAACGATGTAGGATTGCATCGAGGAGCGGATGCGCTGGGCTTTCCCGGGGGAAAGCTGAATGTCAATCCCGGCAACGGCAAGCCCGATCCCGAGGGCTTTCCTGGTGTCCCCAATCTGAACCAGGGAGCATACAAGCGGCTCGAAAACAGACTCATCAAATTGGACGGGGAAGGGAACAAGGTCTATCTTCGTGCCGACGCCATCTTCAACAACGGCAACTTCACGGAGCGGCCGGACGGATTCAAGGTGACCTACCAGGTCAATAATGGAGAGCTACAAAGCGAGTATTTCATAAATCAACCAGGAGGCTGAGGTGAGAGAACTTGATCAATTCGAGATAATTCAGGAAGCTCTAAGTTACGCCTGGGGTTGCGCTGAAGAGGGGCTCAAGGAATTGCGGGTCGAAATTCATGCTGAAGATCACCACCAACATTTAGCCGCGAGCTATCTGGTCGAACGAAATGGGCTCGATAAGGTAGTCGGACTTTTGGGGGTGCGGGGATTCGATGACATGAAGGTCATGAAGTGGCTGATGATGCTTCGGGATAACCTGGCACAAGCGGGCGGCCAAAAATTTACGAGCTGTAGAATTTGGATGACAGCAGACGGCAAGTATGAAGCAAAATATGGGTATGACCCAATTGATTGGGATGCGCTTGTTCCTGCGCCAGGGCTTTTCGACGAGAATAGTAGCTTTGGGGGGCGACACGCTCGATGAAGGTGGCGGCGCGAGGCCTTGCCGCGATCCGGGCGGTGCTCATGCTAAGAACCAAACCGTCCCAGCAATCCGGAGGCTGAGGTAAGAGAACTTGATCAATTCGAAATAATTCAGGAAGCTCTAAGCTACGCCTGGGGTTACATAGAAGAGGGACTCAAGGAATTGAGAATTGAATTTCATGTCGAAGATTATGAAGACCAATTATCCGCGAGCTATCTGGTCGAAAGAAATGGGGTCGATGCGGAAGTCGGGCTCCTGGAGGTGCGGGAATTCGATTCAATGAAGATCAGGAAGTGGTTGATGTTAGTTCGGGATAACCTGGCGCAAGCGGGGCGCCCAAAATTTACGAACTGTAGAATTTGGATGACAGCAGGCGGCAAGTATGAAGCAAAATATGGGCAAGATGAAGTGGATTGGGATGCGATTGTTCCTGGACTTGGAGCCTGTCCGGGAATCTGTGTGTGAGGCATAACCGGCGCGAAGGAGCGTATTATGCCGAGCAGAGCGAAGAGAATTGATCGTGTTGTTGCCAAGCTGCCGTCGATCCCGAAGGAGTTGGTAGCGCA
>Ga0209274_10000248_pt1 | contig 40405 bp, 31 predicted proteins | sample HubBroMetageREF1_FD_188343 | JGI IMG/M metagenome (GOLD analysis project Ga0209274, IMG submission 188343) | Reference soil microbial communities from the Hubbard Brook experimental Forest, New Hampshire, USA - Hubbard Brook CCASE Soil... | ecosystem: Environmental > Terrestrial > Soil >...
AGCAGTCCGTCCTGGTGGAATTGTTTGGTCCGCTGCGCGCCAGGATCAACGGTAGAATCAGGACGACGCCACATCGCGTGATTGCCGAAGGTGATTTTGTTGTGGTGGAAGCGCGGGGGAGCAACACGACGAAGAGCGGAACGCCATACAACAACAACTATTGTTTTGTTTTTCGCCTTTCTGAAAACCAGATAAAGGAAGTTACCGAATACCTAGACACGGAACTCGTGACTGCCGCTCTGGGCCAGGCACAAGCGTGACACGGAGTTCGCGGGGGATTCAGATTCAGAAGCCTTGCTGCACTAATTCCTCCACGGTGATCGAACTCTTAGCGGGCTCGCCTTTCATCATCTTCTCGACGTATTTTGCGATCAGATCGGCTTCCAAGTTCACGGGGTCTCCCGGCTTCAGCGATCCTAGATTGGTCATCTCGACGGTATGGGGAATGATCGCAATAGTGCAGGTGAACGCAGAGCGATCGCGTTGGAGCTTGGCTACGGTCAGGCTGATGCCCTCGATTGAGATCGATCCTTTGAACACTGTGTACTTTTCGATTTCTGGCGGAATTTCAATGTGCAGCCACCAGTTTTCGGAGTCCCGGCCGTCCGAGTCGACGATCCTTTCCAATTCGATCATCTTGCCCACACCATCGACGTGTCCCTGAACAATGTGGCCGCCGAAGCGGCCGCCGGCCGTCATCGGCAACTCCAGGTTGACCAGCGCGCCTTCTTGCATACGGGAGAACGAAGTGCGCTCCCAGGTTTCCGGCGCCAAGTCGGCGCAGAATGATTTTGGTTTGATGTTAAGCGCCGTCAGGCACACGCCGCTTACCGCGATGCTGTCGCCAGTTCCCAGTTCTTTCGGTGTGTTTGCAGCCTCGACGGTAATCCGGCGGTTCTCGCCGCGCTGCTCGATCTTTACGACTTTCCCTACTTCCTCGATGATTCCAGTAAACATAAGATTTACGCCTCCAAAATTCAGATCGTCATGAGTACGGGTCGCGGAGATAACCTTCCACCGCGAAATCTTCGCCGAAGCGGTGCAACTCGAAACGACGCACCCACTGTGCCTTTCCGTGCAAACCGTCACCGACGATGAAGGGAACTGCGCCCTCGCCGAAAATCTTCGGGGCGTAGTAGAGGAACACCTTGTCCACCTCGCCCGATGCCAGGGCCACGCCGTTCACCAGCGCTCCTCCTTCGATGAGCAGGCTGGTGATCTCCAGCGCTCCCAGGGTCTGGACGATGGCGGCGAAGTCGGGGCGCCCGTCCGCGGTTGCGGCAATTTGCTGCACTCGTATGCCCCTGGCTTCGAGGGCTTGCCTCGTCTCTTCTTCCGCGTTGGAACACAGCACCAGGACATCGTTCTCGGCGGTTTGGATTACTCGCGATGCTGGCGGGATGCGCAGGTACGAGTCGAGGATGACGCGCAGCAGCTTGCGCCGACGCGGCAGGCCGCTGCGGTCGGTGAGCAGCGGGTCATCCGCCATTACCGTTCCCACTCCGGCCAGGATCGCGTCATTCTGATGGCGCAGTTGTTGCACATGGGCGCGCGCCGACTCGCCCGTGATCCAGTGGTATCCGCTGCGCGCGCCCTCGGATGCTGGCGTGGCCGAACGAGCTTCCGAACTGTCCGTGCCTGGTTTTGTGGCGTCGGCAATTTTTCCGTCGAGGGTCATGGCCGATTTCAGCGTGACCAGCGGCTTGCCGTGCCGGATGTATTTGGCAAAACTTTCATTCAGCTTCCTGGCTTCCGCCTCGAATAAGCCGACGTCCACTTTGATTCCTGACGCGCGGAGGCTGGCGAATCCTTTGCCGGACACTTGTGGATTCGGATCTTGCATGGAACAGACCACGCGGCTGATTCCGGTTGCGATCACGGCGTCCGCGCAGGGAGCGGTCCGGCCCTGATGCGAGCACGGCTCCAGGTTCAAATAGAGAGTTCCGCCTCGCGCCGCGTGGCCCGCTTGCTCCAGCGCCAGGATCTCGGCGTGCTTGACGCTGTCATAGGTGTGCGTGCCGGCTCCCACCTCGCGGCCCGACGCGTCCACTACGAGCGCTCCCACGGCGGGATTGGGCGAAGCCAGCCCAACGCCCGCGCGGGCTAATTCCAGCGCTCTTCGCATGTGTTGTTCGTCGATGGTCATCGGACCTAAGATTTACACAGTAGATTTACAAAGTACGCGGAGGAAAACTGCGATTCTCGTCTTCATCATTGTCGTCGGGCTCTGCCAAAGCTATTGCCCCGGATCGATTTTGCGGACCACGTTTCCTGGGCGATGGTACCCCGGCAAAAGGATCTCCGACACGGGGATCGCCACGCGATTCGGAGGGCTCTCGGGGACTGAAGAGTCTTCCCACGAAACGCACAACCAACCACAGGATAACGATACCAATTACCAGTTGCCACCACGTACTCATCGGATGCGTTCCTCCCAATGAATTTTTCAACAGAACAGTTATCAAGAGAACAGCGATTCCACGAACTCCCTGGGATCAAATGGTAATAGATCGCCCGCTTTCTCTCCGACGCCGACGTACCTCACGGGCAGTCCCAACTCTCGCGAAATTGCGACTACGACTCCGCCTTTAGCCGTGCCGTCGAGCTTGGTCAGCACGATGCCCGTGACTCCGGACGATTGCGTGAACTGCCGCGCCTGTTGTAATCCATTTTGACCGGTGGTGGCATCCATTACCAGCAAAGTCTCGTGCGGGGCGCCCGGAACGATGCGTTGGGCGGTGCGCTTCATCTTTTCGAGCTCGAGCATCAGGTTTTGCTTGGTGTGCAGACGGCCGGCCGTATCGACGATCACATAATCGGTTTTGCGCGAGGTTGCCGCCTGCAGGGCGTCGAACAACACAGCGGATGGATCGCCTCCGGCTTTCGTTTTGATCACTTCCGTTCCGGTGCGCTGTCCCCAAATCTCGAGTTGCTCGATTGCCGCGGCGCGGAATGTGTCGGCCGCGCAGAGCAGCACGGTCTTGCCTTGTGCGCGAAATACCTGCGCCAATTTTCCGATGGTGGTCGTCTTACCGGTGCCGTTCACACCCACGACTATGATCACTTCCGGCGTGCCGTCCACTTTGGTGACGGGCCGCGAACCGGTTGAGGTCAGAATCGCAAGCAGTTCTTCTTTCAGCAGCCGTTTGAGTTCATTTACATCTTTGATTTGCTTGCGGTCGCCTTTGTCGCGCAGCTTCTCCAGAACTTCATGGGTGGTGGTGGTGCCGAGGTCGGCGCCAATCAGAGTGGCTTCCAGATCGTCGAGTGTGGAGCGGTCGATCTCTTTGCCGATGGAGACGACATCATCGATGCGCTCGGCCAGGTTCTCGCGCGTGCGCGAGACGGCTTGCTTCATGCGCTCAATAAAACTTGGTTTCTGTTCTTCGTCCAGACTGCCAAAAAGGGTTTGAATCATGGGGTATCTAGAATGATTATAGGAGAATCGAGAGGGGAGAATTGGCAATTGTGTAGGAGACGGTCGTTGGTCGCTAGTCGCTAGTCGTTAGCAAGCCGTTTGGATTGTGATTGCTCACGGGCTGTCGATACAGCAGCGAAAAGCGAACGACCAATGACTAGAGACTAACGACTGATTTCTAGGTTCGCGTGGTTTCTACGATGAGAGGGTCGGTGGGTGGCAGCGGCGCCGGGGCAGGCGCGGGCCCGGCCAATTCCAGCGGGATCGCCTGTGTCAGTACTTTCTGAATACGAATTTCTCCCCGCTGAAACACGGCCAGCAGCGCGGCCACTGCCTTGGGGTCGAGGCGTTGTCCCGAGAGATTCTGAATAATGCGCAGAGCTTCCACCGGATCGTGCGCCTGCTGGTAGGGACGGTTCGTAGTCAGAGCGTCGAAGGTGTCTGCGACCGCAATCACGCGGGCCAGCAGAGGAATGTCGTCGTCTTTTAGACCATAAGGATATCCGCGCCCGTTGAGCGCTTCATGATGCAGTTCGATGCCGGGCAGCATTTCGCGCAACTGGGGCACGGGACGCAGAATGTTCGCGCCCTTGGTGGTGTGCGTCTTCATGATCTCGAATTCTTCGGGAGTCAGAGCGCCGGGTTTTTTCAGGATGTGATCTTCGATGCCGATCTTGCCGACATCGTGCAGTTGCGCCGAGATTCGCAGGATCTCCAGAAATCCCGGGTCCAGGCCCATCTCTTTCGCGATCATCAGCGAGTACTTGGTCACCCGGTCGGAATGGCCGCGGGTGTAAGGGTCTTTTTCGTCGACGGCGCCGGCCAGCATCTGGATCGACCCCATGAACAGGGCCTTGTTTTCATCGGCGGCGCGCCTTAGGTCTTCGACGAACTGTTCCAATTCTTCCTGCATGGTGTTGAATGTCGTGGCCAGTTCGCCGATCTCGGTGCGGGTTTTCACGTGCACGCGCTGGGAGAAATCGCCGCGCGCAATGGCCTGGCTGGACTGCGCCAGCACTTGCAGCGGGCTGGTGATCCGCCGCGCCGAGAGAATACTCAGACCCACGCTCACAAACACCGCCAGCCAGGCCAGCAAGCGCCCGGTGCGCTGCATCTCGTAGATTCCGCGATAGGCATCCTCACGCGGCTTCTGCACCACGACGGCCCAGTCCAGCGAGGTTACCGGACTGTAGGTTCCCAGCATCTCGGTTGTGTTTTTCCCATCGCTAATGGTGAATTCGCGGGTGGCCGCGAGCTGGGCCTTGGAGCCTTCGTCCACAAAGCTGCGGACGATGTCGAAGTGGGTCATGTCCTGGCCGGTAGCATATTGCGCGGTGGCGGCCGCCACCAGTCTTCCCTGGCTGTCGACGACGTAGGGCATCAAGCCGGTCAAGCTGACTTGTTGCAGCCGGCGAATCAGGTAGTCCATGTCCACGACCGACCCGATCATTCCCAAGAAGCGACCGTCATACATGATCGGCGAACTGACCAACATGACGGTTCGCGCCGATTTACCGCTGCCGACCATCAATGGCTGTCCGCTATAGGCGCGGCCTTCGCGGGCGGCTTGGAAGGCTCGCTCCAGTTCCCGCTGCAGAAAGGCGTCGGGCTCTATACGTCCGGCGGAAACTCCTTTGGCGTCGGCGTTCAGCAGCGTGGCATAGGCAATGTCGTTCGAAGACGAAACAAAATTCTCGAGCATGGCGCGCAGCTCAGGTGTGAGAAGCTGCTGCGCGCTAAGGTCGTTGCCGCTGGCATTGGCCAGCATCATGACTTGAATCGACGAGGACAGATTGGCGAGCATCATTTGCAGCGCTTCGCGGTGCTGGGAAATATCGTCGGCGAGCGAACGGGTGACGGTGTTTTGCAGCAGCATTTCGTTGGTTTTCAGGCGCTCCCGGTTCATGGTTTCGATCTGCGCCGAGTAGAAATACATGGGGAGGACGCTGATGGCCAGGAGTACGCCAAGGATGACGTAGAGCAAGGGAATGCGCGCGGGAATGGGAAGCTTCAAGGTCAAAAGGCAGTCCTGGCGGCCCAACCGCGGGGGATGAGCTGTTCCGTCCTGTATTCATTCTAAGTTGGTTTCGGGTGGTGACCGCAGGTGCTTAAAGTACAGGTCACCGTTACCGAGGTACTCACAGGATGGGTTACTGTGATCCAGAGGAATAGACGTTCGGGTCTGCCCAAGGGATAAAGCCCCCGTTCTTGTTGGCTCCGGGCGGCGCGGCTTTCAATAGGCTGCGGAAAAACTCGTTGCGTTTGCGAAAAGCGGACGGCAGGCGCTAAAGCTCTGAGCGGCTGAGAACCGGGGACTGACAACTGAGAGCTGGGAACTGCCTTTGCGCCGGTTTATAATAGGGCAGTCGACCCGGGGTGCTGCATGCGGTTCTTCCAGGTTTGCCGCGTTTGTTGTCCGCTGTTGGCAATGCTTCTGGTCTGCTCCTGGCTTGCGTTCGCCGGCAATACTCCGCCTCCAAAGATTTCCGATGAGACCCGCAAAGAAATCATCCATGCCTTCAACGAAGAACTGGTTTTCATCCGCACGAAATTTCCGATGGGGAAGACTGGGCTGAAACTCAAGAACGGAACCATAACCCCCAGCGGTCCGGAACTGCAACAGTTGGTGGCGCTGTGGGGACCCGCCGCGAAACCGGGCGACCGAGCCCGTATCAGCAGTGTTTTTTTCAAAGACGACCATATCCGCTTTGAGATCAATGGCGGCCCCATTAAGCACAGGTGGTATCAGAACATTCAGGTTGTGGGAGCGGATTCATCGGTTCCGATTTCGCCGGCGGATGCTTCCGCGAATGCCCGCGGCTCTTTTGTGGATCTCTACTTTGACAAGTATGTGCCGGAGCTGACCGGACCGGAACTGAAGCGGCTGCTGCGTCCGGTGTTTGATTTCGATGCCAAGAACGTGGTGGAGGCCTACCTGGAAACGGTTTCTCCCCAGGTCAAAGAGGCCATCCAGAATCACCACGTGCTGGTGGGAATGAATCACGAAATGGTGATTTATGCCAAGGGACGTCCGCCCAGAAAAGTGCGCGAGACTGACAACGAGGTTGAGTACGAAGAATGGATCTACGGCACGCCGCCGCAGGACGTCGACTTTGTGCGCTTTGTGGGCGACGAAGTTGTGCGGGTCGAGACCATGAAGGTGGATGGCCAGAAAATCGTGCGCGCCGCAAAGGAAATCGATCTGGGCGCGGCAACCGTTGCCAAGAAACAGGAAGAGCATCCCGCCAACGCGCCCACGTTGCGACGTCCGGGAGAAGAGATGCCAGAATCCAATCCTGCCAACCCTTCGAGCACGCCGCCGATGGCGCCAGTGCCGCCGCCATCCGGGCCGGGCTCGGATCCAGGGCCCAACTGGAGCTTGCCAGCTGTGCCGACGATGTGACGAGTGGTGAAGCTTAACGACTCACCCACTCATTCGCAAAGAACGCGAACGAGTCGGGCACCGGCCAGGCGACTTCCGGCCTCGACCTTCTACACCTCGACCTTCTAAACTAGAAGTGTGAAGATTGCCCTGGGCCAGATCAACCCTACTGTAGGGGACTTCTCTGGCAACGCCGCCAAGATCATCCAGTTTGCGCTTCAGGCGCGGAGTGCTGGCGCCGGCCTGATTCTGTTTCCGGAACTTGCCGTTTCGGGTTATCCGCCGCGCGATCTGGTCGACAGGTCCTGGTTTGTGGCGCGCAGTCACGCGACCGTCGAGCGGATCGCGGCGGAAACGCAGGGAATTGCGGTGATCTGCGGGACGGTAACTGCGGCCCACGCGGACACGGGCAAAAAGGCGATGAACTCCGCGGCGCTGCTGCGCGATGGGCGCATCGATCTTATCCAATCGAAGATGTTGTTGCCCACGTATGACGTCTTCGACGAAATGCGCAACTTCGCACCTGCCAAGAGCCAGCAACTGTTCAGCTTCTGCGGCAAGCAGATGGCTTTGACCATCTGTGAGGATGCGTGGAACGACAAGCGCTTCTGGAACCGGCGGCTGTACGGGGTTGACCCGGTCGAAGAACTGGTCCGCGCGGGCGGGAACTTTGTGCTCAACATCTCGGCGTCGCCGTTTTGGCTGGGCAAACGCGAACTGCGGCGGGACATGCTCGCCTCGATTGCGCGGAATCAGAAGGTTCCGGTGGCGATGGTGAATCAGGTTGGGGGGAACGACAGCCTGGTCTTCGACGGATCGAGCCTGGTGATTGCGCCTGATGGACAGGTGATTGCGCAAGCGAAGTCGTTCGAGGAGGACCTGATCTATTTCGATTCGCAAAACCTCAGCGGAGACATGCACGCGCAAGTCGAGGGTGAAGAAGCCAGCGCGTATGAAGCGCTGGTTCTGGGCACCCGAGATTATGTTCAGAAATGCGGCTTCCAGCGGGCGATTATAGGACTCAGTGGAGGCATCGATTCCGCACTGACTGCGGCGATCGCAGTCGATGCGCTGGGTGCTGAGAATGTTATTGGCGTCGGCATGCCGGGTCCGTATTCATCGCGAGGCTCGATTCACGACGCTCGGGAACTCGCCGGGAACCTCAAGATTCGCTTCGAACTGCTTTCGATTAATGACATCTATGAGGCCACGCGCCAGACGCTCGCGCCCGTGTTTGCCGGGATGCCGCAGGATGTCACGGAAGAGAACATTCAGTCGCGCGCGCGCGGCATGCTGCTCATGGCGCTGTCGAACAAGTTTGGGGCGCTGGTGCTTTCGACCGGCAACAAGAGCGAATTGGCGGTCGGCTATTGCACGCTTTACGGCGATATGGTCGGCGGGCTGGCGGTGATTTCGGATGTGCCGAAGACGCTGGTGTACCGCTTGAGCGCGTATGTAAACTCGCGGCGCAGAGTAATTCCGGAAGCGACTATTGAGAAACCGCCGTCTGCGGAATTGCGGCCGGATCAGAAAGATTCCGATTCGCTCCCGCCCTACGAGGTGCTCGATGCGATTCTCGAAGACTACGTGGAGGAATCGCGCTCGGCCGAACAGATTGCCCACGGCCACAATTTCGATCTGGAGCTGGTGCGGCGGGTGATTCGCATGGTGGAACGCAGCGAGTACAAGCGGCAGCAGGCGGCGCCGGGAATCAAGATTTCCGCCAAGGCGTTTGGCTATGGGCGGAGATTCCCGATCGCTGCCAAGTCGGAGCTCTAGCTGACGTGACTGCGGGCTGAGACTCCATCCCAGCTAACAAAGCTTCGGAAATGACAACCGGTCCGGTTTTTGTAACAATCGAATTCCAATCGAATTGCACACTATGACACTCTTGCATCGCACGTTGCTCGATTCTCTGCTGGCGGCTCTATTGCTCTCTGGCATGGCCTTCGCTCAAACCCAGCCCGTTCTCGCGGCAAGACCGGCAGCCAAAGGAGCGCCCGCTTCGCCCGCCGCGGGAGGCGCCACTGGTCTTCCCACCGAGGATACGATCAACTCGTTTCTATTCCAGATGTTTGGTTACGATCCCACGATCACCTGGAAGGTGACGGAGATTCGTCCCTCCGAGGTGCCGGGGCTGGCGGATGTTTCCATTGTGATTACGAACGCGCAGGGCGCGAATGCGAATCGGCTGCTGGTTAGCGCGGACGGCAAACATGCCATTGCGGGCGAAATCCTGGCCTTCGGTGCGAAGCCCTTTGACGATGCCCGCGCCAAGCTTGAGAAAGGCGTAAACGGCCCCGGCAAGGGACCGGCGAAAGCTGCGGTGACGATTGTGGAGTTCAGCGATATGCAGTGCCCGCACTGCGCGAAGGCCGCACCCTCGATTGACCAACTGCTGGCGCAGGAGCCCGAGGCGCATTTTGTTTTTCAGAATTTTCCTCTGCCCGCGCACAATTGGGCGGAGAAAGCGGCTGGCTACGTCGATTGCGTGGGACGGGCTTCTAATGACGCGGTCTGGAAATTTGTCCAGAAGACGTTTGAGGAGCAGGCCAACATCACCGAGTCGAACGTCGATGAAAAGCTGAAGGCGATCGCGGCCGCAGCGGGAGCGAATGCCGACGAGATCTCCGCCTGCGCCGCCAAACCGGATACGAAGGCGAGAATCGAGGCCTCCATTGCGCTGGGCAAGTCGGTGGGCGTAACGGGCACTCCTACGCTATTCATCAATGGACGGAATGCCAGCGGGGCTTCGGTCGATGCGCAGAAGAAGATGGTGGATTTCTCGGCCAGCCAGGCAAAGGAAGCCAGGTAGGATTGCCGTTTGTCATCCTGAGCGAGGCGACCTTTGTATTCCAGCGCCGCAAGCTAATGCATGGTTCCTTCGCTTCTCCACCCCTTCGCGCCAAAAGCGGGCGCGCTGGGGGCCCCGGTTCGCTCAGGATGACAATAATTAACTTGTTCGCCTTGATCTATTTTCCCATCCAGATTTCCGGGGCTTCAGTGTGCTCCGGACTCCTGACTACGTGCGGTGTGATCAGGATCAGAAGCTCATCGTCCTCTTCCTGTTTGGTCCTCTGCGAGGTGAGGACGCCGAAGGCCGGGATATTGGAGAACAACGGCAGTCCGGCCAGAGTCCTCTCTTCGGACTGAGTGATCATTCCCGCCACCACCGCTTGCTCGCCTTCCTTCAACATGATTCCGCCCTTGTACTCGCGATTCAAAATGTCGGGAATACCGTTTGTAACGGTGGTTCCCAAACTGCGGAATTCGATCTCCAACTCGACGGCCACGTCGGAATTGTCGTGAATCTGCGGCTTCGCCTTGAGCGTGAGTCCAATGTCCTCATAATTGACGGAAGGAAAGGGCGCGGCGTAGGACTGATTTCCGACGACCCCGGCGATGGCCGCACTGTTGGAAATGGGCGCAAAGCTGGCGTTGAGGATGGGATAGCGCTCTCCCAGCTTGAAAGTTGCATCTTTATCCTGCGAGGCGCGCAACTGGACATGATCGAGCTGCCTTACAGAGCTCTCATTCATGGAAAGCACGGCGGACAACTGATCGAGGCTCAGTCCCATGAACGTGAGGCCGCCACCGAAAGTCGCGAGCGGCTGGTTGAAGATTGAACTCTGCTGGCCCGTCAATTGCGCCAGCAGGGCGGAAATGGTCTGATTGCCGGCCTGGTTAATACCGCCGGAAGCGATCAACTGGTTGATTTCGCTCTGGAGATTTTGTCCGCCCAGGGCGGCGGCGAGTGCGGCTACCGGAATATTGAAGAGATTGAAATTATCCGGGACATGCAACCCGATGCTACGCATGTAGCTATAGCTCACCTGGAAGACCTTCAGGTCGAACAGCACTTCCGGCCGGGGACTATTCAGCTGTCCCAGAAATTGGGTTGCGGCTTCCAGCGAGGCCTGCGGCCCGCGCACCGTGATGGTGCTCGACGCGGCGTTCAGACTCACGAATTTGAATTCGAATAGCGTCCGCAGCGAGTTCATCACCTCGGTTAAGTCCTGGGGCGTGCTGTTTTCCGGGATGTAAAACGAGCGCAAGCCCATGCGGTCATAGAGACGGTGGTTCTCCGGATTGTCAACGGCCGCAAAAAGAACTGTGTCTTCGAGCGCCACGCTGAAACTTTTCGTGGCTGCGGACGCCGCCATCAGGGCGGTTGCGAAATCCGCGTTCTCCAGATCGAAGCGCACGTGGTGGGTGGGGAAGCTATCGTCGAAGATTACGGTCAGGCCATAGCTGGTGGCGACCGCGGTGAGCAAACCGCGGGAATCGCCGCTGAAGTGGAAATCACGGCGCGCATCGGCTGGTTTGGCGGTGAGCTTGTCGGCGCTGTCGACGACTTGCGGAGGGTTCGCGGGTTGCGCCGGGACGGGCCCCATGGCGTCGCGTATACGCTGCTGCGCGAATTCATTTTGTGGGTCGAGATTGAGCGCGGTCCCGAATTCGGCCAGGGCTTCCACTTGCCGCCCACCGAGCAGATCGCTGTTTCCCTGTTCCAGATGCATGGCGGCTAGATGTTGCCGTGTAACCTCGCGCGCGGTGAGGTAGTCAATGTTTTGCGGGACCAAGCGAGCCGCTTCCTCAAATTCGTAGAAAGCCTGGTTCAGATTCTGCTTTTTCTCGAGCGTGAGTCCGCGCGCGAACGCCTGCCGCGCAGCCTTCAGGTCTTTCTTAGGACCGGTGCAAGCGGGAGCGCCTCGGGAATTGGAGCAGAGCGGCGCAGCGGGGGGCGGAGTGTCTGTGGCCCAAACCACTGCGGCGAGCAACACACAGACTCCTGCGGGCAGCCATCGCATGTTAACTACTATAGAATGCTCGCCTGCGGCTGTCTTGCAAGAGAAATACTCGGAAGGGAGCTACGGTCGTAACGAGGCTGAAAGACTTTGTCCGGGCGCAAGTGGCGCACCTCAGGTGCTAAAGCGCGGGCACATTTCAACGCCTTAGCGGCACGACTAAAGTCGTGCCCTTCCCGAAACCCGCTACAGTCACCGCTCTAGTCACCGCAGCATGAGCCGCTCGATGCTTGTGGCGTGGCCGGACCGATCGTCGCACTCGACCACCACGGCGCAAAGGCGGACGTCGCCGTTGGCGGCTTCAAAGCGCGCCGGCATTCCACTGAGGAATTTCTCGATCACTTGTTCTTTCTTTACACCAATGACGCTGTCATAGGGGCCGGTCATGCCGACGTCCGTGATGTAGGCAGTGCCCTTGGGCAGGATAGTCTCATCCGCGGTGGGGATGTGCGTATGCGTGCCCACGACGGCAGTGACACGCCCCTCGAGGTACCAGCCGAAGGCGATTTTTTCGGAGCTGGCTTCGGCATGGAAATCTACAAAGATAATCTTCGACTTGGAGTTGGACTTGATCTGTTCGAGCAGCCGATCCACGTAACGAAAGGGATCGTCGCTCGACCCCATGAAGACGCGTCCCTGAAGATTCAACACGGCATAGCTAACGCCGTTTTTCTGTCCTTCGTACACTCCCCAGCCGGGCAGGTTTTGCGGAAAATTTGCAGGCCGCAACAAGCGGCGCGCCGGACTGTGAGGGTTGCCGTCCGCCATCTGGAAGTATTCGATGATCTCGCGTTTATCCCAGACGTGATTGCCGGTGGTCATCACGTCGATGCCCAGGTCGAAAAGCTCTTCCGCGAGCGGAGGGGTGATTCCGAAGCCAGCCGCGGCATTTTCACAGTTGGCGATGACCAGATCCACGGCGTGCTGGCGGCGCAATTCAGGCAGGCGATCTTTTACGATGGTGCGCCCGGGGCGCCCAAAAATGTCACCGATGAAAAGAATTTTCAAGATCAGGTCTCAGGTTTCAGGTGTCAGGTCTCAGGAACAACGTTGCTCACCGTCAGGCGAGAACGTCCAAACTTCGATGTTATCACGCTGAAAACGGCGCCGGGCGCGCACTGGCAACCGCGTACCGGCTACTGGGTGCTGATTTCCGCCGTCTTCAGGAAATCGTAATTCCCCGACGGATTCAAAGTCATGTTCCGCACACGTCGTGTGTGCACGAGCACATTGTCAAGGAACCAGAGGTTAATGTAAGGCAGATCGGTGGCGAGGATTATCTGGATGTCGGCGTATACCGCCTTGCGCCGGTTGGGATCGGTTTCCGAGCGACCCACTTTGATAAGCGCATCGAGCTTTGGATTGACATAGAAGCTGCGGTTAGCGCCATGCGGCGGAAATTTGTCGGAGTGGAAGGCATATTCGAAGATGTCGGGGTCTTCGTTGCCTCCGATCCAACGCAGCGAATACATCTGGTAGGCGCCGCTGGTGACATCGGCGAAGAAGGTCGCGAACTCGAACGTGCGGATGTCGAGCGCGATGCCGACATCCCGCAGCTGCTGTTGCAGTACGGCAACCGTGAGCCGCGTTGTTTCCTCGGTTGAAGTCTTCATGGCGAGGTGGAAGCGCACTCCGTTGACGGGGAGGTATCCGGCGGCATCGAGTATCTGGCGGGCCTTTTCGGGGTCGAACTCATATTTCGGCACAGCGGCGTCGTACGCCCAACTTTGCGGCGGGAGGATGCTAGCGGCGGGTTGCGCAAAATCGCGCCACAGATAGTGGATCATGGGCTGGCGGTCGATGGCGCAGGCGAGCGCCTGCCGGACGCGCACATCGCGCAGGATCGGATCGCGCAGATTGAACGCCAGGTAGCTGAGCACTGTTCCTGGCGCGCGCTGGACGATCAGGTTCGGCTCCTTCTCGAGAGCGAGCACCATGTCGGAAGTGAGCGCGTTGCTGACGATGTCGGCGCTGCCCTTGCGGAGTTCGAGAGCGCGGGTGGTGGTGTCGGGCACGACCACGAAACGCACGCGGGGCACGTGCGGCTTATCGCCCCAGTAGGCGTCGTTACGTTCGACGATCACTTCCTTATCCTGTTCGGCGCTGACGAAGCGAAAGGGGCCGGAGCCGACGGGATGGGTCGTCATCTCGGTCAGCGTGCCGTAGGGAACAATTCCCATCGCGCCATCGGATAAGTTCCACAGCAAAGTCGAGAACGGCTCCTTCATGCGAAATACGATCGTGTAATCGTCCGGGGCTTCAACGTGATCTACGTAGTGGTAGGCGGCGGATCTTGTGGTGCGAATCTTGCCTTGCAGCAAGGAGTCGAACGTCCACTTTACGTCGCGAGACGTGAGGGCGCTGCCATCGTGAAACTTCACGCCATGGCGGATGTGAAAGATGTAGGTGAGGGGATCGGGAATCTCCCAGCGTTCCGCCAATGCCGGCGTCACATTCAGGTGTTCGTCACGATCAAGCAGGTCATCGAAAATCAGCGCGTCGATACGCTCGGAGTACGCGTCGATGCCGACGCGGGGATCGAGATTTGTCGGGCTGCTTTCAATAATCATAACCAGCGTGTTGGGATCGGGAGGTTGCGAGCAGGAGAGCAGAGGCAGCACCCATCCGGCGACGAATAACAGCAGAATTGTCATCCTGAGCGGAGCGAAGGACCTGCTTGTTGTTCGCAGCCAAATTGCCATCTCACGCATACGAGATCTTTCCCAGGATCGCCGGCCGCTTTGCTCCCGTGGCCGAGGGCACGTTGCTTGGCCGCCGATGCCACGTCTCTTGCGCAAGCAGGGCGAAAGCCACTGCCTCCTTCGCTTCGGCCGGTAGGCCGAACTCATCTGAGAAATGGAGCTTGATTCCCAATGGTGCGAGTTCATGGCGCAACATCGCCATCAGCGTGGGATTCTTTGCGCCTCCGCCTGAGACGATCATTTCGCGACTTTCTTTTCGGCGTGTGGCAACTCTTGGCATCACGAAGCGCTGGACTGCGTCGGCAATCGACCGCGCCGTCAATGCCGTGGCCGTCGCTACGACATCGGGCTTACTGGCGCCGTGGCAGATCTGGAGAAATCGACCCACGTATTCCCGGCCAAATTCCTCGCGACCCGCGGTGCGCGGCGGCCTCTGCCGGAAAAAATGCGCGCGCAACAATTGGGCAACCACGCCATCCAGCACGCGTCCCGAGGCCGCTACTTTGCCGTCGCGGTCATAGCGCTTGCCGAAAAGCTCCGTCATCACCGCATCCATCACCATGTTGCCGGGGCCGGTATCAAAAGCAACCACCTGCCGCGGCGACGCGCCCGCGGGAATCGCTGTCAGGTTGGCAATTCCACCGATATTCTGCGCAATACGCCCTACCCGGGGATTGCGATAAAGAAGATAGTCGAGAAACGGCACGAGCGGCGCGCCTTTTCCGCCGGCCGCAATGTCCGCAGGGCGAAAATCGGAGACCACCGGCACACCTAGGCGCGACGCGATTACCGCGCCTTCTCCGGTCTGCCATGTCGCTGCCAATCTTCGTCCTAGATATCGCGCCGACGTTCCCTGGTGATACAGCGTCTGGCCATGACAGCCCACGAGGTCAAGTTTCACACGATGCTTGCGCGCGGTTTTCGCGACTGCCTCAGCATACAGTTCGCCCAGAAGAAAATTCAGCCGGGCCAGATCCGCTACGCGAGCCAGTTCGGCGTTCATCATTCCGAGGATTGCGCGTCGCACCGGGGCAGCGAACGGGTATTCCTCGTGAGCAAGAAGCGTGTGGCGCGGGCGTCCCTTCGGCAGGCTGAGGGCAGGCTGCCGCCCGGGAGCGTCTTTCGCCAGTCGCACCAACGCGACATTGATTCCATCGGCCGAGGTGCCGCTCATCACGCCGGCAACGATCATGCGCGCTCCTTCTTATTCTTATTCTTATTCTTATTCTCTGCGCGCTTATTGTCCGCGCGAGCGAGCGTCGCCATACGGATTTCTTCGCCAAATTCCCAGAGTTGCCTCGTCAGCTTTTCGACTCGTGCGGAAGTTGGCGCGGGAGTTCGGCGGCCAGCCCCCGATTGTTTCCTAAACGACTTCTTCTTGAATGCCAGCACGCGCTCCGCCGATTCGCGCACACGGCGGGCAAATCTGCCGTCGCGTTCCGCCTCGCGAATCATGGCTTCGTGCGCGCGCAGGATGAAATCTTCCTGTTGGCAGATCAGGCCAAGATCGCCTCCGGCGCGGATATGCGCGACCATCGCTTGTTCGATTGGAGCGGCCGTCAACACGCCGCCCATCTCCAGATCGTCGGAACAGACGAGGCCACGGTAGCCAATCTTCTTGCGCAGAATGTCGGTGATCCACTTCTTCGAGAGCGAGGCGGGAATCCGCCCCTTGGCCCGTTCTTTCGCGACCCGGGGAAACGCCGCGTGCGAAACCATGACCATCGGCAATTCACGCCGCAGTGTGCGATAGGGAACCAGATCCTCGTCCCACAATTTGCGCAGCGATTTTTCCACGCTGGGCAACGCGTGATGCGTATCGAGCGTGGCTTCTCCGAGCCCGGGGAAGTGCTTGCCGCAGCCGAGCACTCCGGCATCGCCCAGCCCGCGCAGAAACTCGCGGGCGTAGGTGACGACTTGTTCGGGATCGTCTGACACTGCCCTCGACTTCATCACCGCCCGAGAAGCCTCGTAGGCCAGGTCGAGTACCGGAGCAAAATCCACATTGAAGCCAAGCGCGCGGCAGTTCTCGCCGATGATGCTTCCATGCTTGCGAAAAAGCGCGCGGCTGCCGGTGGCAAAAACCTCTGCCGGAGACGGTGTAGGGCCGAGCACGTTGCGGAAACGATCTACCGCGCCGCCTTCAAGGTCTACGCAAGTGAAAAGCGGTGCGTCCACGCGCTTCTGGCATTCTCCCAGGAGAGTGCGGGTCTGCTCGGCTCCGGTGATGTTGCGGGCAAAGAGGATCACGCCCGCGGGCTGAATCTTCTTCAGTAGGGATGCGAGGCGCGGGGACATATCCGTGCCGTCAAAGCCGATGATGAGAAGTTGGCCGGTTTGCATGTGAATTTCAGGAGTCAGAAACTCCGGGGTTAGGGGCAGGGACGCTGCGGACCACGGATTTGAACCATTGGACAATCGCAAAGATGAGCAGAGCCAATGCAATTTGGCGGGCGATGGAACCGGCGACCCCAGCGAAATGCTGCGCGGTAGTCGCCGCATGAAAGTAGTGCAGTGTGACGCGTACGACGAGGTCAGTTCCCAGCAGTGGGCCGGCAATCCTCACAGGCCTGGGCCAAAGCGAGAAACCGGCCAGGAAGTAACAGACCACGACGAGGGCTGTGCTGATCTTGTCGATGAGCCGCGTCAATAATACTGGCCCCGCGAGACTATCAAACACGAGACGGCGGGCTTCCCGGATAAATTGCCACCCGCAAAAAACGAAAAGCAAAGCCATTAAAATGGTTGTGATCCAGTCGCTGTCGATCGTGATCTCCCGTTCAGGCGCTGCGACATTTTCCATCGCGTTCTCCGGCGAACTCCGCGTCTCGACGTTTAGATTTCCTTCTTCAACTCCGCTAGCAAGTTTAGCGCCTCCAGCGGCGTCAGCCGGTTCAAATCTACTTCGCGAAGCTTTTCAAGCACTGGCTGGGAGAGCGGCGTAAAGATGGTCAACTGTGTCGGGCGGTCTGGCTCGGTGGACGAACCCGGCGTCAGATGTTCCGAAAGTCGGCGTTCGGACGATTCGTGCTCGGCCAGCACCTCGCGCGCACGCACCACGACTTCGTTCGGCAATCCCGCCAGCTTTGCGACTTCGATGCCGTAGCTGCGGTCGGCTGCTCCCGGCTCAACTCGGCGCAAAAAAACTACGCTTCCGCCAGCCTCTTTGACCGATACGTGATAGTTTTTCACTCCGCTTAATTGCTCGGCCAACTCGGTCAGCTCGAAATAGTGTGTGGCGAACAGGGTCTTGGCGCGCACTCGCGCGTGCAGGTACTCGACGGCGGCCCATGCGATCGCCAGACCGTCATAAGTCGAGGTGCCGCGGCCCACTTCATCCAACAAAATCAGCGACCGCGCCGTGGCCGTGTGCAGAATGGCAGCGGTCTCCGTCATCTCGACCATGAAGGTCGAGCGGCCGCGGGCCACGTTGTCGCTTGCGCCTATGCGGGTGAAGACGCGGTCCACGATGCCGAGGCGCACGGCGCGCGCGGGAACAAACGAGCCCATCTGCGCCATGATTACGATCAGCGCCGCTTGCCGCAGATACGTGCTCTTGCCTCCCATGTTGGGGCCGGTGAGGACAATGATGTTGTGAGTCTTCGAGTTCAGAAACAGATCGTTGGGAACGAAGCGGTCGTTTCCTGTTGCTAATTCTTGTAGCTCGATCACGGGATGACGGCCTTCGACAATTTCCAGATCGCCTACGTCCTCGGGCTTTTCTGCTTCGTCGGGCTTTTGCTCGAACTTTGGCCGGCAGTAATTTCGCAACGCCGCTATATGCGCCAGGCAGCCGAGTACGTCCACTTCAGCCAGCGCCAGCGCGGTTTGCCTTATGCGCCTGGCCTCGGCCGCAATGGCGGAACGCAATTCGGCGAAAATCCTCCGCTCGATTTCTACGATCTTTTCCTGGGCGTCGAGAATTTTGGATTCATACTCTTTCAGCTCGGGAGTTGTGAAGCGCTCGGCATTGACCAGCGTCTGCTTGCGCTCGTAGTCGGCGGGCGAGAGATGCAGGTTCGCCTTCGAAATTTCAATGTAGTAGCCAAAAATGGAATTGAACTTTACCTTGAGCGATCCGATGCCCGTGCGCTCGCGTTCGCGCTGCTCCACTCGCGCCAGGTACTGTTTCGAGTTGCGGCTCAGGTCGCGGAGTTCATCCAGATCTTTATCGACGCCGGCGGCGATCACTCCGCCATCGTTGAGGGTTAAGGGCGGCTCTGGAACCAGAGTGCGGTCGATCTTCTCGCGCAGATCGCCCAGTTCGTCGATAACTGCGTGCAGCGCGCCCAGGCGCGATACCTGCAGACGCGATTCAGATAATCCAGCCAACACTGTTCGCACCCTCGGAATTCGGCCGAGCGACGCCGCCAGCGCCAGCACGTCCCGTGGATTGGCCGTTTCCAGCGTGACCCGGCTGAGCAGACGTTCCAGGTCTAGAATTCCGTCTAGACCCCGCCGCAATTCTTCGCGGCGCACCGAATCTTTCAGCTGTGCCTCAACGGAATCCAGCCTGCCTTCAATCTCGACTCGATCCAGAGATGGGCGCAGCATCCAGGTGCGGAGCAAGCGCTTGCCCATCGGCGTTACGGTCGAATCCAGGCAGCGGAACAGGGTCACTCCGGCGTCCGTTCCCGCAAATAGTGGTTCGATCAATTCCAGGTTGCGCACCGTCACGGCGTCGAGCACCAGGCAATTCTGGCGCTCGTAGAAGCCGATACGGTCCACGTGATCGAGCGTTCCGCGCTGGGTTGAGCGGATGTAATACAGGATCGCGCCGGCCGCAGAAGCCGCGGCAGGCTTGCCCGCCAAGCCGAAGCCTTCCAGCGAGAGCACTCCGAAGTGATTCTCGAGGAGAGGGATGGCGTGGTCGGGAGCGAAGATCCAGTCGTCGAGAGGAGTCTCGGCCCAGCCTTGGCCGGAAACCCGCGCGACGGGCGCTGCGCTGGTGCGGGCAGGCGGAGCTGCGCTCCGGACGGGCGAGTCGCCCGTCTCCACACTGAGACCGGCTCTTCCCGCGTTCGAGGCTCGCTCTAGCAACGGCACCGAAGATCCATAGAGCATTTCTTTTGGACGCAATTGTTCAAGTTCTTCTTGAATGCGACGCGCGGCCAACTCGCCGGCAAACTCGGTCGCGCGAAACTCTCCAGTCGAAAGATCGAGCGCTGCGAAGCCCACGCGATCTCCAACCGTGGACACCGCCGCCAGAAAGTTGTTGTCTTCCGCGTTCAACGACGAATCGGCGGCTGTGCCTGGGGTGACGACTCGCGTCACCTCGCGCCTTACCAGTTTCTTGGCCAGCCTCGGGTCTTCCACTTGTTCACAGACTGCGACCTTGAAGCCGCGGCGAATCAGCTTTGTGATATAGCCCTCGGCGGCATGGTAGGGCACTCCGCACATGGGGATGGCCACGCCTTTTTCTTTATTGCGCGAGGTCAGGGTGATCTGCAGTTCGCGCGCCGCCAGCACCGCGTCGTCGAAGAAAAGCTCGTAGAAATCCCCCAGCCGGAAGAACAGCAGAGCGTTGGGATGCTCTTTCTTGATGGCGGAATACTGCCGCATCAGCGGCGTCGAGGGCTCAGACATGGGACGATTGATGATTGGTAATTTGTAATTCGAAATTTCGTATTCTGCAATTCTATGCTGGAACGGGTTGGAATGTCGGTAAGTTGCATCGCGGAAGGCCTGAAATCACAAATCACCAATTGCAAATTACAAATTCTTTTGTTCTCCTTACTTCATGGAACTCCGCAAAGATCCCATCACCCGTTCCTGGGTGATTACCGGCGACGACGTCATCGAGGCTGCTCCACATTCCGACGCCTGCCGGTTTTGCGGTCCGGCCGCCGAAGCCGCCCAGGTCATTGCCAATCTGCCGGGCGTGGATGGCAGCGCGTGGTCGACGCGGTCCGTCGTCCATCCGCAGGCGCTGTACCACATCGAAGGCGAGGCGGCGCGGCGCGGTGACGGCCTCTACGACCGCATGGGATCGGTGGGGGCTCACGAAGTTCTGCTCGAAAATCCGCGCCACGACGGCCATCTCTGGAATGCGAGCGAGTTGGAAGTCGAACAGTTCCTGCGTCTGGCCGCACTGCGAATTCAGGATTTGAAGCGCGACAGCCGCTTCAAGTACATCAGCATTTTCAAGAATCACGGCGAAAGAGCGGGACAGGAATTCGAACATCCGACCTCTCAGCTCACCGCCACCACGTTCGTGCCGCGCCGCGTCCTCTACGAACTCCGCGCCGGACGCGACTATTACGAGAGCAAGGAGCGGTGCGTCTTCTGCGACATTCTGGCGCAGGAGGAGCGTCAGAACCTGCGCATCGTCGAGGTTCGCGGAGACTACGTGGCCTTCTGTCCTTACGCTCCGCGTGTCCCCTACGAAACCTGGATTATGCCGCGCAGCCATGAATCTTCCTTTGAGCGTACGGGGGCATTGCGGGTGGGCAGCGTGTCCGATCTCGCGGCGCTGCTGCGGCGCACTCTGCAGCGCATCCGCACCGTCACCGAAGCGTTCCACCTTGTGCTCCACACCTCGCCCAACAGCCAGCATCCTTCGGCAACCCTCGGATATTGGAAGACTCTGGATGAGGATTACCACTGGCACATCGAGATTCTGCCGATCATTGAGGCCAAGGCGAGGTCATACACTTTCAAGGAGATTTATTATTCTCCAGTCGCATCGGAGACAGCGGTGAAACGGTTGCGGGAGGCGAAAATCTAAAAGCAGTCGTTGGTCGATGGTCGTTTGTCGTTCGCAGAGGCTTGCACTTGTCGGCTTTTGCTTCATGCCCACCACCATCGACGAACGACCAACGACCGACCTATGACCATTCGTCGCCTTAAAACTTATACCGGATCGCAAGGCTACGTTTACCAGTATTACTTTGTGGGGAAACGCCCTGCGCCTGCATCCGGCGGTCAGGAGTCCGACGCTAGTGAGTACATCTTTGACGTTACGTCCGACCGCAAGCTGACTTATGCGGTCAGTATTTTTCTTCCGCATCGAGTTGTCGCCGCATGGGCTGAGGCCCATGGACGCCCGCTCGGCGATTCCGAGCAGTACGCTGCCGTCAAGATGCGTCTGTTCCGCGCCTTCGACGAACTGGAAGAAATGCAGGCGCATGGTCGCCAGCTGCAGGTGGATTTGCAGTTTCTGGAAGAATCGTTGCCGTCGTTGGGCGTGGAGTAAGGCTCGTCTCACAGCGCTGGCGCCCAGTGTGACCCGCATCACAAACCCCCGTGACCGCCTCCGTTTCCCCCGCACCCTATGCCCGGCACACTATAATCACCCAGGCGGGGTGGGGAGGTATTTAAACCTGCCCGCGGAAGCACCCAGTAGTACGAGCAAGAATGATGACCCTGATCTGGTTGCGGGTTGCGCTGGTTTTTTACGCTGCGGGATTGCTCTATGCCCTGGTAGCGCTCACTCGCACCTCTGAAATCCTCAGCAAGGTGGCGCTCCATGCCTCCTATCTCGGGATGGTGTTTCATTTTGTTTCGCTGACCGAAGCCGTTGTGCAAACCGGCCAGCTCGCTTCGGCCTCGGTTCACAACGCGGAATCGCTGCTGGCTTTCCTGATCATGGTCGTCTTCATGCTTGCCTATCTGGTGTACAAGACGACGACTCCGGGCATCGTGATTTTTCCGCTCGTTTTTCTGCTGACCTTTGTGGCCGCAAGCGGTCAGCAACCTTTCGTCTTCGCCTCGGTCGCGGTGAAACACGGTTGGCTGGCGGTGCATATCCTGATGATCTTCACCGGATATGCGGCGCTGTTCCTCAGCTTTGGCGCCAGCATCCTCTACCTTATGCAAGAGCGCGCGCTGAAATCGAAGAGCCCGAGCGGAATGTTCTCGCGGCTGCCCGCTCTCCAGGTGATTGACGACATCGGATTCCGCTCGCTCATGCTGGGGTTCCCTTTTATGACTCTCGGCCTGATCGCGGGCTCGGTGGTGGCGGTAGCGACTTACGGCCGCATTGATTATTTCGATCCGAAGATTCTGCTTTCCCTGCTGATGTGGGCTGTCTATCTGCTGATGGTGTTCACGCGGCTGAATGCCGGATGGCGCGGACGCCGCGCCGCCCTGCTCGCCAGTGTGGCCTTCGTCGCGGCCATCGTGGCCTGGATTTCCAACTACTTCAGCGGAATGCACAGGTTTATCGCGTCATGAGATTCCAGCTCATCGGCGTCAATCACAAGACCGCGCCGGTTGAGGTGCGCGAGCGCCTGGCCATTCCGGAGTCGCGCTTGCCGGAGGCCTGCAAGAGATTGTCGGAGCATGCCTCGGTTTCCGAGGGCATGATCGTCTCCACTTGCAACCGTGTCGAATTTATCGCCAACATGAAGAACGGCACGGGCGACCTGCGCGAATTCCTGCGCGAGTATTTCGAAACCGATCTCAGCCAGTTTGAAAGTCATCTCTACGAATTTCGCGAAGATGAGGCGGTGCGTCACATTTTTCGCGTTGCCGCCAGCCTCGACTCCATGGTCGTCGGCGAAGCCCAGATTCTGGGACAGGTGAAGGAAGCCTACGCCACGGCCCGTGCGGTGGGAGCGGTGCGCGCGCAACTCGATCAATTGCTTACGCGCGCGTTTGCCGTGGCCAAGCGCGTCCGGACCGAGACTGCGGTTGGATCTTCGTCGGTTTCGATCGCTTCGGTGGCCGTCGAACTGGCGAAGAAAATCTTCGGGAACCTGAACGGCAAGAGCGTCTATCTGGTTGGAGCGGGGAAGATGAGCGAGTTAGCGGCCCGGCATCTCCTGGCGCACGGCGCCGCTTCTCTCTTTGTCGCCAACCGCACTTATGACCGTGCGATCCGATTAGCACAAGAGTTTAACGGCCAGGCGATCGAGTTCAGCCGGCTTTATGACACCTCCGATCGCGCCGACATCGTGATTACATCGACTGGCTCTCCACACTTCATCTTCCGGCGCGAACACGGCGAGAAGCTCATGGCGCTGCGCAAGAACAAGCCCATGTTCTTTATCGACATCGCCGTTCCCCGGGACGTCGATCCGGAGGTGAACAAGATCGATGGCATTTTTGTCTATGACATCGACGATCTGCAGCAGGCGGTCAGTTCGCACGTCTCCGATCGCACGAAGGAAGCGGAAAAGGCGGAGGCGATCGTCAATGGCGAAGTCGATAAATTCCACGCGCGCCTGCAGACTCTCGACGTGGTTCCCACTATCGTCAGCTTGCAAGACCACCTGGAGACCATTCGTCAGGCCGAGATCGACCGGGTTCGCGGCCGCCTGGGTTCGATGTCCACCGACCAGGAACTGGCGGTCGAAGCGCTCACTCGCGGCATCATCAATAAGATCATGCACACTCCCATCAACACGCTTAAGACGGCGGCGCGCGATCTGGAATCCACGACCGTGATCGACCTGGTGCGGCGACTGTTTAATCTGCACGACAACCTGCGCGACAATCTCCACAACAATCTGCGCGACAAAGAGGAAGAAAGGGAAGCGGATCCCGCGAGGTCTGCCCGTGATCGGGAAGGAAGAAAAAGAGGAGCAGGAGACTGATGGCCCTTCTGCGCATCGGATCCCGCGGCTCGCAACTCGCTCTCTGGCAGGCTCATCACATCTCCGACCTGCTGCGCGCGCAGGGCCACATCGTGGAACTCGAAATCATCAAGACTACCGGCGATAAAATCACCGACGTTGCGCTCGCTAAGGTCGGTACCAAGGGCATGTTCACCAAAGAAATCGAGGAAGCTCTCCTCGAAAAGCGGGTTGACCTTGCCGTGCATAGCCTGAAAGATTTGCCCACGGAATTGGCCGGCGGTTTCGAAATTGCCGCCATCACGACTCGCGAAGATCCACGCGACGCTTTTTGTTCAGTGAAATTCGCCAATATCGAGGCGCTGCCGCAGGGGGCGAACGTGGGCACCAGCAGCTTGCGTCGGCAGGCGCAGTTGATGGCGCTGCGCCCCGATCTCAAGATTCACCCGCTGCGCGGCAATGTGGATACGCGCCTGCGCAAGCTCGAATCGGGCGACTACGATGCCATCATTCTGGCCGCGGCCGGTCTGAACCGGCTGGACAAAACGCATTTGGTTCGGCAGGTGATTCCCCCGGAAGTTATGACCCCGGCCGCCGGACAAGGCGCCTTGGGAATCGAAATTCGCAGCGGCGACCGCGCAACGCGAGCGCTAGTAGGCTTTCTCGACGACGCTGCCGCCCGCGCCACCACCACCTGCGAGCGCGCTCTGCTCAACAAACTCGGCGGCGGCTGCCAGGTTCCGATTGGAGCTTTCGCGGAAACTGCGGGAGGGCGGATTCGCCTGAACGGGCTTGTCGCGCATCCCGATGGAACCAAGGTTCTGCGCGAGACACGTGAAGGCGATGACCCTGTGCGCTTGGGCGAGGAAGTTGGGGAAACGCTGCTCCATCTAGGCGGCGATGTTATTCTCGAAGAAGTTTACGGCGAAGGTTTCGCTCTGCCGCAACAACCATAGAGGCAGGTCTCAGGTGTCAGGAGTTAGGTCTCAGGAAAACCTGACCGCTCGCGACCTGACACTTTACACCTAAGATATAAGACCTGAGACCTGATTCATGAAGCCTAACGAAAAACATCCTCTTACGGGAACTCGGATTCTTGTTGGACGCGCGCGCCAGCAGGCTGGAAGCTTCTCCGCTGGCTTGCGCAGCCTGGGCGCATCGGTGATCGAAATTCCCTTTATTGAGATCCGCAAGCCGCAGTCATACCAGGCGCTCGACGGCGCTCTTCGAAACATCAAGACTTACGACTGGCTCATTCTCACCAGCGCGAACGGCGTCGAAGCGATGTGGGAGCGCCTGCGGAAACTTCGCATCACGCGCCGGAATCTCGATCATCTCCAAATCGCGGCCATCGGACCTGCAACCAAGAAGGCGATCGTGATGCATGGCCTGAAGGTCAAGATGGTTCCGGACGAGTACATCGCCGAAGCTGTAGTCAAGAAGCTGCGGGACAAGGTTAGCGGCCAGCGCGCCCTGCTCATACGAGCCAGAGTCGCGCGCGATGTGATTCCAGAGGAATTGCGCGCGGCCGGAGCGCTGGTCGATGTGGTCGAAGCTTATGAAACCGTTGTGCCCGAAAAGTCACGGGTGCGCCTGCGCGCGCTGATGAAAAATGCGGCTCGCCGTCCGCACATTGTGACCTTCACCAGTTCCTCCGGCGCGAAGAACTTTGCCGAACTGCTGGGCAACTTCAGGGCGGGTTCACGCGGGGCAGCTTGGCTCAAGCAGGTGCAGTTTGCTTCGATCGGTCCGGTGACTTCGGCGACTCTCAGGGAATTGCAACTTCCGGCCGCCATCGAGGCCCGCGAATTTACGATGGGTGGACTCATTCGGGCGATTGTACTGGCGCGCTACGCGGAAGTTTCCGCACAGCTTGTGTAGAGGCGGGGCTTGCCCCGTCTCGCCGCACCCAGCAGCTGACTAGAGTTAAGAGCGGAGACGCGGCAAGCCGCGTCTCTACAGGAGATGGTTCCAGGCTGCGCTCGGCCGGGGATATTATTACGGCCGGGAGCTTAATCGGACTTCGACCCTCCCATTTGCGGGTCAATCGTGTTCAGATAGGCCTGCATGCGTTCCTTGGTGTCGGCGGGCATGCCGGTGAACTCGATTCCATTGCCCACTCCCGGGTCGCACGTGCGCACCACGGCCGTGATCTTGACGTGTTCCGAGTCGATCCAGAAATCCACCCGCAGCACCGTGCCGAGCGGCAAAGGCTGCATGCTTTCGACGTAGCATCCATTGCCGCTGACGTCGGTGGCATTGATGCGGAGCGGAGCGTTGACACGCTCGTCGCGCAACTCCAGGGGAAGCGAGATCTTATGCCGGTAATAGCGGCGGCGGTTGGAATCGGCAATCTTCACCGTCGCGCCATCGAGCGGCAGATAGTTTTTCCAGGGCGGGTCCTGGTCAGCGATTAGCTTTACGCCAACTTGATTTTTCTTGCCCGAGCCGGTGTTCATGACCCAGACCACTGTGCAACGCGTCTTTTTCTCCTCACACTGCAATCCGATTACGTCTCCCACTTTCAGCGCAGTGTCGACGCCCGCGATCAGGGCACCCTCCGCACTGATGTTCTGAGCGCGAGCAGATTGGGAAAAGGGACGCCCATCGGCGCCCATTCCCCATATTCGCACGGGCAGGTCGACAGTCAGACGAGGTTCGGTTTGATTCTCAGCCATGCCTTGTCCTCAGAATATATATTTCGGTTTATGCGATGATACAGCGGTTCGGACACGCCGCGATATTAGAAAGTTATCCCGGAAGTAACGAGCGGAGTATCACTTTGGGCACCTGCCACAGGAGCGTTCAGCAGCGGGCTCCCGCGGGAGTGCCCGCGAAGGCTGCTGCGAACTCCCGATAACCGATGACCTGGATCTTTTGCTCTTCCAGAAACTGACGCAATTCGATTGAGGTCAGCAGACGCCGCTCCTGGTCGCGCGACTCAAGCAAGCGCGTGCCGGCTGCGCGTAAGTCGGCGTCGCTGTATCCCGGATGGCAGACTAGCTCCCAGGTGCCCTCGGGCAAGAGGGCGAGCGTCTGGCGCAGGAGGTAACTATAACCCGAACCGTCGTTAGGATTATCGCTAGGATTATCGAGCGAGCCGGTTTCGATCACTCCCACCACGCCGTCGGGCGTTAGCAGTCCAGCGCGCTTGGTCCGTTCACGGAATTGCCGGGAGAAAGTATGCAGCATGCGCACCTGGCCATAACGCTTCCAGAGCTGCGGCTTGCCTTTGAACAGCCGCGCGGGGAGCGCTTTGACGGGAACTATGGGATTGCGGATGGCAGGCACGCCGCAGATCCGCGCGGCCCGCAGCAGCGCGGTCAGAATCTCAGGGAAGATGTGGGCGTGTTTGTGGGTGTCGAGATGAGTTACTTGAAGCCCGGCGGCTTGAATTTTTCTTATTTGCGCCGTGACTTCGGTCACCAGTTGATCGCGATCAAATCCTCCGAACATGGCGCGCGCGGCGAAGGCTGAAAGGCTGGAGTAGAACTTCTCCGGTTCAGCCGAGCGAATCGCGAGCAAGGTATCCAGCGCCCCGGGTGGAGACACCGGCGTTCCATCCACCAGTACGACGTGGCATCCCACGGAAAGATTCGGCTCGGAGCGCGCCGCTGTAACCGCATCCTCGAACGCGGCGCCGTTGGCCATCAATGTCGCCGACGACACGACTCCGCGCTCGTGGGTTTCAACAATGGATCGATTGACTCCCGCGGTCAGACCGAAATCATCGGCGTTGACGATTAGCTTTCTCACCGAGAAAGTGTAGCAGCCATTCGGTAGTGTCTGAAATATGCGTGGCGGTTCGATCGGGCCATCGGATGATCGGGGGATGATCGGGTCATTGAAAGATGAGAGTGAAAGATGAAAGTGTAAAGATGCACTTGATCCAAACAACGCGCATTTCACACACTTCCAGACACTCGCCCGGTTTGACCGGCGACGGAGGCGTCCAGTATCCTCAGCGTAGTTTTGCAGAAGGCCGTTTTGCGGATGCTCTTTGTCGATACCCTTATCATTCGGCCAGAAACGAGGGTGGAGACAACTCCAGCATCGCATCCGCGCGAAGCGGGCGGTTAGCTCAGCTGGTTAGAGCGCCTGCCTTACAAGCAGGAGGTCGCAGGTTCGAGTCCTGCACTGCCCACCACTTATCAGATTTAAAATCAGTGGCTTGGGACTCAAGCCGTTTTTTCTTTGATTGTCGCTTTTGGGGCTTGTACCCTGGTGGTGCCGATACCGACTTTGACGGCATATTGTCCGGTGCCGCCCAGCACCAAGGAATTGCTTTGCCCCACGACCGCATGCGCGCCGATGGCCGTCGCGTTGGTGAGGCCGTCAGCGGCTGTGGTGCAGCCGACCCCGATGCATGTGAGATGCTTAAGAAGTGGATTGCTTGGATCTCACCTGAATTTTCCAACCGAGTTCCTTTGCCATTCTTCGAACGTAATTCTTCTGCGCCTTAAGCCGCTCCTTCGGGTCAGTCCGATACCTCTCGATGGGTTTATCGACCGCGCTTGCCTCGACGACCCTGATCTGAATTTGATCCCCGACGCGGAGATGCTTTTGGTTTACCCACCTGACATGCTCATCTACTTGGCTAACCAGTCCCCCCACCTGTAGAAACATATCGGTTCCGCCACGACCCTTTACCCAGTTCACGATTGCTGTGAGAACTCCGTCATCACCGATGCCAGCCAGGCAGAGCTTTTTGCCATTTAGACAAACCTCGAACGCGCGCATAGGAATACGATTCTACTGGCTTTGCCAAAGGCATCGGAAGCACAGTTTTACTTAATTGACGAAAACAGGTGTCTACACTCAAGACCCCGATGGCAAGGTCAGTGACTATCATGCAATGACGAGGCGCGAATCTCAATTCACGGTTTTGCCCGGCTCAATCGTGATGCGTCTCTGCGCACCTTCGAGCAGCGCATCGGCAATGCCCGGCCACCGGTCGTGGGCTTTGCCGCCCTCGTTCAGTTCGGCTGCAGTGAATCCGGTGGGCGCGAGATCGTCGCCATAGATGATCATCAACTCCTTGCGCTTTTCTTTATCCAAAAGGTGAACGAGGCGCACATACATCATTGCCTCCGGCATCCGATAACCCTTGGCACGCACGAGCGCCTCGATGTGCTCGCGGTCAGAACCTGATTCTATAGTCGCGTCCTTCGTTCGAACCCAGGTGTCCACGTAAAAATCCATGCCGCCGATGGTCGCATGCTTCGGGGAGTCGTACGTGTGATGCAAATCAGGACGGCTCGGCAGATAATCCTCAAATTGCACCCAATACAGCCGCTGGACGTTCTTTTGCGCATCTGCTTCGATGAAAGCATGCAGTTCACAGTCCGCGATGCCGTAGAGCACCCAGCGATCTGCTCCGACATACTGAGCAGCCTTTGGCAATTCCATTCGTACCGCCGGATTGCGCTCCGAAGTAACCACGTTGCCCACCACTTTGCGTTCAGGAGGCGCATTCTGGGCCATGAGCATGGCACCACAGAGAAAAGAGAATACGCGCACAACAATGGGTCGAAGCAAGGCTTACCTCAGATGTGACGCCCGATTCGGATGATGACTGCGCGTTTGCTGCATTTATTTTAGCAGCGATCACTTCACGAAAGGTGACCAGCTTCGCGGTCAGTTGTCGCTAACAGATAGCAGAATCCTCAATGAGCGTTATGGCGATGTCACAACAGCTGCACCATTAGGATTCACCAAATCGAAGTCATGTCTGCCGTAATATCCGCCTCGCGCAGGTGACGAATTAAGAAAAATTCCGAGATTCGGGCCAAACGCGTATACTGGTCGGCGACCTGTGGGTCAAGCCGGAGATCCCGTTTGATGCCGCTCCCCCAGCGGCCAACCTTAAACGCGAGTCTCTTCTCATTCTTTCGGTCCTGAAGCCCGCGCTCGTTCGTCAAAAAAACGGAGGATTCCCATGCAAGTCGCCATTTCGTTTTCTCGTAGAGTTGTGTCCGGAAGAAGAATTTCCACCCGGCTGTCGTTACTTGTGTTGTGCTATTGCCTTGCGGCGGCAAGTGGCGCAAGCGCGCAACAATACTTCAATGTCATTGACACATTTAACGGTAACAACGCCGGTTCCCAGACTGCGCCACTCATTCAGGCCACAAATGGCAACCTTTACGGAACGAGCCAGGGCGGGCAGACTGAAACTCAATGCGACGAGCGGGGGACCACGACCTGCGGCACGATCTTCCAGGTTACCCCCACCGGCACCCTGACCACGCTCTACGAGTTCTGCCAGCTTGCGAATTGCGCAGACGGATATTCGCCCACGGGGGCACTGGTGGAGGGATCAAACGGGAACTTCTATGGCGAAACTCAAGAGGGAGGAGCCAGTGATGGCGGAACAGTTTTCGAAATCACTCCTAGGGCGTGCTGACCACCCTCTACAGCTTTTGTTCGGCCGGACCTCCATGCATAGACGGCAACCAGCCGAATGGCGGACTGTTGCTCGGTTCGGATGGCAACTTTTATGGAATTACCCTGTATGGAGGCCCTGTTCAAGGCTGTGCTTCGTTTAATTGCGGAACGTTATTTCAGATCACGCCCGCGGGCGCGCTGACTACAATCACCACGTTTCTCAACCCCCAGCTGCCGATTGGTCCGCTGGTGGAAGACTCCTCTGGAAATTTCTACGGAGCTACGAACCCATTCGATTCAGTCTCCGGCGTATTGTGGTATTACAGCCCCGGAAACAGCTATCCGTTCACGTTACAGTCCTTCTGCCGGCAACAGTTTTGCGCCGACGGCCGGAGTCCCAATCCACCTGTGATGGGGGCGGATGGAAACTTCTACGTCAGCTTCCAGCTAGGCGGCGACAGTGTATATCAGGGCACGTGCCTGCAGTCGGGCACGCCTGTCGGCTGCGGAGGGATTGAGCGTTGGGCTGGAACGTCCGGTCCCACTCCGATTTACAGCTTCTGTATGACCGCTGGGTGCCCTGATGGCGCGAACCCCGTCGGCCAGCTTGTGGTCGAAGCCAACGGCAATATTTACGGTACAACCCCGCAGGGAGGCTCGAACCCCTCGTGTCCTCCCGTGTTCGGAACGAATGGCGGGTGCGGCACGGCTTTCGAGATCAGTCAGACGTCCTCTACCATTCTTACCACTCTCTACAACTTCTGTTCCCAGCCCAACTGCACCGATGGCTATCTGCCGGCAGGGCTCATGCAAGAGGTGGCTGGAAATTTTTACGGCACAACCGAAGGCGCCTATGCCTCAACCGACAGCGCAGCCTCTTGCTCCCCCCTGGTTCCGGCTGCACGCTCTTCAGCCTATCGACCGTGAGTGGAAATGTGGAATTCACGCCGGCCGGCCTGAGTTTCGGCAAGCAAGGTTTATATGAAACCTCAGCGCCCAGGACGATCACATTGACAAATGTTGGCGCAGACACGCTGTACTTGAATAACGTCGTACCGAGCACGAATTTTGCGATTTCTTCAAACGCCTGTGGGGCGACTCTGGCTCCCAAGGGCAAATGCCAGATCGGTGTGACTTTTACGGCCAGCCAACTCGGAGAAGTGACCGGCACGGTCACCTTCAGCGATAGTGCTGTCTATGCGCAGCAGGTGGTTGGATTGTCGGGGAACGGCATCACGCCGGTTGTACTGAGTCCACCGAGTGGTAACCTTGGCAAGCACGCGGTAGGAGTAACTAGCAATGCGAAAACCTTCACCCTGAAGAACGATCAGGCAGGGCTGGCGCTCACCGGTATCAGCATTTCGACAACCGGCCCGTTTGCGATCTCTTCAACTACCTGCACGTCGAGTCTGGGAGTGAATGGGAGCTGTACGATTGATGTGACGTTCACGCCAACACAAACCGGGGGGGCGACCGGCGTGTTGTCAGTTACGGACAGCTCCACCAACAGCCCTCAGGTGTCAGCGCTGACGGGAACCGGGAGCTAAGTCAGGGATGCCACGGCTACCGCGGATCACCGACTGTCTACCGGGCTTCGGCAACCGGTGTGCTGATTGCACTGACAATGCATAACTTCCCACAGCTAGTAAGCATGTGCTAATTGAAGCCCCGCAGCGATGCGGGGCTTTTCCTTATGCCTTACCGGTGGTGCAGGAGAATGCAAAATGACGCACACAGGCGTTAACACTCATTAAGGATCGGCACGGCTAGGGTCAATGAGTGTAATGGGGATTTATCGCCAATTGAGCTTCTTCGCGGGTCATCGCCAAAAGATTACGACAATGACAGCTACAAAGATCGCCCCCCAGAGAACAGACATCACCGTAAGCTCAAGCCTCTCCAATTTTCGTGGACGGCGAGTCGTGAAGACGACATTGCTCCTGTCCCACCACATAAAAGGTCCAAGTTCTCGACCGTGAACAAGAACAACAAGCGTCGCAGGAAGAAAGCTGATGATTGCAAGCAATAGGCTCAGGCGCGAGAAGAACCACGAAGCGGCAAGCAAATGATAAACGCCAACCCAAATCAAACCCATAACAATCGAGGCGAACATTACCTCGTATTGATGCTTGACCATAAACGCCCGGAACCCAGGGCGGTGGCCTCGTTGGGAAGGTTCTCTCACAGATCGCGTCTTCGGCTCACATGATAACTCTTGTCAACAGATTACACTCAGAACTCGGTCGGTTGGTTCTCAAATAAATGCGAACGCTTTCGCCAGAGCCAGCAAGCCGCTCAGCAGGCATAGCGCATACATGAGGATCAGTCCCATCCCGTAGGCTCTTTGTGTTCGAATGCCCCACACGCCGAGTGCGCACCACGCGGTTCCAAAAAGTAGATCAATCCCTGATGGGCTCACTCCAAGGGCCCCGAGCCACCTCGGTATTCCTCGGATCAACAAGCCAAAGATCAAATACCCAGCGATGAGAATGCCTATCACAACGGCATGTGCAAGCACATTGTGCTCGCGCCACCACTTTGTCCGTCTTTTCCTCGCCAACTGCGCGACTCTGAATGCGTCCGTCATCTTTGCCCAGCTCTATTGTACTGAGCGTCCAGAACTTCGGTTGGCCTTAGTTGATGAAACCAGGCGTTTACACTCATTGATCTTGCAATCCATTGTGGCAGAGCCGTGGGGCAGGGAAGTAAATGAGGCTTGAGCAGGACTTCCGTGAGACCTAAAATTTTGTACCCATTTTTGTACCTACCCGCAAACCCGACTGAGTGTGACTGATTTTCCAAGTAGCGTTGAAATCCACTTTTCGGATCGCTGAAAAGCCTTGGAGGACAAGACTTTCGCAGCAATCAGTCACACTTCATCGTTTGCTAAACCAACTCGTCATCATTTGTAAATAAGTTATTGATGACAGGTAGTTTAGCTTCCTTGCAAGCAGGAGGTCGCAGGTTCGAGTCCTGCACTGCCCACCATTTCTTATTGAACGGAACTGGCTACTTGCGAAAATACGTTGTTCGCATTGCTTCCGATTAGTTGAATCGTACCAATCACCACTACCAGGATAACGGCCAGCATTACGGCATACTCAGCTATGTCTTGGCCCTCGTCGTTGTGCCACCAGAGCCGGCGAAGAGAATCAATCACGTCTATACCTCCGTTCCACCGGACAGAATTCTACACCCTTTGTCAATGGTCGCGGCAATTCGGTAGTGCAGCGGTTTGCGAAACTGCAACACTGCACAAAATTCAAGGCAGCTTTGAAAAGCCTTGCTGGACAAGGGATTTGTAGTAGTATGGTCGGCGTGGCTATTCCTTCCAAGACGATGAAGGAGTCAAACCATCCCAGCCAACGTCCGCCAGTGTCTGTGGTATTCGGATTCGTTGTGGTTCTCTCGGTTCTCGGCAGCGCCTTCTACGTTTTCTGTTTCTACCTTAAGTAATTTCGGCAGTGATCGGTTTCACAATCTTGCCAGCCAGCGCGACGATTTGAGATATTTTCGTTCCGACGATTGAGCAGGTGTGATTCACCTCGCAGCTTGCGAGCGCGCCATCATGCGATTCCTGGCTTGGTGGTGTAGCATCTGGTTATCTTCGCAAGCATGCAAATTCTGACGGCGCCGGTTCTCCGGAGCCGAAGTTCGTGACAAAGCCGGTGACAAATCCCGCAATAAAGTTCACGACTTGGTTTGTGACTTGCCTCAAGAGCAAATGGTGCATGGTTCTTTTCGGTCTAGCCATCCGGCTGGCCGTGGTCGGGTTTCTCTATCCCGATCAAATGGACCCGAGTCGAGGTCACTGGCACTTTGGCTTTGAACAAGGCAAGGTCGCTTACTCCATCGTGCAGGGTCACGGATTCAGCAGCCCACTGTTTGAAGACACCGGGCCAACCGCTTTTCTTGTCCCGGTCTATCCCTACTTCATGGCGGCTGTTTTCGTGATCTTTGGGACTTATAGCGCGGCGTCGGCGTTGGTTCTGCTCGCGTTGCAAGCTTTGATCTCGGCCTTGACCTGCCTGCCGGTTTTTTTCGTCGCACGCAGGACGTTCGGAGAGCGAGTTGCGCTGTTCTCAGGATGGGCGTGGGCGCTTTTTCCGCTTGCGATTTACTGGCCGGCGGAGCGCATCTGGCCGACGTGGCTGGCTACGCTGCTGCTGGCGCTTCTGTTCTTGATGACTTTGCAGCTCGAACGTCCGGCCGGTTTCGGGGCAAGGACATGGATTGGGTATGGATTGCTCTGGGGATTCACTGCCCTCACCGAGCCCATTACGCTCACGGTTTTGCCGGTCATGCTGGGTTGGATCGGGTTTCGTCTATATCGGCAAAGGGAACGCTGGTTTGTGCCGCTTACGGTGGTCTCGCTCACCATCATTCTCTCGGTGAGTCCGTGGTTCATTCGTAATTATGAGGTTTTTCACCGCTTCATTCCTTTTCGCGACACGATGGGACTGGAGTTTTGGATCGGCAACAATGGCGATACTTCCTATTGGCTCCCGGCTTCGCTGGGCTCGGCCTTGACGAACAAGGTCGGTCCCTGGCACAACGACGCGGAGTGGCAAAAGTTCAAGCAGATTGGCGAACTGGCCTATATGGCGGAGTGCAAGAAAAAAGCTGACGCATTCATTCGCGCCAACCCACGCTGGTACGCCGTGGTTACGGTGCGGCGCTTCGTTTTTATCTGGACCCACTTTTGGAGCTTCAGCCACTACTATCTGGCGCAGGAACCCGACGACCCGATCAATGTTGCCTTCAACACAATTCTTACCTTGTTGACTCTGGTTGGCCTGCGCCGGGCGTTTTCCGAAAATAAAGCCGTCGCGACGCTTTATGCGCTCGTGTTTTTATTTTTCCCAGTGATGTTTTATTTCACCCACGTGGAAGTGTATTACCGGCGACAGATCGATCCCATGATGCTGGTGCTGGCGGTTTATGGGGTCATGGGTTTCGGGCGGTCGAAAAAGACAAATCTCGCGGCAGAGGTTCGGCCGGCTTCCCAAGCTTAGCCGGACTTCGGGACGTAAGACATAGGATGTTGGCGCGGGAAATAAGAAGGGCGCAGATTCTCTCCGCGCCCTGGTAAAAGTCAGCCTAACTGCAACAACGCTCGCCTAGTTCACCGTCAGCGAGATAGCCGACGTAGTGTTTTGTGTCGCGCCCTCGGTTGCTGTCACCGTGATGCTGTACGGTGATCCGACGACGGCCGTGGGCACAGTTGATGGTGTGATGTTCACGACGGCCATTCCAACCTTAGTTGAGTCGGCTTGGGATGTCGCTGTGACGGTGGCGGTCGTCGGCAGGTTGACGGCGATTGTCGGTGCCGTGTAGACGCCTGCCGAGGTGATTGTTCCCCCGTTGGTCGTGGTCACATTCCAAGTCACCGCAGTATTAGTGGTGTTCGTGACCGAGGCCGTAAACGTCTGTGTTTGATTGGGCCACGCGTCTGGGGCGTAATTCGGAAACAAAGTCGTCGCCTGAGGGCCTACGGTGACGGCTATCGGTGGCGCGGTGCTGCTGCCTCCGCAGGCAACCAGAAGCCCCAGAAGTATCAGCGAAACGCACAGGCTGGCAACGGCCGAGTGCTTCCATACTTTCCGTCCGGCGAAGCCTGCCATGACGATGCCCGCGAGCGGCAATGACAGTGGGAGCCACGGGGAACGATTGTCAGGACGATTATCAGCTCGGCGCCGACGAATGCCCCCTTGTGAGTCCGGGTTGGGACCGGTGGTTTGAATGGTGAGGGTCTCGGTGGTCGTTCCGGCGCCGGCGAGGATTGGATTCGTACTGAGGGTGCAGGTGGCGTTCGCCGGACACCCTGAAACTGTGAAACTAACATTGGCGCCGAAGGTTGTAACTCCGGTCCCCGTCGGCGTTACCGTAAAGGTGGACGTCGTGAATCCTCCAGAAAGTACTGCCGGCGGCGGAGTGGGAGTAGACAAGCTAAAGGTGCCGGTGATGACCTGATTCAGAACACTCGATGTGCTGCTGGCGTTGTTCGAGTCTCCGCCATAGACCGCCGTGATTGAATCTGAGCCTACAGGGAGGGCAGAGGTGGCCAAGGTTGCCGTCAAAGAACCGCTCAGAGTGCTAGAGCCGAGATCTACGGCGCCATTGTAGAAGGTCACGTTGCCGGTAGGCGGATTCGAGCCCGTGGTGGCAACGGTCGCCGTGAACGTCACCGTGGTGCCCTGGTTCGCCCCCGTGGGCGCGCTGGAGGTGAGAGTAGTGGTTGTCGAGGGGAGGCTATTCGGCCAGTTGTTCACCAGATTGGCGGCATTCACCGTGCCGATTCCGGTCGCGAAGTCCCAGCCGGTTGTGCTGACGTAGGCCCCGCCGTCAGTCACGCCGTCGACCATGTTGCCAGTCGGTTCATTTGCGCTGTCGGACGTCGAGAGCACACCGTTTGTGCCGGAGGGCAGGTAGCAGTTCACAGTGCCCAGGCAATTCACGTCCATGTCACCCAGCGTCACGTCGTAGAAAATGCACGAACTGCTGGCGGTATTACCCAGGGTTGAATTGCAAGCATTGTCCCCACTCGCGCCAAACTCGGCGGCAGCCAGGCTGTAATAGACCACATTCGGGTTGCCTTGGCGCGCGCCGGTTTTCTGGTTCACCAGGGCCTGAATGCCTGCCATGATGGGCGAGGAGAACGATGTGCCTCCCGCTCCCGCCCAGTTGTCAGGTGCTCCCGTACAGGCAGTGCCTCCGTTTGCAACGTCGCTGTAGCAGAATACATAATAGTGTCCCCAAATTCCGTTGCCGGCAAAGAGCGACACATCGGGGAGATCGCGCACAGTGTCGCTGGGGTTTCCGAACACCGACTGGTACGAGGGCTTTGCCCACCCTGCGCACGACCCACTCACCACGCCTTGCGTGGATGCTGATCCTGTCGCGCAGCCGCTCGGTCCGCCGCTGCCGGCCGCCGTGTTCAGGAAATTCTGGTCCGTAACGCCGCTGGCATTGCAAAAACCGCTCGTTCCGTAAGTTTGGGTGAAACCCTCGTACACCGCGCCCAGCAAACTGGCGCAGGAATCGTCCCAGGGAATCTCGGGGACATAGGACAGGGCGGACTCATAGGTTGGCGAGTTGGTGGCGCTCCAGTAGGTGCTGTTGGTGCCGGCAAAGGTATCGCCGAAATCGGTCCCACCCACGGCCACATTATAGGGACTCGATGCCCAACCGCTGACTCCGATACCAAACGTGTCACTAGATTCAACTGGATTTACGTCTACGCTGCAGCCCGCCGCGCCTGAATCGCCTGCGGAAACGAAGACCGAAACGCCCTCCGTAACCGCCTGCTGGAAGGCCGAGCCGAACGCTGTGTTGGAGGTTGCGCCGTTGAAGGCTTCGCACTCGCCATAGCTCATGCTCATGATCGCCGGCGGCGTGGCGCTTTCGTTCAAAAGGTTTTGTATGGCGATGAAGCCGCCAAACGTCGTCTCCGTGTCGCTGCACGAAATCAGTTCAATGGCCGCGCTGGGCGCGGCCGCGCTGGCATATTCGGCATCGATGATAGCTTCCCCGTCGTCAGGGTTCACTCCCGGGTCGGTGCAGTTATTGGGGCCACTCGGCGGCGCCGGATGGACTTGCGTGAACGAGCCGCCGGTGAATGACGAAAGGCCAAATGTCGATCGGAACGTAGTCCAATCGGCGGTGGTGAAAACGTCCGTGTCTTCGACCACCACAATGGTTTGCCCTTGTCCGGAAATGCCGGCACTGAAAAGTGGGTTCAGATTGTAGATCGTGGCCAGATCGCCCGGCACCACTAAGTATCCGCCGCCACCAATGGTGTAATTAGAGCGCGGCTTGTAGTTGGTATGAGGCTTGAAATCGTGCAGAGAGACGACCCCGACCACAGCGGGCGCCAGAGCGGCCGGAATCTGCGGATCGCTCATGTTGGCGATGTGCTTTACGCCCTTTACGTCCAACTGGTGAATTTCGGTGTGGAAGGCCGCTCGCACTTGACCCGCTGTTCCGGAAAAATCGATGAGCAGGCCGTTCGCGTAAATCACATTGACCTTGAACCCATACGACTCTAACCAATGCGTAAGCACGTTGAGATCTTGTGTCACCAACCCGAATCTCTCGCCATATTGCTTCGCAGTGAGCCAGTGATGAAAGTTCGGCGAAGACGGGCTCTGAAGTTCCTCAATGAACTGGAGCAGCTGCCCCTCCTGTTGCGGCGACCGCCTCAACTGGAGCAGCATGTGCTCCATCGAAAGGCTGTCAGGCACCAACCCGCGATCATTCTGCTTATTCGCCTCGGGCCGAGTGTTGCCTGCGAGAGTGACCAATTTGCTTTCGTCCACATTCTGGGTAATCAGAACCGGAGGGCCACTTTGGGCTTGCGCCATGGGGCCAACGAGACTGGAGAAAATCAGGACGCATAGGGTCAACGTCGAAATCTTGGTTGTCAAAAGGCTAGACGAGGGCGGCAGGGCCGATCGCGAAGGGTGCATGGTGACTCCGTGGAAATTAAGTTAGTGAGGGACTGGGAAGCATTATCTACGCTTCCTCCTTGTCAGAGCAAGTTATTCTTCGCGGGGTTGTATGACATAGAAGGGCAGGGCTTCTTTTTGTGATCTGCGTCACATTGGTTTTGTGACATTGATCTTGTGACATCTTTGTGACATTGGTGGAGCCTAGCCTAGACTTCGGCTAGTTCTTCTTCCAGCAACTGCTTGTTGTAGAGATCGGTGTAATAACCGTTGCGGGCGATGAGTTGGTCGTGGGTGCCGAGTTCCACGATTCGTCCCTGGTGAAGGACGGCGATCGCGTCGGCGTTACGGACGGTGGATACGCGGTGGGAGATGAAGATAGTGGTGCGTCCGCGCATGATTTCACGGAGGTGGTTGAGGATTTTGTCTTCGGTGTGGGTGTCTACGCTGGAGAGCGCGTCGTCGAGGATGAGAATGCGGGGGCTGCGGAGCAGGGCACGGGCGATGGCGGTGCGCTGCTTCTGGCCTCCGGACAGGGTGATGCCGCGTTCGCCGACGGTGGTGTTGTAGCCTTCGGGGAAAGTTTCGATGTCCTGCGCGATGTTGGCGGCTTCGGCGGCGGCTTTGATGTCTTCGAGCGCGGCTTCGCCGTCTTCGTTTTCGGATACTTCGCGCGCTATGCCGTAGGCTATGTTTTCGCGGATGGTGTCGCTGAAGAGGAAGGTTTCCTGGGGAACGAAGCCGATGTGGCGGCGCAGGGAGTCGAGAGGGAATTGGCGGATGGGGCGGCCGTCGATGAGGACGGAGCCGGGGTCGGCGTCGTAGATGCGCGGGATCAGGTTGACTAGCGTCGTTTTGCCGGAGCCGGTGGGGCCGACGATGGCTAGGCTCGATCCGGCGGGGATGCTTAGGTTGATGTCTTTAAGGACGGAGACTCCGTTGTAGGCGAAGTTTAGATTGCGGAATTCGATTTCGCCTTGGATGTCGGCGGTTTCGCGGACGGGCGAGGCGCCCGTCGCTCCATTATCTAAAGCGAGGGTGCTTACGTCGGCGATTTCGGGCTGCTGGGACAGGATTTCCTGGATACGCCCCAGCGAAGCGGTTCCGCGTTGGAAGATGTTGATCACCCATCCCAGGGCGATCACCGGCCAGGTTAGCTGCACCATGTAGGTATTGAAGGCCACGAAAGCACCGATGTCCATCGAGCCCGAGAGAGAAAGGGTGGTCGTTGTTCCTAAATACGAGATCAAATGCACTACGGTTTGGCCGCTTATTACTTCGCGCCCGCCCATCCACAGTACGATGACTACGGCGGCACCGAGCATGAGTTCCAGCGTAGGCCAGAGCATTCCCATCAGGCGGACCAGGCCCAGGCTGCGGCGGATGTATTCCTGGTTGGCGCCTTCGAAGGTGGCGATCTCGGCCTGCTCCTGCACATAGGCGCGGATGACGCGGGCGCCGGAGAAGTTTTCCTGGGCGCGGGCCGAGATGTCAGAAAACATGGCCTGAATGCGCTCGAAGCGCTCGTGAATGCGGCGTCCGAAATACTGGATGACTATGCTGGCTATGGGCAACGGCAGAAAGGCGAAGAGCGTCAACTCAGGGCTGATGGCCAGCATAAATCCCAGCGCTCCGGCGGTGAAAACAATGGTGTTGGCCGAATACATGATCGCCGGGCCCAGCAGCATACGGACGGCGTTGAGGTCGTTGGTGGCGCGGGCCATGATGTCGCCGGTGCGGTTGCGT
>Ga0209274_10000249_pt1 | contig 40366 bp, 39 predicted proteins | sample HubBroMetageREF1_FD_188343 | JGI IMG/M metagenome (GOLD analysis project Ga0209274, IMG submission 188343) | Reference soil microbial communities from the Hubbard Brook experimental Forest, New Hampshire, USA - Hubbard Brook CCASE Soil... | ecosystem: Environmental > Terrestrial > Soil >...
ACGCAAATCGAAGATCGTTGCTGCCGGTCGAAGACTTCCGGATCCTCGCCTTCTTGTGTATCAAAATCGAAGTAAGCTTCCATACTGCTGGAAAGCACCTGCAGTTCCGACTCGCCGTTTGTCCAGAAGGTTCTCAACAAGCCGCGGCGCCCGTGGGGAGCGGATTGAATGAACACACCCCGCCGGCCCGAGCTGGGCGAGTCAACGGGATCTTTGAAACCATAACGTGCAAGCTCGTTCCGCCAGGGAGCTTCGGTCCATTCGATCCATACGCGCTCTGCCGGCACGTGCAAAAGGTCGGCGCAGGCGAGCGTACTCGCCCCTTTTGAATAGGCGAGTGCCGTACACAACCTCGTCAGCTCATCGCTCAGGACATATCGAGTCGCACAATTGTCGATATTTTTGGCGAACGCAGCCGCATTGTTCAGATACGTGACAGACCCGTCCTTCGTGTTCTCAACGATGAACGGAGCTCGACATTGCGCGATACGATCAGCCAATCTCATCCCTCGAAATTAACAGCGCCGCAAACCGGCGGAATAACTTTGGGATGATTCGAACCGCGATCGGGATGAACTCGCCCATTTCGGGGATGGATGTAATGGACGTCTACGGCGCCGTGTCTCCGTAGCGCCTCGACAAGGCCGGAAGTGGGATGATGCGCAGAATAGAGTTGCGAAAGGTAGCGCTTGAATGCAGGCAAACACCGGAGTTTAGAGTCAGGGCAAATGTTCCATGACCTGCCACTTCGGCATACGACACTGCGGCGGCATTCACCAGCAGGGAGCGCCCGATGCGAATGAAGCCGAGCTCCGCCAGCTGCATCGATAGATGCTTGATCGAATCGCGGCTGAGGTATTCCACGTTACCGGCGCGCAGGGTTACGTAGTTCCCGTCCGCCTCGATGTAGTCGACTGACTTCGGATCGAGCGGATACAGCCGTCTTTGTCGCTCACCCACCAAGAACCGCGGTGGAACCGGCACCTTGCGACCGCCGTATCCGGGTGGCGCGTAAGTGAGTCGATTACGGGCACGAGTCATCGCCCGGTCGAACCGCTTTGCAGCCACCGGCATCACAAAGTAGTCAAATGCGCCCTCATCGAAGGCCCTGTCTGCGTGATCGGCGCAGTTCGAAACCATGATGCCTAAAGGACGGCTGCCCGCGGCCACCGCTCGCAATAGCTCGAACCCGGACATATCCGGCAGTTGCACATCGAGGAGCATGATGTCCGGCTTCAGTGCGCCCGCCGCGTCTATGGCCGCCTTGCCGCAAGCGGCCTCGCCGACTACTTGTACATCGTCCCTGCACTCACAGAGCCCGATCAGGCTATCTCGCGCATGGGCCTGGTCATCTACTATCAATACTTTCACGAGTGTTCTCGGACATGATTAGTAGTAGAGCACCTTGCCTAATACCAACTACCACGGCGTTACCCCTGCTTCGTGCTAACAGCGGATGGAAAGGTGGATTGCCCGCCGAAGTAGCACTCGATGGCCTCCACCTTGCCATCTCTGAGCCGGAGATACTCAACGTTGCGGAACGACTTGCCGTTCTTGGTCCGGCAAACGTACATCACAAACGCCTCGTTGCCGATTCCAATGACGTGCTGCAGCTCAAACCGATCGATAAAACCAATCTGCGTCTCCCAGCATCGTGTTTTGAAAGCGCTCTTACTGATGTGGTCGTCGTTGTTTGCGCTCGTAAATGTAAAGTCGTCTGCCAGCAGGACGTCGACCGGATGCCAGTCCTTCTTCTCCCATGCCGCATACCATTTGCGGATGGTCTCTTCGTTGTTCGGAGCCAGTCCTGTCTCCGCGCGCGCACTCGCCATTATCGGGATGCCCGCCGCCGCAACCAGCGCGCAGGCACCTGCCCCGAACACCATGCGGCGCGACATTGCTCTCTTTCTCATGACTCATTTCTCCCGTACATTGGTCAGGTCTTCCGGCCGGCCATCTTAGTCGGTCGACGAAACAGCAATTCAACATAGCGACGTAGATGGTCGATGCTCGCTGCGACCACCTTGGCGTTGCCCTTTCCCTTCGCCAGGATGAACGCGCCCTGCAGCACCGCCTGCGTGTGCAGCGCGAGACTTTCCGCTGTCCATCGCGCCCGGATGCGATAGAGCTTCATTGCATCGGCAATGTCGGATTCCAATTCGGCGGCATGACTGCCGATGCATGCATTACACGCATTTCGAATGTCAGGGTGGGTTCCGTATACCTCCTGAAGCATCGTGCCGGCGAGACACGTGAACTCCGCAACCTCACCGCGCAGCATTGACTTGCGAAAGTCGAGGTAGCCGAGGACGCGATCAAGCGGATCGTCGAATCTGCGGTAGGGAGCTGCGGCGAAAAGCGCGCTGCTCAACTCCGACCAATGATTCGCGGCCGCGACCGCGAGCGAGTCCTTACTCGGAAAGTGGTGAAAGAACGCACCCTTCGTCACGCCGGCACCGGCGCAGAGATCGTCAACGGACGTTGCGGCATAGCCTTTCTCGCGGATGATCGAGACGGCCGCGTCGAGAAGCTTGCTGCGCGCACCGCCCCGCGGGGACGGCTCGCTAGGTCGCGGATTCATATCGCTAACATACCAACCGGTCGGTATGTCGTCAAGATTAAAGGGCCTGACCGCAGGGTGGTGCGTCCCGCGGCGCGCCTCCTCGTCGTGCACTTGGCAATGCCGCGTCGGATCGGCCGGCGCCATCAAGGTACGGGCCGGCTGTTCTTGATTGTTCACCATGTGGGAAAGTATCAACCAAGATGCCCGGGCTGTCAATCGCTCGTTGCGCTTGCGCAATCCGCCTCCGGAAGCGCAGACGCGTAGAAACGGGTTCCCGTTGTCGATCAATCGCGAGCTGGTGGACGGCGCAGCCGGGACCCGCACGTTCGTCCCATCATCTGAACGATTCATCACACTGCCGATACCCGTCACCCCATTTGCGTACTCGTCACTTTGCGGCCAGCTATTGTCTAGCGCATCAGGGCGGTGTCCGTGCGCTTTGTATGTTGCCACACCACAACGAGGGTTTTTGCAGGTGCAAGCACGCTGACACCTAGAAATCATTTAGGGAGAAACTAAAATGAGAATGGGGAAACTGCTTGGCGTTATCGTTTCGTCGTTTGTAAAGCGATTCGCAATTGTCTTGTCGGCGTGTGTGTGCATTGTCGCCGTAGAAATGCCTGCCATTGCGCAGCAGGCGCCGCCCAAGGTACCCACGGATCAGACGGAACCTGCCTTGGAAGAGGTGGTCGTCACCGGGTCGCGCATCGCCGCTCCTAATGAAGTGAGCACCAGCCCGATCCTCGCCATCTCCTCACAATCGATCAAGGTATCCGGCAAAACCGATATCACCGATCTCATCAACCAGCTGCCGCAGATCTTCAGCAACGAGCTCGGTCAGGATTTGGGCAACACCACGTCCGGCCTGACGACCGCCGGTGGCGTCGCCACCGCCGACTTGCGCGGCTTGGGGCCTGCCCGCACCCTGGTGCTGATCGACGGCGTTCGGCTTGGCGTCGGCTCACCCAACACCGCCATCGCGGAACCCGCCCCCGATCTTGACCAAATACCCGTCGGCCTGGTGGATCGCGTCGAAGTGGTCACGGGCGGCGCGTCCGCAGCCTACGGTTCGGATGCCATCGCCGGCGTTGTCAACTTCATCATGAAGAAGAACTTCCAAGGCTTTGAGGTGGATGGTCAGGTGGGTGAGAACGACCACCACAACCACAACACCTTCGTACAAAACCTGGCGCGGCAGGCAAGCATAGACCCGGCGACCGGCAACGTTCGGGACGGGCGTAACAAGAGCTTCGATGTGATCATGGGTACGAATTTCGCCGAGGGGCAAGGCAACGTCACGGCTTACCTGAGCTACCGTCACGCGGATCCGGTCTACAGCAGCGCTCGCGATTTCGGAGCCTGTGAATTGTTGCCGAACTTCAACGCGAACAACACCATCACAAGTGTCTATTGCGGCGGCTCGTCGAATTCAAACTTTTTCCAACCCGCAACGGGTCCCAACGCCGGTACTCCGTATAGCGTGTCCGGACATAGCTTTGTCCCTTGGGGGACGCCGGGTACCAATCCTCCGGCCGAGTTCAATTCCCAGCCCTTCATTGACCTGAGCCGGGAAGATGACCGCTACAACGCAGCCTTCATGGCGCATGAGGAGATCACCGAAGCCTTTCAACCCTACATGCAGTTCTTCTTCATGGATGACAAGACGCATCAGGTGGTGGCACCGGCGGCGCTGTTCCAGAATGCCAATATCCTCGATCCGACGGGAGCCGGCGATTACTACACGAATTGCAGCAATCCGTTGTTGAGCGCGCAACAGGCAAGCATCCTCTGCACGCCGGCGCAGATTGCGGCCGACAAAGCCAATCCCGGCTCGGCCCTCGCGCAGATCGATATTGGGCGCCGCAATGTGGAGGGCGGCGGGCGCTCCACCGACTTCGAGCACACCAATTATCGTGCGGTGGCCGGCGCCAAGGGCGATTTCGCGGACGCTTGGAGCTACGATGCCTATGGGCAGTACTTCTACACGAAGTTCACCGATTCCAATCAGGGATACTTGAATTTTCAAGCCGTCACGAATGCCCTGCTGGTGACGGGCACTGCGGCCAACCCGAAGTGCATCACCGGCGGCACCCAGGGCTGTGTTCCCTACAATATCTGGTCCCAAGGCGCGGTTACTCAGGCCCAGCTCGCTTATCTCTACGAGCTCGGCACTGCGCAGGGTGCATCGACGTTGAAAACCCTGCACGCCGACATCACCGGCAAGCTGGGTGAATACGGCGTCACCTCCCCCTGGGCCACCGAGGGCGTGGGTGTGAACATCGGCGCCGAGCATCGCACGGATCAAGAGTATCTGGAGCCCGATGCCGCGGAGGAGAGCGGACTGTTGTCGGGTTTCGGCAGTGCCGTGGCACCCATCAACGACGCGATCAGCGTGTCCGAGCAATTCCTCGAACTGCGGGCGCCCATTGCGCAGGATAAATCAGGCGTCAAGGAACTCGTGGTCGATACGGGCTATCGGCATTCCGACTACACGACGGTGGGCAACACCAACACCTACAAATTCGAGGTGCAGTACGCGCCGATTGCGGATTATAGGCTCCGCGCCTCCTACGATCGGGCCATCCGCGCGCCGTCGGTGGCCGAGTCCTTCATTCCGCCCATCGTCGGGCTGGCCGCGGTCGGAGGGGATCCCTGCGCGCCGCCCATCACGTTCACCCTGCTGCAGTGCGAACGCACCGGTGTGACGCCCGCCCAGTACAACAGCGGCTCCATTCCGCAGGGCGTGGCCGCGCAGTTGTCGCAGCAGACCAGCGGCAATCCCAATCTCAAGCCGGAGCAGGCGGATACCTACACCGTGGGTTTGAATTTCGCGCCCAGCCAGATCGCGCATCTGACCGGCAGCATCGATTACTTCCACATCCAGATCAAAGATGAAGTGGGAGTGATCCCCTATCTCGACATTCTCCAAGACTGCGCCGATACCGGCAGCCCCACCTATTGCAGCCAAATCGTGCGTCAACCGGCAACGGGCAGCTTGACCGGCAACAGCAACGCCGGCGGCGGTTATGTCATTCAGAAGAACTACAACCTAGGCACCGCGATCTACAGCGGCGTCGACGTGGTGGCCAACTACAAACTGGATCTGGCGCCGGGATTTGGCGATGTGGCGTGGGCGTTGAACGGCGCCTATATGCTACATAACGAAACTCAGCCGATTCCCGGGGGAACGACCTATGACTGCGCCGGGCTGTTCGGGGCCGTCTGCCAGACCGTCAATCCGCGCTGGCGTCATACCTTGCGCACCACCTGGGAAACTGCCTGGAATGTGTCGGCGTCTCTCACCTGGCGCTTCCTCGGTCCGGTCACGCAGGACAATGACAGCCAGCAGCCTGGTCTCGCAGGCGCGGTCTTTGGTGCAGGTGTATTCGATGAGTTCAACTATCGAATCCCGGGCTACAACTACATCGATCTGGAAGCCACCTGGGATGTGAACAAGGTCCTGCAGGTGCGGGCCGGGGCGAACAACGTGCTGGATAGGGATCCGCCGGTCGCGGAGGCCTACATTGTCTCCGGCGGTGCGGCCAACACCTACGGTGCCTATGATGTGTTCGGCCGCCAGCTATTCATAGCGTTTACGGCGAAGTTCTGAAGCGCGACAAACAGTACGCAGTTCAAAGCGGCCCTTCGGGGCCGCTTTTGGCTGACTCCACACGGTAGCTTCGCAGGGATGTAACAGGGAGATTGACGGATGCGCCTTCATGAGGCTCTTGCTCTCGTCATCTGTGCGGCGCTTGCAGCGGCCTGCTCGAGTCAGTCGCGGAACACCAAGCCGGTAGCCGGCGCACAAGTGCCTGCCGTCGTCGATCCCAGCCTCGCCAAAGTCGATCCCGGCCTCATCAAGGAAGGTTATCGGGCGGTGAGGCGTCAAGGCAAGCTCCTCTACTGCAAAACGCAAACCGTCACCGGGACGAAGTTTGGCAACACGGTGTGCAGGACGGCGGAGCAGATTCAGGAAGAGAAACGCGACACAGAGCTGTCCCAGCGGATGCTGATTAGATCGGGTCCTGCGAACTGCGTGGGGACTCAGTGTAGTAAATAGCCCCGGGGCGGATTACCTTATTCGTGTGGCGTTGACGCTCGCGTTACGCCCCGCTGGTGAGTCCGGCGGCAACGGCGGCAGCTACGCATGTGCCGAGGGATCCTCCCGAAAACACGATTCCTTGAACGCTTACCTTACGACAGTACCGCGGATTTTCGTCCCTTCGCCAGCAGCCTTCATCACGCGCCCAGCGTCATTCATCACATTTCCATTCTCGTCAGTTGGCGGGCGGCTATCGTCCAGCAAATCAGAGCGGCGTTCGCTTGCCATTCGAATGTCGCGATAACACAACGGGAGTCTTCGCTCCTACAAGAAGAAAGTGTGCGGCGAAGCCACAACACTTCTCGTTCAGCGAAGAACTTAGGGGGTTTGTAATGTACCAGTCACCCGGACAGAATTCCTCGGCTTCCGAGCAGCTGTCAAATCTCGTCGTTCACCGCGTGATTCGCGGCGTTTTCACCGCGATCGCAATAGCGACTACGCTGCTGAGCTGGCCTGTCGGCGCACAAGAGGCGCAACCTAAGTCCTCTCAAGGACCGGAGCTGCAGGAGATCGTCGTCACCGGATCGCTGATCAAGCGCACCGATTCGGAAACGCCCAGCCCGGTGCAGGTCATCAGCGCCACTGATCTCTTGAACAGCGGTTATACGAACGTTTCGGACGTCTTACGCAACCTGGCGGCCAATGGACAGGGTACGCTGAATCAAGGTTTCACTGAGGCCTTCGCCGCCGGCGCGTCCGGCATCGCGCTGCGCGGTCTGACGGTGGGCGGCACTCTCACCCTGATCGACGGTGAACGCATGGTGGCCTATCCGCTCAGCGACGACGGCCAGCGCAGTTTCGTCGACGTCACCGCGATTCCGTTCAATGCGATCGACAGCGTCGAGGTGCTCAAAGACGGCGCCTCGGCCTTGTACGGCGCCGACGCCATCGCCGGTGTGGTCAACATCAAATTGAAAAAGACCTTCGTCGGTTCGCAGTTCACAGCCGAGGCCGGCTCCACCCAGCACAATGACGGCCACACCATGCATGTGTCGGCAATCATGGGATGGGGAGATCTGCAGAACGACGGCTACAACATCTATGCGACCCTGGATTGGCACCGTCAGGAGGAGATTCTCGGTGCCAATCGTAACGGTCCCTGGGCCAACCTCAACTGGAGCGGCCTGCCGGGGGGATTGAATACGACGCCGGGCTCACCCACCGCGTCTTCTTTTGTCTATCCGGACAGCATCCAGGGATACCTCATCAATCCCACGACACCGAATGCTGCCGGCGTGTATCCGAATGGTTTGCCGGGGAGAGTATTCCTGAAGCAGGGCCCGCAGCCGGGCTGCGATAGCGCGGCTGCCCAAGCCGCCGGCCAATGCGAGTTTTCGTTCCCAGGTCAGATACAACCACCCACGGAGCAGACGAACTTTCTAACCAAGATGACAAAGGCGCTCGCCAACGAATGGACCATGACCTTTACCGCATCCCTGTTCGACAGCAAAGCCGAGCAACTTGCACCCCAAACTCCCCCGTTCGGCCATGCATTCAGTCAGACGGGTCAGGAAAGCGGCTCCATCCAGAACATCGGCTTCGGCCCCGGTGTCGGACCGAACCTCGTCGTCTATCCGGTGCTGTCGCTGCCGGCCAATTCTCCCCAGAATCCGTTCGGCACTGCGGCCAACCTGGTTTATAGCTTTCCGGATATCGGTCCGCTGGTGACCGACGTGGAGACGACTACTTATCGCTTGTTCGCCGATGTCAAGGGCACGGCCGCCGGTTGGGACCTCGATGCCGAAGTGGGCTTGATGTACGCAAGAATGACCGACCGTATCTCAGGCTACATCGAGCCAGGGGTCGCACAGACGGATCTGAATAATCTATCGTACATGCCGGGAGTGAATACCAACGGCGCGGCATTGTTTGCCCCGGTCGAGGCTACCGACCCGTCGAGCACACTCGACGTCATCGATGTCCACGGTGCGCGACAGCTGGTGGAGATGCCGGGTGGACCATTGACGCTTGCCCTTGGCGCTCAGTACTTCCACAAGGCGCAGAACTATGCAGATCCGCCGACGGTCACTTCCGGGGTACAAGAAGGAGCACCCGCCTTTTCGGTAGGATCACAGGACGATACTGCAGGCTTCCTTGAAATCGGCGGCAAGCCGTTCAGACAGCTCGAGGTAAACGCCGCGGTGCGCTACGACCACTACGACACGTATGGCGGCTCGGCAACCCCGAAGTTCGGCGTCAAGTACAGTCCTGTGGACATGTTTACGGTTCGCGGCACCTGGGGTAAAGGCTTCCGCGCGCCGTCCATATCCGAATCGGCGGTCGCGGGGACCGCCTTCGGAGAAGGCAACACCAACGACCCGGCGCTCTGTCCCGGCGGTGTCGCGAATGTGAAAGGCACCTTCAACGCGTTGTGCTCGTATCCGGCGGTAGGCGTCAATGCATCCAACCCGAATCTGAAGGCCGTCACCTCGACGAATGCCACGTTTGGCGTCATCTTCGAGCCCACGCCTCTCTTCAACGCGTCCGTGGACTACTATCGAATCCAGCTCAAGAACGACATCATTTCGGCGTCCGCAGCCGGCGGCTTTGGGGCGGATTTCACCTCGCTCGTGCGCGGAGCGCCGGCCCTGTTGGCGCAGTGTACAAACACCACCACCAACGGCACGCCCTGCAATACCGTCACCGTTCTGACCAATGTCAACGGCGTGCCCACCGGCTATCCCGCGTACGAACTGATCCCCTATGTGAACGCCGGCCTCACCACGACTTCGGGCATTGACGTGGATCTGCGCAGCCGCCTCGACATCGGCGTTGCGGGCAGATTGACCTTCGACCTGAACGTCACGCACATGATCCAGTACGAGTACGGATATCAGGGCACCACCTATGACCTGGTCGGAACCCATGGCCCGTCGGGCATCTCGGGTGACACGGGCAATCCACGGAATCGCGCCGTGGCGTCATTGACCTGGGACAAGGGATCATTCTCGTCCACCCTCTCGGTGAACTACACCAGCTCATTCAGCATCACGGACCCTTCCGCTGCTTATAATACCTGTCTGGAGGCGCTGGAATCGGGGGCGCCGTCCGCCTATGGTTCCGCGATTTCGTCCTCAGTGACTACTCTCGCCCCCGCCTGGTACCCGTATTGCTCGGTGGCTCATTTCACCGACGTGAACTTGTATGCAACCTACGCGGTAACCGACCATGTGTCCGTTCATGGCTCAATCACCAACCTGTTGAATTCGGATGCGCCGGTGGACCTGCAGACATACGGCGGCGGCGCCGAGTTGCGCTACGATGCCGCTCTCGACCAGGACGGTGCGATAGGACGGTTCTTTCTGGTCGGTGTGACCGCTAAATTCTAGCGTCGCGAGAAATGGGCTTGCAACTTGCGCAAAGCTCCGATCCAGCCGCCTTCGTGGCTACGGGCGGCTGACTCGTCCTGCAGGAGTGAGTGGGAAAACGTCAGTTCCGTACCATCGCCGATTGCCCGCAAAGTAATCTCGACCCGCGACTCACCGGGATCGGCGCCGCCCACTGTCCAGCGCCAGGTCAGGACGACGCGTCTCGGCGGGTCGACTACCAGAAACTCACCGCTGCACTCGTGCTCAGTGTCATCCAGCTTGCGGAAACGCAAGCGATACTTCCCACCGACGCGCGGATCGGATTCCGACAGAAGCACGGGGCCTGCATCCGGGCCCCACCAATGCGCGATGCCATCGGCCGTCGTGACGGCGTCGAACACGATTTCCGGCGCCGCTCTGATGTGCCGTACGAGGGTAAGACTGGTCACTACTTCCTGCTCTGGGCTTCCAATTCCTTGCGCTCGGCATAGGCAGTAAGCTTGTCCAGCCGTTTGGACCAGAAGCGCTCCTGACTCTGCAACCATGCCATTGCCTCGCGCATGGTTTCCGGCCTGAGACGAACCGTTACTACGCGACCGGTCTTCGAACGGGTGATCAGGCCCGCTTCGTCGAGAACGCCCAGATGCTTCATTACAGCCGGCAGTTTGATGGCGAAGGGTGCCGCCAATTCGCTGACAGACGCACTGGCGCGCCGTGCGAGGCTGCCCACGATTGCGCGCCGCGTCGGATCACCCAGCGCGGCAAAGGTGCGATCTAGGTTCTTGTAACGGTTTTCCATCAAGGAAAGTATCAACCAGACTGAATGCGTTGTCAATTTGCCGGCGTGTTCACAGTCTTGCGCCGCACGCAACATAATCGCTGACGTTTCGTCGAGTGCATTCCATGATCGTCAACCGCATCTTGTGCGTATCGCTCGCCCCTGGCATTTTTCCTTGTGCCACTTTGGGGACCGGAATTTATGTCAAAGCGAGCTCAAGCCGGCGGCCGTAAGAAACAGCGGTCGACGACACAGGAATCCGATCCGCCGCGGCTGTGTGAGGAACTCATCGCGCAACTCCAAGACGCGGTCAGTGCCGCACAACGCAAGCGGATGCCTGCCCGCCGCATCAAATCGCGGACAACTTCGGCGACCGGTAGGTTTACGGCCTAGTCCTCGACGCGAGCTTGAAGGAAGAGGAATCACCGGCCTCGCCGCTCTGCGGCGCGCCGAGCGCTGCGCCCATGCAGTTCGCGTAGTCGATCACAGATGCAAACGGCGACTTCACCGGTGCGCAGGCGTCATCTAATGAGACGTCCTGTGGATCTGTGTTGTTCGTGTTTGGGTTGGCCGTCGCCGTCAGCGGTGAGCCCGATCCGCCGCAGGCGGCGAGCAAGCCGAGTGAAAGCAAACCAGAGATTGGTCTGATGCGCTGCAGGTACTGTATGGTGTACATCGTTCTCTCCGTATCGGTCTCGAAATACGTTCCCGCCGCCGCGCAGGATGGGTTTTTCGCTCGCGAACTTCATCAAATAGTGACCGAAGACGTCACAACGTTTCACCACTGGGCTATTTGAGGGGTATTCTTCTACGAGCGCATGCCGGAAGCCCGAAGTTCGAAAGTCTTGGGCCTCTTGAAGCGTAGGTGAGACCGCCGGGCCGAACACTAAGCATCGAATATTGCGCTCGGCGTACAATCATTGCCGACATCCAGTGCGCGATAAGAAGGGAGATTCGCGGCCATGGAAAAGCAGCCGACTCGCGCGGAACTTAGAAGACGATATGAGGAATCGGTTAAGCAAGCGATCGCCGCATTCCCATATGAAAGCATAGAGGTAGCGGGCGACCAAGCCCTCGCCGGCTGGGAGAGTATACGAGCGCGCGCTCGCCGCCGTGCTGATGGAAAGTGACTGGTGGTACTTCTGGTGGGATTAAGTCCCGCCTATTCCCGCGTCGCTAGAGACGTTAGCGATTCCATCCAGGGTTCTTTCCAGCTGCGGGTCTGGCACCAATAGTATGCAGTCAAGCTCTCGCTGTTCACATGAGCCACTGCCTCCGCCAGAGCCTTGTCGAAACACTTGTGCCAGCGAACTTTCTCTTGCAATGAGGCACCGTCATATCGGTTGCAAACGGTCGAAGCCGCCGCGCGGATGCGGCGGTACAAACCGGAGATTCCCTGCGGAGTGTTCAGATCGGTGCTGTGGAACTGCAACGTGACGGACGGTGCTTCATCGTCTTGGGCTGCCGCTTGAACCCATTCGATGGGCGACACCATCAGCACAGCGAACAATCCGACACTCAAGAGATGATTGCGGGGGCGTTCGGATATGATCATAGTAACTCCTTAAATGCTGTATCCACCGTATGTGGATGGGGAGAGCATGCCGGCGAGAATCATGCTCATAGCCTAACAAGAGCAACCACCATCGATGAATGTTTGTGACAGAGCGGTCACTTCACGTGATGAGACCCACGCTTGCAGATGCCAACGAGAGACATCAAGATGCCGCGCGGTCCCCGCTGCGGAGACGAAGCTGAATTAATTGATTCTCATAGTCGATCAGCAAGCTATCAAACCGACCTAGCACGTCCATGGCCAGTAATATCGCAGGCGTGGCTTTCAGCTTCAGATAATCAAACAGAGGCAGGTCGCTGCAGAACGCACGCACACCGAGCACTTTGAGTGAGCTGACTTTGATGGGCGGCAGCGATTGCCAGATGCCCGGGCTATGTTGCGCGGGGGCACGGGCGCCCAGGGCGCGTACCAGGGACAGATTACCGATTGTCCTATCCGAGCCCGTATCAAGGATCGTCGTGACCGATATTCCTTGTATGCGCGACTCGAATGCAACCAAGTGACCGGCCAATTGCTTGATGCGCACGCTCACCGCATCACCGGCGTTGTCACGCGGTCGGTGAGCCGGCAGCGTCAGCTTATTGCATGTGATTTCCACCAATGCGCATTCCTGCGTCAGCACCCAAACGCTCAAGTAGCCATCTGCACCGTCCCCTTCGTGTACGACAATGGGCAGAGTCGAAACGGGAATGCGCTTGTCGCCCACCGACAGTGACTCGACTCGAATAGAGCGCACGCGCGTGTCAGCCGTGACCCCGTGAACGAGCGTCGAGGCCACCTCATCCACCGGTAGCTTTAAGCACTGCGCGACGTGCTCGGTTACAACACAGCAACTGGCCGCCGTGTTGACAACCAAGTGGAAAGGACCTTGGCCATTGATTTCGACGGGCGCCAATAGGCGCCCACGGGCGTCCCGTCGCATTGGGATTGGCCGGCCAGGTTGATCCGCCACAAGAAATTAGAAGTTAAACGTGACCCTGCCGTAGAAGGTCCGGCCGAGCGGACTCGAAAACAGCGGGTTGTAACCGGCCTGCCAATTCTGCTCTTGGTTGGAAAAGGGCGGATTGGTATCGAGAAGATTGTTGATTCCCACTAATATTTTCAGAGACGGAATGGGCTTGAAGGACACGTAGCCATTCCAAATCGAGTAATTGCCGACCGTGAGGAGGTTACCCGCAGCGTCCGGCCCATAATCGGTATAGTGCTCGAGAAAGTGGTTGTTTAGACCCGCGCCCCAGTTCGCCAAGGTCCAATCGAGCATCAGCTCCTGCTGATAACGAATGACCGGCTGATTCCCCTGATTGAATTCTCCGACCAGATTGAGCTGCGGACCGCCCGCATACTCCTGGAATCTGAAGCCGGTCACAAAGGTACTTTCCAGAGCGATGCGGAATTTGCCGAAATCCGAGTCAATTAGATAATTGGCGCTCAGATCGAATCCGTCGGTCGTAATGCCACCCGTGTTCTGGAATTCCGTAATGATGTATCCGCACGTGGCCGCTTTGTATGTCGGACAATCGATGTTGGCGTACGGCCCCGCAGTGAGCGTCCCGGCATTATTCAACACATAATCGCTCGCGAAGAGCGTGGGGTTTTGATAGATCGTCGAAGAGGGGAGTGTTTGAATCTGGTTCCTAAGGATGATTCTGTAATAGTCAACCGTAATGCCTAGACGGTCGATCGGTTCAACGACAAATCCGAGATCAAAATTCTGCGATGTCTCCGGCTTCAAGTTGGTGTTTCCACCGTCCAAAGACAGGCCTTGCGAATTACAATTCAATTTCGAGAATACCGTATTGTAATTTCCCGACGCGCAACCCGGGCCGTCCATGGTGCCGAATACGAAGCCAAACGTATTGGGTGAGTACTCTTCAACGAGCGTGGGCGCCCTGAAGCCCGTGGAGGCAGCCCCTCTGAATTTCAGGATGCTGATTGGCTGATAGGCAAACGAGACCTTCGCGTTATTGGTGGTACCGAAGTCGCTGTACCGATCCTGACGATCCGATACCGTAAATTCAGCGTCCTTGGTCACGGGAACATTCAGTTCCAGATAGGCCGCCTCCGATACTCGACTTCCGGTAACCGCGTTGGGCGGGTAACCAGTTGCCGTGTAAAGCGTCGTTGCCAGCTGTGTCGGGATGTCACTAATTTGCTCGTCTCGGTAATCGAAGCCGACGGCAAACTGCGCGGGCCGACCTGCCTCAAAGAGGTCGCCCAGGGGGTGGCTGGCGTGGCCGTTGAGGTCATACAGGGACAACGTTCCCACTTCGAGATTGCCGTTCGTATAAGCGCTATTGATCAGAGCTTGTCCGGCCGCGGATTGCGGACCGAATGGGTTGATCAGATTGCTCAAGATGCCGCCGGGCGCAATGATCTCGTAATTGGCCTCGCCTCCCCTGACCTGTTGCACCCCTTTGTTCTGGCTCCAGTCCAACGCCAGCGCGTAGTCCCAACCCCCGTTCGCGCCCGAGAAGGTTACGAGCGCCCGCTGCTCCGTGTTGATGTTCCCGAAGTAGCGATTGTTGTTCGGGTCAGTCCAACCCGCCGTAATGGGAGCGGTCAAATCAGGTGTGGCGGTGCTGCAGGGTACGGAGTAACACGTCGAGTTGGCTGCCGTCGGGTAATAGGGGGATGAAGGCAACATCCCGAATGAATACTCCTGAGGACCCCCCCAGGTTTGAAGATCAAAGCGGGCCCAGAAAATTTGGATGCTCAGCTGGTTATTGCCCGGAAGTGTTTTGGTAAAGGCCACCAATGCAGACTCGGAGCTTGTTTGGGGAATCAAGTCCACCGCCGCGGAGTACAGGTATTCGCAACTGCCGCCCACCGCGGCCAAGTGCGGATTGCCGGCGCAGGCCGGATAGCCGGTCTGCCAGAGGTTGCCGTTGGCGTCCGTGTAGCTCCCCGGCCAGGGTCCCGCCGGCCCATTCAAGTTTGCGAGTCCCAGCTGCGGATTGTAGCCCGTAGCGGCAAATGGCCTTTGTGATGCGGTCAATTCCTTCTGCTGGGTGTAATTTCCCGTGATCATCAAGTTGTAACCGTCCGACTTCAGATTTCCGATTCCATAGGTGAGATCCACGTCGTCCGAGGAACCGCCGGGGTGCTCCGGATGCGAGTAGTTGAGGTTCACCTCACCGCCGTCGTAATTCTTTTTGGTGATGAAGTTGATGACACCCGCGATGGCGTCCGAACCGTACAGTGACGAGGCGCCTTCCCGGAGTACCTCGATGTGGTCAATGGCCGCGAATGGGATCGTATTCAGATCGACCCCGTTTCCAAGGGTCACGTTGTTCGCAAGCCGCTGGCCATCCAACAGCACCAGGGTCTTGCTTGCGGGCATGCCGCGCAGGGCCGCCACTGAGGCGCCACCGTTGAAGGTCGCGACGTTGGACGCCGTAGTGACCGTGGCATTATTCGAGGTAAGTAGGTTGAGCGCCTGCTCTACCGTCGTAACACCCATGTCTTTGAGGGAATCCATTTTGACGATGGTGACCGATTCCGCGGTTTCGACATTGACCCTCCTGATCATGGAGCCTGTGACGACGATTTCCTGCAGCTCCACGGTATCGGAGGCAGAAGAAGCGGGTGCCTGCTGCGCGGTGGCAGTTTGTTGGCCGAAGGGAAGCCCCCCCATGAGTACCGTCGCGAGTGCGCTGAGCAGAAACGTCCGAAAAACCCAGTGACATTTATTCATCATAAGGCCCACGTTCCAGCAGTTGAAAGCCTATGCATGGCATCTCCTAATCCGGTGGTCCGTCAATGCATGCCAAGATTGCGCATGTGCAATCCACGTATGCCGATAGCCGCGCGGATTTACGTAAAAGTTGGCACCCCAAAGGCTGAACGTTGCGTCATGGCGACAAGTTCAGGTTATGGTTTGCAGGATAGGCTACCGACGAAGCGTCAATAAAAAAATGTGACGCACGGGCCTGTTACTGTGATGAGCACGACCCCTTGGGGTTACAGTTCAAACGTCCACACAACCGTTCGGGACTTCACGCTCCCCGCTCGCGCGCTGCCCCTGAGGTGCGGGACACGCCAGAACAGCGAGCTGCCCCTGCGAACCAGGTGTCCCCGCACGCAATGAAGCCGTGGGCCACGGCGCGAGCCGTGCAGGTCTGGGCGTTGTTGCTCGATGTATTCCGGCAGTAGGGGCGCACGCACGTGAATGTGATCGAGCAATGCAGCCTTGCCGGATTTCTGTCGGGCGCGATTCAGTCGCTCGCAATCGCTCGTTCGATGCGGCAGCCCGCTGCGAGTCGACAGCAAAAGCACGAACGACAAAAGCATCGGAATATCCACGGCGATGGTGCCGAGCGTGCGAGGCCAAAGAGCGCTGCGCACAGCCTCCGCCGGCCCCCCTTTTCCGTAGTATTCGGACCAACTGCGCTCGTAACGAAACCGAAAGCAACGAGCCAGCACGTCGTCGCCGTCCGCGCGAATCTCATCACGAACTTGAATGGCTTGCAGGCTCTCTTCACCATCCGGTGGTTCGGGGCCCTCACCCTCTTGCGCATCGAAGTCAAAAAACGCCTCAATGCTGCTGGCGAGAACCTCCGCTTCGCTCTCTCCGGAGCTCCAAAATGTTCGGACCGTGCCCCGGCGGCCATCGAGCGAAGACTTTATCAGTGCGCCACGGCGACCCACCCACTGACAGCCGCCCTCGATCAGCGGAAACCCGTAATGCTGCAATGCTCTGTGCCACGGTCCATTACACCACTCGACCCAGAGTGTAGGGGCGGGAATGTGCAGTAAGTCTGCGCACGCCACCGTACGGGCCCCTTTGGAATACGCAAGGTCCGCACACAGACGAGTCAAATCATCGGCCAACACATACCGTGTCGGGCATGTCCTCACCTCCGCGGCATGGTCAGCGGTGTTATCGAGCCGCCAGAGGCGCCCACCGTGATTGTCCCGCACGACAAAAGGGGTTCGACACTGTGCGACGCGATCAGCGAGAATCATCGACACAACCTAGCAAGTTCGAATCCTATTGATCGAATTGTGTGACCGACGGCCCTCTTCGAGTGATAAGACATTCGATTGCGGATGCGAGCAAGCCAATGCCCTCACCAAATTCATTTGGCGGTGACAACCTTCGGAGCCCTCCCCTTCGGCGCGGTGCGTACGGCGACGACGCCTTGTCGCGCCGGCTCCAGCAACTTGGCCCGCCGGGGAACGCGTCTGCGAATCGGCAGCGCCGACAAAATGGCATCCCGATATCCGTAGCCCGAGTGCAAGCGCTCGCCGGAGGCCAGCGTAAAGGCGAACGTCCCATGACCGATCGGCTGTACATAGGCGATTGCGCGAATGTTCACGAGAAGCGAGCGCTCAATGCGAATAAATCCGGCGGGCGCGAGCATGGTGTCGAGCCGCTTAATCGACTCGCGGGCGATATAAGTGAGCTGAGAGAGGTGATACTTGACGTAGTTTCCCGCGGATTCGACAAAGTCGACTTGACCGGGATCCAGCGGATAAAGCCGATGATCGCGTTCGCCAACCAAAAACACGGGTCGTCCGGATTCCACTTCCTTGTGTGAAACGGCCGGCGCGACCGCGCGCATCGCCCCGCGCATGGCGGCTGAGCGAAGCGTAAGGCGTTGGCGCGCCAGACGGACCGAGGCGCTGAAGGCCTCCTCCGCAAGAGGCTTGACCAAGCAACCGATGGCACCGGCCGCAATCGCCGTCGATCCATCTTGCACGTCACTTGTCATCATAATGCTGCGTCGTTGGTAGCGTCGCCGCAACACCCGCAGCACATCAAATCCGCTTCTGTCAGGTAGCCTGACAGCAACAAACAGCAAATCCGGTCGGAGTGTCTCGGCTGCGTGCAGACCATCGGCGCCGGTACCGGCCTCCCCGACGATGAGCACATCGTCCATTCGTCCGCAGAACTCCTTGATCTGCGTGCGCGCATGGGCATCGTAGTCGATAACGAGGACATTCAGAGGCATGTCAGGCTCCTGAGAGAGTCCCCGGGAGGCGGCCATGCTCATTACTTAGGTTTGCGGAACTTCAGGATGAACTGATCGGTATGTCCGCGAATCGTCTGGTCGAACACTTTGGCTGTGCGGGGGTCTGCCGGATTGGCGAGAATCGAACTCTCGGAGTCGAACTTGAACCCCGCGGCTTCGACCTCTCGGCGCACGGTCGAGGACTCGATGCGATGCAAGGTCTCGGTTACATTTGCGGGAGCACCCGGAGCGGCGGAATGATCGAGAATTACATATAGGCCACCGGGCTTCAGCGCACTGTAGACGGCCTTGTTAAACGCGGCGGTGTCCACTGGGCCCATGAACTCGTCGTGTAGGTCGTGGTAATTTTGGGAAATCCAGAACAGGTCGAGCTTCTCGGGGAACTTTAGTCCTTCGAGCGCCGCGGCAGTCGTGACCGTTACATTTGGATGGCTGACGGCGTAGCCCTGCAGCTCCGCGACTGCCTTAGGGAAACTCTGGTACTTGAAGAATGCGGTGGGCTCCACCGCGTAAACGTGACCGTTGGAGCCGACGACGCCGGCAAAGAGACGCGTGAAATAGCCTGTGTCGGCGACATAGTCGGCAACCTTGTCCCCCGCTTTAATGCCTGCGAACACCAGAGTTTGCGCCGGCTTTCGGTCAGCATCCCGTGTGGTGTCCGAGTCCGGGCGCGACGGATCCGCGACCGCCATTGTGGCGGCGGTTGAACTACTTGCGTTGTCCAAGGCATTCGCCCCGGAAACAAGCGCGACGACTGCGATCAAGATAGCCGTAATTTTCATATCGATTCCTCTCCTGGATATTCTGGTTTAGCCCCGCGTCTCAGCAATGTAATGATTCGCCGGACCGGTGGCACAATCCGGCAAACATCTCCTCCGCAATGCTCGGCCACCGGCTGATTTTTCAACTAAATATCCGCCGCCAGATAAGCAAAGTAAGCACGCGGCTGGATCTGAGAAAATCCCGGGCTATAGCCCATATTCCAAAAATAATAATTGGTTGCATTCTGAACTTGGACGCGCAGCGTTGCCGGTACACCCCACAATTTGAATCGGTAACGGCCACCCACAAAGAGCACCGTTTGTGCAGGGTTTTGCGTCACATCATCAACGCTGGCGGGAGAGATGCCAAAATGTAGAACAGTGACATCAGCGGAGAGCGCCGGTAACCACGGGAACTTGTAATCGGCGTTGATCGTCCCCTGCACGTGCGGCTGGCCGAACGCCGTCGTTCCAACGCCCTCGGTGGCGAGGTTGGGTCCAATGATTCTGACCTCACCCAGTAGAGCGCCTACGGCAACATTGAGATTCGGGACAACCTCTCCAGATAGGGACAGCTCGACGCCGCGCGCACGTTGAATACCGAGCTGGCGGTCCACGTTGTTCGTGTCGAAATTGAAATACGGTTTTTGAATCTCGAACACACCGGCAATCAGTTTGAGTTTTGAGGTCAATAGCAATCGAAACCCCGCATCCGTCTGCCAGGTTCTGGCGTCGGGGAGAATCGTTCCGCGGTTGGCGGCCACGCTGGGCACGGCGCCAGAATCCTCGAGGCCCTGCGTATAGCCGGCGTAGGCGGTCACGCGATCCCCGAGGGCCAGTGCTGCGTTTCCATAGGCGCGCAGCGGGTGATCGGTGAGTCGCGCCGGAAGCAGGCCCGGGGAGGATACATTCTTGTCGTAGTTCTCCTGTTGGACTCCGAGCGCGAAGTCTCCATGTCCTTGCCATTGAGCACGGTAGGCAACACCGGCGCTCCAGAGCTCGGTGCGGTCGTGGGTCCGCGCGGTGTAACTAAAATTGGGCTCGGGCACCTGAATGCCCTGATCAATGAATGCCGTACCCACGTCAACGACGTCGGACCCGCCGTATTGCGCCAAAGTGTCGCGACCGCGGGCGAGGAATACCACATCGTGGCGCCAAGAACCGGTTCCAAAGCGGCCGACGAGCCGCGCTTCGCCGGAGGTCGATGCGGTCCTTTGATCTGGATTGCCAACCATGAACTGCTCCGCGGAGCCGTTCGGCGACGTGTTGAGGTAAAGGTCCTCGAAACTCACAGGCGCATCCGCGATGGAGCGAAACAGGCCTGCGGCGAGCGACCAGTGGGTAGCCAGTCGAGCGGTGAGGATTCCACCGTAATTCTCGGCGAGACTTCTCCCCTCGGCCCAATTTTGTCCGTAATAGCCGCGGGGTGTGTAGGGAGGCAAATAGTCGCCCGCGGTAAAGACAAACGGCAGTGTTTTGGCGTGGGTGGTTTGGGTCCAGTCGAAAATTCCACGAAAGCTGAGCCAGTCGTTGGGCTTCCACTGCGGTGTAGCGCCCACGTCCGCGACCGTCGAGGTGTAACCCGGATCGACTCCCCCGGCAGCCGTCTGTGTGCTGGTTTGTAGACTTGCACCGATCGGTAGTTGAAGGGAGCTTGAGATCAGCGGCAGATTGCCATCAACACTTAGGCCGTGCGCCTGGAAAGGGCCCGCGCTCGCGACCACCGTGGCGCTGGGCGTGCCGTTCCCGGGATGTCGCAGATCATAGTCGACGATGCCGGTCGGGGCCGGAAAGGCATAACCGATCTCGCTCACGCCGATACGAATTGTGGAGCCTTCCACCACACGATTCGAGAGCGCGCCCTGTTGATCAAAATACAGGCCGTCGATGCGAACGTTGCCGGCCGTTTGCGGATTGAAGCCCCGAACACCACCAGGTCCATACAAACCGATACTCTCCAAACCCAGCGTCAGTCCGAAAGCATCATTGGCTGCGGCGAGCGGATCATCCGAAGCGTGCTGCGCAAACACGCCTGTCGGGAGCGAGAGCACCATAAGCGCTGCGGCGGATGCGGCAATCCGTGGTGAAATGCCGGCCTGCGCTCCGCTTACGACACAAGCGCAAATGGCGGCACCTCGATTTCGCCGCTTGCGATGTAGGCCGTGGCACCACCAACGCTGACGGAGGTCACGGCGTTTCCGCTCTTACGCGCCTCTGCTTCTATTTCGCTTCGGCGCCCCATCGAGACTCCTTGCTGGATCGAAAGGCGATACGCCATCCCGCCAAAATCAGGCTTCGATGCCATTGCCCCGACGAGGGCGGCACAAGCGCTGCCTGTCGCGGGATCTTCTTCGACGCCCAGCGCGGGGGCCCACATGCGAGCATAGAGCTTGCCGCCATCCCGTAGATTTCCCGCGAAGAAGAAGACGTGGGGAGACCACGCTCGCGAGAGCGTTGCCGCCCAGGCAGTCCGATTGATTGTCGCCCGATCGACGACCTCGTTCGAGCTCACTTGCGCAAAACAGAATGGGACGCCGACGCCCGCGAAAAAGACTTGGCTCACCTCGGCGGGCTCGATGGATAGGACAGCGGCGAGATCAGCCGGAGAAGGCGCGCCGGCCGGTGCCTCGATCTTCCCCGATAACGTCAACGTGCCGTGGAACCCCCCGTTTCGCTGAGCGACGTCAACCGTCACGGGACCGACATTTTCTTCCAGAATGAGCCGGATTGGGTCACCAGGCCCTACATGCCGTTTCATCACGAGCGCACAAGCTGTGCCGACGGTGGGATGCCCCGCAAAGTCGAGCTCCGCCCGAGGAGTGAAGATGCGCACGCGGCACGTGTTCGCAGGATCGTTCTTCGGCAGGACGAAAGTCGTTTCGCCGAAATTGAATTCGCGAGCAATCTTCTGCATACCCTCGGTCGAAATGCCAGCCGCGTCAGGCAGAACCGCGAGTTGATTGCCGCCGAACGGTGTCGAACTGAAAACATCGACGATGTGAAATGGGTACTTCATGAGATCAACCTCCGTGCGTCGCCTCAAGCCTTGACGACGAGGTCGATCTCAACGCAGGCCCCAAGCGGCAGCGCGGCCACCCCGATCGTCGTGCGGGCGGGAAAGGGCTGACTGAAATACTTTGCGTAGATGCCATTCATCGCGCCGAAGTCGCTCATGCTCGTGAGATACACGCCGGCGCGCGCAACTTGATCGAAACTCTTGCCGGCCGCCTTGAGAACCGCCGAGAGATTCCGAAAGATACGCTCTGTCTCGGCCACAATACCCCCCTCGACCACCTTGCCGGTGGCCGGGTCTTGGCCGACCTGACCGCTGAAGAAAAGAAAGCCACCGACTTCGATCGCCTGGGAAAACGGGCCGACGGGCGGCGCGAGTTCGGGCGAGGTAATTGCGGTCTTGCTCATGGCAAACTCCTGTGAATGCTGGGTTAGATGGTCAGGATGGTGGAGCCCGAGGTTGCTCGCGCTTCCAATGCCTTGTGGGCGTCTGCAGCATCCTTGAGCGCAAAGCGCTGATTGACGTTAATGCGCACCTTTCCCGAAGCCACCACCTCGAACAGCTCGTCCGCGGAAGCTTCGAGCGCATCGCGTCGCTGTATGTAGTGGAAGAGGAGTGGGCGCGTCAGAAACAGCGAACCCTTCTGCGACAGCAGAGCGGGCGCAATGGGATCGATGGGACCGGAGGCTTGCCCGAACGTCACCATCATTCCGCGTGGTCGTAGACAATCGAGCGAGCGCAGGAATGTATCCTTGCCGACAGAATCGAAGACCACCGGCAGTTTCTCACCGCCGCAGATACGGGAAACTTCCGCTACGAAATCCTGTTTGGTATAGAGGATAGTGTGGCTGCAGCCGTGGGCATGGGCTATTTCGGCCTTAGCTTCCGTCGAAACGGTGCCGATGACCGTTGCACCAAGGGCGGCCGCCCACTGACAGAGAATGAGACCCGTTCCGCCGGCCGCGGCATGCACGAGGATCAAATCACCCGCCCTGACGGGATACACCTGCCGGATCAGCACCTGAGCAGTCATACCCTGCAGCATCATCGCGGCTGCTCGATCGAACGGGATTGCATCCGGTAATCTCACCAGCCGATCGGCCTGTATGAGCCGCACCTCGGAATAACCGCCGGTAGGGCCGGCATAGGCCACGCGATCGCCGACTTTCAGACCGCGTACATCCTGGGCGACTGCCTCCACGGTCCCGGTGCCTTCGAGGCCCGGGATAAAGGGAAGCGGCTGCGGGTAGTATCCGGTGCGGTGATAAACGTCAATGTAGTTGAGGCCTGCCGCCGCCTGACGCAGGCGCACCTGACCCGACCCGGGTTCACCGACGTCGACAGTTGTCCAGTTCAGAACCTCGGGACCACCCGTCTGGCGAATTTGGATCGCATGAGGCATATAGATTTCCGCAAAAACATGTACCTCCTGATATTCTGCTGCAAGACAGAAAATTCCACCAATTCATTATTATCACGATTATAGTACCATTGGAGCACGATTCTGTTATTCGTCGAGAACACGCTTTAGGAGACCCCCCTTGCTCGATGATTTACGCGCCCTCGTAGAGTTCGCCCATGCCGGGTCCATCGCCGGTGCAGCCGATCGTCTATTCCGGACGCCCTCTGCGATTACCCGGCAAGTGCAAAGGCTGGAGGCTGCATTGGGTGCCGAGTTGCTCGACCGCTCGGTAAAGCCGCCGCGTCTGAACTCGCTTGGCTCCAAGGTGCTCGAACAGGCGCGAGATCTGCTGCAGCGGACGGAGGCGCTGAAATCTCTTACGTCGAACGACGCCGAACCTCACGGCCTCTTGCGCATCGGGCTCGCGCATGCCCTGGCCGAGGGAACGCTTATAGAACCCATTCAGGCGCTGACTGAAAAATACCCCAAGGTCCGACTTCGGCTGTCGAGCGAACTGACCGGTGAATTAATTCACCGGCTGCTCGCGGGTGAACTCGACGTTGCTGCCGTGCTTTTGCCCGAAGGTAAAACCGCGCCTCCACCTCTTCTGACGAATATCATCGCCAGCGACCGCATGGAGATCGTTCAAGGCGCCGCAGGCAACCTTGGCGGTGATTGGAAAAGTTTGGGCAGAGCACCCTGGGTGCTAAATCCGCCCGGGTGCTTTCTTCGGGCGAGCCTCATCGATCGGATGGAGCGTGCCGGCTTCACCCCAATGATTGCGGCTGAAATCCACAACATGCATATGCAGCTGGAGTTCATTCAGTCCGGTTATGGTGTCGGGCTGCTACCCGCTCGCTTTATTGCCAGGAATCGTTCTATCGATTCCGTAAAGGTATTGCATCCTCCGTCGTTTGACATGCACCGATCCGTCGCGATAGTCCGAGTTGGGCAACTCGGCGCCTTGGGGAAGGCCGTCGAACTGTTGGAACACGGGTTTCGGCAATTGTTTGAGGCAGCTGACACCGCGAAGCCCGTGACGAGGCACCGCAGAGGTGCGCCCGCGAATCGGCGGGCGGCGCGACCGCCCAAGTAGTCACCGGACATCGCTGGCGTCTGGAAAATTGAGGGAAACCCATCGCGACCCCATGCCGTCAGTGGCGAGCGTCCGGTTGCAGGCAACCTGCAAGTTCATTTAGGGCGGAAAATTTAGCTGCTCCTCGAGCGATTTGAATGCCGGTTCATTGCGGATCGGATCGAGTTGCCAGTCTACCTTTAGATACTGAAGGGCGTTATCGCGTGTCCCCCGTGCTTTGCGCAGCCACTGCAACGCAGCAGGCGTATCGCCCCATTGCGCATAGATCTGCGCGTATGTGTACGCCGCGGACTCCCCAGAGAGCGCCTTCAGCTGCTCGAGTTCCCGCTGCGCGTCCGCCTGCCGTCCGAGGGCATGGTAGACGAGCGCTAAGCACCCATGGCGATCATCCTCCTCCAGAGGAGTACTCGGCGACTCACAGAGCTGCTGCGTCTGCCCGGTTTGGCCTGACGCCAGCGCAGACATCACAAGCCAATATCCAACTAGACGCGACTTGGGATTGAGCGCTTGGGCGTCATGCAGCGGCGCCTGCGCTTCGCCGTAGCGGCGTGCCAGACAGAAGACGCGTGACAACCCAAAATGTGACCAGAAATTCTGTGGGTCCAGTCTGAGTGCGCGACGTGCCGCCGTCAGTGCAGCCTCAAAATGACCCAATTTGGCGGCAAAAAGAGCAAAACCTTCCTGCACGCTGGCGCTGCCGGGCGCCAATGCCAACGCACGGTCAAACTCGCGAGCCGCGCCTGCAAAATCAAATGAAGCTCGGCTAAGAGCGCTGCCGAGCGCACGGTGCGCTTCACCGAATTCCGGCGCCAGGTGCACGGCGTGCTCAGCCGCCGCGACGGATTGCTTCTGCATTTCCTCGCGGGTATCCAGGTTTGTGGTGAAAGAAGTAATGTTTGATAAAGCGATGGCTCGCCCCGCATAGGCTGCAGCATAGTCCGGGTCCAGTGCAATGGCATGGTCATATTCCGCCAGGGCGGCCCTATAAGAACCTTCTGTACCGTCTCCATTGGATGCAAGTTGCTCGCCGCGCAGATAAGCATCGTAGGCTTGCGGGTTTTTCGTGCCGCCTATCTCTATCATTTCCACCACATCACCGACTAGCTTCACCTTCAACTGCCGTGTGACCTCGGTGGCCACATCTGCCTGAACCTTGAGGATGTCGCTCAAATTTCGGTCATAGCTCTGAGACCACATTTGAAAGCCGTTCACGCCATTGATCAGCTGCACCGTGATCCGCACCGTGTTACCGGCGCGGCGCACGCTGCCTTCCAGAACGGCGCTCACATTGAGTTGATGCGCGATCGCGGTGACATCGACATCCTTTCCCTTGAATGAGAACGAGGAGGTCCGAGCCATCACCTGCAACTCACTCAGTCGCGAGAGGCAGTTAAGTAACTCTTCGCTGATCCCATCCGAGAAATATTCCTGCTTTGGATCGCCGCTCATGTTCACGAATGGCAGTACGGCGATGGAGTGCGGAGGCGGAATGAAGGCCGGGGCCATAGCGTTCTGAGGTGCGGCTCCGGAAGGCGCTGCAACCTGGGTGAAACGCTTTGATGCTACGAGTCTGTTTGCGGCGACGTAGCCGAGTGCGACGAGCAGTACGCCGATCGTCACGAGGAGCGCCGCCCGCGGCCGCCGGGATGTCACGACCGGCTGTCGCGTGGACAGCGCAGCGGACACTGCAGTGGCTTTCGCTGCGGTCCTTGACGGACCCTCCGCTAAGTCCCTTTTCAGCAAACGTTGTACACACCCAACAAAGACAGTCGGTGTTACCCCACCCGGCAGGCGCGTCCATTGCACCTCGCGGAAGCGTTCTGGTACGCGTTCATCATGATCAGGCGTGTCATCGATCACGACTGGTAGCAGAAAGGGTCTGTCGGCAGCCATCAGGTGGGATCGATCTACCGCGAGCTTCCACTCCAGCCGGAAGTATCCCTCGTCTCGACTGTGAGTAGTGCGGGAGATGACCGGCAGGAATAAGGCGCAGGTCTTGATTTGCTTTCGGATCAACGCATCCCAAACATCGCCGCCGCGCAACTCGCTTTGGTCGAACCAGACCTCGATTCCCGCTTCGCGCAGCGCCAGACAAATGTGCTTAGCCGCCTGCGCGTCCTGCGAGGCATAACTAATGAATACGGCGCCGGGCTGAAGGCCTACGACAGCCTCATGCGCGGCGCTTCCCGCGCCGTCCGATGCTTCCGGTTGCTTACCGTCCGCCAACCCTGTCTCCCTGTTCCGGCGTCCAGTATGTACCGGAAAACTATCAGTCTTGGCAATAAAGGCACTGTCGGCGGCGCGCTCAAGAAAGTTCGATCTGGCCGGCCTGAGCGCCCGATGATTCCAGCGTCTCCGTCGCGTCAGTCCGAAGCCAGAGCGCGGCTCCCAGAATCAGTGCCCCGGCCATCGATAGAAGCACGACGTCGTATCTTCCGGTACTCTGAACCAAATATCCAAAGATCAGCGAAGAAAGTAGGCCGCCGACCGCGCCGGCCGTATTCATGCAGCCGGCGACCGCGCCGGTGTACCGCTTGCCAATTTCGGCGCAGGTGGCAAAAACGGTCGGCTGCTGAAAGGTAATTCCTCCGTAGCAGAGCGCCAGCCAGGAGAGGGCCACGTAATTGTCAGCGCTGGAGAATGCCGCGAAAGCCGATACGGATGCGGTAGTGAGTCCCCCCATACCCACGACTCGTGCGCCCCATTTCCGACCCCAGCGGCGCACCGCCGCGTCGCGCGCGTATCCCCCAGTTAAATTTGCCATTGCTCCGAACACGAACGGCAGCGCAGACAGTTTTGTCTCGCTCTCGGTAAAGCCGCGCGCACGCATCATGTACGTCGGCAGCCAGAACAGAAAGAAGTAGTACGAATAGAGGTAGCTAAACGCGATGCCCATGATTGCCCACACGCTGCCGCTCGAGCCGATAGCTCGCCACGGGAACTTGTGCGGAGGTGCATCCGAAGGCGGGCCAATCTCCGCCAATTCCCGGGCCGTTATGCCGGTCTTTTCCTCCGGCCGATTGCGATACCAGCGCCACCAGCCGTAAGCCCATGCAACTCCGAAAATCCCGAACAGGTAGAACGATACCCGCCACCCGAAGCGCATTTGAATGGGCACAATCAGCAGCGGCGCGATCGCACCTCCCAGCTGGCTCGACAATAGGATCACGCCGAATGCGCGCCCCTGCTCGTCCGCTGGAAACCACCGGAAAACGCTCGTGGAAGCAGTTGGGTAGGCGCCCGCCTCGCCCGCGCCGAAGAAAAACCGGATGATCATTAACGGCCACAGTTCGGAAGCGAACCCAGTCATAGTGGTAAACGCGGACCACCACAGTACGATCCTCGTCAACATCGCGCGGGCACCGAATCGATCGCCTAAGTACCCGCTCGGGATTTCAAACAGAGCGTAGGCGATCGCAAACGCGCCGGTGACCAGACCCCAATCCTGCGCGCTGAGGTGGAGTTCATTCTGAATCCTGGGTCCTGCAACGGATATGCAGACGCGGTCGACATACGTGAGAACCGACAGTGTGGCCAACAGAATGAGCACGCGATGACGGTACTTCACTTGTCGTCCCTGGGATATTCGCGAGGTAGTTCTAAAACATTCACGGCACATCTTGGGGCAGCGACGGCTCCCCGAGCAAGAATTGGGTGTTCGAACAATCGGCCACTCCCTGCCCAATGTGTCGGCCGCGCCTGGGCCGACACAATATGCTGGCACGCCGAGAGCCTGCGAGTGTATAAGGGTGGCCATCCGGGTCGGCCAAGTCCCGGTTCAATAAGCCCCCGAAACGAGGACGTGTATGAATAAAGCATCACGAACTGGCCTGCTGGCGACCCTTGAATACCCCGTCAAAGTTGAGGTCCGCACCCCAAAGTTCAGGCTGTACTCGTCGCTCAAGTACCTTGACGTGTTGAGGTTGCGGAAAGGAAATCACAAAATCGAGGTGGGAATCGTGAAAGGCGGGTGTTGTGGCCTAAGGGCATTCGCTATGGTTAAAGCGGGAATGGTGGTCGGTATCAAGTTCGATCCCTGCCGAGAAAATAAAAAACCGCTGTCGAAGAATTATCAGACCCTCGTCCGCGCGGCTTACAAGAAGGTCCCTCGGCCACGCAAATGGGCGCCTATTAGCGTAGAGGATTTTTTTCGGAAACCGATCTCGCATCTCAGCGTCCACATTGGCGGAGGATGCGTAGAGATCTCCTGGGGAGAGGGTGTACCCGAAGATCCTAAGGTAATCATCACTTGTTGTACGCCGATGTTCGGCCGCTATGGCGTTTTCGTTTGCGATGTGAACCAGATGGTTGGCTGGGATCTAATTTAATGTCTCCGCCTATCACCGGTAGTGGTCGGGGTGGCTCGCTCTCCGCGCGCTACTGCGCGGCGACCGCCGCACCCTCAGCTGCAAAAGCATCGCTCAGCATCCGTTACTGACTCACGACGTTAGGGGCTCTTCGGTCTGAACTGGAAATAGCTGAATCCAATAGTAAACAATGCGTAGATCACCACCGTTGACCAACCAAGCGCATTGGCAATGGCGTTCATCATTCCGTGCAGGGAAACGACGAACCCGATTAGCATGCCAATCAACCCTGAGAGCACGATTGCTCGGCGACCCAGAGAGTCGACGATGTTGCGCGCGAGCCATGAGAGGACGCCGACTTGGATCAGGGTTGCACCGAATAGGCGCGACATGAAGACTGTATAGCGGTCAGCGGTCACTCCGTACTGAGCAAGCACTTCAGCGGGGGCAACCACGAAACCGATACCAAATAGAATGGCAACGACTCCAACAATCGAGAGAAGGCTAGGTAATTTCATTTCTAGAACTCCAACAGTATTGGAATTGGACTTTACTGCATGATCTTGCGTGCGGACTCACCATCTCAGGCCCGCGTCGACTTCAGCGTCCCGCCGCCCGCGCTTTACTCTCGCGCTTCAGCGGCTTCGACACAGGGCACACCTCTTTCACGTACCCGTTCAGCGTATTGACCAGGTTGTCGCGCACCAGACTGTAGTGAATAAATTGGCCGCGCTTCTCACCGCAAACCAGACCCGCATTCTCGAGAATCGACAGGTGTTTAGAAACCGACGGCTTTGAGATCTCGAACCGGGCGGCAATCTCCCCGGCGGTCAGATCGGTGGCGGAAAGATACGCAAGAATCTTTCGCCGGACGGTCGACGACAACGCTTCAAACACCTTGTCCAAACTCACGATATTATGTCCTGTAATTAGCTAATTGACTAATTAGCTATGTCGTGATAGCTTAATTAGCGAACAAACGAAATATACCACATCGCAAAGGAGTGACGACCATGATGATCGCGACCTACCTTGTTTACCTCGCATTGAGCCTCGGCATTACCTACTGGGTCGGGCAGACCCTGCACCGCAACGGACGCGTATTTCTCGTAGAGAACTTCGAGGGTCAGGAAGCCCTCGCCGACTCGATCAACCACCTGCTGCTCGTCGGCTTCTATCTCGTCAACGTCGGTTTTGTCTCGTTGGCGCTGCGTTACGGCACCAAGCCCACGGATCTCGTCGGGGCCTTCGAGTTTCTGAGCACGAAAGTCGGCCTGGTGGTGGTGATATTAGGCTTCATGCATTTTACCAACATGCGATTGCTGGTTCGGTACCGGGCATCCAAGCTCTTTAAGGTACTCGCGACGACTGACCATGCGAGTAATCGTCTCGGCGGTATCGGCGCTGAGGCCTGATGCGCGAGCCCAGCTAACCTACGTGCACCCGCTTGAAGACGCTCACCAACTCACCCCATGCACGCTCGGCCTGTGCCTCATTGTATACGGGCGGTTTGCCAGGGCTCTGGGGCATGTCCTTCACGCACCAGCCATGCAGGCAGCCGTCGTAGACCTCGATCTTCGCCTGTAAATTCGCCGCGTTGAAGGCATGGTTCAGCGTCGACTTGGCATCCGGCTGGCGCTGGTCATCGTTCATGGCGATGCCGACGTAGAATTGCGCCCGCACCTTGGACACGAGCCGGTGGGCGCTGTCCGGCTTGTCGGTCACGAGGCCGCCGCCGTGGAACGAGGCACCCGCGCCGACTCGGTCGGGAACGGCCGCCGCCGCTTGCAGCGTCATCGGGCCGCCCATGCAATACCCGAACACACCGATCTTCGCACGGCGGTCGACAATGGCCTGCGAATCGAGGAATTTCACGTAGGCGGCTGCGTCCTGCATGACGGCATCGCCGGTCAACGGCGCGCGCAATGCGTCGATCTTCGCGCGGTCCGCCGGGTTATTGAAATCGATGTCGAGCGACAGGCCGGGCGGCTTGCTCGTACGGTAGAACGGATTCGGCACGAGCACGGCGAATCCTCCCGCGGCCAGGCGCCGCGCCATGCCGCGCATGGTGGGGCGAAGCCCGAACACATCGGTGAACAAAATGACGCCGGGCCACGTACCTTGTTGCGGATGAATGAGGGCGGCATCGCAGAGACCGGCCGGAGCCGTGACTTGCACATCCGATTCGACCAACTGGGTCGCACCGGTCGCGGCCGTTGCCGCCGTTGCGGCGGTCACGGCCGTTGCGGCGGTCACGCCGGCAGCGATGGATAGCGCGGTGAATTCCCGGCGTGATAGCGTGTTGGGTTCCTCTGCGAGCGGAGCGCGCATTATACATTGCCATGGTTGCATGCCAGGGTAATACTAATCAAGAAGGTGGGGGACCGCATCGTCATGGACAATCAGCCGCGCAATTGGAATCGCTGGGGAGCGGACGATCAGCGTGGCACGCTCAACTACATCACCGCGCAGAAAAGCCTGCAGGCAAGCAAGCTGATGCGTACCGGCCGCGCCTATTCATTGGCGATCCCGCTGCGAGCCGATGCTCCCATCTGGCCCACGCGCCACAAGAACTGGCACATCGCCACCCACCGCAATACGGCGGGGCCCGGCCCGGGAGGCGCGGAGGACGTGCTGATGATGCATACCCACGGCACCACGCACATTGACGCCCTGTGCCATGTGTTTCGCGACGGACGGATGTACAACGGCTATTCCACCGCCGACAACGTCACCTCTCGAGGCGCCGAGCGCAATTCGATTTCCAATGTCGATGTGATCGCGACCCGGGGCGTGCTGCTCGACCTGGCCCGGCACCATGGGGTTGCGCATCTGGCGGCCGATCATGAGATCACACCGCAGGAGGTCGAGGCGGTGGCCGCCGCCCAAGGCATCGCCATCGGCAGCGGCGATGCGATTTTGTTTCGCACCGGATTCATGCAGCTCTGGAAACGCAGTCCCGAGGAATACGACCGTGCCCAGCCCGGCGTGAATCTCGCCGTCGCTCGATGGGCCGGCGAACGCGAAATCGTCCTGCTCGGCGCGGACAACAGCGCCGTGGAGATTTTCCCGACTGAGCCCCCTCTGCCCGTGCATCAGGAATTCATCCGCGACCAAGGCGGCTACCTGCTGGAGCTCTTGTACCTCGATGATCTGGCGCGGGATCAGGTCTATGAGTTCATGCTCGTGGTCGCGCCGCTGCGCATCGACCGCGGCCTCGGCAGCCCGATCAACCCCATCGCTTTGACCTAGGAAAATAGGATGAACACTTTGCAAGGTAAGATCGCGCTCGTCACCGGTGCCGCCAGCGGCATCGGGCGCGCCAGCGCACTCTTGTTCGCATCCGAGGGCGCCGCGGTCGTCGCGCTGGATCGCGCGGCGGAAGTGGAGGCGACCGTCGCGGCCATCCGCGCCGCGGGCGGACGCGCCGCGGCACGGATCGCGGATTCCTCCGCCGAAAGCGACGTGGCAGGCGCCGTGTCCTTCGCAATCCAGGAGTTCGGAGGTCTCGATGTGTGCTACGCCAACGCCGGCATCAGCGGCGGACTGGTACCGTTCTTCGAGGAGACCGTCGAGCGTTGGAAGGAGGTTCTGAATGTCAACTTGATCGGCGCCTTTCTGGCGGTCAAGTATGCGGCGCTTGCCATGGTCCCGCGGCGGCACGGTTCGATCATCTGCACGGCGTCGGTCGCGGGTTTGCGATCCGGCGCCGGTGGCATGCCCTACAGCGCCAGCAAAGCGGGAGTCATCAGCCTGGTGCAGACGGCGGCCAACCAGCTCAGCGGCACCGGTGTCCGCATCAACGCCATCTGTCCCGGTCTGATAGAGACCGGGATGACCCGCCCGATCTTCGATGCGGCGCGCGCCCGAGGCAGCGAGCGCAAGATCGGGCAGCTCAATCCCCTGCGACGGGCCGGAGGTCCCGCCGAGATCGCGCAGATGGCGCTGTTTCTGGCGTCCGACGCGGCCTCCTATGTCAACGGACAGGCTATCGCCGTGGACGGCGGGCTGTCCACTTCGCACCCCATCGTCATTCGGCGCGATGAAACGCCGGCGGGGGCCCCATGAGACACGCACCTGCCTCGATGGCTGCCGCGGCGGTTGCTGCCTCGGCTTCTCTGCTCTGCGGCGCCCGCGCCGCTGCCTCCGACTTTGGGCCGGCAAATCCGTTTTACGCGCCGAGCGCGCTGCCGTTCCACGCCCCGCCGTTCGATCGGATCAAGGACGAGGATTACCAGCCGGCGATCGAGGCCGGGATGGCGCAGCAACTCGCCGAGATCGAACGCATAGCCGACGACGCCGCGCCACCCACCTTTGAAAACACCCTCGTCGCCTTTCAGAGAAGCGGTCGTCTCCTCAATCGTGCGAGCGCCGCGTTCAGCGCCGTCAGCCAGGCGAGCACGAATCCCACGTTGCAGGGCGTGAAGACCGCGCTCGCCCCTAAAATCGCAGCACACGAAGATGCCATCCATCTCAATCAGAAGCTGTTCGACAGAGTGGCGGCAATTTATCGGCAGCGCGCCACGCTCAAGCTCGATGCGGAATCGCTGCGCTTGGTGGAAATCGTCTACGACGACTTCGTTCACTCCGGTGCAAATCTCTCGGACTCGGACAAAGCCGAGCTCAAGAAACTGAATGAGGAAGCGTCGACACTCTCGGACGATTTCTCCAATAAACTTCTGGAGGCGACCAAGAATGCGGCCTACAGCACCGCGACCAAGGATGCGCTCGCGGGTTTGAGTGAATCGCAGCTGTCTGCCGCAGCGATGGCCGCAAATAAGCGGGGCAGCGAAGGCTTCATAATCCCTTTGCAGAACACCACCCAACAGCCGCTGCTCGGATCGCTCAGCGTGCGCGCGACCCGCGATGCGGTCTTCCACAATTCGTGGAACCGTACTGAACGCGGCGACGCGAACGATACGCGCGCCGACATCGCGCGCCTGGCGCAGCTTCGCGCGCAGCGAGCAAAACTGCTCGGCTTTCCGAACCATGCAGCGTGGAAGCTCGAGGATCAGATGGCGAAGACGCCGGCTGCGGCGCTGCAATTCATGGATGCGTTGGTGCCGATCGCAAAAGCGAAAGCGGCGAGTGAAGCGGCGGACATCCAGGCCGTGATCGATGCGCGTAAGGCCGGATTCGCGCTGCAGCCTTGGGACTGGAACTTCTACGCGGATCAGGTGCGCAAGGCGAAATTCGACCTCGACGAGGCGGAGGTCAAGCCCTACTTCGAACTCGACAATGTTCTCGAGAACGGTGTTTTCTATGCCGCCAATCGGCTGTACGGGGTACGCTTCAAGGAGCGCAAGGACATCCCGGTCTACCATCCCGACGTGCGCGTATTCGAGGTAACCGACGTCGACGGCAGACCGTTGGCCCTTTTCTATTGCGATTATTTCAAGCGGGACAACAAGGATGGGGGCGCCTGGATGTCGTTCCTCGTCCGGCCGTCGAAATTACTGGTCGATCTTGCGGTCGTCTACAACGTCGCCAACTTGCCGAAGCCCGCACCCGGCGAGCCGGCGCTCATCAGTTTCAGCGATGTGACGACCATGTTTCACGAGTTCGGACATGCGCTGCATGGGATGTTTGCGAACACCCGATTTCCGACTCTGTCCGGAACCACGCCCGCCCGCGACTTCGTCGAGTTCCCCTCGCAGTTGAACGAACACTGGGCCATCTATCCCGAGGTCTTCGAGCACTATGCGCGGCACTACAAGACGGGCGCGCCCATGCCGGAGACGCTGGTGGAGAAGATCAAGAAGGCAGTCAATTTCAACGAAGGCTACAAGCTGACGGAATTACTGGAAGCCGCGGAGCTCGACATGCAATGGCATACCCTGCCGGCGGATGCGCCCTTGCAGGATCCGGATGAATTCGAAAAGCGGGCGCTTGCGACGACCCGCCTCGACATCGCGCAGGTGCCGCCTCGATACCGCTCCAGCTACTTCAGTCATATCTGGGACGGCGGGTATTCAGCCGGCTACTACGCCTATCTCTGGACGCAGATGCTGGACGACGACGCCTTCCAATGGTTCGACGATCACGGGGGGCTCACGCGAGCGAACGGGCAGCGCTTCCGCCGAATGATACTGTCGCGGGGCAATACCCAGGATCTTGCGAAGATGTATGAGGCTTGGCGCGGCAAGCCGCCGGGCATCGATGCCATGATGAGGTATCGAGGCCTGAATCCATGAGTACGCCGTTGCATCGCGTAATACCCGGGATGGGACTTGCGCTGCTGTCAGCGGCGGTGCCCGGCGCAATCATGGCTTCGCCCGCCGCCGCCCAGTGGTCGGTAGAACAGCAGTGGAACGTGGGCGGCGCCGACGGATGGGATTACCTCACCCTCGATGCGTCGGGACGACGCCTCTTCGTGAGCCGCGCCACCCGGGTCGACGTGGTGAGCACCGAATCCGGCAAGGTGATCGGCACGATCGCGGATACTTCCGGGGTACACGGCATCGCACTCGCTGCGGATTTGAGGCGCGGCTTCACGAGCAACGGCAAATCCGATTCGGTCACGGTATTCGATCTCGACACTCTCAAGACCATCAAAGAGGTCAAGATCAACGGCCAGAACCCGGACGCCATATTGTACGAGCCCAAGGGCAAGCACATCTTTACCTTCGACGGCAGAAGCAAGGACGTGACGGTGATCGACGCCGAAACGCTGCAAATCGCAGCCACCCTCCCGGTTCCCGATAAGCCGGAATTCGCAGCCGACGACGGCGCCGGCCGGATTTACGCGAACATCGAGAGCGATCCGGGCCAGATGGCCGTCATCGACAGCCGCGCCCTGTCCGTCAAGGCCATCTGGCCTCTGCCCGGCTGCTCGAGCCCCAGCGGACTTGCGATCGATCGCCTGCACCATCGTCTGTTTTCGGTGTGCGACGGCAAGGTCATGGTGGTGACCGACGCAAGCACCGGCAAACAGGTCGCCCGCGTGACCATAGGTGAGGGCCCCGACGCGGCGGCGTACGACGCCAAGCGCGGTCTGGTGTTCAGCTCCAACGGCGAGGGCACGCTGACGGTGGTACACCAGGACACGCTCGACAAGTACCGAGTGATCGATACTTTGGCGACGCAGCGCGGAGCCCGCACGATGGCGCTCGACCCGATCAGCGGGAAGGTCTATCTGGTGACTGCGAAGTTCGGCCCTGCTCCTGCACCCACCGCGGAACAGCCTCGGCCCAGGCCCTCGCTGATCCCGGATTCATTCACCATACTGGTCGTGGGTGCGCACTAGCCGGTAAGCCGGTCCAGATCGGAGCTTCGCAGCAGCACATCGACGAGGGGCTCGAGACCGTCGCTGTCCTCTTGATCGAAGCGCGCCAATCGAGGGCTGTCGATGTCGAGAACGCCCAAGAGCTGCCCTTGATGGATCAAGGGGACGACGATCTCGGACCGCGACGCGGCATCGCAGGCGATATGTCCCGGAAATGCATGCACGTCCGGAACGATGACGGTCTCGCGGCGTGCGGCGGCCGTACCGCACACTCCGCTTCCCAGCGCAATCCGCACGCAGGCGACCTTGCCTTGAAAAGGCCCGAGCACGAGCTCCGGTCCGCGCAGGAAATAGAATCCGGCCCAATTCAAATCCGGCAATGCCTCGTAAAGCAGCGCGCACATATTGGCGAAGTTGGCCAACGCGTCCCGTTCGCCGGCGAGCAGCGCGGTCAATTGCGAGTGCAATTCGCGATAGGCATCGGCCTTGGGGAGAGCGGGAGTCAGTCGCGGTCGTTGCACGGCGGGGTCGAGCCGTCCCGGCACAGGGCGGGACCCGAATCGCGCTTGGTGGCGCCGGGACTGTCGTCGTGGGGAATGCTGCTGGAGGCGCACCCGTAGAGCAGGTACGCGACGATAAAAAACCCGGTAAATGTTCTCATGGGTGCTCCTTGCTGCGCGGCAACTCCACGGTCAGCCTGCCTCGCAATGACATGATGGCTCCGCGGCCGCTCGGACGCCAGGGTCGCCGCCGCGCAAGCGCGTGTCGGGACTGTCCTACACGCCGGCACCACCCAAGACTTCAGGCCACCGCACGCACCGACAGCGTCGCGGGCTTCACGGTCGTGCATGACCGGGAAGCCTCCAGGCTGAATAGATAGGCCACGCCGCCGATGAGCAAACTGTTCATCATCAGGGCGACGGCAAGGGCGGCCAGCTTTGTCGAGATCTGAGTGGTCATGGGGTCTCCTAGTTGAATGAAGTCCGCACTCGGAGTAGAGCAAGCGCCGTGCCAGGCCGCGGTACCGCCTAAGCTGCTATTTTTGAAGGGAATATTATTTCCTCGGCCGAACTGCCCTGACCGCGGACAGTGTCCGCGGACAATCAGACGGACATCGCCGATCAGTCGGCAGGATCGATCATGGTGCCCAGCGACTCCACGACGGCCTCCCGGAACTCATTCTCGTCCCATGCGGAAAGATGCTGGCAGGCGGCCGCAATCATTTCGGCCTGATCGATCGTGATCGCGGTCACCGCAAAGCATTTGACCATGCATCCGTCGCTGGCGACGAACCGCGCGGTCCAACTGTCATCGTCGTAGGCTCGCGACGCGACGGGCTTTCTCTCCTGAAGCACTCTGGCAAGATCGTCGCGGTTCGGGATATCGGACAGGAATCTTGCCATCCCGTCGGCGTCGTCGAGGCGAGCCGCCGCAAACAAAATCCTGGTACTCATCGCCGAACTATATCTCACGCACCGACGCAGCGGCGGGCTGCGCGATATACTTGCGCGGCCATGCCGCTCAGTGTAATCAGCGCAACCTGGCCGCTGCTTCTCGGCATGGGTGTACTCATGCTGGGCGCGGGCCTACAAAGCACGCTCCTCGGACTGCGTGCCACGCTCGAGGGGTTCCCGACGCCGGTGACGGGTGCCGTCATGTCCTGCTATTACGTGGGATATGTCCTCGGCACCATGATCGCTCCGCCTTTGCTGCGGCAGATCGGGCACATCCGCGTATTCGCGACCTTGGCGGCCATCGCCTCGATGGCAATTCTCGTCCAAGGCTGTTTCGTCAATCCCGTGGCTTGGGGCGCAATGCGTCTGGTGTCCGGGATATGTTTCGCGGGCATTTACGTCGTGGCCGAAAGCTGGCTCAACGATCGGGCCAGCCGCGCGAATCGAGGCAGGCTGCTGGCGGTGTACATGCTGGTGTTGTACGTGGGCTTGGGCGCAGCACAATTCTTGCTGGTGCTGTCGAATCCGCACACGGCCACGCCCTTCATGCTGGTCTCCGTGCTGATCTCATTGGCCATGGTCCCCATCGTGGTATCGGCCCAGCCGGTACCGGCCAGCGCGGCGCCGCACAAGGTACGGCTTCGCGACCTGTATCGCGACACGCCGCTCGGCGTCGTGGCGATCACCGCGTCGGGCCTGATCTCTTCCATTATCTTCTCGATGGGTCCCGTGTACGCTCGTTTGAGCGGCTTGGAGACCGACAACATAGCCATCTTCATGGCCGTCAGCATTCTCGCCGCCGTGGTGACGCAATATCCCGTCGGTCGCCTGTCTGATCGAGTGGACCGGCGCACGGTGATCGCCGGCATCTGTACCTGCGCAATGCTCGTCGCGGGCAGCATCGTCGCGTTTCCCGCCATGCCCCACGGCCTGTTTCTGACCCTCTCCGGCTTCTTCAGCGGGTTCGCACTGACGCTCTATTCTCTTGCGGTATCGCACGTCAACGACAAGCTCGAACCGGCGCAGATGGTGGCCGCGAGCAGCGCGCTCCTGCTGCTGAACGGGTCGGCGGCCGCCATCGGCCCGGTGCTCGCGGGCGGACTCATGTCCGTGTTCGGGCCGCCCGCCTATTTCGCGGCACTCGCGGCGCTGACCGGGATGCTCGCGATCTTCGATCTCTGGCGCAAGACTCGACGCCGGCCGGTACCTTCCTCGCAGAAAGGACCCTTCATCCGGGCGCAACCCAGAGCCTAGGCGTATCGGTCAGTGCTTCAATCCCTGATCGGCTTCGCGCAGCCACTCCTCGCGATCGGCCGCGTCGGGCAGCGCCTGTGCGGCATCGCGGGCCCGTGCATAGGTATCCCGGGCGCCGCTCCTGTCCCCCGTCTTGGCTAAGCCTTCCGCCAACGCCAGCAGGTTCGGCGGGTATTGCGGCCGGAGCGCCACCGCGCGACGCGCGGCATCCAATCCCGCCTCGGTGTCGCCGGGCCCCAGCGGCCAGCCCGGCGCCCGGATCAATACCAGCGCCCGCACGCGCGCGGGACCTGCCTCGTCATAGTTGGGGTCTGCCGATTCGGCGCGCGCCAGTTTGTCGAGCATGCCGTTCAAGGATTCGCCCGCTCGCGCCGGGTGCGCCCGCGCCTCGAGTCCGAGCGCGATGGCGCTGCCATACAGGCAGGCCGCGGCCTGCGGCTCGCGCGCGAGGCAGGCGTCCGCATCGCGCCCCGCCTCTGCCGCCAGCTCGGCGCGAACTTTGGCATCCGGCTCATGATCGCTCTGCCTTGCGTCCGCATCGATCGCGGCCACCAGCTGAAGGGTAGTGGACGGCTGCGGCTGCGCGCTCGGGAGGGGCGGCGGCCGCGGTTGCGGTTGCGTCGCGCACGCAGTGAGGCCGAGGATGGACACCCCGCAGAAAAAGCTCTTCTTCACGGCACCGAGCGGGATGGCAACTGAGGGAGCACGAAACCGCGCAGGCGCAGCGGCGCCAGCGATTCGCTGCTGCCCGAAGAGTGACTCATTTTGAGCAATCCCTCCTGCAGCGCCTTCGCGCGGGGTGCCGCCAGCCGAGAGCCGACCACCGCGATGAGCGCAACGGGCAGCTCCGCGGACTGCGTCACGGACTTGAGTTCGGCTGCGAACGGCAGGCTCGGAAGCGCCGCGGCTTGAGTTTGATCGAGCAAGATCGCGACCGGTTCGCCGGCCGCGGCTCGCCGCAGAGCGCTGAGTACCTGGCCGGTGAACTCGATCTTGACGTCCGCAGGCAGCGCCCAGTCCTGAAGAGCGCTGCGCCGAATAAAATCGGGCGCGTAGCCCGCGGTGCTGAGCAAGAGGTACCCCGGCATCGATGCCGGGCCCGTGAGGCGGCCGGACTTGGCAACCAGGGTCCATCGCTGTTGCGGGCCGATATCCGCCATGTCCGCCTGGACCAGCGGCGTCAGATGCAGCTGCGCCGCATGCTCCACGTAGAAGGGATAGGGCACGAAGGCGAGCACCGCATCGCTGCTCGCCAGCTTCGCGAGCCCGCCCTCCTCGGTGGGATCGTAGACGGCACCGAGACTCCCCGCCGGCCAGCCCGAAGCTGCGGCCGCGGCGGCCGCAAACTGGTCCAGCAGCGGTTGTGCGTCGCCGGCTCCGCCGGGATACCCGGGCGCGCAGAACACCAAAGTCGCGAGCGATGCGGCCAACAGCGTCGTCATTGGTAGACCCTGACTCCTATGCGGCCCAAAGGCAACAGAAGGAATCAGGGCCCCCTACCAAACCGTGCATGCGAATTTCCCGCACACGGCTTACCAGTGATCGATTAAGC
>Ga0209274_10000250_pt1 | contig 40357 bp, 28 predicted proteins | sample HubBroMetageREF1_FD_188343 | JGI IMG/M metagenome (GOLD analysis project Ga0209274, IMG submission 188343) | Reference soil microbial communities from the Hubbard Brook experimental Forest, New Hampshire, USA - Hubbard Brook CCASE Soil... | ecosystem: Environmental > Terrestrial > Soil >...
GAACCGCGTCCGGATCGAACGAAGGATCGTCGGCGAGCGCATCGCCGAAGAACGTCATCGCCTCGTCGAGCACCCGCAGGATCAGGTTCTTGCGCGCGATGTCGGCGGGGTTCTGCGGCGGGACCGGCCCCCGGGCCGCACCCGCCCGTTCGGCAGCAGCGGCGATTCGAGCGTGGAGCGCCAGGATCTGGCGCACTTCGCGCGACAGCCGCAGGAAAATCACCCGCGGATCGCACGGCGCCCACGGTCCGCGCACGCGTGCCGGCCGGGGTTCGGCCGGCTCGTCGCGCACTGGTTTCGGGCGGGCGGGCGCAGGTTTCGGAGCGGCGGGTTCAGCCGCCGGCGGTGCCGGATCCCGGGCCGCCTCTTCCCGCTCTTTCTGTTCCTCGACCGCCTGAGCGAAAGCCCCGCGCACCAGAACCATCGCCATCTCGGCCAGATTCTCGAGGAGGCCCAACTGCCACCCCGTCGCCGACTCGCCCGAAGCGGATGCGCCGTTACCGGGCCAATCGCGAACGCAATCGTCCGCAGCCGGGTCAGAGGCGATAGGATCGGGGCCGTCGATGGAAATTTGCGCGCTCCTCGGTCGAAGTCGGACATCGGCTCCAGCCTGGCTCCACGGTTCGGGCTGGTTCTGGGCAGGATCGGTGCCGGGTTATAACCAGCCATAACCTATTAGTCAACAGGAAAATGCTCGCCATCCTCGGTTTCTTCGTAGAAAGTTGGAAACCATCCTCACCCGACCGCCCCGAACCGCCGGAGCCGGGTAGTGGGTCAGTTTGAATTGTAACAGACCGATCCCGGCTTGACAGCCCTGTCGCGCCCGGCCGCGGCTTCCTATATGCTTAGCGAAAAGCATTGGAGCCTGACACTATGCCATATACCGTTTCGGCCATGACATCGGCCGGGTTTAGATACGAGAAGGCGCCGACAGCGAACCATGCCCTTGCCTGGGTATCACAGTTTCGCGGCCAACAAGGGACAGAGATTGTGATAATCGACGAAACATCGCATGGGTACGTGACCGAACAGGATCTTGAAAGACTAAGGAATGCCTAAACGCTTCCCAGACCAGCGCCTGCCCCGCCCGCGCGACCCACTACAGCTCGGCAAGCTGATCGCCGATATCGCCACCGGTCAAGTCGAGGACGTGGCGGCTGACGACGGCAAAGACCCGGCTGCGGCGGCGCTCGGTCGAAAGGGCGGAGCAGCACGAGCCAAGGCATTGAGCCCGGATCAGCGGGCGGAGATAGCTCGAAAAGCGGCGGCGAAGCGATGGGAGAATTCCTAGGATTTGCATAATTTCCGTTGATTTTGGAAAAGTCGCATGGCATTCTGGCTCCCGTGATGGGGAGAGTGTCTGTGGCGATACCAGATCAGGCGGCCGTTAAGGCGATACTTGCTGACTTCGAAGACCGACTGCGGGCCGTGGTTGAACGGGCTTGGCAACAGTGGCTCGATTTACCTGATCGGGGAAAGTTCATTTTCCCAAGGGTCCGCGCCGTATTGGTATTCGATTATATCGCGCAGCATGCACTAGTCGAGTTTGCTAATGACAAAAATGTTCGAGTGATACCGAAAGGCAAGCAAACAATACACTTCTTAATTAAGAACGAAGTTCTTTTGAGATTCAAGAAAGGTAATGCTAAGGGAGTTGGATCTAATATTCAGACACAAGAGGTTTTGGATTTTATCGATCCTCAGCGAGTTATTCCTGGCCTGATTCCGGAAATTATGAAGGTTGAGCTTTGTCACATGCCGGACGGACTCGGCTTGGATCTTGAAGAGGTGGCCGTTGTTGCGCGCAACCGAACCTCGCGCATTTGGGCTTACCCCATTCCGCGCAAGAGGCCGGGCGCGAAGATCATTCCGATGCCTCCTCGTCAACCTGATCAGACCCCGCCGTCGGTCGATCCGAGGAATCCGCGTCCTGATGAGGATGCAGAGAACGAAGAGTAGAACTGATGCCCCCGAATCCAGATATGCTGCGGCTAGGGCGGCAACGGCGTGGATTCCCGCAGACCGAGGCCGCTCGCCTTCTCGGTTTGGACCAATCTTTGCTTTCCAAATTCGAGAATGGCCTAATTGACATCAGAGATGAGCTTATATACAAAGCAAGCGCGACTTATGACCTTCCTGTAACCTTCTTCTCTATAAGAGATACCGTGTACGGCGCACCAATCAGCGTACACCCTATGTGGAGGAAGAAAGCCGACGTTACTGCAAGGGAGATGGATACAGTGATAGCGGAATTAAATGTCCGCATCATGCATCTGCGGCGTCTATTTGAGGGAGCAATAATAAGTAATACGAACGATATGCCTTTGATGGACATTGAGGATTACGGCAGCCCAGTTAGAATTGCGGCAATGGCCAGGGCGCATTGGAAAATCCCGTCTGGAATCATAAAAAACCTTACTCTTATTATAGAGAAAGCGGGCGCAATTATTGTGCATTCGTCGATGGGCGGGTCATCGATCTGCGGGGTTAGATTTTCTGTACCGGGCATGCCTCCGCTAATTATGCTAAATAGCGCTCAACCCGCAGATCGGATGCGCTTTAGCCTCGCACATGAGCTTGGGCATTTGATCATGCATCGATTTCCTACCCCCAACATGGAACAGGAAGCAAATCAATTTGCTGTCGCTTTTTTGATGCCGGATGATGATATGAGTCGATATTTTATTGGACGAAAAATTGATCTGTCATTGCTTGCTTCGCTAAAGCAAGAATTGCACGTATCTATGTCATCTCTATTGATGCGCGCCCATGCATTAAAATTTATCACTGAAAATCAGAGCACCTATCTCTGGAAACAGATGAGCGCTCGTGGATACAGGCTAAGGGAGCCGCCAGAATTGGATTTTGAACATGAGAAACCTGAGATTTTAGATAGAGTTATTAGATTACACCTTGATGCGCTGGGGTATAGCACTTCTGAGTTGGCTAAATTTCTCTGCGTTCATGAGCGCGAATTGCATGAGATGTATATGATCGGCGACGGGGGACCTGCCAAAAAAGAAAGGATCAACATACTAAAGTGACTTTTTAACTTGACGCTATGCATAATGGGTCATATAGTCGTGGCTATGAACAAGCTCCCTTCCGCCAAGCGCGTCCAGATCCTCGGCATGATGGTCGAGGGTATGTCCATTCGAGCGATCACCCGGCTGACGGGCGTGAGCAAGAACACCGTCATCAAATTGTTGGAGGATGCCGGCACGGCGTTCGCCGAGTATCAGGACCGGGAGCTGCGCGATCTGCCGTGCAAGCGGGTCCAAGTCGACGAAATCTGGGCATTCTGCTACGCGAAACAAAAGAACGTGAAGGCAGCCAAGGCAGCGCCGGCAGAGGCTGGCGACCTTTGGACGTGGACGGCCATTTGTGCCGACACGAAACTTGTTGCGAGCTGGACGGTAGGCAACCGCGACACGGAGACGGCAACCTACTTCATGAACGATCTGGCCTCGCGCCTGTCGAACCGTATTCAGCTCACGAGTGATGGGCACCGGCCGTATTTGGAAGCCGTGGAAGATGCTTTCGGCGCCGGCATCGATTATGCGCAATTGATCAAGCTCTATGACGCCGCGCCCGAGGGGCAGCGCCGCTACAGCCCGGCGACATGCACCGGGATCAAGATCGAGCGGATTACCGGCGCTCCGGTCGGAAAGGACATCAGCACCAGCTATGTCGAGCGCTCAAACCTGACGATGCGGATGCACATGCGTCGGTTCACGCGTCTGACCAACGTGTTCAGCAAGAAGGCCGAGAACCACGCGCACTCGGTCGCGATCAATTTCATGTACTACAACTTCGTTCGTATCCACTCGACGATCCGCATGACACCGGCCATGGCCGCGGGCGTGACGACGAAGCTCTGGGAAATCGCCGACATGGTCGCCGTGCTTGAAGCGTGGGAGGCCGAGCAAGAGGCCGCGCGGAAGCCGATCGACATGGGCAACGCTTTGGTCGGATGAAACTGTTACAATTCAAACTGACCCACTGCCCGGAGCCGAGCCCCCTGGAAAACCGCTCCCGAACCTGCGATACTCAATTGCCGGTAGCGGGCACCGGCCGAGCATCGTCGCCGGGGAGCGGGGGGATGGGGGTAGAGACGCCGCGATATGCTGGCTTCATCAGCTATCGCCACATGCCGCGCGATCGGCGCTGGGCGATCCGGATCATGCGGGCGCTCGAGACCTATCGCACGCCGAAACCGCTGCAGCGCGAGGCCTATCCCGACCGTCTCGGCCATCTCTTCCGCGACGAAGACGAGATCCCGGCCTCCTCCGATCTCTCGGACCAGATCAAGGAGGCACTCGCCCACAGCGACCATCTGATCGTCGTCTGCTCCCCCGACACGCCGGGCTCGCGCTGGGTTAGGCGCGAGATCGAGCTGTTCCAGGAGTTGGGCAAGGGCGACCGGGTCATCCCCCTGCTGATCGCCGGCGAGCCGGACGAGTCCTTCCCGCCGGAACTGCGACGGCGGCGAGTCACGGTGGCGCGGCCGGACGGGACGGAAGAGATCGGCTGGGAGGAAATCGAGCCGATCGCCGCCGACGTCCGCCCGCGTGGAGATGAACGGGCGAGCCGGACCGAACAGCGCGCGGTGCTGCGCCTGGCCGCGGCACTGCTCGGCTGTCGCTACGATGATCTGGCGCGGCGGGACGAGGAACGCCGGAAAGAGGAGAGGCGGGTGGCGTTGCGCCGCAACCTGACCGCCGCCGTGGTTCTGGCGGTCGCGGTGAGTTTGGGCGGGGTGTGGTGGTGGGACGCCAATTTGCGGATCAAGACCGAATATTGCGCGAATTACGGCGAACGCTGGGCCGTGCCCTTCTGTGTCGGGAAGTTGGATGCACGGGCGCAAGCGGGGCGCACCACCAGCTATCGGTTCCGCCTGCAGGGCGGGCGAGTACAGGAAATGGCGCGTATAAATGGTTCGGGCTCGTTAGTGGGCCACCAGAATACCGAATATGAAGACGAACCCTGGACCAGAGGGGCAGCACTCTGGCGATTCGCTTATCGTAATAATGGTTTCGGCGTTGACCCGGTGCTCGCGGCTGCAACGCTCGAAGGGTCGACTGGGACCGTAATCCGCGAGATCGGATATGAATTCTCCGAGGATCACCGCCATGCGGTTGCGCGGTTCGACCGCGATTTCGGCGTTGCCGAGGGCCAATCGGCGGCGGGTACCGCCCTCGGCCTAGCGGCGTTCGGGGCGGGAATTGGAGACCATCGATCGAACATCGGCCAACACCGTCTATTCTTCGATGCCCAAGGCCTGCTTCAGCGCCGGGATTTCGAGCCGGTCGGCGGCGGCACAACACTGGCTGACGCGCTCGGGGCCTATGGGCGCAGCTACGCCTATGGCCCGAACGGGCTCGTCATTCAGATCACCGATCTCGATGCCAAGGGCAACCGGCTGGTTGAGAAGTCGGGGGTTGCGAGCGGGCGCCGCGCCTATGACGAACGGGGAGATCTCGTCAACGTTCAATGGCTTGATGCCGGAGGACAGCCGCATAGCAATGAGCAGCGATTTGCCCAGGTCATTTTGACGCGGAACGACGCCGGTAACGTCGAGGGCGAAGACTATCTGAGCGCGACCGGAGGTCTCACCGACCGCGCAGACCGCGGCTTCGCTCATCTATCGGAGCTCTATGACGAGCGGGGGAACGAAGTCGAGGAACAGTATCTTCGGAGTACCGGTCGGCCGGTGCTGAGTAAGGACTGGGGCGTCGAACGCGTAACCTTGCACTACGACGGCCGCGGGAACGTAGTGGAAAGGGCCTATTTCGGGATCGACGGTAGCCCAGTGCTCCGCAAGAATTCAGGGTTGGCACGAGTAACCTCCCGCTACGACGAACGCGGGAACCCGGTCGAGGAGTCTTATTTCGGGATCGACGGGAGCCCAGTTTTGCTCAAGGACGTGGGAGCCGCACGAGTGACCTCCCGCTACGACGAGCGGGGGAACCGGATCGAGCAAGCCTATTTCGGGACCGATCGGAGCCAGGTGCTCGACAAGTATTACGGAGCCTCGCGCGTGACCTGGGACTATGACGAGCGCGGGAACCAGATCGAGGAGGCGTATTTCGGAATCGACGGCGGCCGCGTCCTACGCAAAAATTCAGGGGCGGCACGGGTGACGATGGGATATGACGAGCGCGGAAACCTGGTTGACGAAGTCTATCTCGGGATCGACGGGAGCCCGGTGCTGCGGAAGGATGTGGAGGTTGCACGCGACAGCTCCCGCTACGACGACCATGGCAATCTGCTCGAGCAATCATTTTTCGGGATCGACGGCAGCCCGGTATTGAACCGGTATGGCGGCGTGGCACGAGTGATTTGGCGCTATGACGAGCGCGGAAATCCAGTCGAGCAGGCCTATTTCGGAATCGACGGCCGGCCGCTGCTGCGCGAAGATCTGGGGGCTGCTCGGTTGACCCAGCGCTACGACCCGCTTGGAAACAAATCCGAGCAAGCCTATTTCGGGATCGACGGCAGCCCGGTGCTCGCCAAGGACGATGGGGTCGCACGCGTAACTTGGCAACACGATGAGCGAGGGAACGTGGTCGAAGAAGCTTATTTTGGGACCGATGGCAGACCAATTCTCCAGCGCAATTTGGGGATCGCCCGCCGGACCCTGCATTACGATGACCGCGGGAACGCGGTCGGACAATCCAATTTCGGGCTCGACGGCAGTCTGGTGCTCAGCAAGGACGAGGGGTCCGCAAGCACGACGTGGCGGTACGACGACCGCGGGAACTTGGTCGAACAAGCCTATTTCGGCATCGACGGCACCCGTGTCCTCAGCAAGGATAGGGGCGTCGCATCCGTAAAATTCTACTACGACGAGAGCGGAAACCAGACCGAGGAAGCTTATTTCGGGATCGATGGGAGCGCGGCAGTCAGCAAGGTTCTGGGAATCTCACGTGTGACCGTCCGCTACGACGAGCGTGGGAACATGGTCCAGGCAGCCTCTTTCGGGATCGACGGCAGGCCCGTGCTCCGTAACGATTGGGCCGCAGCGCTAGTTCTAATAGAGTATGACGCGGGAGATCAGGCGGTGAAAGTCTCCCGTTTTGATACTCATGGCCATGTAATTCCTTAATGAGTTCGGGAGGTAGGGGGAGACCCGCGCGGCCCTCTGCCGTGACGAGCTGGGAACAACTTCGAATCGGCTTATATTGGGACGGCCGATCTGCATGATGCGCCCTCTCGTTTTGCCGAATGCAATGCTGCGGTCCAGGCTATCGGGCTGGCGTCTGTTGACGCAAAGCAGCAGCCCGCATTGTTCGAGGCCGTCGGTGCCCGTGATAGATGCACCTACAGTGAGGTTGGTGAGATCCTCGGTGTTGTCCACCTCCATCCGCAGGGACGCGTCATGCCTCGGACACCGTAGTTCGAGACATCGTCGCGAACAGCACCGTGGCGTGCAGGATCTGGGCGCCGAGGCGGCGGTGGCCATGCTGATGCTGCAGGATCTCGAGGCCGGGCTCGGTCGTTCCGGGTCAAGGCGATCGAATCCGGGAATCGTCACCCCGAAGATCCCAGATTCCGATTTGGTCGCCGGTGCCGGCTCAGTCGATATCCGGCAATTCCCGGGCGCCGGCAATGTGCCGGCGGCCGGGGTTCCGGGCACGCCGTCGAATCCGTAAACGACGAGGAGAGCTCCGCCGACTGCCCCGGGACCAAGCCTCTGCTGTCGCCTCGGCTCAGCCGTTGTAGCGCAAAGTCAGCACGGTCACGTCGTCCGCCATCTCGGCCACCGACATGTGATGGTCGATACCGGCGATCAGATTGCCCAGGATCGCGGTCGGATGCCGGTCGGGCTGCTCGGCCAGGAGCCGGGTCAGGCGGGCCGTGCCGAAGAGCTCGCCCGCCGGGTCGACGGCGTCGGTGACGCCGTCGGTGAAGCAGACCAGCACGTCGGCCGGCGCCAACACCAGGCGACGGGTCGGAAATTCCGCTTCTTCCCCGATCCCGAGCGCCATCGAGCCGGTTCCGGGCACGATCTCGACGGCCCCGTCGGCGCGCAGCACATAGGGCGGATTGTGGCCGGCATTGGCCCAGAGCACGGTGCCGTCGGCGAGATCGAGCGTGCCGTAGAAGGCAGTGGCGAACATCAGCGTCGGATTGTCCAGGCTGACGAGGGCATTGACCATCCGCAGGCAGTCGCCGGGGTTGGCCAGACGGGCGGCGGCGGCCTTCAAGAGCGTGCGGACGAGGGTGATGAAGATCGCCGCGGGCAGCCCCTTGCCGGCGGCATCGGCGACGACGAAGCCAAGCCGGTCCGGCCCGAGCAGGAAGAAATCATAGAGGTCGCCACCGACTTCCTTCGCCGTCACCATGCCGGCATGGAGGTCGAATTCCGGCCGGTCCGGATAGGGGGGAAACCCCTGGGGGAGGCCGGAGACCTGCAATTCCGTGGCGAAGTCCCATTCGGCCTGCTCGGCTGCCGCCTGGTCGCGGCTGCGCAGCACTTCGAGCACGAGTTCGAGCTGCAGCGTCCGTTCCGCGAGCCGCATTTCCAGGCGGTCGATATCGTCTCCCTCGGTCATCCGGGCCGCGCTCTAGAGACCGTCCCGGCGGTGCTGCGCCCTGGCGGCGAGGGCGGCGAGATCGAGCGGCGGCAGTCCCAGGGCGGCGCGCAAGACCCGCAGGATTTCGTGGCCGCGCTTGGCCTTGAGATCGAGGCTGATGGCGCCCGACGGCTTGGCGATGACATCGAAGGCGCCGAGCCGGCGGGCCTCGAGCGCCGGCGGCGAGCCCAGCTGGGCCACCGACGACAGGATCACGATCTTGGCCTTGCTCAGCAATTTCAACCGTTTCATGGCGCCGATGCCGTCCAGCCTGGGCATCTCGATATCGAGCAGGATCAGTTCGGGTTTCAGCTCTTTGTCCTTTTCCAGGGCGGCCACCCCGTCCTCGGCCTCGCCCACGACCTCGAGATCATCGTCGACTGCGATGATCTGCTTGATGATGTTCCGCATGAAACCCGAATCGTCGACGATCAGGACGCGGTGCGCCATGGCTCATTGCCCTCCGATGTTCCAGATCGGCTTCGACGCTCTCCCGCCGATCCGCCGCGATTTTGGCCGCAGGCGCGGCGCGCGTCCACATTCGTCCTTCGCCGCACTGCTAAAATCGACGATGCCGGCCGGGAGTTTCCACGGGGAGCCCCAGGACCCGTGGGTTGCCGGATCATCGGCCCCTTGATCGCAGCGCGGCCGCGGGTCACCATGGCGCGGGCGGAGCACCCTGCAGGTGGATCAATGTTGCGTCTGTTCCTATCGATCGATATTGCCGGTGCGACGGCCTATAAAGCCAAGTTCACCAACCGGCGGGATGTCGGCTGGCTGCGGGTGTTCGAGACGTTCTTCCAGGTCTTTCCGATCGTGCTGATCGGCGAGGTCGCCCTCGAATTCTTCGACGAGGCGGCGCTGCCGACTCTCGAACTCTGGAAGGTGCTGGGCGACGAGATGATCTTCACCAGCGAACCGCAATCGGTTCGCGAGACGGCGCTGCTGCTGCGCGCGCTGTTCAGGGCGATGGCGCGCTACGAGCGTGAGCAATTCGGCGATTTCGAACTCCATCTCAAGGCGAGTTCGTGGCTCGCCGCCTTTCCCGTTCCCAATATCGAGGTCGAGATCCCGGAATTGTCGAAGAGCGACGGGGTCCGCTATGTCGACTATCTGGGGCCGGACATCGATCTGGGCTTCCGGATCGGCGGCTTCGCCCAGCCTTCGGCGATCGTGGTCTCGGTCGATCTGCTGGACGCCCTGCTCGCCGCGGAGGCCGGGTTCGAATTCTTCCTGGGCGACGACGAGGCGCTGAAGGGGGTCAATTTCGGCCTCCCCTATCCGATCGTCTGGGCGCGGCCCGCCGGCGAGGCGCTCCGGATCGAAGACCGGAGCGGGCTCTACCGCCGGATCGCCGCTGCCGTCGCCGCCGGACCCGCGGCCCCCGAAGCCTTGCGCCTTGTGATCGAGACGATCCGCGGCAACCAGCCCTGACCGACTGGTCAGCGCGCGGGCACGGCCTTGGCCACGGCATCGGCGGCGGCAACGAATTTCGCCGGCTCGTAGGAGTCTTCTTTCTGGGTCGCAGCGTAGCATTGATCGAGCGCCGCTTTCAGCCCGGCGAATTGGGCGGCATCGACGAGGTGACCGGACTGGAGCGTGTCGATGATCGCGGCGAACCCCATGGTCGCCTGCTCGGCCGCGGCGTAATCCTGGGCGTCACCTGATTGCAGCGCCGCGGCGAGGCCGGTCAGCAGCGCCCTCGAGTCGTCGCGGGTGAACTCGTGAGCATCGAAGCGGTCGCCCAGCCGATGCGCGCTCGCCGCCAGATTCCCGGCCAGGCTATGGGGGTCGCCGGCGCCTTCGGCCAGGGCCTGTTGCAGCAGCGGCAGATCGCGGTCGAGCTGGGCCGACTCCTCCGGCGCCAGACGACGGGCGAGTGCCCGCAGCATCACCCCGTTGGCGTCGTCGATATGGGGCAGGCCGGGGCCGAGCCCGACGCTCGCCCGCCTTTGCCAGCGGAGAGCACTCTCCGGATGATGGCAGGCCTGGCAATCGAAGAAGACCAGCTCGGGGAAGACGCCCTCGCCGCGATGGCTGGGATCGGCCAGCAGCAGCATCAGCCGCTCGAATTGCAGCGCCTGGCCCACGGCCCAGAACTGGACGCCCGAGGCGGCGCGCTTGCGCCGGCGATAGAGATCGTCGACCAGGAAATGCGCCGGCTCGATCTGGCTGAAGGTTTCGAGCTCGAAGACCAGGCGCGGATGGCCGGCGCCCATGATCCGATGGGTGACGAACCGGGTCTCGTCGCCCAGGTGGCAGGAGAGGCAGAGCCGTGCCCGCGCGCGCGGCCGGTCGGTCGGGGCGAGCCCATCCATCGCGACCAGATCGTCATGCGCGACCTTGCCCGAGGCATGGGGGCCGAGCCACCGTTCGGCGCCGCCGTGGCAAGCTTCGCAGCCGACACCGTCGCTCAGCTGGAACTGGACGCCGCGCTCGTCGACCGGCACGTTGTCGGCATGGCAATCCAGGCAGATTTTCGCCGTCTCGGCCTTGGCCAACCCCAGATTGCGCGCGATCCGCTCGCCGAGAGCGCTTTCCAGCGCCAGATAGGCTTTGGCGTGCTTGTCGCGGCGCTGCCAGGTCAGATATTCGTTCTGCTCGACATCGGTGGTCTTCTTGGTCTGGACCGAGCCGTGGCACGGGCTGCCGGCGCAGCTCGCCACACCCAGATGCAGCCCGTCGGAAGTTTCGGCACCCGCACCCCGGAGCACGATCAGGACCAGGCCGGCGAGGAGGAGACCGACGATCCGGGTCACGGCAACGCCTCGAGCCGGCGCTTCACGGCTTTGCGCTCGTCGCTCTCCTTCGGCAGCAGCCCGATCAGCCGGGTCCAATAGCGCGTCGCCCGGTGCCGGTCGCCATGCTGGGCAGCGTCGAGGCCGAGATACCAGAGCGCATCGGTCTGGTCGGGATCGAGCAGGTTGAGCCGGCCCATCACCCCGACCAGCTCGGGCGGCAGTACCTCGTTCCGGACCCCGGCGGCGAGCAGATCGGCATAGGCCACGAGCAGATCGCGATTGCCCGGGTTCCCTTCCGTCGCCTGCTTCAGCGCCGTCCGCGCGTCGTCGTTGCGGCCCAGCAGCCGGTCGTCGTGGGCGAGGGCGAGCCACGCTTGGGCATCATCGGGCGCTTGGGCGAGATGCTGGGTCAGCCGGCCGATTTCGGCTTCGGGTCCATCGGCGCGAACCGGTGTCGTCCTGGCCCGGGCCGAGGCGGCCTTGTCCGGCTCGCCCAGCACCTCGTAGGCATGTGCCAGCCGCTCCCAGCCTTCCTTGTCCTCCGGATGCTGGGCCAGCCGGGCGGCGAGCTTTTCGACCATGCCGCGGATCATCGCCTGGCGGTCCTCGGGCGACATGCTCGACGCGGCTGCCACGTCGGCCGGACCGGGACCCGGGGCCGCTGCCGCCGGGGCGGGAGCGGCGGGGCCCCCGAGTTCGCCCAGCGCGTCGATTACCGCCTGGCGCCAGGGCGCATCCTGGGGACTGTCGTCGAGCAGGGACTGGAACCTTCGCTTCGCCTCTTCCGTCTCGCCCCGCTGGGCCGAGCCCAGGGCGGTGTAGTAGCGCGATCTCGGATCGGCGCTGGACCGGCCGAATTCGGCCGCGGCTGCCGGGGTCACCGTGCCGCCGGCCTCCAGCACCAGGATCTCGCCGAGCTGGGCGTGCAGAATCCCATCGTCCGGGGCCAGCGCCAGCGCTCGCCCCAGCGCCGCCCGCGCTTCGGGATAGCGTTCGAGCTCGCCATAGGTTCGGGCGAGCAGGACCCAGCCATCGACATCGTCGGGCCGGGTCTCCATCTCGGCGGCGAGCTGGGCCGCCCCTTGTGCCAGATCCTCGTTCGAATGCGGTGTCGCCGCCGCCGGAACCGGCGGCGGCTGGGCCTGACGATAATAGGCGACGGTCCCGAACGGCACGGCCACGGCCAGCACCAGCGCCAGCGCATAGCGCCATGCCGGCACCGACGCCCCGCCCCACGGCCGGAGCAACGAGACCAGAGCCGCGCCGGTGATGGCGACGAGTCCGATCGCGGCCAGAATCGTGATGACCGGGCTCATCACTCGCCCGCCGCCGACGAAATGCCGCGCTCGAGGCTCATCAAGGGGATCGTCGAACCATTTTTCGGGCCGAAGGCAAGGCCGGGAAGGAAGGCTTCAGTATCCGGTCCGGGGGGAGGGAGTACAGAGATTTTTCAGCAATTTTCGCCGTGACCCAGCGCACGCGCCCGTCCTCGCCGCCGCCGAATTCGAGCCGAGCGGCTTCGAGGCCCGCAGTTCCGGCGACCACTCCCCAAACGAGCCGTCTCGCAGGTTCGGCTCTCGCCAGAGCCGAACTGTGCGCACCGTCCGCCGATCGGCGCCGGTGCCGCCGGCCGGGGAGTTCGACATCCCGCCCCTATTTCTCTTCGACTCCGTATCCCGCGACCCCGGTTCGCCACAGGATGAACGCATAGAGGTCGGCCGTTTCCCGGTCTTGTTGGCCGCGGGTGGAGCCGATGCCGTGACCGGCATCGAAATCGACGCGGAGCAGGATCGGCTTGCCCGAGCTGGTCGCTGCCTGCAGCCGTGCCGTCATCTTGGCGACGTGGAAGGGGGCGACGCGCGGATCGGTGACGCCGGTGGTGAGCAGGATTGCCGGGTAAGGGGTGCCGTCCTTCACCGCCTGGTAGCTGTCGATGGTCTTGAGGGCGCGGTAGCCCGCCTCTTCCGCGATGGCGCCCCATTCCGGTTCCTCGCCATAGCCGTTCTGCTCGGCGACGTAGCGCAGCGGATTGGACCAGCCGACCCGGTCGATCACGGCGGCGAAGAGGTCGGGACGCTCGGTCAAGGCTCGTCCCACCGTGATCCCGCCGGCCGAGCCGCCGCCGATCGCCAGGCGCGAGGGCGCCGTGTAGCCCTCGGTGCAGAGCGCCTCGCAGACCGCGATCAAGTCGCGCCAGGTATTGGGCTTGTTGGCGAGCTGGCCCGCCTTGTGCCACTCGCGGCCATACTCGCCGCCGCCGCGGACATTGGCGTAGCCCACGACCACGCCGGCATCGATCAGCGCCAGAGTGCGTTGGGCGAAGGCGGGCGTATAGGGTGCGGCACCATAGGAACCGTAGGCTTGGATGAAGGCCGGGCTGCTGCCGTCGCGCTTCAGGCCCTTCTTGTAGATGAGGCTGTAGGGGATCTGGGTGCCGTCCTTGGCTGCGGCGAAGCCGCGCTCGCTCACATAGGGGCCGACATCGATCGCCGGCTTCGGTGTGATCCCGGTGTCGGAGAGTTTGCCCTCGGCCGACACCGACCAGATCCCGGACGGGGTGAGCCAGCCGGTCAGGCTCATCAAGGCGCCGGCTTCTTCGGGCGTGGTGAAGAGGGCGCCGATGGTGCCGTCGAAGGGCAGTGCCACCTCGACCACGCCGCCGTCGCGCCCGAGCCGCCTCAGGCGGTTGACGCCGCCATCCATCATCTTGAAATAGAGCCCGTCCTTGGCCCGGGCGAAGGTCTCGATGACGGTCGGGCCTTGGGCGACGATCTCGACCGCTTTCGCCAGCGACGGGGCCGCGACCGGCAGCTTCAAGACCCGCCCGCGCGGAGAGCCCTTGTTGGCGATGAGATAGATCTCGCCCGAATCGATCTCGACATCGGTGATCTCGTCCTCGAATCCGGCGATCGGCGTCCATTTCGCGCGCCCGGCCGCAGCGTCGGCTACGGGCGCGATGAACAGCCGGAATTCCGGCCGGACATCGGTCAAGAGCAGCAAGGCGGAGCCGGAGCCCGGGAATGTGACGATATGCGGCGCCTGGATCCGCTCGTAGGCGACATCGGGGTCGAGTCCCCGGTGCATCAGGATCGGATCGTGCTCGGCCGGCTCGCCCAGGCGATGGAAGCGGGCGCGGCTGTCGAGATAGCGCTCCGGCGTGTCGACGGCGCCGGTCAGCTGGTTGTAGAAAAATCCACTGCCGTCATCGAGCCATTGCGGCTCGGCCTGCTCGGTATCGGCGATCCGATCGGGCAGATCGCGCCCGTCGGCGACGGCCAAGACGTGGAGGATCGAATCCTCGCTGCCGTTCTTCGACAGGCCATAGACGACATGGGCGCCATCCGGTGCCGCGCGCCACCAGTCGAGCGAGAAATGCCCGCCGCCGCCGTCCGCCACGGTCGGATCGACCAGCACCCGATCGCCGCCCGGTTCGCGCACGAAGAGCTTGAAATTGTCGGCACCGCTCGGGCGTTGCTCGAAGAACAGCTTTCCCCCGGCCCGTTGCACTCGGCTCGTCTGCGCCGTGTCGCCCGACAGAGCGCGAATGCGCTGCAACAGCGCCTCGCGTCCGGGAATGGCATCGAGCACGGCGCGCGCATGCTCGTTCTGGCCTTTCAGAAACGGCAACCACTCGGGATCCTTGTCGTTCTCCATCCAGCGATAGGGATCGGTGACCGTCTCGCCGAAATAGCTGTCCTCGACTGGTGCCACCCGGGCGACCGGGGCCGGGGGAATCGCGGGGGGCGCCGGCCGGGCGCCTTTGTCGAGGGCGGCAAAGGCGATCAGTCCGCCGCTGCCGGCCAGGATTTGTCGGCGAGTGAGCTTCATCATGGTCGGGCTTCTCCATCGGGGTGCGCCGACCGGTCCTGCCCGATTTCGACAGCTTATTCAACCGGGATCAGCAATGCCGCCGATCTCGATGGCTTCTTCGGTCGACCCTGTCAGTTTCCTCGATCGTGGCGGCCGGCAGGCCGCGGCGGTGCGACAAATCTGTACCGACGGAGGTTACCGGCGGCACTTCCAATCCGTGTACTCTCGAATGAACCAAATTGCCGGACAGGCGTCGAACCGAGCGTTTCATACCCTGCGGGTCGGTGACGGCCGGCGGGGGACCAATGGGGACTTGTGTTGGTGCGTCGATTCCACTGTGAGGCAGGAAAAGAGACATGCTCACTCTTACAATCAACGGACAATCGCGCGAGGTCGATGCGCCCGACGACATGCCGCTCCTGTGGGTGCTGCGCGACCATCTCAATCTGGTGGGCACCAAATATGGCTGTGGCATCGCCCAATGCGGGGCCTGCACCGTGCATGTGGGTGGCAAGCCGGTGCGTTCTTGCCAATTGGCCGTCGGTGATGTCGGTACTCGGGCCGTCGTCACCATTGAAGGGGTCGGCAACACGTCCCATGGCGCCAAGGTCCAGCAGGCCTGGATGGAGGGTGCCGTGCCCCAGTGCGGCTATTGCCAAGCCGGCCAGATCATGTCGGCCACGGCATTGCTGGACGGCAACCCCAACCCGGACGATTCGGATATCGACGCGGCCATGGCGGGCAATCTCTGTCGCTGCGGGACCTACATCCGCGTCCGCCGGGCGATCAAGAGCGCCGTCGCCAAATCTGCCTGATCATGAAGAAGATCATCGGCATCGTCGTCGTCAGCATCGTCGCCGTCGCGCTCGGTTTCGCGGGCTGGCTGTTACTCGGCCGTGATCCGATGTCCTTCGCCGGCGGCTCGACCGTGGCGCTGGAAGATTACAAGGGCAGCAATATCACCGGCGTTCCCGCCCAGCTCGCCGGTGCCGATCTCGTGAAGCGCGGCGAGTATATCATCCATGCTGCGGATTGCCGAGCCTGCCACACGGCCCCAGGGGGCACGCCCTTCGCAGGCGGCTTCGCCTTCAATGTGCCGTTCGGGACCATCTATTCCACCAACATCACACCGGACAAGCAAACAGGGATCGGCAATTACACCGACGCCCAATTTCTGGCTGCCGTACACAAGGGCATTCGTGCCGACGGCGAGAATCTCTATCCCGCCATGCCCTACACATCCTACACCTATTTGACGGACGATGACGCGCTGGCCATCAAGGCCTATCTCTTTACGCTGGAGCCGGTACATGCCCCGGCCAAGCAAGACCAGCTGTCCTGGCCTTACAACCAGCGTAGCCTGCTGGCGCTCTGGAACGTGGTGTTCAATCTCGACGAACGCTTCCGTCCCGACACCGACCAGAGCCGGCAATGGAATCGAGGCGCCTATCTCGCCGAGGCGATGGGCCATTGCGGCGAGTGCCATACGCCGCGCAATTTCGCCTATGCGCTGGACAACCATCGCAAATTTGCCGGCGCCCTGACCGCGGGTTGGCGCGCCTACAACATCACGAGCGACAAGGATGCCGGGATCGGCGATTGGAACGACGAGGACATCTATCTCTATCTTTCGACAGGTCATGCCACGGGACATGGCGGCGCGGCGGGCCCGATGGGCGAAGCCGCTGACGACAGCCTGAGCTATCTCGTGCCGGATGACGTACACGCTCTGGTAACCTATCTGCGCGGCATCCCCGCCCATGGGAGCGATCTGCCGCGCACCATCACCACGCCGGCGCCGGCGTCACACAAGGAAGGTTTGGTGGCGGAGTCCGATACGCTCGGCGAAAAGCTGTTCGCCGGCGTCTGCGCGAGCTGCCATGACTGGACCGGCGTCAGCCCGGTCACCGGCTATGCCACTCTGACCGGAGTGCGCGCGGTGAACGATCCCAGTGCCACCAATGTGGCGCAAACGGTCATCAACGGCGTCGACCGCAAGACCGCCAAGGGCAGGATCTTCATGCCGGCTTTCGGTGCGGGCTATTCCGACGATGACATCGCGGCCGTCGCCAATTATGTCACCGCCCGTTTCGGTGCCGAAGGCGCGCACTTGACAGGCAGGGATGTGGCCGATCTGCGAAAGCTGGCGAGTCAGCACTCTAATCCCGAGGAGGCACCCCATGGCTGAAATTCAGTCCGATTTTGCCCGGTCCGATGCTTATCTCTCCGCGCTGATGCGCGAGGTCCGCTCCGCACCAGCAGCCAACGGTTCGTTGACCATGGGGCGGCGCAGCTTCTTCAAACTCACCGGCGCGGGCGTCGCGGGGCTGGTACTGGGATTCCACCTCGACGACACGGCGTACGCGGCCGAGGCCGCGGAGGGCGAAGACCAGGTGATGAACGCCTTCATCCGCATCGCGCCGGACGACAGGATTACCATCTATTCCAAATGCCCGGAGATCGGCCAGGGCATCAAGACCTCCTTCGGAGTGATCATTGCCGAAGAACTCGATGCCGATTGGAACCATGTCGTGATGGAGCAGGCGGACATCAATCCGGCGGTCTATGGCTACCAGGGCTCCGGAGGTTCGACCTCCATCCCGCGCGCCTGGAACCAGCTGCGTCAGGCCGGCGCCGGCGCCAAAGCAATGCTGATCGCGGCCGCCGCCGAGCAGTGGGGGGTGGATGCGGCGCAGATTACCGCCAAGGATTCGGTCTTGACCGATGGCCCGAGCGGCAGGTCTGCAACCTACGGATCGCTCGCCGCGGCGGCGGCGAAAATGCCGGTGCCCGATCTCGAGCGACTGACGCTGAAGAACCGCGCCGAATACCGTCTGATCGGCAAGCGCTATCGCGGCGTCGACGATCCCAAGGTCGTCAGCGGCCAGCCCCTGTTCGGCATCGATATCCAACTTCCCGGCATGGTCTATGCCAGCTACACCAAATGTCCGGCGGCAGGCGGCAAGGTCGGGTCCTTCAATGTGGACGAGATCAAGGCCCAGCGCGGTGTGCTCGACGCCTTTGCCCTGGACGGCACAGGCATCTCGGTCGAGGTGATGTCGGGCGTGGCCATCATCGCCAAGGACACTTGGAGCGCTTTCCGGGCCAAGGACAAGCTGGAGGTGGATTGGGACCTCAGCGGGGCCTCGAAGGATTCCACGGCGCAATTCTCGGCCGAGGCCAAGACGCTGGCGGCCGATTTTCCGGAAAAGCCGGACAACGATGTCGGCGACGTGGACAAGTCCTTCGCCGATGCCGCCAAGACCGTGGAGGCATACTACGAATATCCTTTCGCCGCCCATGTGCCATTGGAACCCATGAACGCCACGGCGCACTGGCACGACGGGGTGATGGAAATGTGGGTACCTACCCAGCAGCCCGAGCGCGGCTTGCCGCTGATTGCCAAGGTGGCTGGCATAGCTCAGGAAAAAATCGTGATGCACCAGACCCGCGTCGGCGGCGGTTTCGGGCGGCGACTGGTAAACGACTACGCCTGCGAGGCCGCAGCCATCGCGCAGAAGGTCAACGCTCCGGTCAAACTGCAATGGACCCGCGAAGACGATTTCGGCCACGACTTCTACCGCCCGGCCGGCTACCATCAGTTCAAGGGGGCGATCGACAAGGATGGCAGGCTCGACGCCTGGCGGGAGCATTTCATCACCTTCACCGCCGACGGCAAAAAGGAAGCCTCGGGCGCGAACCTCACCGAAAATCTGAAATACGCCATCAAAGCCCCCAACTTGCGGCGGGCCAAGACCATGTTGCCGCTGAAGATCCCCACCGGGCCATGGCGCGCCCCGGGCGACTGCGCCCAGGTCTTCGCTGCGCAAAGCTTCATGCATGAACTCTCGCTCGCTTCGGGCCGTGACCATGTCGAGTTCCTCGTCGAGGCCGTGAACCGCGACGTCCCCGAGTTGGCGCCCAAGGACCGAGCCGTCAACTTCAGCCCCAAGCGAGCCAACGACGTGATCAAGCTGTGCGCCGAGAAGGCGGGTTGGGGCAAGAAACTGCCGAATGGCAGCGGTCTGGGCCTGGCCTGGTGCTATTCGCACGCCGGCCATGTCGCGCAGACGGTCGAACTCAGCGTGGATGCCGACAAGCGGATCAAGATCGATCGCATCGTGGTGGTGCTCGATGTCGGCCCCATCATCGACCTGGCGGGCTCCGAAGCCCAGGCGCAGGGCGCGTCCACCGACGCTCTCTCCACCGCCATGGGCCTCAAGATCACCATCGAAAATGGGGTCGTTCAGGAGCAGAACTACAATGCCTATCCGATCCTGCGCCTGCCCTTCGCACCGATGACGATCGATGCCTATTTCATCCAGTCGGACAATCCGCCGACGGGCATGGGTGAACCCGCCTTCCCGGCGCTGGCGCCGGCACTGGGTAACGCCATCTTCGCCGCCACCGGCGTGCGAGTGCGCCGCCTGCCGTTGCGCGATCTGGGCTACTCGCTGGCGGTCTGACGGATCAGCCCCATGTTCAAGCCGCATGGGGCCGCCGCCATGACCTGCGCCGGGTTCGCGCGTTTAGCTGGGTTGCGCACGATACCCTATGTTCGCTTTCTGGATCGCTCGGCACAATAATCGGCGGCAGCACCGCGCCCAACGGCGGCCGCTCCACCCCACGGATCGCGAAGGTCGCACCGACGACATGACCGATGCGCCGCTCGGGGACGACGCCGCGTTTGAAAGATTGCTCCCGGGATCCAAAGAGGGCGCTGGACTCCTCGGCCTCCTGTCAGTCGGTGGCATTTACTCACCGATCGCACCCGTCAGCATACTTCAGTATTTTGCGCCATTCTGTGACAGAATCGAATAGATTTTCCGTCAAATCGAGGTTAGCAATACAAAACAACGAACTATTTTTACAATTGATTGAAATTAGCATGCATTCGCATGAAATTATTACTCTCATATTCTGAATAAATGTTTCAGCGATATTAAATAGATCATATACATTTTATTCACTAAATTTGACCATAGTTTTCCTCGTTAGGACGGTTTCCATGGTAGGAGTCGATCGTGATTTCAATCTGCGCCGTCCGTTGTCAAGTTTCTCTTGGAACCAATCGATCCAAATCCTTGAATCAATGGAGAAAGACATGGCGCTAGCGAAACGCGTGCAGGTCGCGCCGGTGCGACGTGACGAACAGGTCCCGCCGGCCAGTATCGCCGATCGCCCGGCCGCTCAAGCCGACGTGCAGCGCCGCCGCGCACGGACTTTCGCCCGCCAGCAGAAGATCGCCGAACGGGTTGCCGCTGCGACGACCCAGATGGCGGCCGCGATCAGCCAATCGGCCGCGTCCTCGCAACAATTGCGCAAGTCGATGGAGCAGATCTCGACCGGTGCCGAAGAGGCTTCCGGCGCGGCGCAGGAATCGCTGGCCGCCGTCACCGACATCGCCGCGGGCATTATCCAGGCCAAGGAGAAGGCCGAATTCTCGAAGCAGAAGGCCGAGGCGCTGCAGGCCCTGCTGGCCGAACTCAACACCCAGATCGCGGCCTCGGTCACCAATATCGGGACTTGCGCCGATCGCCAGCTGGCCTCGGTCCAGATGGTGGTCGAGCTCGAAAAGCAGGCCGCAAACATCGGCGAAATCGTCAAGGCCGTCGCGCGCATCGCGGACCAGACCAACCTCCTGGCCCTCAACGCGGCCATCGAAGCGGCCAGAGCCGGACAACACGGCAAGGGTTTCGCCGTGGTCGCCGACGAAGTGAGAACGCTCGCCGAGACTTCGGAAAAGAGCGCTCGCGACATCCAGGATCTGGTCGGCCAGATCCAGGGCGAGGTGAAGACTATCGCCGACGGCATCAACGGTGCGGCCGAGGCGGCCCGGACCGAGGTCGAGAAGGGCAAGCTCGTCACGGTTCAGCTGGAGAAGGCGCGATCCGACATGGTCCTGATCATGACCGGTAGCGCCGAGATCGCGACGGCAGCGCTCCAGGCAGACCAAGCCACGAAGGAAGCGCAGAAGGGATCGGAGCAGATCGCCGCGGCGGCAACCGAGCAATCGGCGGCGTGCGAAGAGGCGCTGAAGACGGTCGACCAGCAGACCCAGGCACTCGACCAGATCCATACTGCCTCGGAAGAGCTCTCGACGCTCGCGGACGATTTGAAAAACAGCACCGATATTTCGAAGAGTGCCGAGGAAATGGCGTCGGCTGCCGAAGAGCTGTCCTCTTCGGTGCAGCAGATCAGCGGTGCCGCGACCCAGATCATGGCGGCGATCGAACAGATCAACAAGGGCTCGCAACAGGCGGCGGCGGCGGCGCAGCAATCGAGCGCCGGGAATACCCAGATCGAAAAAGGCGCCACCTTGTCCCAGCAGCGGGCGACAGCCGGGCTCGAATCGGGGCGCACCATCTCCGATCTGGTGAAGGCCAGCCGTTCGGCCGTCGACGAGTTGATCCTGGGTGTCTCCAAGGCGCTCGCCGAGACCAACAAGAGCAGCCAGCTGATCACGACGCTGGAGCAGGTCAGCCGCCGGATCGACAAGATCGTCGACTCGATCACCACCGTCTCGATCCAGACCAACATGCTGGCGATCAACGGGTCGATCGAGGCCGCTCGGGCCGGCGAGTTCGGCAAGGGCTTCATGGTGGTCTCGACCGACATCCGCAACCTGGCTCGGGAATCCGCGGAGAATGCCGATCGGATCAAGGATCTCGTCAAGGCGACGCAGGACCAGATCGTCGCCGTCCGACGAGATCTGGAGCAGATCGCGTCGGCGGCGGAGGTCGAAGTCCAAAAGAACAAGAGCATCACGACCAATCTCGCGACGGTCGAGCAGGACATGGCGGTCGTGCTCAATGCCAACGGGGAAATCCTCAAGGGCGCCGACATCATCCTGACCGCGGTCCAGGAGGCCCAGAAGGCCACGCAGCAAATCGCCACTGCCGCGGATCAGGCGAGCCGGGGTGCGGCGGAGGCGGCGGGTGCGGCCAATCTGCAGTCGAAGGGTGCTGAAGAACTCGCGGCGGCCGTCGAGGAAATCGCATCTCTCGCCGACGAACTACAGAACTCCCGCGACTGAGCGACGTCGAGCAGAGAGGTCAGACTCGTGAATATCGAACTCAATCCGGCAGACGCGCCGGGCTCGTCCGATGCCGTGACCCTGACGGGGGACACCCGGCAATATGTCACTTTTCACATCGAGGACGGGATCTTCGCGGTCCCGCTCGCCGAGGTGCAGGAGATCATCCGGATGCCTAGGGTCGTGCAGGTGCCGCTCAGTCACACGAGCCTGGAAGGCTTGGCCAATCTGCGCGGCACGGTGATGTCGGTCACCAGCCTCCGACGTATATTTCGCTACCCCGATCTCGACCATGACGACGCGACACGCGTCGTCGTGATCAATCAGGGCGTTCCGGTCGGGCTCGTCGTCGATCGAATGGCGGCAGTCGTCACTGCCGAGCCGGACCAGATCGAGAATGTCGGCTCGATCAAGGCGACGATCAACACCGAGTTGTTCTGTGGAATGATCAAAGCCACCGACGGGCGCGGCATGATCATGATTCTGGATCCGATCCGCTTGGTGGAAAGCGAGTTCGGCTCGAACGGCCACCGCGCCGACAAGACCGGCATCGCCGAGAGCCGGGCCCGGGCGGAGCAGGCCGTCGAAGTCACCGACGAGCTCCAGCTCGTGAGCTTCGAGGTCGCCGGGCAGGAATACGCGCTGCCGATCGAGAATGTCCAAGAGATCGTCCAGGTCCCCGAACGCATCAATCGCGTGCCCAAGACCGACTCTCACGTTCTGGGCGTCGTCACGCTGCGCAACCGGCTCCTCCCGCTCGTCAGCCTGCGCGAAATGTTCGGTCTGGCTCCGGCACCGCTCGATGAGCGAAATAAAATCGTCGTCGTCCCGCTGCCCGACCAGACGTCGGTGGGAATCGTCATGGATACGGTGAAGGAGGTTCTGCGGGTGAGCCGGAATCTGCTCGATCCGATCCCAGCGCTGATGCGCAACGGCGATCGGCGGAGCGAAATCCAGGGGATCTGCCGGATCAGCGGCGGCAAGAGGCTGGTCGCGGTGCTCTCGGCCGAGGCGCTGTTCGAGAACGAGGCCGTCCGCCGAGCCGCGGCGGCGGCCGGGACGGTACCCGACACGGAGGAACTGATGGCCTCGGACCACACGCGCGGAGCGGGCACGCTGGTCGAAGAGGAACAGTTCGTCGTGTTCCGCCTCGCCAACGAAGAATATGGGGCGCCGATCGAGTCGGTGCAGGAGATCGTGCGCGTCCCGGAGGAGCTGACCCGCATGCCGAAAGCCCCCGTATTCATCAAGGGGGTCGTCAATCTGCGGGGTTCGGTGCTGCCGGTCGTCGACCAGCGGACGCGCTTCGACCTCGCCGACCTCGCGCACAACGACCGCCAACGGATCATGGTGTTCATGATCGACGGCGTGCGCACCGGCTTCATCGTCGATTCGGTCTCGGAGGTGCTGAAGATCCCGCGCAGCGCCATCGGCCCGACGCCTACCCTCTCGGATAACCAGTCGCGCCTCATCTCCCGTGTCGCCAATCTGGAGAAGCAGAAGCGGATGATCCTGCTCATCGATGTCGACCATCTGCTGGAGCCGCACGAGATCGGTGCCGTCGCCGTCGCGGCCGGCGTGACACGACATTAGCGGTGATCCGTGAAACCGGTCGAGCGTCATGCTGAGGCTCCTGATCGCCGACGATTCCGCCTTGATGCGCAAGTATCTGAGCGAGATTTTCAAGGCGGAAGGCGATTTCGATGTGCGTCTCGCCCGCAACGGCGCGGAAGCCCTGGCGCTGGCCCTGAGCTTCGCTCCCGACGTCATCACTCTCGACGTGAACATGCCCGAGATGGACGGGATAACCTGCCTCAGCCGGATCATGGTCGAATGCCCGAAGCCGGTGGTCATGGTCTCGTCGCTGACCGGCAACGGCGCCGAAGTAACCTTGCAGGCGCTGGCGCTGGGCGCGGTCGATTTCATCGCCAAGCCGGACGGTACCGTCTCGCTCCATATCGACAAGATCAGAGCCGAGCTGGTGGGCAAGGTTCGAGGCGCCGCCAGGGCCCGGCTCCGTCCGCGCCGCGGTCTCTCGGAGCGCGTCCGGACCGGAGAGGGCAGTCGATCGCCGGCGCCCTCGCGGCTGCCGGCCGGCATTCCGCCGGCCGCCGCAGCCACGGAAGGCGAGCCCGTCCGTGGCCTGGTTCTGGTCGGCGTGTCGACCGGAGGCCCGGGCGCTCTCGAATGTATCCTGCCTCGCCTGTCCCGCAACTTCCCCTGGCCGATCCTCGTCGCCCAACATATGCCGAAAAGCTTTACCGGCGTCTTCGCCCGCCGGATGGGCGAGCTTTCCGAACTCGACGTGATCGAAGTGACCCGGCCGATGCCGCTTTGCCGCGGCGTCGTCTATATCGGCTGCGGCGACGCCGATCTGCTGGTCGGCAGCCGCGGCGGGAAGCTCACCGCCTTTTCGATGCCGGCCTCGCCCCATCATCCCTGGCATCCGAGCGTCGATCGACTGGTCGAGAGTGCGCTCAAACACCTCGATCCGAAGCAGCTTCTGGGCGTCATGCTGACGGGGATGGGCAACGACGGGGCGCAGAGCATGGCCGATCTGCGGTCGCGCGGCGGGCGCACGATTGCCGAATCGGAGGACACGGCAGTCGTCTGGGGGATGCCGGGAGAGCTGGTGAAGCGAGACGGGGCGTCGCTCGTGTTGCCGGTTCAGCTCATCGCAGGCCAACTCCGACTATGGGCAACTTGACATGCCACTGGTGAGATCCGCGGCTCCGTCACCAGCAGCACCGGCGCCGGAATCCCGAGAGCAACTCTCCGATCTGCTCGTCGGCAGCGATGCGGGCGAACGACGGCGTGCCGCACGCAGCCTGTCGCTTCAGCCGGACGCGGCTGCCCTCCTCGCCGCCCGTTTGGCAGTCGAGGCGGATCCGAGCGTCCGCGAGGCCTTGTTCGCGGGCCTGGTCGCGATCGGTGGCACGCCGGCGGCAACCCTGGTAGCCCCACTGCTCGGGAGCGAGGATGCCGCGCTGCGCAACGGCGCCGTCGAAGCCCTGAAGACTCTGATGGAAGCGGGAGCGGCGGCAGTCGACGGGCTGCTCGGCGATCCCGATCCGGATGTCCGCCTGATGGCCATAGAGGTGACCAGGGCCTGGCCCGTTGCCCTCGCCATCCCCCGGCTGCTTCGGGTCATCGAGAGCGATCCGCATGTGAATGTCTGCGGCGCGGCCGTCGATGTCGCCACGGGAGTCGGCGCCGATGAGCTGAACTCGGCGCTCGCCGGGCTGCGGGCGCGGTTCGCCGACGAGCCGTTCCTGGGGTTCGCCATCGACATCGCCTGCTCCCGGAGCCGACCGCCGACCGGCCGAGATTCCTGATGTCGAATCTCATACAGCGATCGAACCGGGACCCGCCCGCCATTACCCCGTCCGAGTACCAGAAGTTCTGCGAATATTTCTATCGGCGCACCGGCATGTCGTTTGGCGACAATAAGCGCTACTATGTCGACAAACGGCTCATGGAGCGGATTCGCCGGACCAACTCGGAAGATTTCGATCAATATTTCAACATTCTGCGGCGGCGCGATGCCGAAGCCGAGATCGAGCATCTGATCAATCTGTTTACCGTCAACGAGACCTATTTCTACCGGGAGGTCGACCAGTTCAGCTGTCTGGTCAATGGCATGCTGCCCGAGCTGATCGCCGGACGCCGCCGGGGCGATCGGATCCGGATCTGGACCATGCCCTGTTCGACCGGCGAAGAACCCTATTCGATTGCGATCTATCTGCTGGAGAATTGGCCCAAGGTCGACGATTACGAAATCGAAATCATGGCCTCGGACATCGACACCAACGTCCTGCGGGCAGCAGAGGCGGGCGTGTACAACACGAGGTCGCTGCATCGGCTGCCACCGGAACTGGTCAGGCGATATTTCGCACCATGCGGCGCCGAAGGGTTCGTGCTGGTCGACGCCATCCGGCAATCGGTGCGCTTCACGCAAGTCAATGCGACCGATGTCAGGGTGATGAGCGGCTATACTCGCCTGGACGTTATCTTCTGCCGTAATATGTTGATCTATTTCGATGATCAGTCGCGACGGCAGACGATAGAACTATTCTACGATTGCATGGAGAACGGCGGTTTCATCTGTCTCGGCCACTCGGAGTCGATGAGTCGGATTTCCTCGCTCTTCGCAGTCAGAAAGTTCCCGCAAGCGATCGTCTACCAGAAATGCGGAGGGCCTCGATGACTATTCAGCTGTCGGCACCGGTCACGGAAGTTTTGCCGCCGCAGATCCTGGTCGTCGATGATGCGACGGTCGTACGCCTCTACTATAGGCAGATACTCGAGGCACAAGGCTATCGAATAGAGGAAGCCATCAACGGCATCGAAGGCCTGGAGAAGGCGATGCAGATCTCGTTCGACCTCTGTATCGTCGATGTCAACATGCCGATGATGGATGGATTCACCTTTCTGCATGCGTTGCGGCGAGAACCGGTCACGCATGCGATCCCGGCCTTGATGACCAGCACCGAAGCCGACCCCGAGGACCGCCGCACCGCACTCCGGGCCGGCGCCAATTTCTATCTGGTGAAACCGGTCGCGCGCGATCAACTCGCCCTCTACGTCGCGGCGATGCTCGGGCGGAGCGTCGGATGAACGAGCTCATGGCTCAATTCGTCACCGAGGGCCGGGAGTTGCTCCAGGCAGCCGGGGACGATCTGCTGGCGCTCGAGCGGGCCCCTGCCGATCGAGAGGCGATCAACCGGCTGTTCCGCTCGATCCACACCCTCAAGGGTTCGTCCGGCCTGTTCGACGCCAAGCCGCTCACGCAAATTCTCCATGCGGCAGAAGATATCTTTCAAGCCGTGCGCGAGCTGGCTTTCGTGCCGACACCCGAGTTGGTCGACCTCGCTCTCGCGGCCCTCGACCAGGTGGGGCAGTGGATCGAATATCTCGACCGCCACGAAACCCTCCCGGACGATGCCGGGCCGATCGCCAAGGTGCTCGTCGCCGAACTGCGGACTCGCTTCGGCCGGCGCGAAGGTGAAGTGCTCGGCAAACCCAGCGTTCCGGTGCAGGCCGACTCTGCGAGCGCGATGGAGAGCCTTCGCCGGTGGTTCAGCGAAGATGCACTGATCGGAGCCGCCGCAGAGCTGCCGCCGGACGGGTCGATCGCTCTGGTTTCCTATCTGCCGGAAGCAGGCTGTTTCTACAAGGGCGAAGATCCGCTCCATCTGGCCATGCAGATACCGGGCTTGCTGGCGTTCAACGTCGAAATCTCGGCACCTTGGCCGGTACTTTCCAGGCTCGACCCGTTCACCTGCAATCTCGGCTTCCGGGCTCTGTCCACTGCCGATCCGAAGGAAATCGAGGCGCTGTTCCGCTACGTTCCCGAACAGGTGACGATCACGGCGCTCCCCGCCGCGGCGATGGATCCGGGCCGGGCCCGGGCGGCAACAAAGGAATTGCTGCCGGCCGTCGCCTTGGCGCTGGTTCGCTGGCAGATCGAGCTGTTGGATTTGACGGCGGCGGAAGAGGAGTTCGCCGGCCGCGTCGGGGCTGCCGTGCGGGTCGCAGCCAACGCCCTCCGGTTCGGCCGGCTGAACGCGGCCGCGACGAGGATCGAGGCCGCAGGCGCCGAGGCGCTGGCGACCGGACGAACCGACGAGCTGATCGCCGCGGCCTCGGGCACAGTAGATGCCGGGTCGCATCCCGCGAACACGGTCGGATCGACACCGCTGCCCGGGCCGATCGGACAGGCGAGCGTCGCCGACGCTCCCGAAAGAATGGCGACGCGAACCCTGCGGGTCGACCAGGAGAAGGTCGACGCCCTGATGAACCTCGTCGGCGAGTTGGTGGTTGCGAAGAACAGCCTGCCGTTTCTGGCCCGCAGAGCCGAGCATCAATTCGGGCTTCGCGAGCTCGGCCGCGAAATCAAGGACGAATACGGTGTCATCGATCGCGTCGCGCAGGAACTGCAGCGCGCCGTCATGTCCGTGCGGATGATGCCTGTCGGCCAAGTCTTTCAGCGGTTTCCCCGATTGGTCCGTGATCTTGCCCGCAAGCTCGGCAAGCAGGTCGTTTTGACAATCGAAGGCGAGGAGACCGAGGCCGACAAGAACGTCATCGAAGGCCTGTTCGATCCGCTGCTCCACATGGTCCGCAACAGCCTCGACCATGGCGTCGAGACGCCTCAGGAACGGATAATCCAAGGCAAGACACCCGCCGCGACGGTCAAACTGCTGGCGCGCCACGATGGCGACCATGTCGTGATCGAAGTCGTCGACGACGGCCGCGGCATCGATCCGGAGTTGATAAAACGCAAGGCTTATGAGCGCGGCTTGCTCGACGAAGCCCGCCTCGCCACCATTGCCGACGACGAAGCGACGATGCTGGTCTTCGCCGCGGGATTTTCGACGGCCGATGCGGTGTCCGACGTCTCCGGCCGCGGGGTCGGCATGGACGTGGTGCGCAGCGTCGTTGAAAAGGCCGGTGGCCGGATCGCGATGACCAGCGCCAAGGGAAAGGGAACGACGGTTCGACTCGACCTCCCGCTCAGCATGGCGGTGAGCCGGGTGATGACGGTGGCTCTGGATGATCGCCTGTTCGCGATCCCGATGGAACTGATCCACGAGACGGTGAAAGTGCCGCGCCGGGATGTCGTGCTCCTCAAGGAGAACGAGGCCTTCGTCCTGCGCGATCATGTGGTTCCGCTCGTCCATCTCGGGCGGCTCCTCGATCTCCCGGTCGAGACGGCAGGGGCCGGTGAAGTCGCGGTTCTGGTTGTTCGCCTCGCCGGACAGACGATCGGGCTCGGGATCTCCGCCTTCGGTGAATGCATGGACGTGATCTTGAAACCGCTGGAAGGCATGCTCGCGAAAGTCGGCGGCTATTTGGGGACGGCTCTGCTCGGTGACGGCCAGGTGCTGCTCGTCCTCGATCTCGAGGAACTCATCCAATGACCGTTCGGCGGATTGATGACGCGATCCTGCTCGAAGGTGTTTGCGCCGTCGAGGACGCAGAGATCCTGATGGAGCAGGTGGAAGCCGGCGGGTCGCTCTTCGATTCGAGCGACTGCACGCACCTGCACACGGCCTGCCTCCAGGTCATCCTCGCGACCGGCTTGCCGATGCGGGGGACGCCGGCGAATGCGGCGCTCGCCCGCTGGCTCGCACCGCTGATCCGTTCCGGCATCGCGACCACGGCGGGAGCGACCGCAGCGCAAGTGCCGAACCGAGACCGAAAGAAGGCCTGACTTATGCCCGTAATTCTCGTCCTCGACGACTCGGCCACGATGGTCATGAGTCTGTCCCGTATCTTGAAAAGCGCCGGTTACGAGATAGAGACGGCGACCAACGGCAAGGAAGCCATGACCAAGCTCGCCGCCGGCGTGAAGCCGAACCTCATCCTGACCGATCTCAACATGCCGGTGATGGACGGCCTCACCTTCATCAAGGAGGCACGGCGATTCTCGGGAACGCGCTTCACCCCGATCATCGTCTTGACCACCGAATCCGGCGCCCAGAAGCGCGACGAGGCTCGCTTGGCCGGCGCTTCGGGCTGGTTGACGAAGCCGACCGAGCCCAACGAATTGCTGTCGACCCTGAAGCAGCTCTTGCCGTCAACCTGAGGAGTCCGACCATGCGAGCAGCCGCCGATTCCAGCGAGCGTCTGGTTTGCGCCGTTCTCGCGGCACAGGTTTCCGCTCTGGGAGAGCGCATCGACACGGGCGTCAGCGCCGAACTCCTGTGGCGCACGACCGACGCCCTGACCCTCCTCTCGGGACTCGTGGTGGAACTGCTCCGGTGCCGTTCCGCGCCGGTCCCCGAATTGTCCGAGCAATGCACCGCTGCAGTCGCAGCCGGAGTCGAAATCAGGCAGTCCCTCGATACTCTCGCCTTCATGCAGGCGCAGAAACAGGACTTCGCGCGGCAGATGGTCGATTGCATCGTCACCGCCATGGAACGCCTGGCGCCCGGTGATGCGGGGGTCGGTGCCCGCCTGTCCCCGCATGATCTGGCCTCGCTCTATGTCAGCGAGGATCAGCGGACGATCCACGATGCCGTCGTCCGTCGGTTCAACGGCAGTCCCAAGTGGGAATTGCCGGCTTCGGCGCGAGACAGTCCGAGTTCCGAGGGTTCCGGCCGATGAGCCTCGCCCTGCCGAGCCTCGGCATCGGACGCGCCAGCGTGCGCGGGCCCGCTATCCTGTCCGGCCTCGTGAGCGGTGCTTGTGGCCTCGCCATCATGATCATGCCCGGGACGCCCGCCTCGGTGCGCCTTCTGGGCGCGATCGTAGCCGGCATCTCGCTCATCGCTGTCGTCACCCGTCGTCGCCACCTCGGCCTCGGGATCGATGCGCCGACTATTCTCGACTGCACGCCCCTGCCGATTGCCGGGCGGGCGCTGGACGGCGCCATCGACGACGTCGACACGCTGAACGCGCCGCTCGAGACGCGGCCTTCCCCGGCCCCGTGTGCCGACGAGGTCGACGCCGCCATCGGCAGTGTTATCGCCGAGATCCAGCAGATACGAGAAATTGCGAGCGAGATGGCAACCGCCTCGGCCGAGGCGAGAGACCAATTCAAGACATCGATGGCGGACGCGGCCGCGGCGGAGATCGGTATCGAGGAGTTGACGGCCTTCAGCGGCGAACGGAGCGGTTCGATCGCGGAGATCGTGTCGGCGGTCACGCGATCGATGGAAATCGTCGAGCAGGCGACGGGCCAGGCAGCGATGACGCGAGGGTGCGTCGAAACGATGGCAAAGCTGTCGACGGCGGTTTCCGACACGATCAAGATCATCGACACCATCGCCCGGCAGACCAAACTGCTGGCACTCAACGCGGCGATCGAGGCGGCGCGCGCCGGCGAAGCGGGGAAGGGCTTCGGGGTCGTTGCCAGCGAAGTGAAGCAACTCGCCCGCCAGACCGCGGAAGCGACCGAGATGATCGATCAGAAGATTGCGCAAATGACGAGTACCGTGGCCGAGAGCGTCGGATCGCTGGGTGCTCTCGCCGGCACGATCGCGTGCATGGACACAGCCAGCACGTCGATCGGGCATGCCGTCGTCGAGCAGGAGGGTCTGACTGTGCGGGTCTCGTCGAGCCTCGAGAGCATGCGGACCGCTGTGTTCATGCTCTCACGCGAGATTCGCGAGGCGGCGCAAATCGCCGCCAACAGCGTATTGCTATCGGAACTCGTCCTGGAGACGGCAAATTCCGTCGATCGTCACATGACTGGGCTCAAAGGCAGAGTCGAGGAGCTCGGGCCCGATTCGAGGTCCGCCGCAAGAAGGTCGCCGGAAGCGACAGGACCGGTACGGCCCTGTCCCTGAAGCATCGATCGCCCCCGGGCGGGAGCGCCGAAGAGAATGATGTCGGCGATCCGGCGATCCTCTCGGCGCAGCCGCGCTCCGAGCGAAATTCCCCGGGTCCGGCCGAACCGGCCACGATACTCTCGCCGGGGCTCTCAGCCGCTGTTCCGCAACCCCGCTGCGATGCCGTTGATGGTCAGATGGATCCCCTGCACCACCCGCTCGTCGCCATCGCCGGCGCGGTGGCGTTTCAGCAGCTCGATCTGCACATGGTTCAGCGGATCGAGATAGGGAAACCGGTTGCGGATCGAGCGCATCAGCAACGGGTTGCGTTCGAGCAGCGTCTGCTGGCCGGTGATCGCCAGCAGGGCATCGATCGAACCCTGCCATTCCGCGCGCAGCCGGGCGAAGATCGCCGCCGCGAGCGCCTTGTCCTCGACCAGCCCGGCATAGCGCGAGGCAATTGCGATGTCGCTCTTGGCCAGCACCATGTCCATATTGGACAGGAGCGTGCCGAAGAACGGCCAGTCGCGATACATCGCCTGCAGAAGCGCCAGACCCTCTTGCGGACGGGCCGCGACCCAGGCTTCGACGGCGCTGCCGAAACCGTACCAGCCGGGCAGCATCAGCCGGCATTGCGCCCAGCCGAAGACCCAGGGAATGGCGCGCAGATCCTCGATCCGGGTCGATTTCTTGCGCGACGCCGGGCGGCTGCCGATATGCAGATTGGCGATCTCGCCGATCACCGTCGATTCCCAGAAATAGCGCTCGAAACCGGCCGTGTCGTAGACCAGGTCGCGATAAGCGGCGTAAGCCACGGAAGAAAGCTCGGCCATGGCCGCCAGATACTCTGGCCGGGCGGCATCCTGGCCAGGCTGCGGCAGCACAGCTTCCAAGGTCGCGGCCGCCAGGATTTCCAGATTGCGCCGGCCGAGTTCGGCGTTCGAATATTTCCCGGCGATCACTTCGCCCTGCTCGGTGATCCGGATCCCGGCTTCGACTGCACCGCCGGGCTGCGCCAGGATCGCCTGAAAGGAGGGGCCGCCACCGCGCCCGACCGAACCGCCGCGGCCATGGAACAGGCGCAAGCCGACATCGTGACGGGCGAAGACCTGGATCAGCGCCAGCTCCGCCTGGTAGAGTTCCCAGCCCGAGGTGAGAAAGCCGCCATCCTTGTTGCTGTCGGAATAGCCCAGCATCACTTCCTGGACCCGGCCGCGACTGTCGAGCAGACGCTGATAGGCGGGAAGCGCGAACAGCCGGTCCATGATCGGGCCGCTGTTGCGCAGATCCTCGATGGTCTCGAACAGCGGCACGATATTCACGTCGAGTTCGCCCGCACGCGGCCGCAGCAGGCCGGACTCCTTGAGCAGAAGGGCGACCTCGAGGACATCGGACACGCCGTCGGCTTTGGAGATCACGGCGTTCGGCACCGAGTCCGGGCCGTAGCGCCGATGCGCCGCGGCGGCGGCGGCGAAGATCGACAGTTCCGAGCGGGTCGTTTCGGAGTAGTCGAGGAAGGGCGAGACGAGCGGCCGTGCCGTCTCCAGCTCTCGGAGCAGCAGCGAAATCCGACCGGACTCGTCGGATCCCCGATAATCGGTGCCGGGGCAGGTCGTCTCGAACAGCTCGGCCACCACCGCCTCGTGGATATCGGCATTCTGCCGGAGATCGATCCCGGCCAAATGAAAGCCGAAGACATCGACCGCCCGGCGCAGCCGCCGCAGCCGCCCGCGGGCGAGCGTGGCCGAGCCGTTGGCCATGAGCGAGCGATGGACGATGTCGAGATCGGCGCGCAATTCCGCCGGATCGGCATAGGCCGGTGCCTCGCCCACGGCTTCGCGCGGCAGTTCGCCATGGCCGAGGGCGCGGGCGGAAGCGGCCAGCCGGGCATAAAGTCCGGTCAGGACCCGACGATAGGGCTCGTCGAGCCGGCGGGGGGAGCGGTCGGGCGACTGCTCCGCCAGCGCCGTCAGTTCGCAGCCGACCGCGACCAGCTTGCCGTCGAGCGAGAGTTCGCCACCCAGCGCATGCAGCTCGCCCAGATGGAATTCGAGCGCGCGCTTGCTTTGCAGCCGCAGCGCCTCGTTCAGCGCCTCGGTCGTGACCAGGGGGTGGCCGTCGCGGTCGCCGCCGATCCAGCTGCCGATGCGCAGGAAGGAGGGGAGGGCGACATCGCGCCAGGCCGGATCGGCACCCGACAGTTCGTCCTCGAGGGCGGCATAGAAGCGCGGCAGTTCGGCGAGGAAAGTGTAGCCGTAATAGGCCAGGCCATTGGCCACTTCGTCGGCGACGGTGGGCTTGACCCGGCGCAGGATGCTGGTCTGCCACAAAGTGAGGACGGCGCGGCGGAGCGCCTCCTCGCTCGCTTCGAGCTCGTCCGGGGTGAGCCTCTGGCGATCGCGCTCGTCGAGCAGCCTCGCCACTTCGCGCTCGCGGTCGAGCGTGCTCTTGCGCCGGACCTCGGTCGGATGCGCAGTCAGCACCGGCGTCACCCGCACCCGGGCGAAGAAGCGCTCGAGATCGTCGGACGCCATGCCCGCTTCGCCGGCACGCGCCAGCGCCCGCTTCATGCTGCCTTCGCGCGGGCCCGCGACATTGGTCAGGGCATGGGCGCGATTGCGCCGGATATGGTGCTGATCCTCGGCGATATTGGCGAGATGGGAGAAATAACTGTAGGCGCGGATGATCCGGTTGGTCTCTTCGCGGCTCAAGCCGTCGAGCAACGCTTCGAGCGCGGCGCGCGCCGCATCGTCCTCGTCGCGGTGGAAACGGACCGAGTTCCGGCGGATCGCCTCGACGATGGCATAGATGCTCTCGCCTTCCTGCTGCCGCACCGTCTCGCCCAGGATCCGGCCGAGCAGGCGGATGTCGTCGCGCAGCGGCAGATCCTTCTCGGGAATGTCGGCGGCGAGGTTGGGCGCAGGCATGCTGGGGCCATCCTGGTCGGGATTGCGGCGGCCGGGACCGGCCCGGATGTCGGCAGGATACCATGGCGCAGGCGAAGGACCTCGCCTCGAATGGCTCCTGACGACCCGGGTCCGAATCGTAAATCGAGTCGGCGCGCAAGTCCCCTACATGGACCCGGCGCGGAAAATTCTCCGACCGGAACCCCGGACGGATCGCGATGTTTCAAGTCGAGGAAGATTGAAACTTCGCCTGAGCCGCCAGCCACCCGCGTCGGCTGCAATCAAATCCATTGTCATGGGATACCCACTACCAGATCCGCACACGATCGGCCGGCGCCAGATAGAGTTGTGCATCCGGCGGCACCTCGAACGCCTGGTACCAGCTGTCGACGTTCCGGACCACGCCGTTGACCCGATAGATCTCCGGGCTGTGGACGTCGCGGACCAGCTGGTCGCGCACCGCGTCCTCGCGTCGCTTGTCGCGCCAGGACTGGGCGTAAGCGAGAAAGAAGCGCCGGTCGCCGCCGAGCCCGTCGATCACCGGTGCAGGATTCCCGCCCAGCGAGTTGTGGTAGGCGTCCAGAGCCACCAGGATGCCACCGAGATCGGCGATATTTTCGCCGGTGGTCTGGTCGCCCTTCACATGTACGCCGGGGAACGGGGAGTAGGTGTCGTACTGGGCGTTCAGCCTGCGCGCGCTCGCGTCGAACCGCTCGGCGTCTTCCTTGGTCCACCAGTCGGCGAGGGCACCTCTGGCGTCGAATTTTCGGCCTTCATCATCGAAGCCATGCGTCATTTCATGGCCGATCACGGCGCCGATGCCGCCGTAATTCGCTGCCGGGTCGGCGTTCGGATCGAAATAGGGCGGGGCCAGGATCGCAGCCGGAAACACGATCTCGTTCTGGGACGGGTTGTAGTAGGCGTTCACCGTCTGCGGCGTCATGCCCCACTCGGCGCGGTCGACCGGGTCGTTCAGTCGATTGAGCCGGCGATCCCAATCGAAGCGGCGGAAGGCTCGGGCGTCGGCGACGAGGTCGCCATCGGAGACCTCGAGCTTGGTGTAGTCGCGCCACTTGTCGGGATAGGCGATCTTGACGGTGAGAGTGGCCAGCTTCTCATGCGCCTTCGCCTTGGTTTCAGCACTCATCCAGTCGAGCTTGTCGATGCGTTGGCCGAGCGCCACGATCAAATCCTTGACCAGCCCATCGATCTTCGCCTTGGCGTCCGGCGGGAAGTACTTCGCGACATAGAGGCGCCCAACCGCTTCGCCGAGGCCGCGGTTGACGAAGGCGACACCCCGCTTCCAGCGCTCCTGCTCCACTTGCTGTCCTTGCAGCAGCTTGTTGCGGAAGGCGAACCGCGCATCGGCGAAGCGGTGGTCGAGATAAGGTGCCGCGGCATCGACGAGCTCGAAGGCCGACCAAGCCTGCGCCGTCGACAGCGGTGCCTCGTTGTATAGAGCGGCGATCTTCGGAAACGCAGTGTTCTCGCTGACGATCACTTGGCGAACCCCGGCAGCACCGGAGGCCTGGAGGAAGGAATGCCAGTCGAAGCCGGGGGCGAATTTCTCGAGATCGGCCGGCGACATCGGATTGTACGTCTTGTTCGGGTCGCGGCGTTCGGCGCGCGTCCAGCTGACCTCGGCGATCTTCGTTTCGAGCTCGACCACCGAATTGGCCGCCGCTTCCGGCTCCGGCCAGTCGGCCAGGGTCAACATCTGCGCGACATAGTCCCGATACGCTGCCTTCTTCGCTGCGAAGTTGGCCTGGAGATAATAGTCCCGGTCGGGCAGGCCCAGCCCGCCCTGGCGCAGGAAGATCGCATAGCGATCGGGTTCCTTGTCGTCCGCCGCGATCCCGATGGCGAAGATCGAGCCCTGGAAGCTGCCATGGTCGCCCATCAGAGTCGCCAGATCGGCTTTGCTCTTCGCGTCGCGGATGGCGGCCAGATCATGCGCAATCGGCCGGGCGCCCAGATCCTCGCTGCGCTTCTCGTCCATGAACGCTCGATAGGCGGCGTGGATTTTGAGCGCATCCTCGGCAGCCGGGCCGGGAACCGCGTGCGGGTCGGCTTCCAAGATGCCGCGAACCTGCTTCTCTGCCTGGTCGGACAGCACGGCGTCGACGCCGTAGCCGGATCTGTCTTCCGGGATTGCCGTGCCGGCATCCCAGGAGCCGTTCGCATACTTGAAGAAATCGTCTCCGGCCTTGACCGAGATATCCATGCCGCCGGTGTCGAAGCCCCACTTGCCGTAAGTCGGCGCCGCACTGTCCGCCGCGAGCGCGGTCGCGCAAGAAAGAAGGGCGGTGAGGACGAAGCCGGCCGGCAAAGCTCTGTACATTGTCATCCTCTCCGAGAGTCGGTTCCGGTGCCGGGCGGGGCCGCACCCGCCGCGACGCTACGTGACGGCATTCGGTTCGACAACCCCCGAGTCGCGGCCCCTCGAGTCGTGCTGTCGTCGCCGGCGATTTTCGCGTCGGTCCTGCCCGGCTCGCGCGTGGTCAAACTCGGCCATCCGGCGCCGTTCTTCACCGGCGTCAGCAATGCCGGCTCGACCCATGGGGCGCCGTGCGGGGCCGCAAATTGGAGGTTTGGGCGCTGCACACCTCGCGCCGGCACGTCAGCCGCAAAGTCCGAGCCTTCATCGACTTCCTGCTCGAGCGCTTCGTTGAACCGGCCGCTCAGGCCCCGCATGTGGACAATTATCATCGTCGCTCCCGCTTTCGCGGGAACGAGGATGAAACGGAAACTGAGCGGGACGGGCTCCGGCTTTCTACTCCGCGGCGGCATTCACCGCGGGCGGTGCCGGGTTCCGATCGAGCCCGGCGGCCTGGTCGCTGGGCATTCCGGCGAAGCGGCGGAGCGCCTCGGCCATCCTGGCGCGGCCGCTGGCCGCGGTCAGCACCACGTCGACCATGGTGAAGGAGCTGTGGATCTGGCCGCGCGCCTTCAGCTGCTCGACGGGGACCCCTGCGGCGGCGAGCGCCTCGGCATAGGCGATGCCCTCGTCGCGAAGCGGATCGAATTCGGCGGTGGCCACGAAGGCCGGCGGGAGGTGCTCGAGCTTGCCGCGCAGCGGTGCCGCGCGCGGGTCGGTGCGGTCGGCGGGCGCGCAGTAGAGGTCCCAGAACCAGAGCATCAATGCACGCGTCAGGAAATAGCCCGTCTCGTTTTCGGTGTAGGAAGGGCGATCGAAGCTCGAATCCGTGACCGGGTTCACCAGCAGCTGGCCCGCGATCTCCGGGCCGCCGCGATCGCGCGCCAGCTGGCAGGTGACGGCGGCGATGTTGCCGCCGGCGCTCCAGCCGGCGACCAGAATCGGCCCCGGCCGGCCGCCGAGCTCGGCCGCGTGCGCGGCGATCCAAGAGGCCGCAGCATAGCCGTCTTCCGCCGCGGCTGGGAAGCGATGCTCGGGCGCATGACGATATCCCACGCTGACCAAGATCATGCCGCTGCGCCGGCACAGGTCGCGGCAGAACGGATCGTCGGATTGCTCGTCGCCCAAGACCCAGCCGCCGCCGTGGAAATAGACGGTGATCGGATGCGGCCCCGGCGTCGCCGGCCGATAGAGTCGATAGGGCAAGGGCCCGTCCGCGCCGGGCAGCGTCCCGTCGACGATTGCGCCCACCGGCCGACCGGCCGGGCGCCCGGCGTTGAACACCGCCAGGAAGCCGCGGGCGCCGGCGGCGCCCAGCGATTCGATTGCCAGCAAATTCATGTCCGCCATCATGGTCAGCAGCAGCCGCACATCGGGCTGCAGCCGAACGATCTCGCCGTCGTTCAATTGCTCGACCGCACCCGGTGCGGCGAGCCGGAACCCCAACATGCCGCTTCTCGCGACCTCGTCGCAGATGCCGCGGTAGAGATCGACGCCGCCGGTATAGGGCATCACGCCCAACACCTTGCCGGGGACGTTGGCGCCGGTGTACCAGGTGTTGGCGAGGCGATGCAGCGTGAGCGACGAACAGTCGGCCAGGTGCTGCGCCCAGCCGGCCTGCGCCCGCTCGGTCGCCTCGATCGTGGTGAATCCCTCCGCGCGCATCGCCGTCAGCCGATCGACGACCCAGTCGACATGCTGCTCGATCGACACCACCATGTTCGACAGCACGGACGGGCTGCCCGGGCCGGTGATCATGAAGAGGTTCGGGAAGCCGGCCACGGTCAGCCCCAGATAGGTCTGCGGGCCGTTGGCCCAGGCGGCGGAGAGCGGTTTTCCGCCGCTACCCGTGATCGGATGAACGGCCAGGATCGCGCCGGTCATGGCGTCGAAGCCGGTGGCGAACACGATCGCGTCCAGGTCGACGCAGCGCCGGGCCGTGGTGATCCCCGTGGCCGTGATCGCCGTGATCGGCTCTTCCCGGAGATTCACGAGCGTGACGTTGGGGCGGTTGTAGGTCGCGTAATAGTTCGAATCGAGGCAGGGACGCTTCGCGCCGAACGGATGATCATGGGGGCTGAGCGCCGTCGCGGTCTTCGGATCCTCGACGATCTCGCGGATCTTCTCGCGGATGAGATCGGCGACGAGCGCATTGCCGGCGGTGTCGACGGCTTGATCGGCCCAGAGCTGGCTCAGGACATAGACGAGATCGCCCATGGCCCAGGCCTTCTCGAAGCGCGCGCGGCGCTCGACCTCACTGAGCTGCCAGCTGACGGTCGTGTTTTGCGGCCAGGGCACGCCGGCGGGCGACCGGCGGGCCTGCTCGCGATAGGCGGCGCGGTCGCTTTCCAGGAGGGCCAGGCGATCCGCCGGTGCCGGACCGTTGTGGGCGGGCAGCGCGAAGTTCGGGGTCCGCTGGAAAACGGTGAGCTGCGCCGCCTGTTCGGCGATCAACGGGATCGCCTGGATGCCCGACGATCCCGTGCCGATCACCGCGACGCGCTTGCCGGCGAGATCGACGGCCTGGTGCGGCCAGCGTCCCGTGAAATAGACCGCGCCCTCGAAGTCGCCGACGCCGTCGATCTCCGGCGGCTTGGGTGCGGAGAGACAGCCGGTGGCCATGACATAGTAGCGGCAGGATATGCTGGTGCCCTCGTCGGTCCCGAGCAGCCAGCGCTCGGCCGCCTCGTCCCAGGTCGCCGCCGTCACCCGGGTGTGAAAGCGAATGTCGCGGCGCAATTCGTAGCGGTCGGCGACGAATCCCAGGTAACGCAGAATTTCGGGTTGGGTCGCATACTTCTCGGACCACTGCCAGGCGCTCTCGAGCGCGGGATCGAAACTGTAGCTGTAGTCGATGCTCTGGATGTCGCAGCGGGCGCCCGGATACCGGTTCCAGTACCAGGTGCCGCCGACATCGCCGGCCTCGTCCAGCACCACCGTCGTGAATCCCGCCGCGCGCAGGCGATGGAGTGCGTACAATCCGGCAAACCCCGCTCCCACCACGGCAGCGTCGACCACCTGCACGGTGCCGTCGCTCGCCGCCTTCGAAGCGCGTGCTGCAACTGCTGCGTCCGGCATGGTTTCCTCCCTTGATATTGTTGTCTCGGCCCAGGCTATAGCGGTCGTCTCGGGCTGTCATCACCGAGCACGGTGAGCACAGTCCGCCGATCCGGCTCGCCCTCGCGCCGGGCTCGAACCGGTCGATCGCGAGCACGCGGCTCCGTCGATCTCGAACAGTCGGATGGCGGCAGTGCCGGCAGGCGGGCAGGGACGCCCGCCCCGCTGATCACTCTTTGTCTTCCCGATCCGAGACGGCTCGTTTGGGTCACGACCAACGAATCCTCGCTTACGGTCGGGCGCGAGACGACTGCATCGGATGGCCCGTGGCCGCGTCGGAGCTCGAAGCAGAGGGTTCAGCCGGGCGAGCGCGGGCGCATGGTCCAGCCGATCGGGTCGTGTCCGGGCGGACCCGCGTCCGGCTCCGGCCTGCAGCAGGCGCCGCCTGGCAGAGGAACGGGATCCGGCAGGTCGGGATCGAGAGTGCGGGAGGCGAGCCCGGGATTACGGCGGGCCGCGGCCCGCAGTCTCGATGTCCGGCGGTTCAGTCTCGTCCGCCTCGGTCTCGGGTGG
>Ga0209274_10000252_pt1 | contig 40252 bp, 30 predicted proteins | sample HubBroMetageREF1_FD_188343 | JGI IMG/M metagenome (GOLD analysis project Ga0209274, IMG submission 188343) | Reference soil microbial communities from the Hubbard Brook experimental Forest, New Hampshire, USA - Hubbard Brook CCASE Soil... | ecosystem: Environmental > Terrestrial > Soil >...
ACCACAAATATCCGCGGGGTGGAGCAGCCCGGTAGCTCGTCAGGCTCATAACCTGAAGGTCACAGGTTCAAATCCTGTCCCCGCAACCAGACCGACCCGTAACCCAATTCGGTTGCGGGTCTGTCCGCATCCGGGTCGGAAGCGGGTTCGCCCGTCTCTCCCAGGCGAGACATGCCGACCGGCGTCAGAGCCCGTGAAATATCGGTTTGCGCTTTTCCATGAATGCTTTGCGCCCCTCCGTGTAATCGGCGCTGTCGAAGCACGCGTCGACTGCCTGGGCGACCCGGTCGAGCTGGCGTCGGTCCGGGTCCTTCAGGGCCTCGCGCACGCCCAGCTTGGCCGCTCTGATCGTGAGCGGCGCGTTCTGGGCGATGAGTGCAGCATAGTCGCGCACCGCCGCTTCCAGCCCGTCGACTGGGGTCACCTTGTTGACCAGGCCGATCCGCAGCGCTTCGCCGGCATCGAAATGCCGGGCCGTGAACAGGATTTCCTTGGCGACAGACGGGCCCACCAGATCGGTCAAGACCTTGAGCCCGGCGAACCCGTAGCCGAGCCCCAACCGTGCAGCCGGAATGCCGAATTTGCTGTCCTCGGAACAGATCCTGAGATCGCAGCCCAGCGCCACCGCCATGCCGCCGCCGATGCAATAGCCTCGGATCATGGCGACCGATGGCTTGGCGAGTTCGGCCATCGCCTTGCTCGCGGCGGCACTCCGGGCGCTGTAGCGCTCGTTGGCCGCCCGGTCGGCGCGCTGGTCGGCGAATTGCGAAATATCGGCGCCGGAGACGAAGGCCTTGCCGCCGGCGCCGGTGAAGACGATCACCCGGATCTGCGGATCGGCCTCGAAATCGGCGAGTACTGCCGGGATCGCCTGCCACATCTCGAGGGAGACGGCGTTGCGTCTTTCCGGGTTGTTGAAAATCAGCCAGCCGATGGCGCCGTCCTTGCGCCCGATCAACCGTTCCGTCCCGAGATCCATGGGTCCCCACTCCTTACTCGTCGACCCGGCCGAGGGCCCCGAGGACGTCACGGCCGAAGCGGGCGATGTCGAAATGCGGCTCCAGATCGAAGCCGCGCCGAACGATCACCAAGTCGTGGGCCGGAACGATCAGAACATACTGACCGCGGGCCCCGGCGGCTGCGTAGCACCCTTCCGGCAGGCCCTGGCCCGGCCCGAACAGCCAGAATTGCGCGCCGTAGCCCCGCCCGTCGGGGATGGCCGGCTGGGCCGGGCCGGGCGTCGCGACATACTGCGACCAGCCTTCCGGCAGTAGCCGTTCGCCGTTCCACACCCCGTCCGCCAGATAGAACAGGCCGAAGCGCGCCAAGTCCCGAACTGTCGACCACATGTCGCCGGAGATCAGGAAATCGCCGTTCCAATCCATCTCCAGGATGGTGCGGGTCATGCCCAGCTTCCACAAGAGCTCTTCGAAGGGGAAGCGCCAATGCCGGGTATCGTCGGCGAGCGCGGCGCGGACGGCGCGCACGGCCAGGATCGTGTCCGATCCCGCATAGACCCAGCGCGTGCCCGGCCGGGAATCGAGGCTGTTCAAGGCCGAGCGCTCGGCTGCCGCGGCCCCGCCGAAATAGAGCTCGGCCTGGGGATCGCCCGCCTGCTCGGTGTAGAAGCCGCTGGCCATCCGGAGCAGATCGTCGAGCGTCACGGCGCCGCGCGGGTCGCCCGGCCGCCGCCATTCCGGCAGCGGCGCCCTGGCCCGGAGGTCGACCAGACCGAGCCGGACCGCGATTCCGACGATCGTGGCGGCGACGCTCTTGGCCGCCGAATTGGTGCGCTGGGCCGTATGCAGGTCATAGCCGCGGCCATAGCGCTCGGCGATGATTCTGCCGTGATGGACCACTGCCACGCCCCAGGTCACGCCGCCATAGGGCTGCCCCTCGAATGCCGCTTCGACCACCGCGTCGAGGGCGGGCGAACCCGGCTCGGTGGCGGCGCCGTCGCCTCGGGGCCAAGCCAGATGATCGGTCGTGGGCGGCCGGAATTCCGCTGGCAGCCGCGGCAATCGGTCGGCCGCCGCGATTTCCGCACCGATCGGCAGTTGGGTCGCTCCGAGCACCGGACGCCAGACGGCTATTCGTGGCGGCATGTCGCCGGCCCAGCCGACCGAGACGGTCTTGGCGGTCCAGTCGATTTCGGCCGCCATCTCATCGACGATCCGGCCCAGGGGCGCGCCGTCGAAAATGTCGGCTTTGAGCCGGGCTTCGGTCAGCCCGGCAGTGAACAAGCCGGTCGCCGTGTAGAGCGCCTTGTACGCGCCGGCGAGGGCGGCGCGATGCCTGCGGGTGGATGGTGCCGGCGGCGGCAGGACCAAGCCGGTCGTCGCCGGGACGGGGCTGGTCGTGGATCCGGCTGGATTCGAGGTGAGAAGTTCGGACATCGAGGGTACCTCAAGCCATCGCCCAAGCCGGGCCGGACGGGTTGAGCGTTCGGCCGAGCTGTTGGGTCGGATAGCGCGCCATGGCCAGCCGCTCCTCGCGGAGCGGGTCGGCCACGCTCGCCGAGACGGTATCGAACAGCATCACGTCACGCCGCGCGAGCTCGTATGGCCGCCACTCGGGTATGGCGGCATTGTTGGGATCGCCGGTGCGGGCGAAGGCGAGCCAGCTCTCGCTCATTGCCCGGGCCAGCGATGCGGTTTCGGCGCCGGGCGGCCCGGCCAGGAGCGGGGCCTTGGTCACATTGTCGAAGACGAAGGGCAGATCGAGCGAATGCGGCGTGATCAACCGACCGCCATCGACCGGCGTCCGCCACATCAGACGCCAGGAATAGACCGGGGCCGCGCCCAGCACTGCTTTGCGCTCGGTTTGCAGCACGCTGTCGCGCCAATAGCCGCGGGCGGTGCCGATCTTGAACAGCAGTTCGGCCGGGTTCGCCTGCGGGTTCGTCCGCTGGAAGAGCCGGGTCAAATCGGCGATATCCTCGCGCGGAACCAAGTTTTCGAGGCGCCGGGCGAGGCCGGCCTCGTCCAGACTGAAAACGGCGGGATCGGCGGCGCTGAGGAAACTGGAGAGTTCGGTGCGGCAGGTGCCGATCATCATCGGGATGTCGGCGGCGAACTGCGGCGCCGCCGGGTCCCAGGGATGACACGTGAAGACGGTCTGGTCGAGCGTCGGCGAAAAGCGGAGGCCAGTCGCCTCGGCGACTGCGGCACCGGCCCGAAGCAGCTGATCTACCGGCAGCGATTGCAGGCGTCTCGTCTCGGCCGGCTTGATCTGCAGCTCGTACAGCAGGCGTTCGGCGAGGTCACCGGCGCGTTCGGCGCTCATCAGGCGGAGATGCGATCCGCTCTGGACGACGGCTCGGTGGAACAGGCCGCTCGCGACGGGAGCAGCCAGGGCCAGGCTGACCTTTCGCCCGCCCCCGGACTGGCCATAAATGGTGACGTTGGCCGGATTGCCGCCGAACCCGGCGATATTGGTGCGGACCCAGCGCAGGGCGGCGACGATGTCGAGGAACCCGGCATTGGCCGAGCCGGCGAAATCGGCGCCGGCGAACTCGGGCAGATGACAATGGCCGAACACGCCCAGCCGGTGATTGATGCTGACGGCGACGACATCGCCACGCCGGCACAGATTGACGCCGTCATAGAGCATGCTCGAGCCCGATCCGGCCTCGAATCCGCCGCCATGGAGCCAGACCATGACCGGCCGGGCGGCCTGGTCGGCAGCGGGAGTCCAGATGTTGAGGCGAAGGCAATCCTCGCCGATCGCCGGACGGTCGCCGGGCGTGCCGCCTTCGGCCAGCGGTCCCGGGGCCTGCGGAGCCGTCTCGCCATAATGGCGGGCGGCCCGGACGCCGTGCCAGGGCAGGGGCGGGCGAGGCGGCAGAAATCGGGCGCTCCCACTGGTCGGTGCCCCGTAAGGGAGGCCGCGAAAGATCGAGATTCCGCGAAACACATAGCCCTGGACCCGGCCGTTCTCGGTCTCGACCACTGCGCTCGGCGTTCGGTCGGCGGACGCTTCGGCTGCTCTCATCGTCTCGCCCATCATTTCTCCCTTCCGATTCATTCCCGGACAGGTTGGCGGCGGGTGACGCCGTTCTCCTGTAATGCGGCGATCTCGGCCTCGCTGTAGCCGAGCCATGCCAGTACCTCTCTGGTATGCACGCTCGTGATTTCTGCTGCCGTGCGCAGCGACTTGTCGACGCCGGCGAAGTTGAGCGGAGATGCCACGAGGCGGCGCGTGCCGGCGGTCGGATGCGGGACCGAGGCGGCGACGCCCAGATGTTTCACCTGCGGGTCGTCGAAAACCTGGGCCAGGTCGTAGATCGGGCCGCAGGGCACGCCCACGGCGTCGAGACGGTCGACCCAATAGGCCGTCGGCCGCTTCGCCGTTTCTACGGCGATCGCGGCGTGGAGGGCATTGCGATCGCGGCTCCGGCCGCGCAGAGTCGACCACTCCGTCTCTGCCAGCCAATCCGGCCGGTCGAGGCATTCGGCCAGATGTCGCCATTGCTGAGGCGACGAGGCGGCGATATTGACATGCCCGTCCTCGGTCGGGAACACGCTGGTCGGCACCGCCGTGGCGTGCTCGTTGCCGACTTGGTGCGGCACTTTGCCGGAGTCGAGATAGCCGGCGGCGAGGAAGTCGAGCATGAAGATCTGGCTCTCGAGCAGCGAGGTCGAGACCCAGCGGCCGCGCCCGGTGCGTGCCCGCTCGAAGAGGGCGATCATGATGCCCAGCGCCAGAAGCGTGCCGGCGCTCATGTCGGAGACGGCGATCCCCGCCCGCATCGGCCCACGGCCGGCCTCGCCGGTGACCGACATCATCCCGCCCATGCCCTGGGCGATCTGGTCGACTGCGGCCCGGGCGGCGTAGGGCCCCGTCTGGCCGAAGCCTGAAATGCTGCCGTAAACCAGCCGAGGATTGATCGGTTCGAGGTCGTCCCAGGCGATCTTCAGCCGGTGCTTCACCGGTGCCCGCATATTCTCGACCAGCACATCGGCGCGTGCGACCAGCTTCACGAAGGCGGCCCGGCCCTCGGCATGCTTCAGATCGAGGGCCATCACCCGCTTGTTGCGATGCAGGTTCTGGTAGTCGGAACCGTCGCGCCGGCCGAGGAGTTCTTCGCCGCCGGTATCGGGCGGCTGGACCCGGATCACATCGGCGCCCCAATCGGCGAGATGCCGCACACAGACGGGCCCAGCTCGGGCGAGGGTCAGATCCAGTACGACGAGACCGCTCAGCGGGACAGCCGCCGCCGATTCCGGCGTCGTACCGCGCTGATCGTCCGCCCCGCTCGAGCCCTGAGCACTCACCCTCTCGATCCTCGCCCGAAATCCTCTGAGGCCGAGCTTAGCCGCGAGCGGATCCGAGCACTATCCGGATTATCCCGGCAAGATCGAATTGAGACGGGCGCGACCGCGGGCGCTGCTCCGCCAGGGCCGAGCCTGCCCGAAGCCGACAGGAGCATATCCACACAAGATAGCGATATGGCAAAAATAAAACCGTAACTTGACGATATTTGCCGGTCCGGCAATAGTCGCCGCACTCCGGCGACGCACTCTCGGATTCCCGATTTCGGAGGATTGATGACCGGATGCCAAACTAACGGCTTTGGTCGGGCCAATCGGCCGAGGCCGTTTCACGCCGAATGCGGTGCGTTCCCGCCCGAAAGCTGCCAACAAAGACAAGAGATGAGATAAGGAGGAGCTACGATGGCCAATCAACTGAACTCGATTAAATATATTGTCCAATTGATGTTGGAGAACCGGTCGTTCGACCAAATGTTGGGCTTCCTATATTCCGACAGCAACAATACTTCTCCGACCGGACAGAAGTTCGACGGGTTGACCGGGACCGAATCCAATCCAGATGGTGCCGGCCGCGATGTCCCCATCTTCAAGATCACCAGCGCTTTGCCGCATCCCTATTTCATGCCGGGGGCGGATCCGGGCGAAGGCTTCTACAACACCAACATCCAATTGTTCTCGACCCACGACCCGGCGCCGGAGACGGTTGCGACCAACAAGGGTTTCGTGGTCAATTTTCAAAGCGCGATCTCTTACGATCAATCCAATCACTACAAGGATACGTTGCCTGGAACCAAGGCGTCCGATATCATGGGGGCCTATACTCCCGACCTGCTGCCGATAATGTCGGGACTGGCGAAAGGATTTGCGGTCTGCGACCGCTGGTTCGCGTCGGCGCCGACCCAGACGATTCCCAATCGCGCCTTCGCGGCGGCGGCCACCTCGCAAGGCCGGCTGGACAATCACGTCAAGACCTTCACTTGTCCCAGCATCTTCGGCCGCTTGTCGGACAGCAATATCGACTGGGCGATCTTCGGCTATAAGCGCGACCCGCTGACCCGGTTGGATTTTCCCGACACGAAGAGTGCCGATGAATCGCATTTCGGCCTGTTCAAGGACTTCCAGGCGCGTGCCGCAGCGGGGACTCTGCCGGCCTATACTTACCTCGAACCGGATTTTTCCGCGGGCGGCAACAGTCAGCATCCGAATTACGACGTGGCCGCGGGCGAACAGCTGATCCACGACGTCTATTACGCGCTGCGCAACGGTCCGGGCTGGAACGAGACGTTGCTCCTCGTCACTTTCGACGAACATGGCGGCAACTTCGATCATGTCCCGCCGCCGGCGACGGCAACACCCCCGGACAGCCTCGTTGGGGAGTACGACAATTTCGACTTCACCCGATTCGGCGTGCGCATCCCGGCGCTCCTGGTCTCGCCCCTGATTGCGGCCGGGACCGTGTTTCGAGCGCAATCCGGCGAGATCGACCATACCTCGGTCTTGAAGACGATCGAGGAACGCTGGGGCCTGGCACCCTTGACCGAACGGGACAAGGCGGCGCCCAGCCTCGGCGACGTTCTGACCTTGGCCGCCGCCCGTACCGACGACCCGCTGAACGGTGTGGCGATCCCGAATTCGGGCACAATCCATCCCAATCAGCAGCAGCCTTCCGAACTCGACAAGGTTCATGCCCGGCGGGTCTCGCAACTGCCCGTGCCCAATGACCACGGAACCTTGGATCATACTCCGCCCGACCTGTCGACCAGTGCTGCGATCGGCGACTATATCCGGGGGCGGACCGCGGCCTGGAAACAGCATCAGAAACACCGTCCGCAACATCACCACAAGAAGCACCCCGCGCCGACTGCGCCCGAGGCACCGCCTTCCGAAACGCCAGAAACAACACCCCAAAAGGGCTGAGAAAAACCGTCTGGTGCGGCGTGGCGAACCCTGCGCGAGCAGGGGCGCGTCACGCAGCACGCTACCGTGTCGTGACGACCCCGAGGGCCGACGGCGTCGGTACTTGCGCCTGACCGGTGGCGCGGGCGAAGATCCAGTCGATCACGGTATCGGCGACGATGCTCGCGCCCGGCCGGCCTGGTTCGACCGTGCCCGCCAGCGCGTCATTCGCCGTCGGAAAGTCGCTGTGATTATAGAGGGATGAATTGAGACTCGGGTCGACCGGGGTCAGCGCAGCGGCCGCCGCGGTTTGGATCACGCCGTCCGGATTGATCTCGGTGTAATCGGTCACCAGCGGGTAGGGATTGCCGTGAAAGGCGGTCAGAGGCCCCTTCGCAGCATAGATCGGCAGTGAAATGATCGTGGTATCGACATTGAAATTCACATTCTGCTCGTTGATCGACACCGTGCCGAACCCGGGCAGAAAACCCATATCCGCTTCGTAGCGGGCCGATTCGTACCAGAAGATCCCGGTCATCTCGCCGCCATAGATCGTCCGGGTGCCGCTCACGGCAAAATCGATCGTCATCGGCTGGATATTGGTTCGCGATGGGCTGTAGCCGGCGAGATCGATATAGGCTTCGGCGTTGGAGGGCTGGCCGGGGATCGGGGCCAGCGTCCCGCCAGCCGCGGTACCGCCGGTCGAGGGCTGGGGAACGGCGCCGAGCCCGCCGCCTTCGAGCCAGCCATAGACCGTGTCGGGATCGAGTTCATCGGCATTGGCCGGGCACGGCGGCACCGACCGTTGCAGCGGATCGAGCGGATCGCAGGGTGCGGAACCGGGGACCGGGGTGAAATCGAGCGTGCCCATCTTCGAGCCGAGAAAGCCGATGATCGCGGATTGCAGCAGGCCGCCGGGAACCGGATCGGGATCGAACGTCATCCCGGCCTGCGCCTGATAGGTCGTCCGGATCTGGCTTAGGAAAGCGTCGCCCGCCGGCGAGGTCGGCAATTGGCCGATCGCCGCCTGGGGCAGGATAGACTCGGCCTGCGGACTCTTGCGCGCGTAAAGGCCGAGCAGGGCGGTGACGGCGCCCGTGCCGGGATCGAGGGTGAGATTGCCGAAGGAAGCCCCGTAGACCGGTGCCGCTCCGCTGCGCAAAGCCGCGACGCCGGCGAGGTAGGAACTGGTCTCGGCTGCCGTCGGTGCCGCCGCCGTCGGCGACGGGCCGCCATCCAGATAGATCGCCCCGGCGAACTGATCCTGGCCGCGCTGGCCGGTCGCAAGGAGGGTGCCCAGATAAACCGAGGTGAAGAGCCCGCCCTGGGAATGCCCGGCCAGAAAGATGTTCTTGGCGCCGTTCTGCTCTTTGATCAGCGAGACCATCGCACCGACATCGCCCGAATAGGTCTCGTAGCCCCATTCGGCCTCGAACGGGACGTCGGCCTGCTGAAGCGGCCGGAACACCGAATCGGGCCGGCCGAGCAAGGATTCGACGTTGGTCACGATCGGAAACTTGCCCGGGCGGCTGGGATCGAGCGAGAGCACCGAAGGCCCGAAATAATAATCGAGCGCCATCGTCGGATCGTTCCGTGCGCGGGCCTGGAACAGGCCCTGCGTATCGGTGATGAGATTGCTGCGCCGTTGGACGACCCAGACTTCGAGTTGGCAACGGCCGTTGCTCTCTGCGGCGCAACTCCGCCCGGCGGCATTGTGGACCATCGCGGCGGCTGTATTGAGCCAGAGGCCGGCGGTACTGGCGAAGCCCGGCTGCGCCACGACCACCGCATCGGCGTGGTCGGGCTCGTCGCCGCCGAAGGTGCTGCGCACGCGCAGAAAGGTCGCCTGATTGAGGGAAGACGGGGTCCCCGGGGCGCTGGCGCCCGGGATCGCGACGAATTCGCCGATGACATCGGGGAACCCCGGTATCCGGGTATCGGTCCCGGCGCCCGGAATCTCGGACGCCCCGGAGGCCGAACTCATCACGCTCAACGCCAGGACGGCCGAGGCGGCCGTCACTGCGGCACGCGGCTGAAGACATGTTCCCATGGCCACGTCTCTCATTTAGTTCGTTATCATAACTATCTCGATCGGTGTCGACCCTGTCAACCCCGTCCTGGGCGATCGGACACCGAGTGTCTGATCGACGCGCCATCGGCCAGTGCCGGGGATCGTCCGTCCCGTGCGTCGTCCGTCGGTACTGCGCAGCCGCCGGCGATCGAGGGCGCGGGATCGGTGGTGGTCCGAGGTCAATGCCGGCCCGTCGCCCCACAAGGCCTGAAATGTCGCGCGACTAGCGCTGTTCCACAGCCCGCGCCGGGCCGAGGTCGAAGCGGTCCTCGATCGCATCGGCATACGGGCCTGGCTGGTCACCCGCGAACAGGGGCCGCGGGGTGGCCGAGACGGCCTTGCCGTTGCCGTTCCAGCCGTACGTCCGATTCGATCGATCGCGGGCGCGCAACAGGGGCGCCGCCGGTCAGGGCTCGGCCCTCAGCCAACGGGCAGGCAATATCCATGTCGGGCCCATTTCGGCGATCAAGATGTTGCCGGAGGGCCTCGCCCTCGGCATCGAGCTGCCTCGGCTCGGATCACACGAGGCAGATCCGCGCCCATCCGAGCACCGCGTATCGATTTGACCCGGAACCGAAACGACGGGTCCCCCGAGGCGAGTTACACCCGGCCCGTCGACTGGGCGCGCATCTCAGCGTGTGCGGTGTCGCGCGACAAAATGCGGATGAGCGCCGGTCTCGAAGGCTCGATGTGGCACCGGTGCCCATAATTCGTTGGCGTTGTTCGAAATGCGACGAATTCGCTCGCGCTGGTGTAGGGTCACCTATGTGTATTCTTCAGGGATGTCGTCGTCGTTCATCCCGGAAAGCTGGCGGTGGCGGCAACCCGATCCTATAAGCTTGCTTGGGGATGGAGACGCGGACCCGAAGCGAACTTTATCGGCTGGCTGGGAGCCGGCCGTCAGGGCCCCGCATCTCCTCGACGACGGAGGGAAGATCATGGATGATAAGGTGGTAACAGAAGGCAAGTGCCCGTTCCCGGGCGGAACGCGCGCATACACGAACCGCGACTGGTGGCCGAACCAGCTGAACCTTCAAATTCTCCACCAGCACTCTGCCCTGTCCGATCCGCTGGGCGGGGCGTTCGACTATGCCGAGGCGTTCAAGAGCCTCGACCTGGATGCCGTGATCAAGGACCTCGAGGCCTTGATGACAGATTCGCAGGATTGGTGGCCGGCCGACTTTGGTCACTATGGCGGCCTGTTCATTCGGTTGGCGTGGCACGCCGCGGGCACCTACCGAATCGGCGACGGTCGCGGCGGTGCAGGACGCGGCCAGCAGCGTTTCGCGCCGCTCAATAGCTGGCCGGACAATGCGAATCTCGACAAGGCACGCCGACTGCTGTGGCCGATCAAGCAGAAATACGGCCAGAAGCTCTCATGGGCCGACCTCATGATTCTGGTCGGCAACGTCGCCCTCGAATCGATGGGCTTCAAAACATTTGGTTTCGGCGGTGGCCGTGCGGATAGCTGGGAGCCCGACTCGGACATCTTCTGGGGTCCGGAAGGCAAGTGGCTGGCGGATGAGCGATACAGCGGCAACCGTGATCTCCAGACTCCGCTGGGCGCCGTGCAGATGGGTCTGATCTACGTGAACCCGGAGGGGCCGAACGGCAACCCGGATCCGATCGCCGCGGCGCGGGATATCCGCGAGACGTTCAGGCGCATGGCGATGAACGACGAGGAGACCGTGGCGCTCATCGCCGGCGGCCACACCTTCGGCAAAGCCCACGGGGCCGGCGACGCGACATTGGTGGGTCCCGAACCGGAAGCCGCCGGCATCGAGCAGCAGGGCCTCGGCTGGATCAGCCGCTACGGCTCCGGCAAAGGCCACGACGCGATCACCGGCGGCCCGGAGGTCACTTGGTCGCAGACGCCGACGAAGTGGAGCAACCACTTCTTCGAGAACCTGTTCGCCTACGAATGGGAGCTGACGAAGAGCCCGGCCGGCGCCCAGCAGTGGAAGGCCAAAGGCGCTGCAGCTACGATTCCGGACGCCCACGACCCGTCGAAGCGGCATGTGCCGACCATGTTGACCACCGACCTCTCGCTGCGATTCGATCCGGTCTACGAAAAGATCTCGAAGCGCTTCCACGATCATCCGGATCAGTTCGCGGACGCGTTCGCCCGGGCTTGGTTCAAGCTGACGCACCGCGACCTCGGCCCGATCGCACGGTATCTCGGCCCGCTCGTTCCGAAGGAGGAGCTGGTATGGCAAGACCCCCTCCCCGCAGTGGATCATCCGCTGATCGGGGAGCCGGACATTGCCGGTCTGAAGGCGAAAATTCTCGAGTCGGGCCTGTCCGTTTCCGCGCTCGTCTCGACGGCTTGGGCGTCGGCATCGACCTTCCGCGGCAGTGACAAGCGCGGCGGAGCGAACGGTGCCCGCATTCGTCTCGCCCCGCAAAAGGACTGGGAGGTGAACCAGCCGGCCCAGTTGGCGACCGTCCTTCAGAAGCTCGAAGCGATCCAGACGGCGTTCAACGCGTCGCAGTCCGACGGGAAGAAGGTGTCGCTCGCCGACCTGATCGTTCTCGGCGGCAGCGTCGCGATCGAGAAAGCGGCGAAAGGCGCCGGGCACGATGTGACGGTGCCGTTCACACCGGGGCGCGTGGACGCCACGCAGGAGCAAACCGACATCGAATCGTTCGAGCCGCTCGAACCGATCGCTGACGGTTTCCGCAACTATCTGCGCGGCAAGCAGTACCAGTCAGCCGAGGAGGCGCTGGTCGATCGGGCGCAATTGCTGACCCTGACCGCGCCGGAGTTGACGATTCTCGTCGGCGGCCTGCGCGTGCTGGGTGCAAATGCGGCCGGGCGGAAGGAGGGCGTCTTCACCGAGCGGCCGGAAACCTTGACGAACGACTTCTTCGTCAACCTGCTCGATATCGGCACTCGATGGCACCCTTCCGCCGTGGCCGAAGGCGTGTACGAAGGGCGCGATCAGAAGACGAACCAGGTCAAGTGGGCTGGCACCCGTGTCGACCTGATCTTCGGTTCGCACGCGCAACTGCGCGCCCTCGCCGAGGTCTATGCGAGCGCCGACTCGAAGGAGAAGTTCGTGAAGGACTTCGTGTCGGCATGGACCAAGGTGATGGACCTCGATCGCTTCGACCTGGCGTGATCTCTGGGCTGGTCCCTGCGAAAAGGGTCTCGGCAGCTCCGGCGACAAGGTCCTGATCACCCTGCATCGGGTGATCAGGACCGGTTCCGGCTCTCACGCCGACCACTCAGTGGACTGCGGTCGCTACTTCCTCGGCCGCGGCCAGCGGCAATATGACGTCGAAGCGCGCGCCTCTCCCGGGTGTGCTCTCGACCTCGATACGGCCACCATGGCTCTTCACGATGCCATGGACGACGGCGAGGCCGAGGCCGGTGCCCTTGCCCACCTCCTTCGTGGTGAAGAACGGTTCGAAGATCCGCGCCCTGGTCGTCTCGTCCATGCCGCACCCAGTGTCGGAGACAGACAGGCGCAGGTTCGTCCCGTCCGATAGCGGCTCCAGCAACACCCCGATCGTGCCCATCGTCTCTCCGATCGCCTGCGCCGCATTGTTCATGAGGTTGACCAGCATTTGCTCGAGCTGCCCGGGATCGGCCGCCAGCGACGGCGTCGGCGCGATCGCATCCTGGATTCGGATGCTGGCCGGCAAGGTCGCGCGCATCATCGCCAGCGTCCGGCGCAGCAACTGGCCGAGATCGACGCTCTCGCGTTCCCGTTCCTCTCCCTTTCGGCTGAAAGCGAGGATCTGCTTCACCAGGTCGCGCGAACGCTCGGCGCCGGCGAGGACCATGCCGAGGCTGCGCCGCTCGCGACTATCGTCGGGCAGCCTGCGCGCTACGATCTTGGTGAGAGCGATCACCGGGACGAGGGCATTGTTGATCTCGTGCGCGACTCCGCCGGCGAGCGTGCCCAGCGCTTCCAGCCGCTGCGAATGATGGAGCTGACGCTCGGACGCCCGCCGTTCCGCTTCGGCCCGTTTGAGTGCGGTCACATCCGTCCACAGCCCGACCTTGCCTTCGCCCGGCAAGTGCCGGTACACGACCAGCATCCAGCGATCGTCACGCAGGTGATAAGTGTGCTCCGCTTCGCTCTGGTGGCGAGCGAGGAGAGTGTCGAGGTCGACCGCCGCATCTTCGGGGCCGTCGCCATAGAAGCCGAAGCGCAGCTGCCATCCGGCCAATTCCCGGAAGGAGACACCCTGGCACACCGGCGTATTGGTATTCGGCGCTTGATGGAGGTCGGTGAAGGGCTGGTTGAAGGCGATGACGCGATCGTCGGAGTCGTAGACGACGATCGGTTGGCTGATCGGGGCGACCGCCTCGTTCAGCCGCTGCTCGGCGAGCCGGGCCGCCGTGGCGACTTCGACCTGTCGGGTGATCTCGGCGCCGACGCCGCGATAGCCGCCGAACGTGCCGTTCCGGTCGAAGATCGGCGCCGCGCTGACCTTGTACCAGCGCTTCTTGCCGTCCGGGGTCTGACGGGCATAGATGAAGTCGCGAAAAGGCTGTTTCGCCTTGTGGGCCAGCAACGCCATCTTCCCATTCTCCGGGTCGATCGAGACCGTGGGGATATCGGACAGGCGTTTGCCGATCACCTCTGCACGCGGCACGCCGAACAGGGTGTCGCTGTCCCGCGAGAGAGAAACGAAGCGGTATAGCGTATCCTGCTCCCAGTAATAGTCGGACGCCGCCTCCAGGACGCGCCTGAACTGCTGCTCGCTCTCCCGCAACGCCTGCTCGGCCTCGACCTGGGCGGTGATCTCTCGAGACGCACCACGAAAGCCTTGCACCTCCCCGTTTTCGTCGATGACCGGGATGCTGGTGGTATGGACCCAGAGCGTTCTACCGAGGGACGGCAACTGGATGGAATAGATATAGTCGTAGAAGGGCTGCCGCGCCTTGATTGCCGCACGCGCCATTTCCGCCACCGCCGGTGCGATCGTCACGCCGGGCATTTCATTGATACGCTTGCCCAGGAGTGCCCCGATCTCGCCGCCATAGAGCGTCTCGTATTTGGGCGAAATATAGGTGACATAACCCTTGGCATCGGCTTCCCAGAACCAATCGGAGGCCGCCTCGGACAATTGCCGGTAGCGGTGCTCGGCGCGGCGACTCTCGGCCAGCGCTTCCTCGAGCCGGATTTGGCGGCTCAAGTCGCTGGCGGCGACGAGCCAGACCCGACGACCGGCGACCTCGACCCGCTTCGCGGTCAGTTCGGCTTCGATCGTGCCCCCATCGCCCCGGCGGAGGCTGCCGCGGCACGGCTCGCCCTCGATCAGCGGTTGGCTGTGTCCAGGCGACAGCACGGCCGGCCACAACTCGCCCAGGGTCATGGCCAGGAACTGATGGCGACCATACCCGTAATCGCGAAGCGCTCTGTCGTTGACGGCAACGAGGCGGAGCGTCTCGTCGTCATGGATCCACATGGGCGCCGGGTTGAGATCGACGAGCGACAAGGACGAATCATCCCACTGGATCGGCCGTTGCGTCGGCTGAGTGAGCTGGGTCATCCGTGGATCGGTCCTTCCCGTTCTTTCTGGCGGCCCGGGCGCTCGGCTGGGCGGCAGAGGTCCGGACGGCCAACCGCCGCCGAGAGTCGCGCAAGCCTTACACAAGGGGTCTGAAACATGCCTTACTGCCCGACACCGTTCTAGTCCATCTCGCTCGACCTCGAGCCGAACCGGGTTTTTCGCAGCGCTTCGGCGCCGGGCCCAGGGTCTCCGGAGGCGACAGGGCCAAGCCCGGCACCGCCCGACTTTCCCGGCTCTCAGCAGCCGGCCAGTGCCAGAATCTCCCGGGTCAGCTTGCCCGCCTCGCGGGCGCCGATCGTTCCTGGTGCCGCTTCGCGCACGCTCCGCCCTTGGGCCATGCTGGCGGCGAAGCTGCTGCGATTGCCGAGCTTCGCCTGAGCCAGCCAGGCCCCGAGTTCGGCGACCGCCGCCGCCATTTCCTTGGCAATCGGACTGCGTGCGGGCACGCGGTTGAGCACGAGCACCGGCTTCTTGCGCTCGCCCTCGGCGAGTTCGATGGTCGGCTTGGTCGCCCAGAGATCGAGAGGGCTCGGCTGGACCGGGACCACGACTAGATGAGCGGCGCGAATGACCACCTTGGCATCGGTCAGGGCATGAGGTGGGCTGTCGACCACGACCAGATCGTGATCCACCGACAGGCCGTTGATCTCGTTGGCGGCCCGCCAGCCGGTCACTGTCGACAGTTCGATCGGTGTCGTCCCCGGCGTCGCCCGGCGCAGCGCGGCCCAGCGGCTGAGGCTGCCCTGAGGGTCGATATCGACCAGCGCCACGCGCAATCCAAACTCGAGAGCGGTCAAACCCAGATTGACCGCCAGCGTGGTCTTGCCGGCGCCGCCCTTTTGTTGCGCAATGGTAATTACCCGTGCCGCCATGCCTGCCCCCGTCGGCGCCGCTGCCCCTCCCCATACTGCGCCGTGCAATGATCCGGCTGCAATATCGCTGCCGCGGATGAGAACATCCCGGCGGCGCTGATCGGACCCGGCGCGAGCGGGGCGGGAGTTCTCCCGATGGCTTCGCCGGCCCGGCTGCGGTGCTCTCCGGGATTGTTTATACCCGCCTGACCCCCGGCCCGAGCAGCCGCTCGACCAAGTCGAGCAGGTCGCGCGCCCGGAACGGCTTGGACAGGACCAGATCCGCGCCGAATTCGGCCGCGACACTCAGGAAGTCGAGTTTGGCGGTTCGCCAACCGCCCGAGGTGGCCAGAATTTTCGTGCCCTGTCCGGAGCTTCGGATATCGCGGATCGTCTCCAACCCATCCTTGCCGGGCATCAGCAGATCGGTAATGACCAAGCTCGGCGCGTGCGCACGGAACAGCTCCAGCCCGATCCGCCCATCTTCCGCGATCAGCACATCGAAACCGGCGCCCTCGAGGATGCGGGCGATGGTCCGCCGCATCGCGAGATCGTCGTCGATGATCAATATCTTGCCCATCGAATGGCTCCAGCCTCCGGCGGAATTTTCGTCCCAGGTCCTCCTTCGACCGTCCGGGACATCAACTATATAGAGAGGATTCCCGCTCAGAGAAGGAATTTACCGAGAATTGACGCGATCGGCGAGAATTCGGTGAGTGCGATCGGCAATTGCTGCGAGCTGGTGTCGATGCTATTTTGAGCGGCAATTGCGGACGACTCTTCGGCGCGCAGGTCGCGATCGAGATTGCTGTTTTGTGAACGAGAATGGTTGGACTGGTAATGGCCGACGACATCACCTACGAAATCCAGGTCCGCAAGAATGGCAATTGGGTCCGGTTCGGCCTGACGGGCTCGCCGCAACTGGCCGAACAGAATGCGCGCGCCGCGCTGAACGAACGCAAATATCTCGACGCCTATAAGATCGTGTGCGAACGGCGTGACGGAAAATCGGGAAAAATCAACAAGATCGCGTTCCCGCCGGTGCTCCGCACCCAACTCGACGCCGCCGCCGACCAGGAATGGGAGCGGCATGTCCTGGGCAAACCGGCGGCCGATCCGCCGCCGCGGCGGAAAGCGGTCCCGCCGCATTATTCCTGGGTGTTGCCGGTCATCCTCCTCCTCATCATCATGTGGGGCGGCTATTTCGCCCTGGCATTCGTGCGCCAACAAATCTTCGCGAAATAGCGGCGCGGGCGGCGCGCAGAAGATCGCCGATCCCGGCCAGTTCGGCCTCGAATTCGACCAGGCTCAGATTCTCGCCGTCGAGCAAGCGCGGCAAGAAGAAGCGGTCCATCGAGGGATACGCGATGCCGGCCTCGGTCGTTGTCGCACTGGCGATGTCGAGCCCGGCCAGGATCGGGCCGACGCTTCGGTCATGGGCGCCGCTCGGATAGCAGAAATGCCTCAATTGCGCCGGGTCGGTGCCGAGAAGCCGGGCCAGTTCGGCCCGGTTGCGCGCGACCTCGGCGATGACGATCTCGGCCCCGAAATCGCCCAGCGTGTGATGATGGCTGTGAAGTTGTACGTCGAGACCGTCCGCGGCGGCGGCGGCGAGGTCCTCCGGCGCCATATAGTCGAATACCCTGCGCTCGACATAACCGCTCGGATCGAGGCCGAGCCTCGCGCCCAGTGCCCGGGCATGGCCGAGCCTGGTGTCCAGATCGAGACTCCGGTCGGCGGCAGCGGCAATCGCGGCAGGCTCGCCTCCTCCGGCGATCAGCGCGAAATAGCGGGCCATGACGTGCGGTACCGGGCGTCGGCTCAGCAGGTGACCAGTATCGACATAGAGCGTCGCCGGCAGGCTCCGGCTGCGGAGCGCCGGCAGCATGTCAGAATAGAAGCTGTACCAGCCATCATCGATGGTCAGGACCACCGCTGCCCGGGGCAGCGGAGTCGTGCCGGCGAGCCCGGCCAGCGCGGCGTCGAGCGAGACGACCGGATAGCCCAGGCGGGCGAGCGCGTCGAGCCGGGCGGTAAAGGTCTCGCCGCGGATGAACATGGCGTCGCCCGGGAAATCATCGGGCCCGCGCCAGGCGCCGTGATAGCACAGGATGCGGACACCGCGGCCAGTGAGCCGGCGCATCAGGGCGAAGAGCCCCACTGCGCGCATCATCCACAGCCCCGCCCGTTTCACCCGGCTCATCGCTCGCGCCCCGTGACCGCCGACGAGGCTATAGCACAGGAACGGCGCACTGCCGTCCAGGGCAATCGGCCGCGTCGGCCGGCAACGCGACACTGGTCACGATTGCCGTGATTGGAACCAAGTGATACCGATGTCAGTTGAAGTTAGATTGACCAAAGGTCTACACCGGAAGGGCGGCGACGGCCGATCGGGGTATCGATGGAATGGAGGGTGGTTGCGTGATCGAATTGCAGGTTGAAATCCCGGTCCGGGAGCTCTCGTCTTGACCGGTGCCCCACGCCTGCTCGGCCTCGCCACTACCGTACCGCCTCATATCTTGCGGCAGACCCGGGTTCGCGCCGAGGCGGGGCGCTTCTTCGGCAGCGAGAGCGAACGATTGCTACCGGTTTTCGAGAATTCCGGCATCGAGACGCGGCATGGCGCCGTGCCGCTCGATTGGTATCTGGAACCGCGGGGCTGGATCGATCGCAACGACGCCTATCTCGAGGCCGCGCTGCCCCTGATCGAGGCGGCAGCACTGGCGGCACTGGCGGAAGCCGACCTGGCGCCCGAGGATATCGACACGATCGTGACCGTCTCGACCACTGGAATCGCGACGCCGAGCCTCGATGCGCTGCTGATCGAGCGCCTGCCGTTCCGGCGCCATACTCAGCGGATGCCGGTCTTCGGCCTCGGCTGTGCGGGCGGTGTGCTGGGATTGTCGCGCGCCGCCGCCCTGGCGCGAGCGGAGCCGGGTAGCAAGGTGCTGCTGCTGGTGGTTGAACTGTGCACGCTTTCCTTCCGCAAGAACGATCGCAGCAAGAGCAATATCGTCGCCACGGCATTATTCGGCGACGGGGCGGCGGCGGCGGTCATCTCCAGCCGCGGCGAAGGTCCGGCCTTCGGTCCGGCCGGGGAGCATTGCTGGCCGGGTTCGCTCGGCATCATGGGCTGGGACGTAGCCGAGGACGGGCTCAAGGCGATTTTCTCCCGCGACATTCCGGCCCTGGTCCGCAGCGAGATGCGGAATGTCGCCGATGCCTTCTTTGCCCGCCATGACCTCGATTTCGCCGAATTCGACGCGGTCACCTGCCATCCCGGCGGCACCAAGGTCGTGGCCGCTCTCGAAGAAGTATTCGAGCAGCCGGCCGGGAGCATGGTCGAGGCCCGGCAGGTCTTGCGCGATTTCGGCAATATGTCGGCGCCGACGGTGTTGTTCGTGCTCAAGGCGATGCTGGAGGCCGATGCCCGCCGGCGCCTGCTGCTGACCGCCATGGGGCCGGGTTTCTGTGCCGCCTTCCAGGTGCTCGACAACAGGTGAGCGTACTCTGGATCACGTTGGCGCTGGTTGCGCTGCAGCGGCTGGGCGAACTCGCCTATGCCGCACACAACACGAGGCGGCTCTTCGCGCGCGGCGCCGTCGAGATCGGGCGCCGACACTACCCGCTCTTCATTCTGTTGCATGGCGGATGGCTGGTGGCGCTCGCAGCCTCGGTTCCGGCTGCAACGCCGCCCTCCTGGCCGCTGCTCGGACTCTTTCTCCTGCTCCAAGGCGGGCGGATCTGGGTGGTGGCGACGCTCGGACCCTACTGGACGACTCGGATCATCTCATTGCCGGAAGCCCCTCTGGTCGCACGGGGGCCATACCGGTTCGTGCGCCATCCGAACTATCTGATCGTGACCGGCGAGATCGCGATCTTGCCGCTGGCGTTCGGCGCTTGGCCGATCGCTCTGGCGTTCTCGGTGCTGAACGCGCTGCTGCTCGCCTGGCGGATCCGGGTCGAGAACGGAGCACTCGCGGCGCGGCGCGGCCGAGGCACAGTCGCCGCCTGAAGCGGTGATCGCACGCGGCCCGGTCGCGAAAGTCCGGTCCGACGATCGGCAAAACTCTCGAATACGCCGCCTGGAAGACGCCGAGCGGCGTCTTCCAGGCGTCCGAGGCCCGAACCTCGCCGGGTTATTGCAGCGAGATCGACGCTGTCGGGGCACCGTTGGTGGTATTGCCGCTGATGCTGTTGTTCCCGAAGGAGGCCAAGACGGCATTGTTGACCGTGCCGACCCCGGTGGCATTGCCGGTGATCGTCGATCCGGTCAGGCGGACGGTAGAGTTGGCACCCTCCGAATGCACCCCGAAGCTGCCATTGTTCGAGGCCGTGCTGTTCTGGATCGTCAGATTGATGATTCCGCCCCCGGTGGCCGAGGTCGACCCGACGATGCCGCTGTTGCCGCTCGAATCCGCTACCGAATCGCTGATCGTCACCGTGGTCGTGCCGGTCGACGCCGTACCGTCGGCCCGAATCCCGACCCGGAAGGCATTCACCGATTTGACGCCGTTGAGATAGGCGATCACGCTGGCGGTACCTTTCGGCTGGATCAGAATGTTGCCCGACCCGATGAGCGGCCCGCCGGACGAGCCGTTGTTCTCGACCAGGGTGTCGGTCATGGTCAGAATCGATGTGCCGGAGCTCGGCTGGAAATTGACCCCGGAACCGGCGCCGCCGCTGCCCTGGAAGCCGTAGATCACGCAGTGGTCGATGACGAGCTGCTTGCCGCTGTTGAACTGGACTCCAGCCAACGAACCGCCGGTCGGGCCGAGCCCGTCGATGTCCAGGTCCTTCAGAATGACGACATCGGAAGCACCCGCGGCCACGACGATGCCGTTGGTGCCGGCGACTAGAACGCCGCCGGTGCCGACGCCGAATCCGGCGATGGTGAGCGCCTTGGTGATGGTGAGCGCGCCGAATCCGCCCGGATCCAGGATATTGATCTCACCGCTCGCGGAGGTCTTCGAGATCGCTCCGGCGAAGGTCTTGCACGGGGCCGTCCGGCTGCACGGATTGGCGTCGTCGCCGACGCCTGAAACCCAGGTCCGAGTCGCCTGCGCCCGAGCGGGACCGGCGACCAGCAGAACCAGAAAAGCCAGGGCGAGAATACTGAGAGACTGTCCAAATTTCGTCATGGTTTGCCTCGAAGGTTCGGGATGCGCCGCCGGTCGCTGCCCCGGCGGCCGCCATGGTATGTCAGAATGACAATACTACCCGGCTGTTGCAAGGTTGGATAGACAAACGGCCGAAAAATCGATGAACTACACTGCCGGTTGGGCGATGTCGGGGTCCGGGCCGGGTTTGTTCAGCGGATCCGGCCGATCCGGGGTTCGACCGCATTATACAACCGTCATTATGGAGGGTTCTACTTGTTTTCACGCGGTTTCTGGTTCCAATCCTGTCTGCAGGCTGCAATCTTCGCGTCAGTCCCGGTCCTGATCCCGACCGGCAGTTATGGGCAAAGCGCCTATATCGCCAGCCCGGAAGCCGGCACGCTCTCGGTGGTCGACATGGTGAGCAATCTGCGCACCGCGGTGATCGCGGTCGAGGCGACTCCGGTCGCGGTGGCAGTCAGTGCCGATGCCAGGCGAGTCTATGTCGCGAGCCAGGGAACCGACTCGGTGTCGGTGATCGATGCGACCACCAACGAGATCGTCGCCACAATTCCAGTCGGCCCCCTCGGCCGCTTCCCGGCTGCGCTCGCGGTCAGCCCCGACGGAACCCGGATCTATGTCGCCGAGGCGGCGGCGGGGACGGTCTCGGTGATCGATCCTGCGGCTGCGGCGGTGGTAACCACCATTGCGCTCGGCGCCGGAACCGTGCCCGCCGGGATCGCGCTCTCGCCGGACGGTGCGATCGCCTATGTCACCGGCAACGGCGATGATACGCTGCACGTGATCGATACCGCCAGCAACACGCTCGCCCGCTCGATCCCGGTCGGTCGGCATCCAGTCGGAATTGCCGTAGCACCGGACGGGACCTGGCTCTATGTCGCCAATGCCGGCGACGGCATCGTCGCCGGATCGGTGTCGGTGATCGAAACAGATACATGGGCAGTCGTCGCCGTCATCGATGTGGGCCTCGATCCCGAGTGCCTGGCTCTCACCCCCGATGGCGTCCGGGCTTATGTCGCCAACCGGGGCAGTGGCACGGTCTCCGTGATCGACGCGGCGAGCGGCACCGTCAGTGCTACGATCGGCGACCTCGGCCGCCCGCTCGGGCTCGCGCTCAGCCCGGATGGCCGTCGCGTCTATGTCGCCGACGAAGCGCCGTCGAGCAAGGCGCTCAGCCTCATAGACACGGCGACCAACGCCGTCCTGCGCAGTATCGATCTCGATGGCCCGCCGGCCGCGATCGGCGCCGTCCTCGCCAGGGCCGCGGGCCGGGTCGCGCCGGCCCGGCCGATCCCGGCGCTGGCCTATATACCCTATGGCGCCGATTCGCTCGCCGTGATCGCCACGTCGAGCGAGAGCCTCGTCGGTACGGCACACCCGGGTGCCGCCACCACCGGCATCGCCGTCAGCCGCGACGGCACGCGCGCCTATCTGGCGAATGGCGAGGCGGATCGGGTGACGGTGCTGGCAACCGCGAACGGGGCCGAGATCGCCCGGATCGCCGTCGGTGCCGCCCCCCTCGGCATCGCGCTGGCCCCGGATGGCAGCAAGGCCTATGTCGCCAACCATGCCGAGGACACGGTCTCGGTGATCGACACCGCGATCGGCGCGGTCACGGCAACCATTCCCGTCGGAGTCGGGCCCGCCGGTGTGGCGGTGGCCCCCGACGGCAGCCGCGTCTATGTCGCCAATCAGAGTGACGGCACCGTCTCGGTGATCCTGGCGGCGACGGAGACGGTTCTGGGCGACCCGATCGAGGTCGGCCCGAGTCCCTTCGGCGTCGCGGTCACGCCGGACGGCACGAAAATCTATGTCGGCAATGCCGGCGACGGTCGGTCGAGCACCCTGTCCGAGATCGACGCGGCGAGCGATACCGTGGCCGCGGCGATCACGGTCGGAACCGATCCCCAGGGCATCGCGGCGGCACCGGATGGCCGCCACGTCTATATCGCCGACGGATATCTCGGCATCGTTTCGGTGCTCGACACTGCGAGCCGGGCGGTCGAGACGGTCGCCGCCGTCGGGTCGGAGCCGTGCGGGATCGCGATCACGCCGGACGGATCGGCGGCCTATGTCGCCAGTCGAGGCACCGGCACCGTCTCGGTCATCGATCTCGCCAGCGGCAAGGTCGGCGCCGTCCTCGATCTGGGCGGCCGTCCGGCCTCGTTCGGCCAGTTCATCCAGCCGGTGCCGGCCCTCGCCTACATCGCCGATTCGGCCGGCACGATCGCGGTGATCGCAGCGGCGACCAAGGCCGTCACGGCCGTTCTGCCTTCTCCGGGCGATCCCGCCGGAGTCGCTTTCGCGCCCGATCGAGCCCGGGCCTATGTCACCAACGGCGATGCCGGCACGGTCTCGGTGATCGATACGGCCCGGGACCAAGTCTTGGCGGAAGTCGCAGCCGGGCCGGGAGCGCTCGGCATCGCCCTCACCCCCGATGGCGCCGAGGCCTATGTCGCCGACCGTGCGGCCGGAACCGTTTCGGTGATCGACACCGCCGACGGCAGCGTGACGGCGACCATCGCCACCGGGGGCGAGCCGGGCGGGATCGCGATCGCCCCGGACGGGGCGCGCGCCTATGTCGCCGATCGGCACAGCGGTACGGTCACGGTGATCGGGACCGCGGCCAAGGCAGTATTGGGCGATCCGATCGAGGTCGGGGGCGATGCCTATGGCGTGGCGATCGCGCCCGATGGCGGCAAGGCCTATGTCACTCATTTCGGCGCGGGGCATCCGGCCACCGTATCGGTGGTGGCGCTCGCGACCGCCAGCGTCGCCGCGACGATCGATGTCGGGATCGATCCTCTGGGCGTCGCCTTCACCCCGCGCACGGCCAAGGCCTATGTCACGAATTTCGGCTCGGACACGGTCTCGGTGATCGATACCGCAGCAGACCGGGTCCTGACGACGATCGCCGTGGGCAAGAACCCGTGCGGCGTCGGAATCACCCCGGACGGTACCGAGGTCTATATCGTCAATCAGGGCGCCGGCACCGTCTCGGTCATCGACACCGCGACCGATCTCGTCACCGCCACCGTCATCACCGGCGGCCACCCGCAATCCTTCGGCGGTTTCGTGCGCTAGGGGTCAGGTAAGGTCGGTGAAGGGGTTGAAGGCCACTTCCCAGAGAAAGCCGTCCGGATCGGCGAAGTAGCCGGAATAGCCGCCCCAAAAGACGGTGCCGGGCGGCTTCACCGGCTTCGCCCCGGCAGCGACCGCCAAGGCGAAGACTTCGTCGACGGCCTCGATGCCCGCCACATTGTGCGCCAAGGCGAACCCGGGAAAACCGGAACCCTCCGGAGACAACAGCGCGTCCTCGGCCAGAAGTCCCCGCGGATAGAGGGCGAGCCAACTCCCCTCCAGCCGGAACATGACGCAGAGACCGTCGCTCTCGGGGTTATGGGGCTCGAATCCCAGCCCGTCCCGGTAGAAGGACAAGGACCGCGCCAGATCCCGGACGCCCAGGGTGATCATGCTGATCTTCGGCTTCACGGCGCGGTTCTCCCACGGGATCGGAACAGAAAGGCTACTCCCGAGGGCGCGCGCCGGCCAGCGTCGCGGCATAGCCGGACTGCCACAGAATGTAGAAGATGAACAGCCCGGGCCATCCCAGCGCCTCGCTGAGCGCCAGCGGCAGCAGCAGCCCGAGCCCGGCCCCCGCTGCCAGCAGCCGGCGCCAGCGCAGCCCCGGTATCAGGGCAGCGGCAGCGAGACCCAGCAACCCGCCGCCGACCGCCCCGCCGACCAGGCCGCCGAAGGCTTCGGCCAGCAATTCGGCTCGGCCGAGCAGCGGCTGGATCCCTTGGAAGCCATTGACGGCAGCCATCACCGCCAGCGCGTTGGCGACGATCGAGGCGAGCGCAAAGCCCGCCGCACCGGCCCAGCCGGAGCGGAATCCCGGGCGCAGGACGTAGCCGAAGACCAGGCCGAAGACCACCCCCGGTCCCAAATAAGTCCCCAGCACCAGACCGTTGCAGCTGCCCGACGCACCCAGACCGATGCAGACACCGAAGATCGCGAAGCCGGGGAAATTACCGATCGGCAGATAGCTCGTCGGTGCCGAGAGGGCGCCGGTCAGGGCGCCGAGAAGAACCGTACCGATGCGTTTCAAGGTGCTCTCCTTTGCCGTCGACGAGTAGGCCTCTCGACCGAGAATCTTCCGGTTCCGCCTTCGCCATCACCGCGCCGTCCATTCCGGCTGCCCGACGGCAGCGACGCGGGTCGCCCGGCCATGGAGCGCCACCTCGCGGAACTGGTAGAGCAAGGCAGCGGTCGGCGGGTTGATCCAGGAGTCGCCGGCCCGCATCTGCAGGATCGGGGCGCCGCCCGGCTCACCCGGCAGCCAGCGCGGCGTCTCCGGCCGATCGAGGTCGTCGAGCGGCAGCAGCCAAGCGGCGTGCACTTCGGTCGGGCACGGCACCAGCACCGGCGTCGCTTCGGACCAGAGCACGATCGGGGTCACGACATGGCCGCCGCGGGTGACGAAATCATCGAGCACACCCAGTGCCGCCGCCGCCGGCAGGGTGACGCCGAGTTCTTCTTGCAACTCGCGCAAGGCCGCCGCCAAGGCGCTCTCGCCCGGTTCCAGATTGCCGCCCGGCAAGGCATATTGGCCAGCGCCGCGGCGCAGCGCATAGGAACGCCGGGTGAGGAGGAAACCGGTCCCCGGCCCGAGCGGGGCCAGGGTGATGGCGACCGCGGCGCGGCGCGCTCGCGGCAGGTCGACTTCGATTCGCTCGAAGCCTTCGAGATTGGCGGCGATGCGCGCCCGCAGGGACGCTGAGGATTCGGTCAAGTCGGCCTCGCAGGCAGAGCAGGCGGAACGGATCACTTGCGTCACCGGGCGGGCCTTCTGTCAAGCCGAGGGGCCGGCCGGTAGCGTCTCAAATTCGAATTCGGTTTCAGATCGGCCGCGGTCGTGCGCGAGCACGACCCGCTGCGACCCCGATATCCGATGGACAGAATGTCCCGGTTCTTCGGGACAATCCATCGGCGGAACCGGCAGAGAGACGTCCCGCTCCGGCCTGCAGGAGGCGGTGCCCGGCAGAGGATCGGTTTCCGAAATATGGGGATCGAGACAGCTTCGCCGAATCCGGGATCACGGCGGGCCGCGGCCCGAAGTCTCGATGTCCGGCGGTTCGGTCTCGGTCGCCTCGGTCTCGGGCGGCCAGCATCTTCCGTAAGGGGAGCTCTGCACCCGGGTTCGGGCTTCTTCGAGCGCCCATTCTTCGCGTTCCCAGCGCTGCCAATCCGGCCTGATGCCGAGATCCCGGAAGATCCGGGCCAGGATCTCGCCGATCGGGCGGTTGCCGAGTTCGTCGTAGCGCTCATATTCCCGCAAGCGCTCGGAAAGCCCGGTCCCCAGATTGTAGCGCTCCTGGAGATCCTTGGTCTGGGATTCGATTCCCTGCTTGAGGATACGTTCGACCTTGGCCTTCTTCCGCATCCGGCGCTGGGCCTCGCTCGCCGCCTCACGCTTGGCCGCTGCGGCCAGATCGGCGGCCCGCTGGGCCTCGGTGCGCTGGAGCCGTTGTCCGTAATCTTCGGCGAGTTTGGCTTCGAGTGCCACGGTGAGGCGCACGGCTCGCGAAATGCAGGCGAAGAGTGCCGCGAAATCGCGCGGCCCCCCGGGCGGCGGTCCCTCGGCTGACGTTGCTGCGTCAACGGCCTGGCACTCGATCGCCCGCGCGATGTTCATGCCGATCGCAGTCAGCTCCGCCAGGACCGCCATGTGCCGCTCGTGCCGCACCCCGGCCTCGTCGTCCCCGGACCGGCTACAGCCTTCCGCCCGACCCGGCGACGGATCGTGCGCGGCCGGGTCGGCCGATGCGGGGTTGGTGTGGAGGGTGCTCATGAACGTGAAACGGACCTCGAATGGGGGATCGGAAAAACTCTCCGATGGTGGGGAGTGCTGCGGGACGGTGCTCGGGTTTGGAAGTTCTCGCGGCTGTGATGTTCTGTAGGAGGTATGTAGGAAAAATTCCTGTTTGTCAATAAGAAAATTATACCCCTCTCACCTCTCCATCCTTCTCGGCGCCGGGGGCCGAGAAGGCCCATGATCGGACGGGCGGCTCGAGAGCGCGTCACCACGAAACCGTACCTCGCCGGGGTGCCCGCGATCACCCGGTATCGACCCGATGAGACCTCGTTCCGGTTCACCGCCCAATCTGCGGCACGGGCTTCAAAGAGCGGATATCGACCGAGTGAGCCGACTGATCCACACTCGGTATCTCCATATCGATGTGGGCTGCACCACCAAACTTTGGCGAAATTCGCTCACCCCCGCGGCTCCAACCCCGACCACGGCCGAGCAGATTCCATTACGGGGGACCACACATGACGGATGGGCATGCGTGGCCTCCGCATCGAAATTCTGCTTGGTGCGGCTCCCGGTCGATGACCAGCAGCAACGCCCGCGCGGGACTGCCGGGGCGGCTCTCGCCTCATGTCGGTTTCGTCCGGGACCGATCGCGAAACCGAAGCGGTCGGCGAAAGGCGCCGCTCCCATGCCCCGCGCCCCAAATCTTGAAAGGATCGGGCGGTCTTCCACCGGTGCCGACACTTCGGGATTGATTCATCGCGACGGTGGGCATATCTAGGGGTCAGCGAAACAGGGCGGGAATGGCCGCATACCTCGCATCGGTCGCGGCAAGAAACAAGAAGAAACTGCTCGGAAATGTTCGTAGCGTAGACTGCTGAAAAATGCGGAAAACGGGAGGGAACATGGGCGCACTTCTGAAGAACAGCCGCTATGGCTTCGCACTCTCTTGCCTGCTGATCGCGTTGAGCTTGGTTCCGAGTAACGCGCCCGGCAGCGGAACCATCCCAGTAGCGATCCAGCTCCCGCCCGGTCCTTTGATCGTCGCGGCCGGGACCAGCTATCAACTGAGCTGGGCGCCTCCGGGGCCAGGCGAATTCTTTCTGCTGAGTTCGACTCCAACCTCTTCGGGGGCGGTAGCACTACCGAATTTTTCCAGCACCGGAATCAGCTTCGCCTGTGAGACGAGCGGCAGCAGTGGCTGTACGCTCACCAATGCTTCGTACAACAGTACATATGGGTTGTGGAGCACTACTGCCAATCTGGCAACGCTGACGATCCCGTCCGGGGCGGCTGTCGGAACCGCATATGCCATCCAACTGTATACGTGCAACGCCAATTCCGACGAATGTTCGAATTCGTCTGGAGCGACCGGGCCGACCGACAGTCAGACGACGATTGTCGTCGGTCAGGCGACGCGGCTGTTCACGAATTCCAACGTCAGTAATGCGAGTTCCAACGTCTATGTACAGCCGGGAACGAATGTCGGCCTGCACTGGGCGACGCCTCAGCCGGCAGTCTCCGGTGAATTCTACCTGCTGAGCAATACGTCGAGCTCGACCTCGAGCCCGCTGCCCAACTTTTCGTCCAGCAGCGGAATCGTGTTCCCGTGTGAGCCCGATACCAGCCCGTGCCAGGAGAACGGAAGCTATAACAGTACTTATCAGCTGTGGGGCACAACTGCCAACTCGGTAGAGGTCGTCATCCCCTCGAACGCAAGTGCGGAGACGACGTATCAGTTTCAGCTCTATACGTGCAATTCCACTACGAATGTCTGCTCGAACACGTCCGGCGCGACCACGGGTCCGCCCGACAGCGTCGTGACGCTGACTGTCGCCGGGAACTGGAGCAGTGTCCTCTACTCCCAAAATTACATGACTCCCCACCGGATCGCAGCGCCGGCGTGCTCGTCGTCGTGCCCGCAGTTCGGCCACCCGCTGGACGCGGCGATCGACGGTTCGGACAATATCTGGAGTTCGGCCGAGTTCAGCCAATATGTGCTCGAGGCCACGAGCAGCAACAGTTTCAGCGACGTTGCCGTGGTCGACTCGGCTGCTTCCGGTACGCCATTCACCCAATGCCTTTTCTATACGTCGAACGGCGGCTGCGCGGCCACCGGCGTGAGCGAAGCCGGCGAGCGGGTCATCTTCGCAAACGGGCTGATCTGGTTCACCCAGGGCGGGTGGTCATTTCCATCGGCCGCGGCCAGTGGCGTGACCAATCTATCTCGGGTCGTGGCGGTCGATCCGCAGACGGGGACCATGTGCACCTATGACATCCCGGGCAACGACAACGAGATCGTCGGTATCGCTGCGACTGGAACCGGCTCTTCGACCACGATCTGGCTGGCTGACTCGGAGGGCGACGCGGGGCCGATCGATTCCCAGGAGTCCTCGGCATATCTGGACTCGTTCCAGCCGAGCAGCTTGGGCAGTGGCTGCAGCACGAACGTGACCTACTCGCAATCGGCGATGGCAGGAAAATTGGCGAGCGGGCAGCCCATTTTCCAGCAACAGGCGCTGCCGAAGGCACCGGCACAAATTGCCGTCGATCCGACCTCGAACATTCTATGGCTGAGTGACTTCTTCGGTAACGAGATCGATGAATTCAACGTCGGGAGCAGTACTCTCACCCGCTTCCCCCTCAGCGCTCCCAACCAGAATCCCGTTGTCGGCACTTGGCAGATCGTGGCGGACAGCGGCTATGTGTACGCTGCCGACTACGCCGACAATCACCTCATTCGTCTGAACAAGAGCACCAGCGCCATCGACTACGTTCCGGTACCGGTGACATCGGACACGGAACAGATCTACGGATTGGTGATCTCGAACGGCAATCTTTACTTCACGCTCTCGAACGACGGGCAACCGACGAGCTTTGGGGCGTCGACCTTCGGCTACATCAATATAACCGCCTGGGAGGCTGCATCGAGCAAGTGCGCGAGCGGCACGGACTGCGTACCGGCGCCGACGCCGGGTCAGGCCTTCGTCTATAGCGGATTGGACTGTGAGGTGGATCCCACCAGTCCAGCGGGCAACGGTGATCCCGGCTGCGAACAAGGCGCGGACTTCCGCGGACTGGCGATCGGGAGCGCAGGGGATATCGCGATTGCCGACTTGAACCAGATTCTCAGGCTGACGCCCAACAACTGAAGGCGGGTAAAGCGCGGAGTTTCGAACTCCCGGGGCGATTTGCCGACATCGGACAGGCGCCGGATGATTTCATGTTGGTTCGAGATGAACTCATCCGGCCTCGTTTCAAGGAGTGGAGCGTGATTCGGGCGCCGTCCCGACGCCGTCGCGCTTCCGCGACGCGGTCGGGGTCGAACCCCGGTATTCAAACTGCGACGCTATTGCTCAGCCGGCTCGGCCGGTCACCTCGACTCCGCCGGCGCCGGCCACGATCAATTCGGTCGCGAGGCCGATGAACAGCCCGCTTTCGACGACACCGACCCGCTGCTTGATCCGGGCCTCGAGCCCGGCAGCATCGGCGATCACGCCGAAATCGCAATCGGCCAGGTAATTGCCGCCATCGGTGACCGCGGGGGTGCCGGCCTCCGTGCGGCGCAGCCGGGGCGCCGCCGCCAGTTCAGCCAGACGGGCGAGGGTGGTCTGCCAGCCGAAGGGCACGATTTCGACTGGCACCGGGCAGCGCGTGCCGAAGGCGCCGGCGAGCTTCGACTCGTCGACGATGACGACCATCCGCGCGGATGCGGCGGCGACGATCTTCTCGCGCAGAAGAGCCCCGCCCAGCCCCTTGATCAGATCGAGGCTGGTGCGATCGACGGCATCGGCGCCGTCGATGGTGAGATCGACGCTCGGATGGGTCGCGAAATCGACCAGCACGATGCCCCAGCGGCGGGCCTGGGCAGCAGTCGCCTCGGACGTCGGAATCGCCACGATCTTCAGCCCGGCCTGGACCCGACGCCCGATGGCGTCGACGGCCAGCGCTGCCGTCGAGCCGGTGCCGAGCCCCAGCACCATGCCGTCCTCGACGAACTCGACCGCCTTCTCGGCGGCGAGACGCTTCAGCCTGGCAGCCTCTTCGGCCGAACTCATGAGTCGTTCTCCGCTATCGGTTCAGACCCGGACGGACGGCCGCAGGGCGCGGATCGCCGCTCCATAGTCGCGGGCGCCGTAGATCGCCGCGCCCGCGACCAGGGCATCGGCGCCGGCGGCGACGACCAGCGGCGCCGTCTCGGGATTGATCCCGCCATCGACTTCGATCCGCGGTGCCAGGCCGCGCTCGTTGCAGGCCTGCCGCAAATGCCGGATCTTGGGCAGGATCTCGGGCAGGAATTTCTGGCCGCCGAAACCGGGATTGACCGACATCACCAGGATCACCTCGCACAGCGGCAGGACATAGTCGAGCACGTCCGGCGGTGTTGCCGGATTGAGCACTGCGCCGGCCTTCTTGCCCAGGTCGCGGATCTGGCCGAGCACGCGGTGGAGATGGATGGTCGAACTCTGTTCGGCATGAACCAGGATGTGATCGGCCCCGGCCCGGGCGAACTCGGCGACATAGCGCTCGGGCTCGACGATCATCAGATGGACATCGACCGGCTTCGCCGTCGCCCGCCGCACTGCCGCCACGACCGGCGGGCCGATGGTGATGTTGGGCACGAAACGGCCATCCATGACATCGACATGGATCCAATCGGCCCCGGCCGCGTCCACTGCTCCGACTTCGTCGCCCAGGCGCAGGAAATCGGCCGAGAGGATCGAGGGCGCGATCACGACGGGTCGATCGGGGCGAGGCGGGTCGAGGATCATGGCCGGTGGCATCTCTGTGACGGGTGTGGCTGGGGGTGTCGCGGAAATATGGGAGCGGGTCAAGGGGCCGTGCAGGGGTGGGATGCAACGCGGGCGGCGGAGACCGTGATCGCTTGCCGTCTTCGCCTCGTGTGAGTATCAGTGGGCGTCGGTCGATCCCGATCTTCGACAGGGACGCACGAACCTGCCGACGGCTCCGAATTTCGGTCGTCGCCGGCTGCTCCAGAGGCGCTTCCCGATGACCACACCGGCCGCCGAAGCCCCGCCCGCTCCGGCAATGCCGGCGCCGACCCTCCCGGTGCCGCAGTGGTCCCGGCCGCTGGCATTGTTGATCGCGGGCTTCGCCCTGTTCGAGATGTTCTATCTCGCCCGCTATTTCATTCGACAGCCGGTGGACAACTCGCTGTTCGGCGACTTTTTCGCGTTCTGGGCCTACGCTCACTTCATTCAGGCGCTGCCCGCCGTCGAAATCTATGATCTCGAGACGCTGCAGGCGTTCGAGCTGGCGATGCCGGGCGGGTTCGACGCGTTCTATCCCTGCGTCTATCCGCCGATCCTGCTGCTTCTCGTCTGGCCTCTGGGCGCGCTCGGCTATCTGCCCGCCTATGGAGTCTGGATGAGCGTCACCTTCGCGGCCTATCTCGCCGCAGTGGCCTGGGGCGATTGGCGCTCGCCGCGCCTGTGGCTGGCGCTCTCCGCCCCGTCCTCGGTGCTGGAAATCATCTCGGGCGAAAACGGGTTTCTGACCGCGGCGCTGATGATCGGCGGATTTCGGCTCATGGGGCGCTGGCCGTTCCTGGGCGGAGTTCTCGTCGGCGGTCTCGCCTTCAAGCCGCAGTTCCTCGTGCTGGTTCCCGTGGTGCTGCTCGCCGGGCGGCGCTGGCGCAGCCTCGCCGGTTTGACCGCGTCCGTGCTGGGGCTGGTGACGGCGAGTGCGGCCGCGTTCGGTCCGTCGATCTGGCTGCGGTGGCTGCAGACGGCGCCGAGAGTGTCGCCGCTCTTTGCCGAGAATTTGCCGCGGTACGGCCATCTCGAGCCGAGCGTGTTCGCCTCGTCGATCGCGGCCCATCTCGATTACCGCCTGGCGTCGGTGCTGCAGCTCCTGTCGATCGTGGCAGTCGTGGCCTGCCTGGCGCTGGTGTTCCGGCGCGGCGCAGGGCTCCAGGCCGCACCGCGCCCGCTCGATGTCGCCGCCCTCCAAGTCGGCGTGTTCCTGGCCACGCCTTATGCCTTCATCTACGACCTGCCGATGGTCACGAGCGCCGTGGCGACGACGATCGAGCGCTGCACCGAGGCGGCCCGGCCGTGGCGGCAGGGCGAGGCGACGGTGCTGGTCTTCGGCCTGCTCCTGCCGCTCGCGATGTTCTCCGGAACGCTGGAGGGATGGCCGGTGGGTCCGATCGAATTTCTGCTGCTGCTGGCGGTGATCGTCCGCGCCGGCTGGTCATTGCCGCCGGGCGAGACTCCGGCGCTCTTCTCTCGGTCCGGCCGGACCTAGCCCGCTGCTCGCCGGATCGCCGTTACCAGCCGATCGAGGCCCAGCCCCAAATCGCCCGACAGATGCACGCGCAGCGCCCGCCTGCCGCGCTCGGCGAGGACCGCGAAATCGCCGCGAGCCTGTGCCGCCTCGACCGTGCCGAAGCTGTAGCGCTGTCCCGGTACGGCCAGATCCGGGGCCGGTTCGCTGGTGATCTGGAGGAACACACCGCTGTTCGGTCCGCCCTTGTAGGCCTGACCGGTCGAGTGCAAGTACCGGGGGCCGAAGCCGGTGCAGGTTGCCACCCGATACCGGTCGCGCACGGCCCGACGCATGGCCTGCAGCGCCTCGATGGTCGCGGCTCCTTGCGGGATATAGGCCAGGAACGCAGCATAGTCGCCGGCGCCGAGGCGGCTCAGATGCGCGGCGAGATAGGCTTCGAGGCTCGGTGCCGCGACCAGGTGCCGGAGTTCCGCGGCGTTGGCCGGATCGGCGAAGACGGCCACGCGCTCGGCTTCGAAGATCGGCGCTTCGGCCGGCAGGCTGCCGCTCGCCTCATAGGCATCGATGAGCGCGCGCGTGGCGATCTTGCCGGCCTCGACATCGGGCTGGTCGAAGGGATTGATGCCGAGAACCGACCCGGCCACGGCCGTCGCGATCTGCCAGCGGAAGAATTCCTGGCCGAGCTGCTCCCGGCCGCAGAGGGTGATGCGCAGCACCGGCTGCCCGGCCCGCTCGAGCTCATCGAGCAGGTTCGCCTGCGGATCCGGCTGGTCGGCGAAGGTCAGATGGACGAAGATCCGGTCCGGGCCATAGGCATCGGGGCTGCCGATCGGCTCGGCGGCAACGGGGATCAGCGCCTCGCCCGCCTTGCCGGTCGATTCGGCGAGGAGCTGCTCGGCCCAGACGCCGAAATCCTCCAGCCCCGGCCCGGCGACGAGGGTCACCTTGTCGCGGCCGTCCAGGGCTGCGATCCCCAGCGTCACGCCCAGCTCGACGCCGGGATTGGCCGCGGGCGGCACATCCGGGCCGCAGCTGCGGACCATGGTCTCGGTCGCGTCGAGCAAGCCGGCGACATCGATTCCCATCGCGGCGGCCGGGACCAGCCCGAAGGCGGAGAGCACGGAATAGCGCCCGCCGATCGCCGGATCGCCGAGAAAGACCCGAGCGAAGCCGGTGCCGTCGGCCTGACGCTGCAGCGGCGAGCCCGGATCGGTCACCGCGACGAATCGCCCGGCCGTCTCGCTGTCGCCGAGGACGGAGCGCGCGCGCGCGAAGAAATATTGTCGCAGAATAGCGGATTCGAGCGTGGTGCCGGATTTCGACGAGACGATGAACAAGGTTTGGGCCAGATCGATCCGGCTCTCGACGGCGAGGATCTGCGCCGGATCGGTCGAGTCCAGGACATGCAGGCGCGGATGCCCGCCTTGGACGCCGAAAACCTGCCCCAGTACGGCCGGTCCGAGGCTCGAGCCGCCCATGCCGAGGAGCAGGATGTGCCGATGACGCGCGGCTTCGACGGCCAGCCCTGCCAATGCCGGCAGGGCTTCGCGCTGGCGCCGGGCGATGTCGAGCCAGCCGAGCCAGCTCGCTTCGTCGGCACCGCTCCACAGCCCGGCATCGCGCGCCCAGAGCCGGCGAATCCGGCCGCCCGCGCGCCAGGCGTCGAGCTCGGCCTCGACGGCTCCGGCCAGAGGTGCCGGGAGGACGGCGGCGAAGCCCGCCCGCTTCGAGCCCAGGAACCCGGCGCGTTTGCGCTCGACCGCTTCCAGCAGCTTGTCGGCGGCGTCGGCGAAGAGCTGCACGCCGTCGACGACCAGCCGGTCGGTGATCGCCGCCAGCGAGATACCATATTTCGGCAAGGCGGCGAGCACCCGGGCGGCGCCGTCGAGATCGTCTTCGAGGGTCGCCCGCGCCGTGCCGTGGTCGCGAAAGGCGTCCATGGTCGCGGGCGGCATGGTGTTGACCGTGTGCGGCCCGATCAGCCGATCGACATAGAGCGTGTCCGGGTAGGCCGGGTTCTTGGTTCCCGTCGAGGCCCAGAGCAGCCGCTGGGTCTGGGCGCCTCGTTCGGCCAGGCGGCTCCATCGCTCGGTCGAGAAGATCTCCTTGTAGCGCTGATAGGCGATGGCGGCATTGGCGATCGCGGTCTTACCCCGGAGCGCCGACAGCCCGTCGCGATCGGCCGTGCCGGAAGCGAGCAGCGCCTCGATCCTGCCATCGACCACCGCGTCGATCCGGCTGATGAAAAAACTGGCGACGCTCGCCACCCGGCCCGGATCGTCATGGGTCCGGGCGTAGGCTTCGAGCCCGCGGATGAAAGCGTCGGCCACCCGGGCATAGGCGTCGAGTCCGAAGAGCAGCGTGACATTGATGTTGATGCCGTCGCCGATCAAAGTCTCGATCGCGGGCACGCCGGCTCGGGTGCCCGGCACCTTGACCATCAGATTGGGCCGGTCGACCAGCCGCCAGAGCCGCCGCGCCTCGGCGACGGTCGCCGCGGTGTCGTCGGCCAGATAGGGCGAGACTTCCAGGCTGACATAGCCGTCGCGGCGCCGGGTCGCGAGATAGATCGGGCGCAACTGGTCGGCGGCCAGCTGGATGTCGCGGATCGCCAGCTCTTCATAGATCGCCCAGGCGGTGCGGTCGCCCTCTGCCATCAGCTCGGCGAAGTGCCGGTCGTAATCGGCGCTCTGACCGATCGCCTTTTCGAAGATCGCCGGGTTCGAGGTGATGCCGACGACGCCATCCCCCTCGATCAGCCGGGCCAATTCCGGGCCGATGAGCGTGCGGCGCATGAAATCGAGCCACACCGACTGACCGTGCCGGTCGAGGGTCTTCAAGGGATTCATGGGCTGCCTCTCCATCCCGCGGGCCTCGCTTCCGATACTCGATCGTCGGCCCGGCGGCCTAAACGCATGCGAGCATGTCTGGAATGCGCTTGCACTGGTTTGGCCGAGGATTATCGTTGTCCGATGCCGTTTTTGGAGAAGAAAGAGGCCGAGCCATGCCGATCACCAATCGAATCGCCGATTTCCACGCCGATCTGACCGCTTGGCGCCGGGATCTGCATGCTCATCCCGAGTTGGGCTTCGAAGAGCACCGTACGTCGGAAATCGTCGCCGCCAAGCTCCGGGAATTCGGGATGGAGGTTCATCGCGGCCTCGCCGGCACCGGGGTCGTGGGCTCGCTGCGCGGCAATCAGCCGGGCGATCGCGCGATCGCGCTGCGCGCCGACATGGACGCGCTGCCGATGCCGGAGGCCAATGATTTCGCCCATGCCTCGACGAACCCCGGTCGGATGCACGCCTGCGGCCACGACGGCCACACCACGATGCTGCTCGGGGCCGCGCGCTATCTGGCGGAAACCAGGAACTTCGCCGGCACGGTACATTTCGTCTTCCAGCCGGCCGAAGAAGGCGGCGGCGGCGGCGAGGTCATGGTCCAGCAAGGGCTGTTCGAGAAGTTTCCGGCCGAGGAGGTCTACGGCATGCACAACATGCCCGGGCTGCCGGCCGGCAGCTTCGCCGGCCGGGTCGGCCCGATGATGGCGGCGACCGACCGCGTCGACATCGTCGTCAAGGGCCGCGGCGGTCATGCCGCCCAGCCGCACAAGACCGTCGATCCAGTCGTGATCGGCGCCCAGATCGTCGGCGCCTTGCAGACGATCACCAGCCGCACCGCCGATCCGATCGAGAGTCTGGTCGTCAGCATCACCGAATTCCATGCCGGCTCGGCCTATAACGTCATCGCCGAGGAAGCCGTGCTCCGCGGTACGATCCGGAGCTTCGATCCGGCTCTGCGCAAGCTCGCCGAGGAGTCGATCCGCACCATCGCGACCGGCATCGCCACGGCGATGGGCGGCACCGCCGAGGTGACCTATCTGCCGGGATATCCCTCGACCCGCAACCATGCACGGCAGCTCGACAAGGCCTTGTCGGTGGCGGCCAATGTCGCCGGCCCGGGCAATGTCGTCGACAATGTCGCCCCGACCATGGGCGGCGAGGATTTCGCCTATATGCTCGAGGCCAAGCCCGGCGCCTATATCTTCATCGGTGCCGGCGAGGAAGTCGAAGGCAAGAAGCTGCATCAGGTCCATTACGATTTCAACGACGAGATTCTGCCGGTCGGCGCCAGCTATTGGGCGCAGCTGGTCGAGACGGTACTCGCGCGGGCTTGAACGCCCGGGCTCGCCCGGCGGTCGCGGCCGATGCCGCCGCGATCGCTTCGATCTACAATCAAGGCATCGAGGATCGGGTCGCGACTTTCGAGACTCGCCCGCGGGCGGTCGGGGACGTCGAGGGCTGGATCGCGGGGCCCTATCCGGTGGTGGTCGTCGAGAGCGCCGGGGAAATCGCCGCTTTCGCTTCGGCGCAGCTCTACCGACCGCGCGACTGCTATGCCGGGATCTGGGAATTTTCAGTCTATGTCGCACGCGACTCGCGCGGCCGGAAACTCGGATCCGTGGCCCTGGCCGCGCTCAAGGCCGAGGCGATCCGGCATGGCGCCGGGAAGCTGGTCAGCCGGGTCTTCTTGGAGAACCAGGCGAGCCGGCGGCTCCTCGCCCGCAACGGGTTCCGGGAAGTGGGCGTTTACCTGAAGCACGGCCGGCTCGACGGCGCGTGGCGCGACGTCGTAATCGTCGAGTGCCTGCTCGATCCCTGAACCCGAAGGAATCTCGTCCATGCCGATCACCAACCGCATCGCCGATTTTCATGCCGATTTGACCCGGTGGCGCCAGGATCTGCATGCCCATCCCGAGCTCGCCTTCGAGGAGCATCGAACGTCGGATGTCGTCGCGGCCAAGCTCGGGGAATTCGGCATCGAGGTGCATCGCGGGCTGGCCGGCACCGGTGTGGTCGGCACGCTTCGCGGCAATCAGCCGGGCGACCGGGTGATCGCCTTGCGCGCCGACATGGATGCCCTGCCGATGACCGAGGCCAACGCGTTCGGGCACGCCTCGAAAATTCCGGGCCGGATGCATGCCTGCGGCCATGACGGCCACACCACCATGCTGCTGGGGGCGGCGCGCTATCTGGCCGAAACCCGGAATTTCGCCGGCACCGTGCGCTTCATCTTCCAGCCGGCGGAAGAGTCCGGCGGCGGCGGCGAGGTCATGGTCCGGGAAGGGCTGTTCGAGCAATTCCCAGCCGACGAAGTCTATGCCTTGCACAATGCGCCGGGCCTGCCGGTGGGAAGGTTCGCCGCCCGGGTCGGGCCGATGATGGCGGCGACGGACGAGTTCGACATCCGCGTCAAAGGCAGAGGCGGCCACGCCGCCCAGCCGCACAAGACCGTCGATCCGGTGGTGATCGGCGCCCAGATCGTGGGCGCGCTTCAGACCATCGCCAGCCGCAGCGCCGATCCGGTCGAGAGTCTGGTCGTCAGCATCACGCAATTCCATGCCGGCTCGGCCTACAACGTCATCGCCGAGGAAGCAATGTTGCGCGGCACGATCCGCAGCTTCGATCCTGCTCTGCGCACGCTCGCGCATGCCTCGCTGCAGCGGATCGCCGCCGGCGTCGCCGCGAGTCTGGGCGGCAGCGCCGAGGTGAAATTGATCCCGGGCTATCCCTCGACCCGCAACCATGCGGTCCAGCTGGGCAAGGCGCTGGGCGTGGCCGAGCAGCTGGTCGGGCGCGACCGGGTCCAGGGGGATATCGCACCGGTGATGGGCGGCGAGGATTTCGCCTATATGCTGGATGCCAGGCCCGGGGCCTACCTCTTCATCGGCGCCGGCTCCGCCGAGGGCGGGCGCAACCTGCATCAGACCCGTTACGACTTCAACGACGAGATTCTGCCGCTGGGCGCCAGCTATTGGGCTCAGCTGGTCGAAACCCTGCTGCCCAGGGCGTGAGCCAAATCGAGCAGTACCGGCTTGCCCTGTCGAGCGGTTCTCCTCGGGGATACGGGCGAACCCGGCTATGAAAATTCTTCGCTCTCATGGTGTTGGTTGTTGGTGAGAGACAAGACGCTGGCATTTCGAGCCACTGAAGGACGAATGGGTTGTTGGAGTCGGGTTAGAGCAATGACCAGATGTCGGATTTCACTCGAAATCGTCTTGTTCTCGGCAATCGCCTTCCCTCGCGGGCATCGCCGATCGCTCTCATGTAATGGAGCAGGCCACGCAACATTTCCGGCGACTCGATCTTCGCCAGCACCCGCCCCAGTTCCACCGTCAGATGGCTCTGGGCATTACGCCCGGCCGGCGCCGGCGACAGACCCGGTTCGCTCTCCGCAGCCGGTACCGCCTCATCGAGCCCCTCGAAGAAATAGGAAACCGTCAAGCCGAAATGGCTCGCCAGGATCCATAATTTGCCCAGAGATATGACGTTGACCCCGGTTTCGTATTTGCGAAATTGCTGATAGGTCATGCCGATGATCCGGCCCGTCGCCCGCTGCGTCAGGCCCTTGGTTCGGCGCAGCAGCCGCAGCCGCTGGCCGATATGGAGCGTGATCGCTCGGCTCGCCGCATCCGGCCCTTCGTCCCGCTCCATGGCTCCCGCTCCGTCACGAACAGCTGCCCGCGGCCACGGCCGGCATGGTCTCCTCGCGGGGGCCTGGGCGCTGGCGGATGACGGGGGCCAGATCCACCAACTCCAGGTAGAGATCGGCCTGGCGCCGGAGCTCGTCGGCGATGAAGCCGGGTCCCGGGCGATACGTGGAGATCACGGTGACCCGCACGCCCCGGCGCTGCACCGCCTCGACCAGTGCACGGAAATCGCCGTCGCCGGAAAGCAGGATCGCGTGGTCGAGGCGGCCGGCCATTGCCAGCATGTCGATGGCCAGCTCGACCTGCATGCTGTTCTTGATCCGCCGGCGCCCGGACTCGTCGAAATATTCCTTGGCCGGCTTGGTCACGACCGTGTAGCCATTGTAGTCGAGCCAGTCGACCAGCGGCCGGAGTGCCGAATATTCGGCCTCGCCGAGCACGGCCGTATAGTAGAAGATCCGGACCAGCCGGCCTTGGACCCGGAAGAAGTCGATCAATTTCTGGTAGTCGATATCGAACCCCAGCGCCCGAGTGGCCGCATAGAGGTTGGGACCGTCGACGAACACGCCGAGGCGTTCGGAGGACGGGGCCGCAGAGAAGTTCCTGTTGCCGGCGGCAGCGCGATGATCCATGGAGGGGGGACCTTGGGATTGAGTGCGGGCGCGGGGAGCAAGAGCCGGGACGCCGTTGCCGTCACGGCGGCAACGGGAAGAGCTTAATGGCAATGCTCGCCGCATGCTGCTCTGCGCGGGTCCCGACGGTGGCGCGCTGAGCCCGAAATTTCTTTGAAACGGCCCGCGCGCCGCGGCGGCAGCGGAGAGCGTCGCCTCTGCAGCGGGAGAGAAACGCCCCATCGCCGCTTCTAGAAACGAGCACGGAGCCATGGACAATTGAGTAGCGACGGCGCTATGATCACCGGGGTGTGTAGCGCTTGTGCCGAGGGCCGAATGAG
>Ga0209274_10000253_pt1 | contig 39979 bp, 32 predicted proteins | sample HubBroMetageREF1_FD_188343 | JGI IMG/M metagenome (GOLD analysis project Ga0209274, IMG submission 188343) | Reference soil microbial communities from the Hubbard Brook experimental Forest, New Hampshire, USA - Hubbard Brook CCASE Soil... | ecosystem: Environmental > Terrestrial > Soil >...
CATTCGGATCCTTGACAAAGGCGACTTGCGAAGGCCCGGCAGCATGGATCTTGCCGGTCTTGATCTGGTCCATGATCCGCTCCGCCTGTTCCTTTTCCGACGACTTGGGGTCTTCCTGCAGCAGGGTTTGCAACTCCTGTTGGGCCTGCGGAATATCTTCCAGAGCCAGCCACGCCCCTGCGGCGTAGAAATGTACCATGGCAGCCTTCTCGTGCTTCTTACGATTGTGGACTTGTTGAGCCGTAGCGATGGTGGCTTTATAGGCGTGGTTCATGTATTGCGCGTAGGCCAGCGCGGTGAGCAACTGAAGATCGAGAGGCGCGATCGATGAAGCTTTTTGAATTGAGTCCACCGCCGCGGGATAGTGTTTGAGAGCCAGTTCGGCACGACCAAGATTGAAATGACACCCAGGCAGGTGGTCATCGAGCGCGACCGCCTGAGCGAATTCTCCGCGCGCCTGCTCATTTTGCCCGAGATGCATATAGGCGGAGCCGAGCGCATTGTGGGCCGCTACGAAGTCTGGGTAGGTCGACGTGGCTGTGGTCAGGTGCAGCACAGCGCCTTGAAAATCCTTCTTGGCCAGCAACTCATAGGCTTTGTCGTACTCCCGTCGCGCTTTTGCTGGCGCCTTGAGGTCCAGCTTGGAGACCGATCCACTTGCGGCCTCCACTGCACTGGGGTTTGCACCGGTTAGCGAATACATCTGCACGTCCATAAAATTGGAACCTATCGCTGCACCGCCGGGAGCCCCCGGTTGAGCAAATGCGATAGACGTGAGAAATAGCAGGAGAAACGCCGGCAACACCGCTAGAGTGATTTTGGTATTGCGCCCCGGATCGACCATTTGAAAGGAACTGCCCCCCAGCCCCACACAGCAGCCCATTCTAGCCTCAGACGGAATGCTTAGCAATCGCCTAGTGGTGCCAATTCGAAGATTCTCAACCGAGCCTAGGGGAGCGTGAAGTCGCGGGTATCGGCGAGATCGAGCTTCGGGTCTTCGGTCGCTGAGGGGGCCGACCCCGAGGGCGACCCCGGAGGCAGGGAGCAATAATCCCGCCGGGGGCCATTAAACATCTTCTTGCCGTTCCACACAATGCGAAAATCGCCCGGTTTGGGCAGCAACTCTGGCCGCAGATGGAGGCGAATGCTTTTGACATCGTGGCTGTGGATTTCGATGGAGTTGTCGGGCTTTACGCGGGCGTCTATATCAGACTTGCCGGGCTTGCCGTCCAGAATCTCTACCCAGTAGGCGCGGGCGGCGAGGGCGTCGAATTCGCTCAAGTCCACGGTGCGCGGGAACGCATTGCGACTTTTGTCCTTGAAAAAAGCCAGCGCCAAGCCGTCATCGGATTGCAGGGTGATGTCATGGGCGTGGTTGGGCAGGATTTTCAACTGAGGCGGAATCGCCGGGTGCAGATCGATCAGTGCAGCTTGGGTGGTCTGGGAGCATTCCGGCGATATAATTGGGTCATTCTCGCCGTGAACGAAAAGCAGCGGCAGGTTCTTAAGGTTGGGCAGGCCGGCTTTGAGCTGGTCCATACATTGGCCCGCACCCATGAGCGAAACGACGGCGGCGAAACGCTGCGGCCAGAGCATGGCGAAATAGAGCGCGCCCGTTCCCCCGTTGCTAAAACCGGTCAGATAAATACGATCGCGGTCGACGTTGTAGCGTCGCAAGACGTCGTTGAAGACGGCATCGAAGCTGCGAGCGGCTTGCGGCGTCCACCAGAGTGCTTCGGCTTGCGGATAAAGCACGAGGTAATCGGTTTGGGAGACGATGTCGTCGGCGGTGTGCATGGCATCGATCGCGAATCCGGCGCCACCGCTCAGGTAAACCAGCAGCGGCGACGGCCGATCCTCGCGGTAGGTGAGTGGAATCCGCAACAGATAGGAGATCTGGGGATTGTCTTTTGCGGGCGGAGCGGCCGGCGCTACTTCGAGTACGGTGCCAAACTTTACAGGTGGTGATTTCAAGGGTAGGGCGCGGTGGCATTCGTCCACGAGAGACGACGAACTTCCGGAGTTTAAGGAAAGGTCGTCCAGCAGGCGGAGTTCGGTCTGCACTCCTGCGCTTGCACCTTGCCGCAATTTGCCGAGTAGGGCGGATGGCACTTCGATCTTGCGCCGCGAGGCAATGGCCAGCGCGAGTGCGTGCGCGGCGGGATCGTTTAGGGCTGGGTCGTTGGAAGCTGGGTCGTTGGAGTCCAGAACCGGAGCCAGTTGGCCGGCGGAGATCGGCAGGCTGGGAGTCAGCAGGATCGCTTGCAGCGCGCCGAGGCGCGTGTCGGCCGAAGCGAGCCAGTTTTCAAGCGACTCGCCTCGCGTCCGCGATTCCAGTTCCATCCGCGCCGTTTCGTGCACTGTGCCGTCGCTCAAGTAGCTGCCTTCGAGAGCCACTTGCTCGAGGATGCCGGATTCGGGCGACCACCAGTAACTCAGCTTGAGCGCTCCGTCGGGCAAGGCTCCTTCGACGTGATGGCATAGCTTGCCGTGAATGGACTCGTCGTCTACCCACCGAAAACCTATCCCGGGCAAGGCGCTGCTCCTCCACTCCACTCCTTTGCTCAGCGGGCCGGGCGGAAGACTCATCACCTCATGGAAAGCCTGGATCAAATAGCTGTAGGTCTCTCGGGCGATTTCCCAAGGGTAGCGCGGCTCTCCAGCCGGCGAAATCTCCATCGCTTCGGAAAAGCGGGAGGGACGTTTCTGCATGCGCTTTTGGAAATCGATCTGCTCCCTGGCAAGCCTGTCTTTACCCTTGGAGATGTACTTGGTCAGCGCAGCGGCTTCGCGATTGCGTTGGAATCCGAGGCTGATGCGTTCCGCATTGTCTCCAGCCACGAGCACGTGGGTTTTAAAGCGCGCTTCGACCTGGGTTTCGGTTTGATCCTCGCCGCCTTGAGTGTGCCGCTGAAATGTTGAGCGGTAGATCAGGTGATCTCCCGTGCGCAGGTCGTAGCGCCAGGGAAGTGGAGTCTGGGCGGAGGCGAGGCAGGCAATTGAAACAATGACGGTGGCAACGGCAGCTCTCGGGAGTGCAGCGGCTGCCGATCTGCAACACACCATCAAGCCAATACCGGGCTTGACGGGGGCCTCGGTGCGCTCGGCTTGGACGGGCGAGACGCCCGTCACCACACGATCAAAACCAATCATTTTTTGCGCTCGATGAGGAAGCGAGCTAATTCCTGAAGAGTAGACGCGGCAGAGCTATATTCGTTTAGCTCCGCGCATGCCCGATCGACCAGGGCATCGGCTTTGCGCAGCGATTCCTCGACACCGAATAACGCCGGATAAGTTGTCTTCTCCGCCGCTTTGTCCTTACCCGCGGTTTTCCCCAGTTGCTCGGAGGTCTGGGTTATATCGAGCACATCGTCCGCGATCTGGAATGCCAAGCCGACCGACTGGCCATAGGTTCGCAGGTGGGCGATGTCTGCGAGCGTTCCCCCGGCGTAGATTCCACCGCTAACCACGCTGGCCGTGATGAGCGCCGCAGTCTTCGAACGGTGGATGTATTCGAGTGTGGCGAGGTCGGGCTTCTTGTGCTCGGCTTCTAGGTCAACCACCTGGCCGCCAATCATGCCGTCGATGGTGCCGGTGGCGTGGGCGATTTCATGGATGATGGCCACGCGCGCCTCGGGTAAGCAAAGGATCTGCGCCAGCACTTCATAGGCCTGCGTCTGCAGCGCGTCTCCAGCCAGGATGGCGATGGCCTCGCCGTAGACCTTGTGACAGGTGGGACGTCCGCGGCGCAAGTCGTCGTTATCGAGCGCGGGCAGATCGTCGTGGATCAGGGAATAGGTGTGAAGCATTTCGAGCGCCGCGCCTAGCTGCTCGATGCCCGCGGGCGGCGAGCCGGTGTGTGGTCCTGTATCCGGACGGGCAAGCGATGCGGCTCGGATCATGCGTCCCGCTTCCATGCAGAGGATGGGCCGCAGGCGCTTCCCACCGGCAAATACGCTGTGCCGCATAGCCTGATGGATGGAAGTTGGATGCTGGGTGACAGGAGGCAAAAGTTGCTCGAGCGCGATGTCGGCGGCTTCGCGTCCCTGCTCCAGAATTTGTTTCAGCATGGCATGGCAGTATAGCAAGGCAGGGAAAGGCAGGTCTCAGAAAGGCAGGTCTCAGAAAGGCAGGTCTCAGGTCTTAGGTGTCAGGTCTCAGGGAAACCCACAAGGGAAAATATCGAGTATCAAGAGTCAGGCCTCAGGGAATTCGTTGTTGATGTTGATTTCGTTTTTCCTGAGACCTGAGACCTGACAACTGACAACTGCTGTCACGCCGCGGCGTGGCGGGTGAAATGGTGCAATACGGACTGCACCACGTCATCGTTGCGCGGTTCACATATATCGGATGCGCCCAGACTGAGCGCCTCGGCCCACAGTTTGTCGTCCGCCAAACGGTGGGTGCCGACGATACAAAGGCTCGGGAACTCCTGATGCAAACGCTCAACTTCGCCCGGCCCCGAAGTTTCCAAATCCAGCACGACCGCTTGAGCGCGATACCGGGCAACCGCCGGCAGGACCTCCTCGCAGGTGCGGGCCAAACAAACCGACCCAAAGTGTTGGGAAAGACCGGCCGCCAGAATTTGTGCCGTTCTGGGGTCGTTTTGATAAAGGACTACATTGCGTGTTTCCATATTACCCCCTTGACAGCGCCGCAAATTCGCGGCGGCCTTGGCTGCGACAGCAAACACAGCTAACGCAGGCGTTGGCGTTGTCCTAGTTAAGTCCGATCCGAGCGTGCACGGCGTTGCGTTACTTAGCTACTTGCGCGACGCTTTCTCGGCCGGGGGCTCGAAAGGTTCAGTTTGGAGCCTTCCGTTCTGTTTCAACAGAATCTCTACTTTTCCTTCCGCGTCCTCCAGTTGTTTCCGGCAGGTAGCGGAAAGTTGCATGCCTTCTTCAAACAAGGTCAGAGACTTTTCCAGAGGAACCTCTCCTTTTTCCAGTTCCTGGACGATTTTCTCGAGACGCTCGAGGCATTCCTCAAACTTCACCAATCCAATTGCTCCTAGCTCTATTGTAATGCCGTTTCCGGTGGAAAATGTCCAGTGAAATTTTGTAATTTGGGCCACCTCGTGGCCGCAGTGTTTCCCAAAATTAAACTGACGATCGCCAACTCCGTAGAGACGCGGCTTGCCCGCCTGGTTTTGCGGCGAAGACGGGGCAAGCCGTCTCTACCGCAAAGGCTCTAGCCGAGAGCCTCCAGCACATCGACGGCGGAGGTATAGCGGCCCTGGGGAGCGCTGATCTGCGCGCCCTGCACCCGGTCACGGAGCGCGGCTAGCATCTCGCGAGCAATGGCCACACCTTCCTCGCGAGCCGCTTCCGGACTGTTGGCGCTGGTCATGCGCTGGAGAATTTCATCGGGCACGGAAACCCGCAGCTCGTTCTTCATGAACTCAGCGTTGCGCACACTTACCAGGGGCCAGATCCCGGCCACCACAGGAATTCGGCAATGTTCGATCCGCCTCAGGAAATTCTCCAGCAGACCGAGATCGAACACCGGCTGGGTCACCACGTATTCGGCTCCCGCCTGCACTTTATATTCGAAGCGCCGGATCTCTTCGTCCAGGTTGGGCAACCCGGGATTTGCGCCCACTCCAATGACGAAGCTGGTCCCGGAGCCGATCGGGTTTCCGCCCAGGTCCAGTCCGCGGTTCAAGTTGTGGACGATGTTTACCAGCCCGATCGCATCCACATCAAATACTGCCGTGGCATCCGGATAGTTCCCCATCTTCGGAGGGTCGCCGGTGATGCAGATCAGGTTGCGGATTCCGGTGGCCGCCGCTCCCAGCAAGTCGGATTGAATGCCGAGCACATTTCGATCGCGACAGGTGTAATGCAGGATGGCCTCAATGCCAACTGCCTGCTGCATCAGCAGCGCTAGCGCCTGGTTGCTCATGCGCGCAGAGGCACGCGGGCTGTCGGGGATGTTCACGGCGTCCACGCCGACCGATTTGACAAACTTCGCGCCCTCGATCTCTTTTCGTATGTCGATGCCCTTGGGCGGGACGATCTCGACCATGGTCACAAATTCGCTGGCCGCAATCTTGGCACCAAGGCGTGAGCGCTGTGCCATGGGAATGCTGGCCGGGATTACGTGCGCCGCTCCGGAATGAATCGCCTCCGTAATCGCGGTCTTGCCGCGCGCTTCGCGCACCCGCAAAGCGGACTTCATGGCGCGGATATGATCGGGAGTGGTGCCGCAGCATCCGCCGATCAGCTGAACTCCGGCCGCAACGAACTTTCGCGTATAGCTCGCCATGTATTCGGGCGAACAGAGATAGATGTTGCGCCCTTCGACCGAGCGCGGCATGCCGGCGTTCGGTTGCGCGGCCAGGGGCAGGGAAGTCGCCGCTCGAACGCGCTCGATGGCGTCGAGCATGGCGACAGGCCCCACGCTGCAGTTGATGCCGAGCACATCGACATTCCATTCCGTGAGCCGGGCGGCGAAGGCCTCGGGGTCGGAGCCATCGAGGCAGTTGCCATCTTCGTCGATCGTTACCTGGGCGATTATGGGAATTTTCGGATTCACATCGCGGCAGGCCTGGACGGCTTGGTGTAACTCTTCGACGTAGCCGAAGGTTTCAAGCATCAGCAAATCGACGCCACCCTCGACCAGCGCGGCGACCTGTTCGCGAAAAGCGGTGCGGGCTTCTTCGAACGAAGTCTTGCCCAGCGGTTCAATGCGAACGCCGAGGGGGCCGATCGATCCCGCGACCCAAACGTCGAAACTTTTGGCGGCATCGCGAGCCACGTGCGCGCCGGCAATATTGATGTCGCGCACGCGATCCTCCAGGCTGTGCCGGGCCAGGCGGAAACTGTTCGCGCCGAAGGTATTGGTCTCGATAATCTCTGCGCCAGCCTGGAGATAATCGTGGTGGACGGCGCGGATCAGCTCCGGCTGCGACAAGTTCAGCTCGTCATAGCAACGGTTGATGAAGATGCCCTTGGCATAGAGAAGCGTCCCCATGGCTCCATCGCAGAGCACGGGCGACTGCTTCAGACGTTCGATAAGATTCTGTGGCATCTCTTTGAGAATACAAGAAGGTGAAAGATAATTGAATCAGTGAAGGGCAAAGGCATTGAATCATTGAGACACTGAGGCATTGAATCATTGAAGGTCAACTGCTTCGAGGGCTTCCGAACGCCTCGATGACGCGATGATCCAATGATTCAATGGAGGTCGCATGGGCATCGAAATTCGAGGCATGGTACCGCTGCTGCAAGTGTTTGATATGCCTGCTTCCATTGCATTCTACCGGGATGTGCTGGGATTCGAGGTCGTGACCACCTCGCCGCCCAGGAATGGGCACTTCGATTGGGCGCTGCTCCGGCTGAATGGCGTGGAGCTAATGCTGAACACGGCCTACGAACAGGACTCCCGGCCGCCCAAACCCGATCCCGCGCGGATTGCCGCCCACGACGACGCGGCGATTTACTTCGCTTGTCCCGATGTGGATGCGGCGCACGCTCATCTTCGGTCGCGTGGCCAAAAGGTGAAGGAGCCAAAAGTCGCGCCCTATGGCATGAAGCAATTGTACGTTCACGATCCAGACGGGTATAACTTGTGTTTTCAATGGCCGGTAACATAGTCAGTCATGTTGGCACCGTCCGGCCAGGCAATTCGCTGGTGCAGGAAGCGCTTTTACGGCTTGCCGAGATGATGTATTCTTATAGCACCTAATAAGGTGCTTCCAGAGGAGCGGACAAATGCTTGACATCACCAAGGACATCCAATCGCTGACCACGTTCCGCCGCCGGTCTGGCGACTTCATGAAACAGCTCAAGAAGAGCAAGCGTCCTGTGGTGCTTACCGTGAACGGGAAAGCGGCGGCCATCGTGCAGGACGCCAAAGCCTATCAGCGCCTGCTCGACCTTGCGGCCCGCGCCGACGAAGAGGAAGGTATCCGCCAGGGTTTGGAGGATGTGCAAGCGGGAAGGACACGGCAAGCGAGAGAGTTTTTCGCCGAGTTTGAAGCGAGGCATGGCATACGTCGTTAACACCACCTCCCATGCGGAGCGCGACCTTGCCCGCCTGTACGAGCAAGTCAACGCCGAGTATTCGGATGCGGCCATGGAATGGTATCTGGGGATTAAAGAGGCAATTCTCAGTCTGGAACAGCAGCCGAATCGCTGCCCAATAACGCGCAAGAAAGACATGCTGAGGCACTTGCTTTACGGCCACAAGCCTCATGTTTATCGCGTGATATATCGCGTCATTGAGAAACAGAAGCAGGTTGAAGTGCTCCACATCCGCCACGGAGCGAGGCGGAAGCTGAAGCCATCCGATGTCACGTAGGCCAACCTCAGCCGCGTCCGCAACGCGAATTTCTTCCTTTGCTATAATCCTACTTCTCGCATCCAAGCGATTATCCGGCATGAAGTTGGAGTCCTACGTTTGAAAAGAGCCCTGATTCTTCTATTCGCCCTGCTGCCCGCGAGTCTGGCGTGGCTGAGCTGCGGCGCCCCCACCAGCGGCAGCGCGCCAACCAACACTATCAAATACCGCGCTTTCATCTCGAATAGTGTGAGCGCCGGCACTTCGGCGCCCGGTGTGTATGTCGTGGACGCTCAAAACGATGTGCGCGGGCCCGGGGCTCCGATTTCAGCGGGCAACAATCCGGGAATGATGGTGGTCACGCCCAACAAAGCCCAGACCCTGGTGTTCAGTGGCAATGGCTTGCAAGACTCCGACAACGTGTTCACCCTCATCAACAATGCCGCCCAAACGACCGCCGCCCACATGACTTTGCCCGGGATGACACAGAGCTTCGTCGTCTCCCCGGACAGCTCCACCGCTTATGTTGCGGTGCCGACCGCGCCCGTGACTGGGCAATCTCCTGGAATCGTTCAAGTCATCTCACTGAGTTCTGGAGCGGTATCTGGCACAATTTACTGCCCGCCCGGAAATCCGACCCCCGCAGTCTGCGTTTCGGCGGACCCGAATCTGCAGGGAATCAACCCGTCCTACCAGTATCTTGCGATCGGAAACACCGGAGCCCGCGTTTTGGCTTTCAGCAGTGGCTCCGGTACGAATTTCGATTCCATCCCGAACGTGGTTGCGGTGATCACCCCGTCGAGTTTAGCAACGGCGAATACTCTCATCACTTTTGTGCCCGGCTTTGACCATCCGGTCTGGGCCTTTTTCAATAGCGACGACACCACGGCCTACGTGGTGAACTGCGGTCCGGAGTGCGGGGGAATTCAGGCCAGCATTCAAACACTCGATTTGACGACCACCCCTCCCACGGCAGGCATCGCCGTCCCCGTGCCCGCCGCCACCGTCGCGGTGGTCAACAACTCAACCATGTATCTGGCGGGAACGCCCATGCCCGCCCCGGCCTGCGCCGGAGAAACGACGCAGGCGACCACCTGCGGGGTGCTCACAATTTTCGACCTCGGCAGCATGAGTGTTATCCAGCCTCCGGTGCAACCTGCGTATTGTGCGCCCGGCCAACAATGTCCGATTATCATCACCGACGGGTATCACGACCGCATGGCGCTTGGCTCCAATGGGCAGCTCTTCATCGGCGCGCGCACCTGCACCGAGATTGTTGCGCCGATTCCGGCGCCGCCCGGAGCCGAGGTTCGTGGCTGCCTTTCCATCTATAACACCCTGGGGACGGGCACGGTGGGGAGCAATCCGCCCGGTGGCGTGGTAATTCCTCCCGCTAATGGAGACGTGACCGGCCTCCAGCCCATCGTCACACGCAGGGTGGTTTATGTGATCCAGGGTGGATCGCTCAACATCTACGATGCCACGATCGATGCCTTGGAGTACAACCCGAACGATCCGAATAACCCGGGTGAGATCTTCGGCCTGGTCGGCGATTTCTACGACGTCGTGACCGTCGATTTCTAGAGCTGATTAATTTCTAGAGTTGATTAAGTTGAGGTCGTCATCCTGGTTGAGGTTGTCATCCTTCGCTTCGCTCAGGATGACATATGGGTTTGTTTCCCGTAACCAAAAGCCTACTTCGGCACCAGCGTCAGTTCATGCGCCCGATGCCGCTCGACCGCGGCCGGCGAGAACGGGAACCCGAAGGTCCAGCCTCCGTACCACGCCGTCCACTGGTCCATGTAATACGGACTGAGAAAGATTCCGCTCTCTCCCGTCACCAGGTTCAGCGTGCTTTCGTCGAAGTTCGCAAAATTCCAGGTCAGCCGTTCGGAGGGCCCAAACCCGCGTCCCACCGCCTTCACCGTGTAATTGCTCCCGCTCAACGGATGTAATCCCGGGCCCGTGAAGCGGCCAATCACCGGTAGATGGCTGAGCACGAGATGATCGATTTCAACCTGATAATACTCGCCCCACTTCCAATGACTGAGGTCGGAAGGAGCTAGCGAATTGTCTCTTGAAGGGTCGTCTGCAGCGAGCCGTGTCTGCTTCACCACGTTCTCAACCGCGGCCGTCAGCAGGCTCTGATAGTCGGAGTACCCCGGTGGCAGCCAGCGCGCGGGCTGTTTGGTGAGCACGTTCTCCAGCCAGACCGACGACATCGCCCAGCTATAGCTCTTCCAACTCAGCTCGCCTGATTTCGCGCCAGGATTCGGTCCATTTGGCGCCGCGCCCAGCTTGGGCTCCAGCAGCAAGCGGGCGAGTTCGCGACGTGCTTTCGTTTCAATCGTAGGAGCTGCGGAATCGGCCGACATGCGTCCATCCCAGTCGCGCAGAATTTCCGCTGCCTTCTTGGCGCGGTCGGAGGCCTTGGCAGCGTGATCGACCGCGTACACGAATTTGTCGGCGCAGAAACGGTCGTAAGTCGACGACACATCCATTTGCAGCGCCAGCATATCCGCGGGCGCAAACTTCTTGCCCGATTCCAGCACGCGATAAATGCGATCCGTCCGCCACGGCGCTTCCCATTCCGTGCTGATCGAATATTTGTAGCCGTCCGGCGCGATGCGGCCGTTGGCGGTCGCCAGAATTCCCCACGGCGGGTCGTAAATGTGCGGCATCTCCTCAAAAGGAATCCAGCCTTTCCACTCGTGCGCGTCATCGCTTCCACTGACCGGCAGGCTGCCATCGCCCGCCGCGCGTATCGGCACCCGCCCCGTCGCCTGATATCCGATGTGACCATCGACGTCGCCGTACATCACGTTTTGTCCGGGCGCGCCGAAAGCCGAGAACGCCTTCCGAAACTCATCCCAGTTTTGCGCCGAGTTGACGTCGAAGAAAACCAGGCCCACGCCGTCCTGCAAAGTCCAGCGCAAGGCGATCTTGCGGGTCTCGCCCGGAAGCAATTCGGTGATCACCGGTCCATGGCGCGTGGTCACCACGTCGAGCGTCACATCCGGCTTGCCCTTGATGTGGATAGTCTCCTGCCGGTGCTGCGCATCAACCCATCCCGCCGGCGTTTTGTACTGTCCTTGCGCATTGAACTCCTCGATGAAATCGTCTTCCACGGTTGGACCGACGTTGGTGAATCCCCAGCCAATCCGCTGGTTGTGGCCTACGATCACGAACGGGATTCCGGGCAACGTAACTCCGGCAACGTCGAAGTTGCCGGTATTTGTTTTCAGGTGCGCTTCGTACCACAGGTTCGGCATCTGGTGGTCGAGGTGCATATCGTTCGAGAGCAGCGGCTTTCCGGAAACCGTATGCTGCCCGGAAACGACCCAGTTGTTCGAGCCGGGGCGGAAGGAATCGGCTTCCTCCCAAGAAGGAAGCAGGTCCTTCGCTCCGCTCGGGATGACAACTGGAGATAGTTGAGAAATCAGCCGGCCGGGTCCGTCGGGATCGACGTCTTCGTCGTCATCCTGATCTTCATCTTCATTCTTGCGATTAACCGCAGGCTCGCCTTCGATGCGGCGTGTTTCGGTTGGCGGACGGTCTCGCCACGACGAATTCACGTAGAGGTCCGCCGTCAGCTCCGGTCCCAGCTTCGCCAGAATTTTTTCACGAGTCAGCCCCGGCGGATTGCTGGAGTGATTCAAGTCCTGCACCATGCGCGCGCCCACTAGCAGGGAATCGGTCACGGTCCAAGGCCGCGGCGTGTACTTCAGCAGGCGGAATTCGAGCGAAAGCCGGTCGCGGTGCGATTCGAGAAACGCATTCACGCCCCGGACGTAAGCGTCAAAATACGGCCGGTCGCGCGCGGCGATATTCTTCTCCGCCGCTTCGGCGGCAACGCGCAGCCCCAGAATCCGCTCCTCGCGGTCCATCTTCAGTGTGTCTTCGCCGATCACTTCCGAAAGCTCTCCGGCAGCGGCGCGCCGCATCATGTCCATCTGCCACAGCCGGTCTTGCGCGGTGACGTACCCCTGGGCAAAAAATAAGTCTTCGAGCGTGGAGGCCTCAATCGTCGGGACCCCATGATGATCGCGCACGACTCGCACCTTGGACGAAATTCCCGGCAGCGCGATGCTGCCGTCCAGTTGCGGCAGCGGAGAGCGCGCCATCCAGTAAAGCCACCAAAGGCCGACGATCAGCGCCAGCAGCAGAAGGCAAACGGCGTAGTACAGGATGCGGAGCGCGGGATTGCGCCAACGGACGTCAGAGGATGAAATCTCAGGCAGCGATGCGGCAGAAGACATTACTCAAGATTGTAGGGTCGCATTTCGCACCTGACAACAGCGTGAGGCGAATGCGACGCGGCAAGGCGCCATCTCTACGGGAAATCATGCTGATTGCTTCCGGTTGGCGTAACCCGCGCTCGCCCAGTATCATATTTGCGACCGCTCGGCGTGCACTATTAGCTGCCGCGCCGCCCAACATGTTGCAGAACCGAATTGACGATCAGCCGACCATCTCGCCGGAGAGCATCCGCGAAGCTGAAGGAATTTTTCTGCGGCATCTTCGCCGCGTTGGCTTGAAGCAGACCGAACAGCGCAACGTAATTCTGCGGACCTTCCTGGAAACCCGGGAACATCTTTCGATCGACGACTTGCATCGCCTGGTCAAGAAGAACGATCCGCGCATCGGCTTGACCACCGTCTACCGGACGCTGAAGCTGCTGGCGGGTTGCGGCCTGGCCAGTGAAGTTGCCTTTCACGATGGCATCGCGCGTTACGAACACCAATACAACCGCCGCAGTCATCACCACATGGTCTGTACGGAGTGCGGCGCTTCGGTGGAATTTTTCCTGGAGAAAGTCGGCGAAATCGAGCAGGAAATCGGACGCAAGCACCGTTACGTTACCACCCGGCACACATTCCAGATCTACGGCGTTTGCGAAGAATGCCGCAATTCGAAGAAGACGAACGGACGCCGAATTGTCTAGTCCAGAAAAAGGTTCAGAAAAAGGTCCAGCGAATAGCGGCGCGATGAGCTCAGCGAATCCGGCGCAAGCTTCTGTGAAGTGTCCGCATTGTGGAACCATGATGCCGGCGAACGCGGCCTTCTGTCCGGCATGCGGATGGTCGATGAGACCGCTTCCTCCCGCGGAACGGGCTGCCGCGGCTTTCGCTTACTTCACTTTTCTCCCTGCGGCGGTGCTTTTGATTCTGCCGGCACATCGCGATCACCGTTTCGTCCGCTTTCATGCCTGGCAGAGCGTTTTGCTCTGGGGAGCGTTTATCGGGCTGGCCGTCGCCGCGGTTGTCCTTTCGGCCGTCACGTCCCCAATGATTTTGCTTCTGCTTGGGGTCCTGGCTGTTCTGGCGATGTTGTTCTTGTGGATCGTTCTGACGCTCAAGGCCTGGCAGGGCGAGCGCTTCGAGGTGCCACTGTTGGGCGAGTGGGCGGCAAGGCTGCGCTAGGGGCGTATTTAAGATTGTTTTACTCCGCATTACTAACATTGACTCCTGTGCTGGCGAAGGGCAGACTTTCGCTCAAAGACAACGCGAGGTGTCGGATGAAGCTAAGCTTGGTTGAAACGGCAGCGGCGATGTTGTTGGCGGTTTGCATCTCCCATGCACAATCGAATCAGGTTGGCTCGGCGTCCGCTCCGGCGACGAGCCCAAAGCCGCTTCTGCTCGAGAAAAATGAGGGCGAGCAGCGCTTGTGGCGTCCCGAGCCCGGCGAGGTTGACCTGGGAGGATTCATTCTTAAGGTCACTCCGCGAAGCAATGGATCGCAGCATCTGGTATTGATGACGGACGACACGGCTCCAGGAGGTGCCATACCAATGCACAAGCATCTCGAGCAAGATGAAATTATTTTGATCGAGCAAGGCACCATTCATGCTCACGTCGGGAACCAGGAGCGTGACCTGCATGCGGGAGGGATGGTGTTCATTCCGGCGCACACCTGGGTAAGTGTCAAGAACACGGGCACTGAAACGGCCAGCACAGTGAGCATATTTTCGGCGCCGGGATTCGAGGATCATTTGCGTTGCGAATCGGTGCTCGCGAGCGAGAAGCTGACAACCATTTCCCGAGCAGAAGAAAACGAGTGCGATCATCTGGGGCATGTTGTTTACCGGGACCGAGGAGAAAAAGATCCCGATTCCGGGACGACGGCTGAGTCTGGCGCAAAGCCACTCCTGCTGGAGAAAAATGAGGGCGAGCAGCGGACATGGCGCCCCGAGCCCGGCGAGGCTGCCTCTAACGGATTGATCATCACGGGGGGATCATTCATCAAGGTCAGCCCGAAAAACAATGGTTCTCAGCACCTGGTGCTGATGACCGGAAGCATGGCTCCAGGAGATGCAATACCAACGCACAAACATCTGGGGCAGGATGAAATTCTGCTGATCGAGGAAGGAACCGTCCGCGTTCATCTGGGGGATCAGTACCGCGATATCCACGCGGGAGGGATGGTGTTCATTCCGGCGTACACCTGGGTGGGTGTGAACAACATCGGCAGCGAGACCGAGAGAGGCGTGGCCATATTTTCAGCACCCGGGTTTGAGGATCATGTGCGGTGCGAATCGGTGCCAGTAAGTGAAAAACCCACAACCATGACCCCAGCGGAAGAAAACGAGTGCGCTCACGTGGGGCATGTTGTCTACAGGGACCGAGGGGAACAAGACTCCAAGAACTGAAGGAGGCTTGAACACGCGCCAGCGGTTGGCCGATACTTGGGCGCTTCGGTTAGACATTCTTATGCTCATCGTTCAGAATAATTGATTCACTGTGCGTCGCATTTCATATCTTTAATTATGCATTCCAGGAGAACTCATTGAGCCAGCTTCAGCGCGTTAAGATCAGCGCTCTCGGCACCTACGTTCCGCCTCGCCTGCTTACCAACGCCGACCTCGAGAAAATGGTCGATACCAACGATCAATGGATCATGGAACGCGTTGGTATCCGCGAGCGTCATCTGGTGGACAAAGGGGTTGCGACCAGCGATCTGGCAGTCGAGGCGGCGAAAAAAGCGCTTGCCGAACGCGGCATCGACGCTTCCGAGGTCGACGCAATTATTGTGGGGACGGTTACGCCCGATATGTTTTTCCCCTCCACTGCCTGTCTTGTCCAGCACAAGCTGGGTGCGAAAAATGTTTGGGGATTCGATCTTTCTGGCGCCTGCTCAGCGTTTGTTTACGCCTTGCAGACGGGAGCGCAGTTCATCGCGACCGGATCGCACAGGAAGGTGCTGGTGATCGGAGCCGACGTGATGTCGTCGATTATCGATTACACCGACCGCGCGACCTGCGTGATCTTTGGCGACGGCGCGGGCGCAGTGCTGCTGGAGCCCGCGGAGGACGACTCGCTCGGACTGATCGACTTTGTGCACGAAGTCGACGGCTCGGGCGCTTGCTCGCTTTACATGCCTGGCGGAGGAAGCCTGCATCCATCGACGCACGAGACGGTCGACAAGAAGATGCACGTGGTTCACCAGGACGGAGCCGCGGTCTTCAAGTTCGCGGTGCGCAAGATGGCGGTGCTCTGCGAAGAGATTCTCAAACGCAACAACATCAAAGGCAGCGAGATCGATTGTTTTATTCCGCATCAGGCGAACAAGCGCATCATCACTGCGACGGCCGATCGGCTGAGCATGCGTCCGGAAGCAGTGATCATCAACATCGAACAGTTCGGAAACACCACCGCCGGAACGATTCCCTTGGCCATGGAAACTGCGCGCCAGGAAGGCAAATTGAAGAAGGGAAGTCTGGTGCTGCTGGCTTCGGTGGGAGCGGGGTTTACGAGTGGAGCAACTTTGCTGCGCTGGGCGTACTAGGGCAGGTCTCAGGTGTTAGGTCTCAGGTCTCAGGAAGAGCAAAATCAAAACCTTTGGGTTGAGACTTGGAAACGATTGATCAGGCCATTCAGGATTCGCCCTAGTTCTTCCGTTTCAGATTCGAGGCTTTCGAATACCGGCACGTCTAATTATTCGAGATCACGCGCAATTGACAATTGCGTTTCCAACTCCAGGAGCGATCCGCGAGCGTGGTACAGAAATTGTACGAACTCCTTTTGGGAATAGCGACCTTTTCCCTCGGCAATGTTACTTGGGACCGAAACGGCTGCGCGTCGCATCTGTGAAGTCAATCCGTAAATTTCGTCTCTTGGAAATCGACGAGTGCAGCGGTATACATTCAAAGCGAGAGTCTTTTCTCTTTGCCACGCGATCAGGTTCCGATAATGATCCACCATGATGTCCAGTGAGTAGATTAAAACTGTGGCGTGATCGACGCGGTGATACGCGTCACGGGACAATTGGTTGGTTGTGATTTTCCTGAGACCTGAGACCTGACACCTAATTTCCCGGCGCAGCGGCAACCACCATTTGCACGAAACGGGACATCTGCCGCTTGTGGATCTCACGCTTGGTCATGTCGCCATCGAGCCGGTTGACAATGATCAGATCGAGTGACGGAACAACCACCGCATACTGCCCGAGATGACCTTCCGCCCAGAAACTCCCCTTCGGGAAGGGTATTTTTTGCGGTGTGCCGCTCGCCGAGTCGCCAGTCCACCATAGATAGCCGTAGCCGCCTGATTCGGAATCGGAATAGGGTCGCGTGCTCGCCTTCACCCAATCTTCTGGAACCACTTGCGTGTTGTTCCATTTGCCTGCATGAAGGTAAAGCAGGGCAAAACGCGCAAAGTCGCGAGCGCTCATGTCGAAGAGATAGGCTGGGAAGCGCGAATCTGGGCTGGTGACGTAATGCCCGTCCCTGGGCTTGAAATCCTGCATTGCGATGGGCTGCGCAATCTCCCGATAGAACGCATCGAAGATCTTCGTGCCCGTTGCCTTCTCGTAAATGTAGCCGAGGGTGTTGAAGTCCCAGTTGTTGTAGTACCAGAAAGTGCCGGGGGCGTGGGAGCCGCGCGGCGGTCTCTGCTCCGCCATACCCTTGGTCTCGTAGGCGGCTGGATGATAGACGCCGGAGCGGGCTTCGAGCAGATCGCGTACGGTCGCCTCCTTTTCCACTGCCGTCAGAGACGGTTTGTTGTCGTCGATGCCGAGTTTATCGAGTGTGTCGTCGAGGTTGATTTTGCCTTCGGCCGCGGCGATACCAATCAGCGAGCTCAACAGGCTCTTGCGGCACGAGTGCAGGTTCGAGCGGTGGGCGACGTCTCCCCAAGCGGCAACCACCACGCCATGTTGGACGATCATCGCCGAGGTCGAGCCGATCTCCTCGACATACTGGTGGATTTCCGCCAGCTTTTTTGCCGACCAGCCCGCTTGCTCGGGCGCGGCCAACTGCTTCCATTCGGCGCCCGGCACACCGCTTGATTGGGAGTTAGCTGCAATGGCTGACCCGAGCAGCAGCACCGCCATCAGGATAGAGCGCTTATGCATGCGTGTAAGTTTAAAACGAGAGAAAAGTTGAAAGCTTGCAACTGTAAAACCCTACTTCAACTGCATCGCTCCTCCCAGCGACTCGAAAATCTTGAAGCCATCGATGCCTCCGAGCTCTGGTTCGGCGGAGCGCTCGGGGTGGGGCATCATGCCGAGCACGTTGCCTCCTGGGCTGCAGATTCCGGCGATATTATCCAGCGATCCGTTGGGATTGGCTTCGGGCGTGATTTCGCCTTGCGCATTCGAATAACGGAAGACGATGCGGTTATCGCGCTTCAGTTCGGCCAGGGTTGGCTCATCGCAAAAATAGTTGCCTTCCATGTGGCCGATGGGGATGGTCAACACTTCGCCCTTGCGGCATGTGTTGGTGAACGGCGTCTCGTTGTTTTCGACTCTTACCTGCACCGGCTTGCAGACATATTTCAGGCCGAGGTTGCGGATCAGGGCTCCGGGCAGCAATCCCGACTCACACAGAATCTGGAAGCCGTTGCAGATGCCTAGAACCAAGCCGCCGGCGGCAGCGAACTTGCGGACGGATTCCATAACCGGCGAAAACTTTGCGATCGCGCCGGTGCGCAGATAGTCGCCGTAGGCGAAGCCTCCGGGCACTATGATCACATCGCAGTTCTCGAGATCGTGGGAGTCATGCCACAGGAACGTCGCTTGCTGCTTCGCTACATGCTCGGCGGTCCAGAAGGCATCGTGATCGCAGTTCGATCCAGGGAAGATTATTACGCCGAATTTCATTCGAAAACCTCAAGATAACTATGGGATAAAACGGTGAGTCATGTCCACACTAAAAATAAAAAGCCCACGCCCTCCTGTGGGAGGCGTGGGCCATCGACTTCGAGCAACAATCTCGCACAACCGTGTCGCGCAACTCAGGTTCGCGACGCCGAGACCAAACTTGGCAGCGGCTGGGCGGCTGGAGCTGGAGTGCTCGGCCGTGTTTCGGGTTGCGGCGATTGGTCGTCATCGACCGAATCGTCGTTGCCCGGGCCCGAATCCGTGCTCAGATTGAAATTGCCAGTGTCGGTTGAACTGGGCCTGGCCGGATAGTTGGCCGGTGAGCCGGAACCGTACGAGGAATCATCCCGGTAGGGCGGACCGTCGGACCAGTTGTAGCTGTAATCGGGATTGTAGTAGGGGTAGCCATACGCCGGGCCATACCAATATGGGCTATACCACCATGGATCCCACGCGAAGCCCCAGAAGGGCCACACGCCGAAGCCCCAACCCCAACCGCAGCATCCCCAACCGAAGCCGCGACCGAAGCCAAAACCGCCACCAAAACCGAAGCCCGGCTCGCCGCGGAATCCGCCGCCGAAGCCAGCCTCGCCTCTGGAACCTGCAAACGAGTGCCAACCGCCATCGACGCTTCCGGTGTTACGGGCGGAGAGGGTGGAGTGCGCGGCGCTTCCGGAATTGCTGCCGGCACTGGCGCGCGCTGAAGTAGAGGAGTTGCCGAACGAATGCCACTGGCCGTCGTTGATGGCAGGACGAATATTCGATGAACGAGCATCCGACGATTGGCTTCTGGATGAGCCTAGACTGCGGCCGGCTTCAGATGCGCCGCCACGGCTGTAACTTCCTCCACCATAAGATCGCGAGCCTTCATAGGAGCCGCCGCGCGATTCTCCGCCGCCACCGCGATACGATCCCCCACTGCTTCCTCCGCTGCTATGGTAGCTTCCGCCCCCGCCGCCATGGGAACCACCACCACCGCCGCCGTGGCCGCCACCACCGTGCTGAGCGGATGCTGGAATTGGCGTGAGAGCAAGACCGACGAAAACGGGAAATGCAACCAGGGATTTGAGAAGACCGAATCGGCTCATAATCCGTACCTCCATACGAACGTGGCAATACAACCGAGCGAGGTGTCCATGAGGAAGGACAGCCGCTCCTTTACTTAATCAGATTCTACCGCCAGTCACGGGGTTGCGTGGAGAAAAATCAAATCAAGAACCACGAGTAACTTGGAGACACCTCAGCGGCTGAAGCTGCCATTGATTATGAGGGATTTACGGCGCGGCTAAAAGCCGCGCCTTCAAAACAAGATCAAAAGCCGACTTTTTCCGCCGCCCGTTGAGGCCGGGACGTCCCGCTTACCTCATTCCACAAGAACGCCAGCTCGTCGGCGGTATCGTCGATTGCCTGGGTGATGGAAACCCCTGCGCTGTGACCGCTTACGGTCTGATAATGCAATAAGATGGGCCGCTGGCTGGCGTTATCGATTTTCGCCTCATCAGCTTGAACGAGGGCGGTCATTTTGCGGGCGTGCAGAGGGTCGACGCGGGTATCGCTGTCGCCAGTGTTGAACATGATGGCGGGAAACTTCATCCCCGGTTTCACATTCTGATAAGGCGAGTATTTCAGCAGGTAAGGGAACTGGTCGGGGTTGTCGGCGGATCCGTATTCCGCAGTCCACCACTTGCCCACGAGGAAGTTATGAAAGCGGATCATGTCGAGCAGGGGATATCCGCACCAGATGGCGCCGAACATTTCGGGGTGCTGGGTCATGGCGGCGCCCATCAACAGGCCGCCGTTGGAGCGTCCGCGAATGGCTAGGCGCTGGGGTGAGGTGTACTTTTCGTCGACTAAATACTTTGCGGCGGCGAAGAAGTCGTCGAAGACGTTTTGCTTGTGTTCGAACATTCCGGCCTGGTGCCACTTTTCTCCGTACTCGCCTCCGCCACGCAAATTGGGCTGGGCAAAAAAGCCACCCTGCTCCATCCACCACGCGTATTCGGGATTCCATGCCGGGGTCAGGTCGATGAGGAATCCGCCATAGGCGGTCATCAATGTGGGCGTGTTGCCATCGCGCTTCGCGCCTTTCTTCGACGAGATAAACATGGGAATGCGCGTGCCGTCTTTCGATGGGTAGAAAACTTGTTTCACTTCGTATTGATCGGAGGCAAAGGGTACGGTGGGCTTGGCGAAGATTTCCGTTTTTCCGGTTTTGATGTCGTAGCGATAGATGGTTGGTGGGATGACGAAGGACTCGAAGCTGTAGAATCCTTCGCTCGAATCTTCGTGGCCATATACCCCTGTCGCCGCGCCAAGGGTCGGATATGTGATGCGTCCGGTCTGCTTGCCATCGAGCGTGAAGATGCGGGTTTCGGTTAGTACGTCATGGACTCCGGTGACGAAGACTTTGCCGCCGACAATTGTGAAGCCGGAGATAACGTCCTTGCCTTCGGGTACGATGGTCGTCCAGTGCTCCGGTTGCGGGTCGGCAATCGGCAGCTTGATCACACGATAGTTCGGCGCGTCGTTGTCGGTGAGCACGTAGAGGTCGTCGCCGTAGTTCACAGGGGTGAAGCGATTGTCGATGCCATGGATGACCGGGCGAATCGGCGAGTCTGGCTGGCGCAGGTCTTTCACGTAAACATCGACGCGCTTGGGCGGAACGCCGTGCACAACCGTAATCATCAGGTAGCGCTCGTTCCAGGTGGTGTCGGCGTTGATGAGTTGCATCGGGCCGAAACTCTCACCTTCGAAACTTTTGCCGAAGATGAGTGCATCGGTACTTTTGTCCTGGGCCGCGGGCGAGGCATTTTTTGACGATCCGAACTTGTGATAAAAGACCAGCGTTCCAGTGGGATCGAAGCGCGCGTAGTAAAGGCCTTGTTTATCGGGGCTGAGTTGGATGCCGGAATAACGCGCCAAGGGCAGAGAGTCGGGGAGTTCACGATTCCTGGCGGCATCATTCTTATCGATCTCCAGAATGTGGACCGATTCTTCATCGGCGCCGCCGGAACGAATTCCATAGACCAGCAGCGTGCCATCTTTAGAGATGTCATTGATCTGCACGGATGTGTTCTGGTCGGCGCTCAGTTTTGTGGCATCGACCAGCCGCTCATCCGCACCGTGCAATCCACGGCGCATATAGATCGATCCCTGGTTCTCGTCGGCGAGCCGCTTCTTGAAAAAATAATTCCCGCCGCGCTCGACGGGGATGCTGTAGCTCTCCACGCGTTCGAGCCGGGCTAGTTCCTGGACGATCTCGGGCCGGATCTTCACCTGCGAAAGGTATTGTTCGGTGTATTTCATCTGCTGGCCGATCCAGGCGCGGGTCTCCGGACTCTTCGCGTCCTCCAGCCAGCGATACGGATCGGTGAGCGTGGTTCCGTGAATGTTCTCGGTCACGGGCTTGGCTTCGGTCGGCGGCGGAGGCGGAAGCATGATTCCGTTGCCGCCCTTCACCTCGGAAGGTTGATCGGCAGCGAAGGCAGAGAGTGCGAGCAGGAGGGAAACAAACAGGCTGATGGTTCGGTTGCGGGTGATCGTGGCAGATTTCATATCCCGAACATTCTATCCCGGCGCTCTGTCGGCCGTCAGCAGACGGAGTACGACGCACGATGATGAACGACTGACTCTTGACCAAGCGGAAACATGGGACGACTATCTTTCATGCTCAAGTTGGCCACGTTTGGAATATGACGATGTCGTTTTTGCCGCCGGATGGTGATCGGATGCCGCTTCCCTCGCGGCGCGCACGGTGGGCCGCGGCGTTGTTTCTCTTTGTTATCGTCCTCGTCCTTTGGCCGGGGCTAGGTGTTTGTCAAGCCCAGTCCGGCAGTATTGTTTGCCGTGGCGGGATGGGAAACTTTGATGCCGAATTCCGCACAGGGGTCAAGGTGCACGTTGGGGCGGCGAAAAACAGAGCACTGGAGACATTCGCAACCCACGCCTGTGCCGCAAAGCTTAGCTGGGAAAAACAAGAGCTGCTCGTGGCAACGGGCGCGGCGCAGCTTGATCTCGATGCCTTTGGTGTGGACTTGGGGGATGGAGTGCCCGTGGCTGCTTTTCAGATCAAGAAATCGGAAACCGATTGCTGCATGGATTACGGGATTTATTCGCTGGAAAAACCGCCGCGATTGCTGCGCACCATTACAGGCGGAGAATTCTTCAACGCCTCCGATGTGGATTTGGATGGGCGCGTCGAAATCTGGACCAATGATGGCGCTGCGGTGAATGGTTTTGAGAAGCTGGCGCTGGGCGAACTGGACTCCGCTCCGGCCGTCGTCTTTCGTTTTTCCCATGGCCAATTAGTGGACGTAAGCGCCGAGTTCCAATCCTATTTCGACGATGAAATTGCGCGGATACGGGCCGGGGTTAGTGCGGAGGATCTAGCGGATTTCAAGAACAGCGATGGCGGATTGGCAGCAATTCCTACTCCGGCTTCGGCCGAGCGCTTGCACCACTTGCGAGTTATAAAAATTAAAGTGCTGGAAATCGTTTGGGATTACCTTTACAGCGGACGCGAGCAGGATGCGTGGCGGTCGCTTGCCGAAATGTGGCCGCCCGCGGACATGGACCGGATTCGCGCCGCGCTATTGAATGCACGGGCGCACGGAATTCACAGCCAAGCCGACGCTACCTCCGCCAGCCATCCGCAGGGCAAGAAAAAACATGCGCCCATCTTCGACGCGGTGAGCAGGCCGGGGCCGGGACCCAGATTGGGGGTTATTCCACCTGAAGGGATACTGCTTGAGCTTCCGCCCGGATTTGGGATCCAGCAGCCCGGCCTGCCGGAACCGGAGATGCTGCTAGACCTGGTCATTGATGCTGCCGGTAAAGTCAGGTCGGCGGAGCCAGCGGAAAAGGCGAGAGCGATCGACCCGGACCGGATCAAATTGGCGTTGACCTGGAAGTTTATTCCAGCGTTCCGGGCTGATCACCCCGTTGCCAGTCGTCTGCGTATCGCCGTGCATCCAAAACAATAATTTGTGCAAAGCGACGAATGCCGAGAGCGCAGGCAACTGGCGACCGTACTCGGCTTGGAGAGTTGAGGCAGGCGTCCTGCGCAACCTTGGACGGGCGAGTCGCCCGTCCCCACACTAGCCGCCCGTCCCCACACTGACACTCGTCCCGACACGAACTAATACTTCACTATGGCGGCGAACGATTTGGGGTCGAGCGACGCACCGCCCACCAGCGCGCCATCGATTTCTTCTTCCGACATCAGGGCGTGGGCGTTCTCTGGTTTGACGGAGCCGCCATAGAGGATGCGGAGTTTCGCGGCAAATTCCTGGCCAAAAGATTCGGCGGCCTCGGCTCGAATGCTGGCGTGGGCATCGGAGGCCATTTGCGGGGTCGCGGTTTTTCCGGTGCCGATGGCCCAGACCGGCTCGTAGGCGACTACCAGGCCGGCGGCTTTCTTGGCCGAGACTTTGTTAAATGCTCGGAGACACTGGCGGCGCAGGACGTCGTCGGTGAGACCGGCTTCGCGTTCTTCGAGAACTTCGCCGACGCAGACGATGGGAATGAGTCCGGCTTCGAGGGCGGACTTGAGCTTGAGGTTGACGGTGTCATCGGTCTCGCCGAAGTACTGGCGGCGTTCGGAGTGTCCGATGATGACATGGGTGACGCCGACGGCGACGAGCATGGTGGCGTTGATTTCGCCGGTGAAGGCGCCTTCCTTTTCCCAGTAGAGATCCTGCGCTCCGATGGCGACGTTCGAGCCTTTGGCCGCGTTGATGGCCGCGTCAATGCAGAGGTAGGTTGGGCAGACCACGATTTCGTCGCGGTCTTCGTTGCGATCAGTGCCCTGGACTAGCGGAAGAAAATCGCGGAAGAAGTCACGAGTCTGGTCGGGAGTTTTGTACATCTTCCAGTTGGCGGCGATGAGTTTTTTTCTCATGAAGGACCTTTGGTGAAGATAACGGAAATTGGTTGTGATCCGCGTGCAATTTTTTCGGCGGCTTTGACGTAGGCTTTGCAGGTGGCAATGTCGAAGAGCACAAAACGGACGTGTTCTACATGGGCGCAGAGTGGAAGAGCCTCGACAAGGGTGCGAATTGCGATGGCCGCGGCCTCTTGAACAGGATAGCCGAAGGCTCCAGTCGATATCGAAGGGAAGGCGAGGGATTTTATTCCGTGGTCGTCGGAGATGCGGATGGACTCACGATAGCAACTCGCTAGCGTTTCGGCGTCGTGTTTGTGGCCTCGATAGACTGGGCCGACGGTGTGGACTACATGTTTGGCGGGCAATCGTCCGCCGGTGGTGACGACGGCTTTGCCGGCTGGGAGTGTGCCAATCTCGGCTACGATACGCTTGCATTCCTGCAGGATCGACGATCCGCCCGCGCGGTGAATCGCTCCATCCACGCCTCCGCCGCCGAGCAGGGTCGAGTTGGCGGCGTTGACTATGGCTTCGGTTGTCTCTTTGGTGATGTCGGCCGGGCCATGGAGTTCGAGCGTCTTGCCGTCGGCGAAGGTCAGTCGGGCTGCGAAGTCGGACATAGCGGAAAGGTTCAGGTGTTAAGGTCTCAGGTGTCGGGTGTTAGGGAAAGCAAAACCAATTTCGTTTTCATCATCATGGTTTTCCTAACGCCCAACACTAAGACCTAACACCTGCTCCTCTATTTTTTCTCTGTCAGCGCTTCTACTCCGGGCAGCTTCTTGCCTTCCAAGAATTCCAGCGAAGCGCCGCCTCCGGTTGAAATATGCGTGATTTTGTCGGCTACTCCGGCGGCTTTTACGGCGGCTACGGAATCTCCGCCGCCCACGATCGTTACGGCTCCGGCATTTTCTGCCACGGCTTGGGCGATTTTGAAGGTGCCTTTGGCGAAGGGTGGCAATTCGAAAACACCCATGGGACCGTTCCAGACGATGGTGCGGGCGCGAGCGACTTCTTCGGAAAAGGTCTCAATGGTTTCGGGGCCGATATCGAGCGCCATCATGTTGGCGGGGATGGGCTCGCCCGGGCCGACGATTTTGGTCAAGGCATTGGCTTCGACGCGGTCGGCGATCACGTGATCGGTTGGCAACAGGAACTTGACCTTACGGTTCTTTGCCTGCTGTAAAAGGTCGCGGGCTAGTTCGACCTTGTCTTCTTCCACCAAACTCTTTCCCACCGATTCGCCCCGCGCCTTGAGGAAGGTGTAGGCCATGCCGCCTCCAATGATCAGGGCATCGACTTTGCCGAGCAGATTGCGGATCACTCCGATTTTGTCGCTGACCTTGGCGCCGCCGAGGATGGCGACGAAGGGATGCTCGGGGTCCTGCAGAACGCGGCCCAGGTATCGCAACTCCTTTTCCATGAGCAAACCGGCGGCGGACTTCTGCACAAACTTGGTGATGCCGACGGTGGACGCATGTGCACGATGCGCCGTGCCGAAGGCGTCGTTTACGTAGAACTCCGCGAGTTTGGCGAGTTGCTTGGAGAAATTCTCGTCGTTCTTTTCTTCTTCGGCGTGGAAGCGGAGATTTTCGAGCAGCAGCGCCTGGCCTTTTTCGAGTTTGAGGGCCATTTCTTCGGCTTCCTCCCCGACGCATTGGGGGCAGAAGCCGACATTTTCGCCGCGCGACAATTCTTTGTCGAGCAGCATGCGTAAACGCTCCGCGACGGGCTTGAGGCTCATCTTTGGATTGGGCTTGCCTTTGGGACGGCCGAGGTGAGAGGCGAGGATGAGGCGGGCACCGTGACGCAGAGCGTACTCGATGCTGGGCAGGGTTTCGCGGATGCGGGTGTCATCCATGACGCGACCGTCATCGAGCGGGACGTTGAAGTCGACGCGCATGAAGATGCGGCGATCGTTGATCGGAAGATCGCGAATGGAAAGTTTGGACATTAGAACCCCGTCGTTAGTCGTCGGTCGCTAGTGGTCGGTCGTTAGTCGTTAGTCTTTGGCCGTTCCGAACCTGGCGGAGCTGCGCTCCGCTTGGCGGGCGGGACGCCCGCCACCACACAAACATCTAGAGGCCCTTGGCCGACATATAGTTGATCAGGTCGCGGACGCGGCAGGAGTATCCCCATTCGTTGTCGTACCAGGAGATTACTTTGACGCAGTTGCCGCCGACTACCAGGGTCATGGGCGCGTCGACTGTGGAGGAACGCGAGTCGCCCTTGAAATCGGACGAGACCAGTTCGTTCTCCTCGAAGCCGAGATAGCCCTTCAGCGGACCTGATTCGGATGCCTTTTTCAGAGCGGCGTTGACCTCTTCTTTGGTGGTCTTTTTTTCTACCCACGCGACAAGGTCGACTACCGAGACGTTCGGCGTGGGGACGCGCATGGCAAAACCGTCAAGCTTGCCGGCCAGATCGGGGATCACGAGCTTGAGCGCTTTGGCGGCACCGGTCGAGGTCGGAATCATGTTGATCGCTGCGGCTCGGGCCCGGCGCAAATCCTTGTGCGGGAAATCTAGGATGACCTGATCGTTCGTATAAGAGTGGATGGTGGTCATGGTGCCGCTGACGATCTTGAACAGGTCGTTGATCACCTTGGCGACTGGAGCCAGACAATTCGTGGTACAGGATGCGTTTGAGACGATGTGATGCTTGGCGGGATCGTATTTTTCTTCGTTTACTCCAAGGACTACGGTGAGGTCTTCGTTTTTAGCGGGTGCGGAGATGATGACTTTTTTCACGCTGCCGCGCAAATGCTTTTTGGCGTCGTTGGCATCGGTGAAGTGGCCGGTCGACTCGATGACGACCTGCGCTCCGACGGAATCCCAGGGCAGAGCGGCGGGATCTTTTTCTTTGAAGACTTTTATGACTTTGCCATCGATCGAAATGCTGTCGGCTCCGGCGGTGATTTTATTGGGCAGGTTGCCGAGGATGGAATCGTACTTGAGCAGGTGGGCGAGCGTCTTGGGATCGGTGAGATCGTTGACGGCGACGAAGTCGAGGTTCTTGTCCGCGAGCGCGGTGCGAAGAACGTTGCGTCCGATGCGTCCAAATCCATTAATGCCGACTTTTACGGCCATGCTGCCTCCGAAAGAAATTTTACTTGCCTAAGAAAATGCGCAGGATCCAAAAGCAAACTCCGATGGTAACAGGGCGGAGGAGCCAGCGTAAACGTCACGCGTCCAATCGGAGTGATGCTTCAGGCCGGCGTGATCTCGATGTAGGTATCGGTGTTGCGCCATAGCCACGGGAGACGCGCGAGCCAGTATTTCCGGCCGATTGCCTGGCGGACGCGGGCAAACTCTTCCGGCGGCAGAATGCGGACGGTTGCCGGGAACTCGGGCCCGGTGATTTTTCCGCGCATGGTGCAAGGAGCGATCTTGACTTGCGGGTTGTTGCGGATGCGCTTGACCTTTCCTAATTTGCTGTTGGTCATGAAATAGAGTTTGTCGCTATCTTCGGCAAACCAGATGGGCGTGTATACGGCGACGCCGCTTTTTCGGAAGGTCGCTAGGCTGATGTAACGCTGGCCATGGATTTCGGCAGGAATGAGAGCCATGCGGATATTGTAAAGCGCCGCGTGGGATTCTTGCGGGAGAGCGGCTTATAAGTCCAGAGTCGAGAACCGCTGTGAGCGCATAAATAGTCGTCATGGTCATTGCGGTCATGCACGAACTACAAACAAGATTTACGCGGTTGGCGCAGGGTCACATACAATAGCGAGCAAGAGAAGCGACACGGATGTGTACACGGATGTGTTCGAGACGATATGAGTGAGACATGGAAACAGTGGGAGGGCCGCACCGTCGATGGCAGATTTCCGTTACAAAGCTACCTGGGCGGTTCCGATCACGGTGCTGTGTTTCTTACAGAAAGTGGTGAGGGCGATTCCGGGAAAGCCGCTATTAAGCTGATTGCCGCCGAAGCGGCGGACGCGGAGAAGCGACTGCTGCGTTGGGAGGTAACGCGCGATCTGGACCATCCGAATCTGATTCGCATTTTCGAGGCGGGACTCTGCGAACTGGATGGCACGAAGCTGCTTTACGTGGTGGAGGAATACGCGGAGGAGAATCTTTCGCAGATTCTGCCGGAGCGTGCGCTGACGGTGGAGGAAGCGCGAATCATGCTGCCGCCGATTCTGCGGGCTTTGCAGTATGTACACGGCAAGAGGTACGGGCACGGCCACATTCAGCCTTCAAACATTCTGGCTATCGGGGACCAAGTAAAGTTGTCGAGCGATACGCTTAGTGAACTGGGAGAGAAAAGCCGTGCCGCAAGGGTGATGAGTGCTTACGATCCGCCAGAAGCGGCGACGGGAGCCAGTTCGGCGGCGGCCGACGTTTGGCAGTTGGGGACGACGTTGGTCGAGGCGCTGACTCAGCACTTGCCGGTTTGGGACCGCGCGCGGCCGAGCGCGCCGGAAATACCGCCGGCGGTTTCGGAGCCATTCCGCGAAATCGGTCGGCACTGCTTGCGACTCGATGCTGGGCAGCGGTGGACGGTTGCGGAGATCATTGGTCGTTTGGAAACGGATCGGCTGGAAGCGGATCGGTTAGAAACGGATCGACTAGCAACGGAGCGGCCAGCAACGGCGTCCGCCCAAGCTGCAAAGGCGGGTTTTGCGCCGGCCATTCCTGGAAACCAGAAAGCATCTAGAACGTGGTCCTATTTGCTGGGGTTAGCGGCGGTGGTTGCGATTGCGTTTGTCCTGATTCCCAGACCGAAACCGCCGGGTGCGACATCAGGAGTCCAATCGACGGAAGCGCAATCGACGCAAGCTAAACCGGGCGCTACGGCCACAAGTTCTCAGTCCGTGCAGACTCCGACACAGACCGAGCCAAAGCCGAGTCCTACGGCGGCGAAGCGGGCAACGCCAGCGGCGAGGGGCGATGAAGGGGCGTCTCCAAAAGCCGACAATGAGAGCGGGGTTGCGCGGCGAGTGATGCCGCAAGTTGCGCCGAGCGCGCGCCGCACGATTGAGGGCACGATCAAGGTTCGAGTGAAAGTCGACGTGGATGCGGGCGGCAATGTGGCGAAGGCGACGCTGGAATCCGGCGGACCGAGCAAGTATTTTTCACGTATCGCGCTGGAAGCTGCCCGGGATTGGAAATTTTCGCCAGCCCATGCCGATGAGTCCGGCGTCAGGGAATGGAAACTGCAGTTCGCCTTCAGCCGGGCGAAGACGGAGGTTTCCGCGGTGCGCGCGAAGCGTTAGGGATTGTCAAATCCGGGTCGTCATCTCGCGGCGAGCAGATGCATAGGTCCTTCCCCTTCGGCTGCGCTCAGGGTCAGGATGACAAGCTGGGTTATGACAGGAATTTTCAGGCGGGAAGCTTCAAGCAGGAATCTTCAGGCAGGAATCTTCAGGCGGGAATCTTCAGACTATCCGCCACTCAAAGCTGCAGCAGATTGGATTGCAGCTTGGTGTATCCCTGCTTCTGCGCCCACAGATCGAGCGGGATCGACGCCATCTCATCCACGATCGGTTCCGCCCGCCCGCTCTTCGTCATGTCGACTGTCTTGATATAGCTCCGGCAACTGTCGCAAGCTTCTACGCGAACGTGCTGGAGTTCCTCCGCAGTATAGACGGGAAGCTTGGCGTGGTTCTCCTCGCCGCATCCGGGACAGACGATTCGCCGGAACTCCCACTCCGCCAGACAGAATGAACACACCAGAGATCGCTGGCCGCCGTCGCCGAGCGGACGCAGAACGCCCAGACCCGGCTTCCGCTTGCAATGCGGACACAGATAGGGCACCGGGCCGCTCCAACGCAACGTTGACTGTGAACGAAGGTATGCTGCACAGGGTTGAAGAAACGCGCGGGCAAAAAAATCGTGAGGACCCTGCGGCAGCGCTCCGGTCTCGGCTCCATTCCAGAAAATCGTCAGCAATTGGAAATGGGAATCTTCGCCGCCGCCCCGCAACTCGCGCGCGGCTTCCCGAAGCGGATCCGGGCCACTCTGTTCCACCACCGAAAGAAACCGTTTGAATCGGCCGGCCAAGTCTGGTTGGAGCGGCAGCACAAATGGGTTCGAAGCTAGTGCGACATTGCCAGCCTCCGCAGTCGATCTTCCGGGGAGTTTGCCGAGTTCGCCGTAGAAATTCTCCTGAAAACGCGCGACGGCCACATAGAAGCGCAGGATTTTCGCGGCAAAGCTGTACTGGGCGCCAAGTTCCTCCGCTCGGGCAATCCGCCGCTGCCATTCATTCGGCGCAGTGGTTTGATTAGACATGGGAGCGATTCGACATGATGCGATTATCAGTCTCCGACTCGCCGCCGCGCAATGCCGGATGCCGGGTTTACCGGATTGACGACCCGGTCCGACCGGGGGTATAGTTCTCCGCATTAACGCAGTACAAGCTGAACGCTGTCGTGGGCTGTCGCAACTTGCACCTCCGCAAACTCTGGAAAGCGCAGTACCGGGGGCAACACAATGGAGTTCTCTCGCAGGACTTTTCTCAAGGGCACCTTGCTTGGCGGCGCCGGCTTTTCTGCCCTTGGCTTTGATTTGACTCCGGTTTACGCCCAGACCCAATCCCTGAAAATTTCACGAGCCAGCGAAACGCGCAGCACTTGTCCTTATTGTGCCGTCAGTTGTGGCGTGATCATCTACACCATGGGCGACAAGGCCAAGAACGCGATTCCGCAGGTGGTGCACGTCGAGGGCGATCCCGACCACCCCATTAACCGCGGCACGCTCTGCCCCAAGGGATCATCGCTCGAGCAGGACATTCTTAACGACCGCCGGCTGCTCAAGCCGCAAGTGCGGCGTCCGGGAGCAACCGACTGGGAAGACATTTCGTGGGACCAGGCGTATGCGGAGATCGCGCAAAAGGTGAAGAAAACGCGCGACGATACTTTCGTCGAGACGGATGCCGCGGGGCATACAGTCAATCGCTGCGAAGGCATCGCCTTTACCGGCGGTTGCACCGACACCAACGAATTCAATTATCTCGCCGTAAAAAGTATGCGCAGCCTGGGGGTCTGCTACCTGGAAAACCAGGCCCGCGTTTGACACGGCCCCACGGTCTCCAGTTTGGGGCCCACCTTCGGACGCGGCGCAATGACCAATGGTTGGATCGACATCAAGAACACCGACATGATGTTGATCATGGGCGGCAATCCCGCCGAGAATCACCCCTGCGGCTTCAAATGGGCGATTGAAGCCAAGGTTCACCGCAACGCGAAAACCATTGTTGTGGATCCGCGACTCACCCGCACGGCGGCGAATGCGGATATCTACGTACAAATCCGCGCCGGCGCTGACATCGCGTTCCTGGGCGGCGTCATCAACTACGCCATCGCCAATAACCGCATCGCCAAAGACTATCTCGTTAATTACACCAACGCCGCCTTCATTATCAAAGATGGATTCAATCTGCCCGAAGACGGCCTCTTTTCCGGATTCGATGCCGAGAAGAAGGTGTATGACAAAAAGACCTGGAATTATGAAGAAGGTGGAGATCTGGCCGGCAAACCGGTCGTGGGCACGCCTCCGGAAAAGTCTCCTTCCCCTATGCCTCCGGGTGCGACGCCCCCTCCACCTTCGCTTCCGCCGAAGATCGCATTCGATCTTTCGCTGCAGCATCCGCGCTGCGTTTATCAACTGCTGAAGAAGCAATACGAGCGCTATACGCCCGAAATGGTGGAGCGCATTACCGGCATTCCACAGGAGCAATTCCTCAAAGCCGCCGAGTTGTTCACCTCTATCCGCAAAGATGGCGACATGAAAAAAGTCGCCACCATTATTTACGCAGTGGGATGGACGCAGCACAGCTTCGGCACGCAGATCATTCGCACGGCGGCTGTTTTGCAACTGCTGCTGGGCAATGTCGGCCGCGCGGGCGGCGGAGTGAATGCGCTCCGCGGCCACTCGAACATTCAGGGCGCCACCGATATGGCGGGAATCTTCGACATCCTTCCTGGCTACTTGAAGATGCCGAATCCCACCGACGTCGACTTGGCCGCGTTTGTGAAGCGCACCACTCCAACTGAGTCCAAGCCCGATCCGTGGGAGTCATTTAATTACTGGTCGAATACTTCCAAATTCGCGGTCTCTCTCCTCAAAGCGTTATACGGACCTGCGGCCACGAAGGAAAACGATTTTGCTTTCAACTATCTGCCGAAGATCGACCGCAACTATTCCTGGGTAAATATCTGGAATGACATGTACGAGGGCAAGATCAAGGGCATTTTTGCCTTCGGCATGAACGGCGTCATGATCGGCCCCGATTCGAACAAGAACATTGACGCCCTGAAAAAGGCCGACTGGCTGGTGGTTTGCGAAATCTATCCCGACGAGACCAGCGAATTCTGGCGCGCGCCGGGCATTACGGCCGAGGATCAGAAGAAGATCAACACAACCGTGTATCGCTTGCCGGGCGCAGGCTTTGCGGAAAAAGACGGCACCTTTGTGAACTCCGCGCGCTGGCTGCAATGGAAGAATGTGGCTGTGCCGCCGCCGGGACAGGCGCGTCTCGACCAGGAAATCCTCGCAACGATCTTTTTGAAGGTTCGGGAGCTTTATAAGAAAGAAGGCGGCAAGTTCCCCGATCCAGTTCTGAACTTGTCGTTTGCGTACACCAACCCCTACAACCCGTCGCTCGCCGAGGTCGCGAAAGAACTCAATGGCAAAGCACTCGCCGACCTCACCGACCCGAAGACGAACGTCACGATCAAGGCTGGCCAGCAACTCCCGGGCTTCGCCTGGCTCAAAGACGATGGCACTACGGCCTGCGGAAACTGGATCTACTCCGGATCATGGACCGAAGCCGGCGCGATGATGCAGCGCCGCGGAACCGAGGACCCATCTGGGCTCGGCATTTATCCCAATTGGGGGTGGTCATGGCCGGCGAATCGCCGCGTGCTCTATAACCGCGCTTCCTGCGATCTGGACGGCAAGCCCTGGGATCCTTCGCGGCGCCAGGTTTGGTGGGACGAAGCCAAGCAAACCTGGGCGGGCGTTGACGTTCCCGATTTCAAAGTGGATTCTGCGCCCAAAGATCACATGGGTCCATTCATCATGAACCCCGAGGGCATCGGACGTTTGTTTGTCCCGCTGGGCGGAATGGCTGATGGTCCCTTCCCCGAATTTTATGAGCCAATCGAAAGCCCACTCGCGAATCTGCTGCATCCGCAGCAGTCCAACAATCCGGTCGTGAAGAAATACAAGACCGACATGGACAAGTATGCGAAAACCGGTGACACGGAGTTCAACATCATCTGCACCACCTATCGACTGACCGAGCACTACCATTACTGGACCAAGAATAATCCCATGAACGTGCAACTCGTGCCGGAGCCGTTCGTCGAAGTTCCGGCCGAACTCGCCGATCGCATGGGCATTCGCGGCGGCGAAAAGGTAAAGGTCACCAGCGCGCGCTCTCACTACATCGCGAAGGCTATGGTCACGCGGCGCATTCATCCCATGAAGATCGATGGCAAGGAGACGTTCCAGATCGGCATCCCGATTCATTGGGGCTACCGCGGGATTGTGGAAGATGAAGACAGGACCGCGAAGACGCTGGCGAACCAACTGACGCCGACGGTGATTGATCCGAACGCGTTTACGCCGGAATTCAAGGGATTTTTGGTGAAGATCGAGAAAGTGTGAGAACGAGGTTTCAACATGCCAGACCGCAAGGCGCTACAAGCCGAAATGATATCGGGCCATTCCGGTCCCTCGTCCGGCCTCGGAATGCAGCGCGACCTCGAAGTCTGCAAACTGGTCGACACCACGACCTGCATTGGCTGCAAGGCGTGTGAAGTGGCGTGCGTCGAGTGGAACGACATGCCGTTCTCCCTGACCACCTTCGACAACACTTATCAGACGATGCCGGAGACGCGCTGGAATTTCTGGAACCTCATCAAGTTCAATGAACACCAGAATCCGGACGGCACGATCCAGTGGCTGATGCGCAAGGATCAGTGCATGCACTGCGCCGATCCGGGCTGCCTGGCGGCTTGTCCGGCGGACGGTGCCATCGTGAAATATGCCAACGGCATCGTCGACTTCAACCAGGAAAATTGCATCGGCTGCGAATTCTGCGTTTCCGGTTGCCCGTTTAATATTCCGCGTTTCAATCCCGCGACCAAGCGCGTTTACAAGTGCACGCTTTGCTCCGACCGTGTCGGCGAGGGACTGGAACCCGCTTGCATCAAGGCGTGTCCTACGGGCTGCCTGAAGTTCGGCAGCAAAGACGACATGAAATTCATCGCCGAAGAGCGCTCCAAACAGCTGCGTGACAACTTCGGCTGGAAGAACGCGGGCGTCTACGATCCGCAATCGGTCGGCGGAACGCACGTGATCTACGTTCTGCACGATGCCACCGATCCCGAGCGCTACGGCGGGCTACCGAAAAATCCGACGATTCCGTGGAGCTACAAGCTGTGGAAGCAGCTTTTCAAGCCAGTACTCGGAGCGTTTGCCATTTTCGGCGCTCTCGGCATCTTCATCCACCACGTAACCACAGGACCGCGTGTGGCTCAACCCGAGCCGCCGAAAAAGGATGGCACCGATATCGGAGGCTCTTACTAATGTCTAGCGGCGCGATCGAACGTTTCGACAATAAGGCTCGCGAGACTTTCGAGCACCTGGGCCAGAACACGGTTTATCGCGGAGAGTTGCTGCGGCATCCGGTCTACACGCGTGTGCTCCACTGGACGGTTGCGCTCTTTTTCTTCCTCGCGCTATTCACTGGATTTGCCCTCTATTCCCCGTTTCTGTTCCACTGGATCACTCCGATCTTCGGCGGCGGACAACTGACCCGCACACTACATCCGTACTTCGGCACAGCCTTCGTCTTTTTCTTTGCATTCCAGGTTCTAAACTGGATCCGCCCCATGCTCTGGACCGCGGCCGATTCCAGATGGATGGGCAATGTCAAGAAGATCACCACCGGCGAAGAAAAGATGGATCCGCCGGAAACCGGCTTTTTCAACGCCGGACAAAAAGTTCTATTCTGGTTGGATGTTGGCGGTTCCGTCGCCTACATCATCACCGGGACCATCCTTTGGGCGGGCGCGGGAGTGTTCGGCGCAACCGCCGTCGCAGTCAGCTACGTCATCCACGACCTCGCGGCGATCGTGATGGTCGGCGGAATTCTCATTCACATCTACCAGAGCACGATCGGCGAGCCTGGCACCTTCCAGTCGATGGTTCGCGGCGCCGTCAGTGAAGCCTGGGCCTGGACTTTTCATCCCGCGTGGTACAAGGAAGTCACAGGACGCGATCCCGTGCAGGCCTGCGAAGAAGCGCGCCGGCGGATGGCTAAGTGAATTCTCAGTTCCTGGTTCTCGGTTAAAAGCGAACTTCTTTCTGATGCGCTTTGCCTTTGTTTCTTGCGGCGCGGTTGCAGCCGCGCCTTTTCAAAACAAAGTCGAGACCCGAGTTTTCTCCTTACTTCTGAAGCCGCACCCTTTTCCACAACAATTTATGAGATAGATTCTCATCGCTGAGATGATTTAGATTCAGGTTTCCGTTGATCGGAGAATCTGTGAAACTTTTGCACATCGTGGGCGCTCGGCCGAATTTCATGAAAGTGGCGCCGGTGATGAATGCTCTTAAAACCCGCACGCACGTCGGCCAGACGCTGGTTCACACCGGGCAGCACTACGACGCCAATATGTCGGACGTATTTTTTGAGCAACTGGGGATTCCGGCTCCGGATGTGAACCTGGCGGTGGGCTCGGGCTCACACGCGCGACAGACGGCGGAAATCATGACTCGCCTCGAGCCGGTGCTGCTCGAGCGCCAGCCCGACATGGTGCTGGTCTATGGCGATGTCAATTCGACTGTCGCGGCCGCTCTGGTGTGCGCCAAGCTTGGCGTGCGCCTCGGGCATGTCGAGGCTGGACTGCGATCTTTTGACCGCACCATGCCGGAGGAAATTAACCGGGTGGTCACCGATCAGCTCGCTGACATGCTGTTCACGCCATCCGAGGATGGAGATACTAACCTGCTCCGCGAAGGGATTCCTGCCGAAAAAATCTTTCGCGTCGGCAATGTGATGATTGATTCTCTGGTGAAGCTTTTGCCGGCGGCGCAAGGTCAGAGCCACAATGGTCTTCACTCTTGTCTCCCTCAATCCCAACGCTATGCTCTGGTCACCTTGCATCGCCCGGCCAATGTCGACGACGGCGCAGTCCTGAAGCGCATTCTTCAGGCGCTGCTGGAAGTCAGCCGGGATCTTGCCGTCATCTTTCCGGCGCACCCCCGAACGCGAAGACGCATCGCTGATTTCGGACTGGATGCCAGCCAGTTGCAGATCGTCGAGCCGCTCTCCTATCTCGAATTTCTGGGCTTGCAGTCGCGCGCGACCGTCGTCATAACCGATTCCGGCGGCATACAGGAGGAGACCACCTACCTGGGTGTTCCTTGCCTGACGCTGCGCGAGAGCACCGAACGCCCGGTTACGGTTTCGCTGGGGACTAACGTTCTGGTTGGTCGCGATCCTGATAGGCTGCGGTTCGAACTCTCGCGAGTGCTTACTGGCAACGCGAAGAAGGGAACTGTACCGCCTCTTTGGGACGGTCACGCGGGCGAACGAATCGCGGCAGCGCTAACCGCCGGATAAGAGATTGTAAGATGTTGTAAATGAAGGAAAAGCTGAGAAATACGCTCGCAAGGTGCAATATCTTGCACATCTTCTGCATCCTGCCGTTTGTGGCGGGGGAGCCGGCTAACTAGAGTCCTGACTAACCCATTGCGTTTGTTTCTGTTCCCACGAGTGCTTTCTGATGGCTGCGGGTTTAACATAGAAGAGGTGCGAGCGCGGGATGGTAGTGTGCGTGCATCTAAATAGCAGGTGGCTGGACGTTCGGGGCCTGGGATTCCGGGCAGGGGATTCGATGAAGATGCGATTTTCGCTGGTGGTTGCAGTGGTACTGGTTGGTATTAGCGTGAGCGGCTGGGCTCAGCAGCAAAGCAATACATTTAAGGTTAAACCTACGCAGGAAAAGCAGGCGAAACCAAGCGCGCCCATAGGCAAGACGGCGCCGTCGACATCGCCGGCCGCTGCCAATGCCAAGAGTTTGCAAAATGCGGAGCATCAGGGCACTAGAGTTCCGGCCCACTCTGGGGCAAAGAAGACGGTTCCCGCGCTGAAGCCGGTAAAGGATAAACCCAATCCGCCAATCAACTTTAATGGCGGCGGCGCTGGCAAGACTCCCGGAGTAAACACCGCAAGCAACAATCCCTATAAAGGGCGGCTCAAACAAAAGGGCAATGGCCACGGAAGCCAATAGTCGGCGATAGAGAGTGCTGAAAAGCTCGGCTCTCAGCGCACAGCCCCTAAAAGGGGCACTTGATTTTGAAGAACTTGTGGCATCGCTAAAGCGATGCCCTAATACGAAACCGGGATCGCTAAGGCGATGCCCTGATGCGAGACTTCGTGCGGGGCTCTTTCAGAGAGTACTTCAACAGGCAATACAAGGCGCGGACGCCGTCTTTCCATCCGATTTTCTTACCTTCTTCGTAGGTGCGGCCCCAGTAACTGATCCCGACCTCATAAATGCGCAGGTGGCGGCGCGCCACTTTCACCGTGATCTCGGGCTCGAATCCGAAACGATTCTCCTCAATCGGGATGGATTGAATAATTTCCCGCCGGAAGACCTTGTAGCAGGTTTCCATGTCGGAAAGATTGATGTTGGTGAGGCAATTGGAAAGCAGGGTTAAAAGCCGGTTGCCGACCGAGTGCCAGAAGTACAACACACGATGCGGCGCGCTGCCCAGAAAACGCGAGCCAAAAACTACGTCGGCTTTTCCCTGGATCAGAGGCTCAAGCATCAGCGGATACTCGGCGGGATCGTATTCCAGATCGGCATCCTGAATAATGACGTAGTCGCCGGTGGCTTCCTGAATGCCGCGGCGCAGGGCCGCTCCTTTGCCCTGGTTGTGCGGCTGCAACACGATGCGGATTTGCGGATGCTCGGACTGCAGTTGGGCCAGAATGTCGCGCGAGCCATCCTGCGAGCCGTCGTCCACGCAGATCAGCTCGATCTCGAGCGGAACGGAGAGAACCTTCAGGACCACCTCCCGGAGCGTGGCGCGCTCGTTATATACCGGCATTACGACGGAAAGTTTCATAGCGCGATTTGAAGAGCGAGACTCCTCCCGAGTCCATGACGATTGTAAATCGCGTAGTTCCGGCTGGATATTACAAGCTAGGCTATCTCGATTGCACTGCAACAGAAGGTCCAGTGGACAATCTTATTCGTGGCTTGTCGCACTTTGAATATGTACTATAGCGCGAAGAATGGATGGCCTTCTACGACGCCTTCGGTAAGGATTGGCGACGAGGATTAGCAGATGAGTACGCAACGGGGAAAAGTTCAGGCTAGTCATCGCGAGAGTAATCGTCGCGAAGGATCGAGCGCGCTGGGGCCGACTATTGAAGCGCGCATGAGCCAGGGGAAAGCTCTGCGGGAAAAAGTTTCCCGGACTTCCCACGCCGAGTGGAAGGCTCCGGCCGGCCGCCCCGACGTGATCAAAATATTGCAGCACTCGGACTGCGGCCGTGTCCCCGAGCTCTTGCCGATCCGGTACGGCCGGATGCGGCAATCACCGTTTGCGTTTTTCAGGGGTTCGGCGGCAGTGATGGCGTGGGATTTGTCCAAGACTCCGACGACAGGGATGCGGGTGCAGGCGTGCGGCGATTGCCATGCAGCGAATTTCGGCGGCTTCGCCAGCCCCGAGCGGCGTCTGCTGTTCGACATCAACGATTTCGATGAAACCCTTCGGGCGCCGTGGGAATGGGACGTCAAGCGCCTGGCCGCCAGCATTGTCCTCGCGTCCCGGGAACTCGGCATGGGCGGCGGGCGTTGCGGCGAAGCCGTGCTTACGATGGCGGAATCGTATCGGCAGCATATGCGCGAGTATGCGCAGATGCGCGCGCTTGAGGTGTGGTATTCGCACATGGACGCCGAGGTGTTCATCGAAGAAGCGAAGACGTCAGCGTCGAGAAAACGCTGGCAGAAAGTGGATGAGGAAGCGCGGCTGCAGACGGCCGAGCACATCTTTCCGAAAATCGCGGACGTGATCAACGGGCGGACGCGGATCGTGGATCGTCCGCCGCTGGTCTATCACCCTCGCAGCAGCGAGTTGATCCGGGAGCGCGTGACCCGGATGTTCCACCGCTACCGGGAGACGCTTCCGGCCGACCGGCGCTTGATTTTGGACCGCTATCACATCGTGGATGTTGCCCGGAAAGTGGTGGGAGTGGGCAGCGTAGGAACGCGCTGCGCCGTGGCCTTGCTTATGGCCGGCGAGCACGACCCGATGTTGCTGCAATTTAAAGAGGCGCTGCCTTCGGTGCTGGAGCCGTATGCGGGCAAGAGCCGCTATGCCAATCACGGCGAGCGTGTGGTGACGGGACAACGCATGCTGCAATCGGCAAGCGACGTGTTTCTTGGGTGGACGAGCGACGGTAAAGGCCGCGACTATTATTTCCGGCAGCTCCGCGACATGAAAATGAAGATCGATCTGGCAAATATGACGAAATGCGACTGGCTCGAGTACGTTGAGATCTGCGGCTGGACGCTGGCGCGGGCCCACGCGCGGACCGGCGACGCAGCCATGATTGCCGGGTATCTTGGGACAAGCGACGTATTTGATTCGGCCCTTGCGAAATTCGCGGCCTCCTACGCGGACCAAGCCGAGCGCGACCATGCCACTCTGGTGAAAGCGATTCGCGCCGGGCGGGTGAAGG